>Ga0268264_10004073_pt1 | contig 12513 bp, 12 predicted proteins | sample KBSSwiS32_FD_190357 | JGI IMG/M metagenome (GOLD analysis project Ga0268264, IMG submission 190357) | Switchgrass rhizosphere microbial communities from Kellogg Biological Station, Michigan, USA - KBS Switchgrass S3-2 (SPAdes) (version 2) | ecosystem: Host-associated > Plants > Roots >... | reverse complement strand
TCCTCAATTTCTCTAAGTTCCCCTTCTTATTTGCATTCAAATGTTCATTACAATAATCAGTGTAATACTGGTGGCTTTCTAATAATTGAATAGTAGATTTTCTCCACTCATCTTTATCAACCTTAGTATTGTTCAGTAGTTCAAATTCTTTCCTCTTTAATTTGTTATACTCAGAAAATTTTTCAGTACCAATATAAAATGAATCAGCGTCGCAGATAATTTCTTCCAAAAGTGTATGGGGAGTTGATGGATGTTTTGTGGCGAGAATACATTTTTTGATAAGCTCTATAACTTCTTCGTCAACGTCAGAATTTTTGAAAAACTCTTGCGAGATTTTTATACTTTTCTCCAGGGGGTCTGCAATATCTTTATCATATCCTATATGAAGAAACCAGGCCGCGGCAGTAACAATAAACAATTCTTTATCGCTTAATGGGTACTGCTTTGCAATTTGATTGGTAACTGATACTATATTTTCAGTATGAAGAATACTGTGATAAACCAGGTTAGGATTATCATGTGCGTACATGTATTTTCTTACAAAATCTCCTGCCTGGTTTATTGTTAGTTGGTAGTTCATATACTTCTCTTATAATTATAAAATTACACTTCTGCTTTTTTAATAAGATACCTATTCAATTCACATTATTATGGATAAAAGATAATAAAGATTCCTTTATGTGAAACAAGTATTTACGGGCATTTTATTTCAACCTGCAGAAATGCGATAACGCTTTGGTTTACTATTTGCTTTCAAGGGTTGTCACCATCAAATTTAGACCCTATGCTAATAAATAACCTATAGAGAAATATGAAAAGGATTTATGTCATAATCAGTGTGGTGATTATTGTTGCTATAACCGGCTATTTATATATCCGGTTCTCGGTTTTAAAAACTAAAAATTTTAAGCCGGACAATGCCAAAGCGAATTCTGTTTTGGATTTAAGGCCCGCAATAATTGCGAAGCTGCAGCAATTAGTAAAAGATGGCTCCGATGGGTTATATAAATTATCAATAGAAAAAATTGAACCTGATGTTTTGGCATCCAGATTAGATATGATGAATGCCGCTATTATCCCCGATACAGCCTCGATAGGAAAATTAGACAGCGCACATAAACTCGCGGATGATGTTTTTAAAATCTCATTTTCATCTTTACACCTTGAAGGTATTGGTATAGATGACCTGTTATCGGGAGATCATGTGTCGTTAAAAGAAATTGTTATACGCAACCCGGTTATTGATGTGTATCACCGAAAAAGGTGGTACAATAAGGAGAAAAGAGCTGAGAACGATTCGGCAACTCTTTATAAAAAAATAATGAAGAAAATAAAAAGCATTTCAGTTGACGGTATTGAGGTAACAGGTGGCACACTAGTAAATCATAATTTTTCTAAAAAAAATAATGTAAGCAGGTTTAATGAGGTCTCGATAAAAATGCAAAGTATACTTATTGATTCCACAACTCAGTTTGATAAGAGCAGGTTTCTTTTTGCAAAACAGGCAGAGCTTTCAACTAAGAATTTTTCAGGTAAAACACCTGACAACTTATATATTTTTAAATGTGAAGCTATCAATATATCTACCACGGAAAATAACCTAACTGTTCAGAAATTTCAATTGCATCCACGCGGGGGCAAACAACAATTTGAAAGCAAATTAACTACTCGGAGAGGAATGTATGATATAGAAATACCAAAAGTTATTTTTTCAGATATCAATTGGTGGCAGCTTGCGAATGAAGAAAGCCTTATAGCAAAAAAGGCAGTTGTAGAAAATGGTGAATTCACAGTATTTTTAAACAGATCATTTCCTTTCAGAAATGTAAGACGACAGAGTTTTCCTCACCAAATGTTAATGCAAATACCAATACCTATATACATCAAAAGAATGCAATTTGTCAAATTAAACGTGTCTTATAGTGAATATAATCCTGGTATGGATAAGCAAGGCACCATATACGTTAATGATGTCAACGGGCAGGTAAGCAATATTACAAACGTGCCCGAAAAAATCAAACTCGATAAGTTCATGACTGTAACATCTTCCGGAATATTTATGCATAAAGTATCTCTTACAAACGGATTTCAGTTCGATTTGTCAAAGTATAAAATAGGCGATTTTACAATGAACCTAGATATTGGGCCTATGGATAGTGCAATACTAAATCCGATTGCTGCGCCAATGGGTGAATTTATGATAAAGAAAGGTAGTATTCAAAGAGGGACAGCGCATATAAAGGGCAATAATTTTAAAGCCACAGGTAAAGGAGTTTTGTTGTATAAAGATTTATATCTGGTTGGCCTTAAAAAAAAAGAGGATAAGCCCGGAGGTATAAAAAAGAAAAGCGTACTTAGTTTTATTGGGAACGTTTTTCTTATTAAAAATGCAAATCCGTTAAAAGGCGAGGCGCCACGTTATCACGATTTGGGATCAGAAAGGGGCCCGCATTCAAGTTTTATGAATTTTGTTTGGAAAACGATTTATATAGGTGTTTTAAAAACGATTGGTCTGCCTCCCAAGTTTGCGGACAAGCCTTATTAGGGTATTTTTTTCTACGAGTGTTGCTTAGTCACACCCCTTGTTACAGCTTTACAAATGGTTTTTATCAATATTAAAACGGGCATAGAAATTTATTTCCTAATTATATGGCTAAAGATCTAATTAAAAGACTAAGCTGGAGAAATCGAATTAGTACACCTGAATCAGGCACGACCACGTTCATAAATTATGATGATGAAAAAAATATTCTTGAAGTAGGCTTTGCCGATGGAGATTATCATTATTTTAATGTTCCTCAAGATGTTTGGGAAGGATATAAAACTTTTATTGAATCAGGCGGCTCTTCTGGTAAATTTGTTAACCTGATAGTAAAGCCATTTTATAAATGCGAAAAACTTGAAGATTGAAGTCTTCCCAAAAGCCACCAGAGTACAAAGAAAGAAAAAAAGCTTAGTGGCCTTCGTTCCTTCGTGGGATAAGTACTTTACGCTGCACAATGCTCATGATAATTTATCAACTCAATTGCTGTTCTTTCAAAATTATATCCTGTGTATTTTTCAACAATTTCATCAAGCACCGATTGAATTTCTTCAATTTCTTTTAAGGTAACTAATTTGTTGCGATACTCTTTTATGTTGGGCATGCCTTTAAGATAATTGCTATAATGCCTCCGCATTTCGTTAATCCCGACGATAGGGCCCTTCCATTCGTAAGATTTTATTAAGTGCTTTTTACAAACTTCTATTCTCTGTTCAACACTTGGCGGAGCTAATAATTTACCGTTAGCGATATAATGTTTTATCTCGTTAAAGATCCACGGATAACCAATAGCGGCACGGCCAATCATTATTCCATCTACACCATATTTATTTTTGTATTGCAAAGCTTTCTGCGGAGAGTCAATATCGCCATTACCAAATATGGGAATGGTAATTCTTGGATTCTCTTTCACCTTTGCAATAAGTGCCCAGTCTGCTTCACCTTTATACATTTGAGTTCGTGTACGGCCGTGGATGGCGAGCGCCTTAATACCAATGTCCTGTAAGCGTTCGGCAACTTCTTCAATATTTTTTGTATTATCGTCCCATCCCAATCTTGTTTTAACTGTCACTGGCAACGTAGTACTTTTTATAACAGATGCAGTTAACCGAACCATAAGATTAATATCTTTCAACACACCGGCACCTGCACCTTTGCACGCAACTTTTTTTACCGGGCAACCAAAATTTATATCAAGAAGATCAGGGTTAGTAGCATCCACAATTTTTGCGGCAAGAGAAAGACTATCTTCATCACCCCCAAAAATTTGGATGCCAACAGGTTTTTCATAATCATATATATCAAGCTTTTTACGGCTTTTAATGGCATCACGGATCAGCCCCTCGCTACTGATGAATTCAGTGTACATGAGGTCTGCACCATTATCCTTGCATATGGCTCTGAAAGGGGGATCGCTTACATCTTCCATTGGCGCAAGCAATAAAGGAAAGTCCGGTAATTGTATGTTGTCTATTAAAAGCATTTTTTAGTTTGTCATTAAGTCAATGGGTTATTATGTATTTTCTTTTTATTTATGCTTCTATTCAGGTATTTAAAATGGCTGTAAATTTACGCACTTATAATTTAACTCTATGATGATTGAAAGGAACCCGACGAACAAAAGTTACCCGGCGCAGTTGGCCATATTGCTTGGGCTAACAGGCGGAGGAATTATAATTTCTACCATACTTGCCGGAGCAATATGGCTAATGATGGTCGGTGGAACTTTTCCTTCGAAGACACAGGAGATGCTGCAGCCCAAATACTATAATGTAAATATGATATTGCAGGCAGTGTCAACATTCTTTATATTTTTTTTTCCCGCTTTTTTATTTGCTGCAATTTGCTACAGGAAAGCCGGGGAATTTTTAGGGTTCAATTTGCGGGTGAATTATAAGCAACTTATGTTAGTCATCGGAATATTAATATTTACTTTTCCGCTGGCTGGTGCGCTTGGCGATTTGAATAAAGCCTTACCTATACCTCAAAGCTGGGCGCTTAAATTCAGGGCAATGGAAACAGCCAGGGAAGCAGAGGAAGCGGCTTTTATACAAATCAATTCGTTACCACGATATATACTTTCATTATTTATAATTGCTTTGTTGCCGGCCTTATTTGAAGAAACATTTTTTAGGGGACTCATGCAAAATTTTTTAACCCGATGGTTTAAAAGTCCATGGCCAGCAATAATTTTAACCAGTATAATTTTCAGCCTTATTCATCTTTCTTATTATGGCTTCCTGGTTCGTTTTGCGTTGGGTATTGTTTTAGGTTTACTATTTTATTACAGCAGAAGTTTATGGCTTTCAATATTATTTCATTTCCTTTTTAACGGAGTTCAGGTAACTGCGCTTTATATTATGAATCTTTCGGGCGACATTAAACAAGCAAAAGATATAGAAAAAGGATTTCCGGTATGGATGGGTGTAGTTGCATTAATGTTATTGCTATACTTATTTCAACAATATAAACAAGCCTCGGCGAAACAACAGGCAAAATATGTAACTGAACCATCCGAGAGTGATTTGCCGGATTGGACAACTGACCAATCTTAACTTAATGGCTTTTAATTTAGCAATTTTTAAAACGCGTGCTTTAACAGCAATTGTATTTGCCGTGGTTATGCTGCTTGGCTTGCTGGGTAATGGTTGGAGTTTTACTATTCTTTTTACTACTATTCATTTTGGCTGCTGGTACGAGTTTATAAAGCTGTTAAAAAAAATTCATCAAAGAAGGTTTGCATATTTTTTGCCTTTTGGTTTAATCTATATCACTTTGCCAATATTGACGATGATTGATATGGGATTCTATCTTCTTCCTAATGAAAAAGGAAATATAAACCCGGTACATTATATATATATACTTCCCTGTTCAATAGTTTTTTCAATTTGGATAAATGATACAATGGCTTATATCATCGGATCATTCATTGGCAAAACACCGTTATCATCCATCTCACCAAAAAAAACATGGGAGGGAACAATTGGTGGAGCTCTTTTGTGTGTGCTTGTCATAGGGTACGTTATTCTTCCTCTTGTCTATAACAATTCAGCTTTGTATAAAACTTATTTTTTAAACCCTGTTCATTGGTTTGTTATCGCTGCAATATGTGCTGTATTTGGCACTCTTGGCGACTTGCTCGAGAGTAAGCTTAAACGAAAGGCAAGCGTTAAAGACAGTGGCAGCCTGATGCCCGGGCATGGGGGGTTTTTAGATAGATTCGATTCACTGCTAATCGCCACTCCATTTGTATGGCTGTACGTTTATTTCTTTATGAGATAACCAAAATTATTATTTATTCCTCTCCATGCACTGGTATATATTTGTTACTCAATTTTATTTTGAATGAACATCCATAAGGAAGGATATAAGTCAATTGCTTTAGCGGCGTTTATTTTTGGCACGGTCAATCTCATTTTCTTTTATTTTTTTAGCGCCTCCATGCCTATAATTGGATGGATCGTTTTTTTTGCAACACTTATCCTGCTATTATTTATTATCTCTTTTTTCAGGTCCCCTAATTTTAATTTAGTTGGTAACGACCAACATGTGTTAAGTCCTGCCGACGGAAAAGTAGTGGTGATTGAAGAAATTTTTGATAATGAATATTTTAAAGATAAGCGCTTACAGATATCCATATTTATGAGCCCTGCCAATGTACACGTTAACCGCGTGCCGATAAGTGGCGAAGTGTTGTACAGCCAATATCACAAAGGAAAATATCTGGTAGCATGGCACCCGAAATCTTCTCTTGAAAATGAAAGGCATTCGGTAGTTATTAAAAACGATGGCATAAATATTTTGGTTAAACAAATCGCCGGCGCCGTTGCCAAAAGAATTATTAATTACCTGGAAGTTGGAGAAAAAGTTCAGCAGGGTAATGAAATGGGGTTTATAAAATTTGGCAGCCGTGTTGATGTTTTGTTGCCATTAAATGCTGAAATAAATGTAAGCCTTAACCAGGCGGTTAAAGGAGGAGTTACTGTATTAGCCACCCTCGCTAAAAATTAGTTTAACTATAAGATAGCTTCAAGATCCTGCAATTTATAAATGGTGTATGTTGGCAGCAGCGTTATTTCAACGCCTGTATGATTTACAAAAATGTTATCCATTCCTGCATTTATTGCTCCTTGTATATCAGCGTCGGGATTATCACCTATCATAATACTTTCCTGCAAATTGGCACCGGCTTTTTTAATGGCATATTCAAAAATTTCTTTTGCCGGTTTTAATGAATTTGATTTTTCTGATGTAATAATGTGTGTAAAATATTTTGCGATGTTAGCATTGTTGACTTTACTCCACTGTGTTTTTTCAAAGCCATTTGTAATAAGATGAATTGAATATTTTTTTTCTGCCAGGTATTCCAAAATTTCAATGGTATAGTCGAATAGCAATTTTTTTGTTGGAAGAATTTCTAAAAATTTGGCGCTGATTTGTTTTGCAAGTAACTCATCACCAATTTTAAAATCAAGCAATGTGCGCCACATTCTTCTCCATTTTAACTCTTCACTTGTGATGAATCCATTGTGATAGCGATCCCATAAAACTAAATTATGTTTTAAATAGGTAATATAGAAATCTTCGAAAGGATGCACTTTTTTTTCTTCCAGGTTAAACAGTGAATAAATTTCTATCAGCGTTTCTTTTGCATTGGAATCAAAATCCCAAAGCGTATGATCAAGATCGAAAAAAAGATGCTTATACTTCACAAGGTTTATAGGTTATTAATTTTAGATTTAGATTTGTAAAAAGCAGAAATAATCTGCAATGTACAATCTAAAACAGTAAATATGAATGCGGTTATTACCGGCGCCAGCAGAGGAATGGGTAAAGCAATAGCTGCAAAATTTGCTGCAGAAGGATACGATCTGATCCTATCCTCCAAAGATGAAAAGCGATTGTCAGAAAGTGTAACCGAGTTAAAAGCTGCTAATAATAAGAGTGGCATTTTATCTTATTCGGTTGATCTCAGTATTAAAACAGAAGCGCAAAAATTTGGTAAATGGATATTGCAGCAAAACAGCTCCATTGACATTTTAATTAATAACGCCGGGCATTTCTTGCCAGGCAGTATTTATAATGAAGAAGATGAGGTACTTGAAAAAATGATTAATATAAATCTGTATAGCGCTTACCATTTAACCCGAATATTATTGCCAAAAATGATGGAACAAAAACGAGGGCATATTTTTAATATGTGCTCTATAGCCTCACTAAACGCTTACTCAAATGGCGGCTCATACAGTATCAGCAAATTTGCATTAATGGGATTTAGCAAAAATTTGCGGGAAGAAATGAAGCCTTATAATATCAAGGTTACTGCTGTCTATCCGGGAGCCGTGTATACTTCGTCATGGGAAGCAAGCGGGGTTGAGAAGGAACGAATTATGGATGTGAATGATATTGCTGAAACTGTTTATTCAATTTCAAAACTTTCGCCACAGGCTTGTGTAGAGGATATTGTTTTACGGCCACAATTAGGAGATCTTTAACCACAACGAGGCTTTTTTAACACCATCTTATTTTTACGCTAACTTATTCTTTTTTTGTTATAGGCTAATTTTGTAACTCAAAAAAATTGCTTCGTGAAACATGAATAAAATTTTACGATCTGGTATTTACAAAAGCGCATTTTCTTTTTTATTGTTTTTTCATTTTGCGTTTCAGAGTAATACCCTTGCAGTTGCCCAGGTAAAATTTTCAGCCGTATGCCCCAATAAACAAATCGGGAAAAATGAATTGCTAACGGTTCAATATATAGTTGAAAACGCTTCTACCGTTGAGCAGATTACACCTCCGCCATTTAAAAATTTTTCAATTGTAAGCGGGCCCAATCAACAAACCGGCATGAGTAATATAAATGGCAATGTCACACAATTTGTTGCTTTAGAATATATTCTTAAACCTCAGCGGCCGGGAAATTTCACCTTAGATGCCGCAACTGCTAAAGCCGACGGAAAAATTCTTCACTCAAACAGTTTGTCAATTGTAGTAAATAATAAGTCTTCAGGCGCTTCATCCGGGCCGATAGCCTCTTCACCTTTCGGAAATATTTTTGCAGAACCACTTCCTGTGCCGCGGTCACGCCAGTTTGATGATTATATTTTACACAAGGGTGAAAATATACCTGAGAAAATAAAAAAGAATCTTTTTGTAAATGTCTCGGTCGATAAAAACACTTGCTATGTAGGTGAACCGATTGTTGCTACTTATAAATTATATACAAGGTTAAATTCAGAATCCAATCTTATTAAGAGTCCTTCTTTTAATGGCTTTTCAGTAAGTGAAATGGAATTGCCGGATAACTATACATTAAGTACGGAAAAATATAATGGCAGAGAATATAAAGTGTACACACTCCGAAAGGTGCAGCTCTATCCGCTGCAACCCGGCACTGTTGAATTAGAGCCTATAGAAGTTGAAAACCGGATTACCTTTTTAAAAGATGAATATGCTAACTCACAAAAGGGAGATATGTTTTATGATATGCTCCGCCAGTTTGCTGACGCCGCTGCTCCCGGTGATGCGACAGAAGAACAAAAAATAACTTTACAAAGCAAGCCATTGAGCATTATAGTAAACCCTTTACCTGAAGTAAATAAACCTAATGAATTCAAGGGAGCCGTAGGAGATTTTAAGATCGCCGCCGAGGTTAAAAAAAATACTATGACCGCTGATGAAGCGGGTAATCTTGCTGTTTCAATTTCAGGTAGCGGAAATATGCAAATGATAAATGCGCCTTCAATTTTATGGCCGGACGGAATAGAAGCTTTTGAGCCTACGTTGTCTGAAGACATTGATAAGGCAACGGTTCCTTTGAAAGGACAGAAAGTATTCAATTATCCTTTTACTGTTTCTAAGCCCGGAAAATATTCTATCCCTCCCATAACGTTTTCTTATTTTGATATCGCGTCACATAACTATAAAACTATTTCTACAAAAGCGGTTAATGTTGATGTAAAAAAAGGGAAGGGGGTAACGCCATTAATTGCAGGGCATTTGATTAATGTCAACAAGATTGAACCTGAAACTTATGGAGATAAAATATTTGCTTTTCGATGGTATTTAATAATGATTTTTCTCGCCCTGGGAGGATTATTGTTTTGGTCTGTAAAAAAAGCAAGGAAGAAAAATACTACCGTGACATCAACAATAATTAAAGAGGCAAATAATAATCCTGAAGAGGCAAAAGAAACAGTTGAGGAAATTCCTAAAAACCCTTTGCTTGAAGCGGAAGAAATTCTTTTAGAAAATAACGCCTATCGCTTTTATCCTGTTATTAATAATTGCCTGAGAAAATATTTAGCGCTTAAATTAAAATTTCCCGAAAAAGAGCTTAGCAAGAAAAATTTGAATGAGCTTTTAGATAAACACAATGTTGGCATAGGGACAACACTTATGCTTACTTCACTCCTGGAAAATATTGAGCTGAATTTATATGCTCCTCTTTCGCCGATTAACCAAATGCAGGAAGTGTATGAGAAAGCGAGTGAAGTAGTTTCATTGCTGGATAAGCAGGTGGGATAGTGAAATGGTTAGTGTTGAGTTGTAGGTTATGAATGGTTTGCCGAATAATTTACCCCTCTGATCACAACTCGCCACTCACTCAGTAAACTTGTATCCGACGCCTCTTACTGAATGAAAGTATTTTGGATTACGGCTATCTTCTTCGAAATATTTACGAAAGCTTAAAATGAAATTGTCTATTGTTCTGGTTGTAGGATAAACATTATAACCCCACACCGTTTGTAAAATTTTTTCCCGGGGCACCACTTCATTTTTATTTTCAATCAATAGCTTTAAAAGCATCATCTCTTTTTTCGTAAGCCGTATGGTTTCTCCCTCTTTACTGGTTGATTGCAGCGCCTTAAAATTTATTGTGTTCCCGCCAAATTTATATTCATCAGCAACTGGCTCTTTTTGCGAAATGCGGTTGCTTTTATGTATCAGTTTATTAACCCGCAATAAAAGTTCTTCGAGGTTAAATGGCTTTGTAAGATAATCGTCGGCGCCTTTTTTTAGCCCGAGAACACGATCAGCGCTGCTATTTTTAGCGCTTAGAATTAAAATAGGGATTTCATTGCCTTGCAACCTGATACTCTCGCAAACGCTTATCCCATCAAGCTCAGGAAGCATTACATCTAAAATAATAAGATCAAAATATTCATTCTCAACAGCTTTTAATGCTTCTACGCCATCAGTAACACCGCTTACTTCATAGCCTTCCAGTTCCAGGTTTAATTTTAAAGCCTCGAGCAGGTTTTCCTCATCTTCAACCAATAATATGGAATATTTTTTTGCGTTCATTAAGAACCACTATAAATGAATTTTAATTCTCCTTAAAACTTATTACAAAATTACATCCCTTCGGCTGATTGGTTGTAACAATGATATTTCCGTTGTGCTGTTGTACAATTTTTTTTGTTAAGTATAATCCCAGTCCCGTTCCCTTTGCACCCTTTGTATGCATGTTACCTGTACGATAGAATTTATCAAATACTTTTTCTTTTTCTTTGTCTGCAATTCCTTTACCCTCATCTTTTACCGAAAGCATTATTGTAGTATTTTCATTTTTCAGATCTACTGTTACATTGCTTTCCCTGGGAGAATATTTGATAGCATTGTCTAAAAGATTATTCACTGCAATTTGAAGCAATAGCCTGTCGCCGGTAAAATAAATATCTTGTTGAAGATTTGTGTCAATTGTGCGCTGAGGAAATCGTATGATAAAATCCTGTGCACACTCATACACCAGGGTTGTTAAATCAATTTGTTCATCAGTTACCTGGTAACCTCCTGCTTCAATCTGGCTGGCCAATAACATATTATTACATAGATCATTTAACCTGTCTGCTTCCTGCAATGTATTGGTAATAAGCCGCTGCTGCTGTTCCATTGGGAGCTTGTGTTTTTGAAGTGTTTCCAGGTTTAATTTAGTAACGGCAATAGGTGTTTTAAGTTCATGCGTTATGGCCATCATAAAATTTTCCTGTTGTTGGGATTGTTTAAATTGCCGCCGTACCACCCGGAAAATAAAAACAGCTCCTGTAATTATTAACAGAAGAAAAGTAACGCCTTCACCGATGTATTGCGCTGTCTTACGTTTTTTATCCTGCTGAATTTTATTTATTTTTTGCTGATCGATTACAGCATTATCATGTAGCTGCAATAATTTATACTCAGTAAGAATATTATTTTGCTGCATTAATGCAATAAACCACCACACCAGTGCTGCGATTATGTATGCTAATAAGAACCAATAAATAATGAAGATCGTTCGTAAGCGCTTTATTTTGAAAGAAGCCTTGAACTTAGAACTGGCCATGGACTGATGTATTCAATTGAAAATTAGAACACAAAATTTAATTTCGATTTTTAGAATCAATAAACTATTTAAAATTGTTGTCGCTACTGGTGGTTTGCCTTCTCCACTCTTACGCCCACATTTAATATATGCCGCAAAGGGTTTTCTCTCATTATTTGAGCGACAGTAAAAGTGTACGTTCCTGTTTTCTTAAAAGGGACCGGGTCTCGGGTAATATTTTTTCTTACTTCAAAAATATCGTCCATACCCTGGCCTTCCCAGCCCTTTGCATCAGTGCCTAAAGTAAGATCTAAGTTTTGAAAACTTTGTGGGCCACCGGGCACCTGGATGCCAAGCCGAAGCCAGATATTATTATAATCATAAGCATCGGTATGTCGTAAAATAATATAGATATTATAATAAGCTAAGCTATCAGTAATGTTGAAAGAGAACGATGGTACGTTGTTGTAATACCAGGCTTGTGAAGGTATAGCTACAGACTTCTCATATACATTTATGTGCGAGCAGGATATGAGGCTTATGCAAATTATGATTATGAAAGCTGATCGTTTCACCGAAAAATTTTTACAACACATTAAGTATCTGTTCTTTTGATTTTTCAAGTTCATCTTTCATAAACACTACGCATTTTTGTATGGCTGCG
>Ga0268264_10004072_pt1 | contig 12516 bp, 12 predicted proteins | sample KBSSwiS32_FD_190357 | JGI IMG/M metagenome (GOLD analysis project Ga0268264, IMG submission 190357) | Switchgrass rhizosphere microbial communities from Kellogg Biological Station, Michigan, USA - KBS Switchgrass S3-2 (SPAdes) (version 2) | ecosystem: Host-associated > Plants > Roots >... | reverse complement strand
GAACCGGAACGACGCCAAGAACGGGCAGGAGGACTGCCTATATCTTAACGTGATCACTCCGGCGTGGCCCAAAAAGGGGCTGCTGCCGGTGATGTTCTGGATTCACGGTGGCGCCAACGAGGGTGGGTCGGGGATGAGCGACCTGTACACCGCGGGCACACTGGCCGACCACGGAGTGGTGGTGGTGACCGTGAACTATCGGCTGGGAGTATTCGGTTTTTTGGCGCATGCGGAGCTCACGGGGGAGTCAGCCCATCATGCTTCAGGGAACTACGGACTGATGGATCAGATTCTGGCGTTGAGGTGGGTGATTGCAAACATTGAGCGGTTTGGAGGCGACGCCCAGAACATCACGGTGTTTGGGCAATCGGCTGGGGCGTTGGACGCCCAGATACTGATGGCGTCAACGGCGACAGGGCTGTTTCAGAAGGCAATCGAGGAGAGCGCGCCGATTGGTCTGATGCTCGCGCCGCTTTCAGAAGCTGAGGCTGCGGGAGAGAGATTCGCTTTGTCTATGGGAGCTCCGGAGGGAGTGAGGCGGATTGCGTACCTGCGAGGGATTCCGGCCCGGAAATTGATCAAGAAACTGACGGCGCATGAACCGCACCAGCAGTTTGGGCCGGTGATAGATGGATGGTTGCTGACAAAGAGCCCGGCAGAGGTATTTGCAGCGGGGCAGGAATCGGCGATTCCTTTGCTGTTTGGGACGAACACAAGGGAGCTTGGGGACAATAAAACGCCTGACCAGCTGCGAGAGATGATCACGATAAGTGCCGGAGAGCATGCCCCGGAGGCACTCAAGGCGTATGGGCTGGCGACGGGGGGAGCGGGGGCGAGCGACCCGATGTACGGCTCGGCGGCGGACCAGTTTATGGCAGACATGATATTCCGATGCCCGGCCACGGCAGAGGCGCGGTCGCACACTGCGGCGAACAATACGACGTTCCAGTACGAGTTCAATCATCCGGTTCCCGGGCAGCCAGACGCGATTCACTCGACTGAGTTGTCGTTTGTGTTTGGCTTTTACCCCAAGGAGGGAAACCTGGCAGGCCCATACACCGCGGCAGATAGGAAGTTTGCCGGCATGGTGGAGAGCTACTTTACGAACTTTGCCAAGGCGGGGAATCCTAATGGGACGGGGCTGCCTGTATGGCCGGAGTTTGGTTCAGAGGCAGCGTATGTGAAATTCACGCGGGCGGGGACCGTGGAGGAAGGGCATCATCTGCGGGGGCGCTTCTGCAGGGTGTACCGATGAAATTCGCCAAGCGACACTACAATGGCAAGAGGGCATCGGGCTTCACATCGGCGACGGAAGCGTAGGTATGTGTTTCCCTGACGCCCGGTAATGACAGGATGACCCGCTGCAGAAAGTCCTGAAACATCGCCATATCTGCAATCCGTGCCTTCACCAGGTAGTCGAACCCACCCACGACCATGTGACATTCCAACACTTCGGGTGCTCGGATGACGGCTTGCGCGAATCGGTCGAAGACATGTGGAGCGGCCTGGTCGAGGCGCACCTCTATGAACACGAGCGTTCCCCGGCCAAGCTTCTGCGGATCGAGCACCGCCCTGACAGCCTTGATGTAGCCCTCACGAAACAGGCGCTTTACCCGTTGGCTCGTACCGGTGGGGGACAATCCAACACGCTCGGCCAGATCGAGGGTAGTGCGGCGACCGTCCTCCTGGAGCAAGCGCAAGAGTTGCAGATCTACGCTGTCCAGATCAGTCATTCTGAATCCACGCTCGAGACATGAGAATTTAGTGAAATTCACTCGAAATGGGTTAGAGAGCCATATTTTAACACGCACCTCATTCCAATATCCTGCGCTTCTCTCGCGTTGTGTGAGTGGCACGGTGGTAACCCTCCTCCACCTGCGGACACGAGGCTACGACGGAGATTGACTGCGCATGACTGGAGAGCTCGACGACGGTAACCAGAGAGCTGCCGTGGCAGCCGGCCTGACAATGGTGGCAATCACAGCTGTCCAATTCGTTGCGGCTCGCTTCAGTCTGCGCGCGCACCTGACTTCGGCCGATATCGCAAGCCTGCGCTTCGCAGGGGCGGGGTTGGTTTTTGTTCCCATCATGTGGCGGATGGGTTTCGCAAAGATGAGAGCGCTTGGCTGGCGACGCGCCTGCACGTTGGCACTGCTCGTGGGCTTTCCCTATCCCCTGATCATCAACTCAGGCCTGGTCTACGCCCCGGCCTCTCACGCCGCTGCGCTGTGTCCCGCGTCGATTGTTTTGTTCTCTTTCCTACTGTCGCGCATCGTCTTCAAAGACCCGATCCCAGCGGTACGGATCGTTGGCATTGTGATGCTCATCGGGGCCCTTCTCTTGTTTGTCTCTCCCGCCGCTGGGGACAAAGGGGACCACGTGCTTTACGGTGACGCCCTATTTGCCGTGTCTGGGATCATGTTCTCCGCGTACTCGGTTCTCCTGCGGCGCTGGTCGGTCGATCCACTCAGCGCGACGGCGGCTGTGGCATTCCTGTCTTGCCTGCCGCTCCCGTTCGTTCATTTTCTGGCACCGACCGGCCTCGGAGCGGCATCGGTTATCGAGATCGGTATTCAGATGGTGATACAGGGCCTCCTTACGGGCGCCGCCGCCGTATTTCTCTACGCGTATGTCGTAAGACAATTGGGGCCGCAGATGGCATCACTATTCATGCCTTGCATTCCAATCACGACAGCATTGATCGGCATGGTGGTACTCGGCGAGATCCCGACGCCACGTCAATTTGCGGCGATTGCGATTATGACGGCCGGTATAGCCCTACCGTGGTTGACAAGACAGAGCGCGCCGGCGCCCCGATCTGTAGTCAATACCCGCTGACGCCTACAATCCGGGCGCACATCAATGCATCGCGTCGATCGTGCGGTAGTCGGAGGATTGAAGGATGAAGCGATCCTCCAGTCTATATAGTGAGTCGGACTGAGCGTTGAGCGAACTGACTCTCACCCTCTTGCCCGGCACCGAGGAGATTCAGCCCTGCTCCGATCGCACGAATCGATCTACCGCTTGACGGCGCAACGAAGTAGCACTTAACTTCGGGTCATTGAGGGAACAAGACAAAGAGCGACGATGCATATCAAGGCATTGTTTCAAGTTGATGCCACGCGCCTATATGTGGCGTTATTTTCAGTGTGGTGCCTTCTGGCACCGATTGTGGTGCATGCAGAGGGTGAGTCGGTCGCCCCGTATCAGTCATGGACGCTCCGTTCAACGGCCTCGACCTGTGACAATGTTATCCATACATTTCAATCGTCGTGGCCGGGCGACGATCCCATGGCTCTCATGCAGAAGTATGTCGAGCTGCTGAATGAGAAGTGCAGCGGCTCCTCGGGGGCCCTTTTCGTCGTAACGCACACCCTGAATGCCTGCACTCCCACCATAGGCGTTTACAGCAACGGAGCAATCGTGAGATCCGGTGCTCACGTCGAAGGGTGCACTTATCGGCGTCACATCGATCCCAAGCCCGAATGCACAACTGACTGGCTCTGCCACTCCTCCATCCAGGACCAGTCGATGCCGCAGCCGGCCAAGTGGTGTGAAGCGAGTGGTCAAAGCGGAACTCTTGCCGAATTTCCCTCGTAGGTCCGGCGACGTATGCGGAGTGCAAGTGTCCGCAAAGCAGCCTATACAATGCGGAAGTCAATAAGTGCCTGCCCGTCATCGAGCAAACTCGCAAACCCCACCACGACCTTTGTGCCGGCAACCCGATTCAGCCGGGAACAGGAAATAAGCAACAGGTCGAAGTCGATTATGTGGGTACCGGGCCCGCCCCGCTCACATTCACTCGCACCTACAACAGCGAACCTTCCTTCAAGAACAAGTGGATGACAAACTACGATCTGAGCGTTGAACACTTCTCGAGCGGGGGCTCTGAAGTGCAAACGTTGGATCGACCAGAAGGCAGTTATTCCTTTCAAGGAAGTTCGCGCATTCCCGACCCTGACGTGGAGTATTCTCTCAACGGTAGCAGCACTTCTTACAGCGTGTTTACGCCAGACGGACGGCGTCGCGAGTACTACGGCACACTGGACAAACTTGAGACCGTCAGAAACAGCAGCGGAACGCTCCTCTACACCTTAACTTACAGCACCACATCTACGCCTGTCAGCATCGCCCCAACTTCCGGCTTGCTCATAAAAGTAAGCAATCCCTTTGGGCAGTCACTCAATTTAACTTATGACGCCCAGAGTCGCCTGCAGACGATGTCCGATCCGAGCGGCGGGCTATACCAATACAGCTACGACACTCAGGGCAACCTTAGTTCCGTGACCTACCCCGACGGAAAATCACGCCAATATGTCTACAACGAAAGTGCATACACACACGGCGCCAACCTTACGACTGCACTGACAGGGATTATTGACGAGGGCAACAGTCGTTTCGCCAATTTCGGCTACGACGCCAGCGGTACGGCGATCATGACGGAGCACGCGGAAAGCGGAGATCATTATGAAGTGTCGTACGCGAGCAAGCCCGAAGTGTCGTTAGAAGTTGTTCGAGACAGTGCGAATGTGCCCCGGTACATTCGTCGATACCACTCAGCGCCAACCGGGGTTGCGCTGACGGATGCATTGGGCCAGGTACGTCAGTACTCATTTACGTCACTAAACGGCAGCGTGCGGGCAACGGGTAGCGATAAGCAAAGTAGTGGACGGTGTAGTGCCGTTCCATTCACTCAGGCATTCGACTCCAATGGAAACGTCAGCTCGCAAACCGACTTCAACGGCACAACTACAACCTATACGTACAACCTGTCGAGGAATATTGAGACAAGTCGAACTGAAGCGAGCGGCACCCCTCAGGCCCGCACAATTACGACGCAGTGGGACCCTTCTTATCGATGGCCCACACAAATGAAGACCTATACTGGTGGCACTGCGATCGGAACACCGAAGCGCGCCACCACGCTGGGCTACAGCACTACTGGCGACGTAAACACGACCACCGTCAACGATCCTGCACTTGGCCTTTCAAGAACCTCCACAGTCACTCGGAATTCTTATGGGCAGGTGTTGACGTCCAACGGTCCCCGTACCGACGTCTCGGACGTTACGACTACGACTTACTACGACTGCACAACCGGATTTCAGTGCGGTCAAGTTAATACGATCACCAATGCCATCGGGCAGGTGACGACCTACAATACCTACAATGCCCACGGCCAACCGCTGACGATCACCGACCCGAACGGGATCGTGACCACGCTGACCTACGATGCGCGCCAGCGCCTGACCTCGCGCCAAGTCGGGACTGAAACGACTTCGTTTACGTATTGGCCCACCGGCTTGCTCAAGCAGGTGGTCCTGGCGGACGGCAGTTATCTGCTCTACGCCTATGACGCAGCCCACCGACTTACCCAGATCAGCGATGGCCTGGGAAATTCTATCGACTACACGCTCGATGCCATGGGCAATCGCACGGCGGAAGACCTCTATGATCCGTCGAACACCCTGCATCGGACGCATACCCGCGTCTTCAATGCACTCAGTCAACTCTTCAAGGACGTGAACGCCGCGGGCACCGCCGCCGTGACCACGACCTTTGGATACGATCCCAATGGCAATCAGACCTCGATCGCCGCACCGCTCTCGCGCAACACGATCAACGCCTACGACGAGCTCAATCGACTCAAGCAGATCACGGATCCGGCGAATGGGATCACGCAGTTCGGCTATGACGCGAGCGACGACCTCACCTCCGTGACCGACCTCCGCGGCCTTACGACCGTCTACTCCTACAGCGGATTCGGCGATCTCACGACGCAAGTGAGCCCCGACACTGGCACGACCACGAATACCTATGACTCCGCCGGCAACCTGGCGACGTCGACGGACGCGCGCGGACCGGTATCGACGTACACCTACGATGCCTTGAATCGCGTGACCTCGGTTGCGTACAGCCAGGGTGGCACGACCGATCAGACGATCGTGTTTACCTATGACGCCGGCCCGAACGGCAAGGGCCACCTGACCGGCGCCTCGGATTCCAACCACTCAATGGGCTGGGCTTACGATGCTCTGGGCCGCGTGACCGGTAAGGGCCAGACCGTCGGTGGAGTGGCGCAGTCTGTCGGCTACGCGTACACCAACGGCAATCTGGCCTCGCTCACCACGCCCTCGGGTCAGACCGTCACCTATGGCTACAACGCCAATCATCAGATCACGAGCGTCACGGTGAACGGCACGACTGTGCTCAACAACATCGCGTACGAGCCGCTCGGTCCGGTCAGTGGCTGGACCTGGGGCAACGGCACCACGACCACGCGGACGTACGATACCGATGGCAAGATCAGCCAGATCGTCAGCGCCGGCACCAAGACCTACGGCTACGACGATGCCTTCCGGATCACGAGTATCTCCGACACGAGCGCCGGAGCGGCCAATTGGACCTACGGCTACGATGGGCTGGACCGGATCACGAGCGGCACGAGCCCGTTGATCAGCCGCGGTTGGACCTATGACGCCAACGGCAATCGGCTGACCGAAAGCGGCACGGCACCTTCCGCCTATTCGATCTCCCCCACGAACAACCGGATTACCGGGGTCACCGGTGCCCTCGCCCGCACCTACGGCTATGATGCGGCCGGCAACACCACCAGTTACGCCACCGTCACGGCGACCTACAATAACGCGGGGCGCCTGCAGACCCTGACCCAGGGCGGCACCACGGAGACCGCGATCTACAATGCCCTCGGCCAGCGCATTCAGAAAAGTGGCGGCACCGCCGGCACGGTGCTCTTTGCATACGACGAGGCCGGCCATCTGCTCGGCGAATACGATGGCACCGGTTCGCTGATCGAAGAGACCGTCTGGCTGGGCGATATTCCCGTCGCGACCTTGCGATCCAATGGCGCGAGTGTCTCGATCTACTACGTGCACAGCGATCGGTTAAATACGCCACGCCAAGTCACGCGCGCGAGCGACAATGCGCAACTATGGACTTGGTTCTCGGACCCCTTCGGCACGGATGCCGCCAACGCCAATCCCAGTGGCGCAGGCACCTTTGCCTACAACCTGAGGTTCCCAGGCCAAGTCTTCGATGGGCAGGCGGGGCTGCATCAGAACGGGTTCAGAGATTACGACCCAGCGCTCGGAAGGTATGCGGAGAGCGATCCAATAGGACTTTTCGGAGGAACCAACACCTATACCTACGTGACCGGCAGCCCAATGAGTTTGGCAGATCCGTTCGGATTGGATCCGCAGGGGTTAGGGCAAGGCTACACTGGCCGCGTCGATCCGTTCAATTATGGCGGCCAAGCATCATTTGAAATTCATGTTTTTGACAAAAACGGAAATGAAGTGGGTGTGTATGGACCCAAAGGCTGGATCGCAAAACACGGACGATCGGGGAGACCGGAGGGCATTCCCGTCGAAGTTGAGAACAGTTGCAAAGGAATCGCGGTCGATCGATTGCGAGCCTCTGGAGATCTTCCTCCAAAGGGTAGGATGAATATAAAAGGGGGACGTTGGATGCGCCTACTCAAGTGGCTGCCACTGCTCGATTGGTATCAGGAAGAGACCCGGCCGTCGATTGAACGTGCTTGCGAGCTCGATCCGGGGTTCGAGGGCTGTTAGCCCTGCAGGATCACCATGAAGTACGTGGAAATAGATGCACAAACCGGCGAGGTATTTTGGGATGATTATTTTGAATACCTTCGATCCGCGCGGCAGCAGTTCCCTTCTGATCTATATTCCTATGCGGTCAACTGGGACCACTATTCGCTCGATGGGACGAACTCGCTTCACGACGCATGGCTAGTTGGAGCCCGCTTCGCGCACAAAGCGCAAGACGTCACACTGGAGTTTCTGGGTGCTCGGCACGACAGAAAGATTACGTTGAGATACTCGGCTGTTGAATCATATGCGCTCGACCTCAGCGTCGAGTACCGCTCTGGCGACCGGGATGTATTTGTGCATGAATTTCTCGCCGACAAAGGGTTGATCTCGCATGAGATTGTTTTTTCCAACAGAAAGAGCATCGTCGTCAGGTCCCGTAATGTCATGCCAACGATCGACGTACTCAGCTAAGACGCGAAGGTGTTTGGCACCGAACTCGGAAACACTCGCAATAACGTCCCGTCAAGCGCTTGCTGAGCAGGGCCACTCCTCACGTTGACCCACCTATGAAGACCGGAAGGCGCGCCGCCACGGTGCGCCTCTTTTGCACACTCGATCTTGACGAACCCGGCCGCTAAGCCAAAACTCGCGTCTGGGGTCCAAAACCACGGAAGGCCTGCTTGCTACCGGCCCGATCGCTCCCAAGTCCGCGAATGCACTGGCGAAATCCTCGTCAGGTACGACGACGCGCGTCGGGACGAACAGTTGCCTACAACCTGCGCTTCCCGGGGCAAGTGTTTGATGGGCAGGCGGGGCTGCATCAGAACGGGTTCAGAGACTTCGATCCTGCGGTTGGCAGGTACGCTGAGAGCGATCCCATCGGACTTGTCGGCGGCATCAACACGTACGCCTATGGCAACGGCAACTCACTCAGTAACACGGATCCGTCCGGTCTTGCACCGTCGAGCAGCATCATTCTGCATCTCCTATGGAAGTGGAGGTCAGATGATAAGAAAGGGCCATCGTGCCCAAATAACGACGATGAAAGGAACCGGTGCAGGCAAGTCAAGAGCGATGCTATTCAGCATTGCGCGGACACTACGCTGCCTACGATCGATTACGGAGTCAGCTTCCAACGGTGCGTTAACCGGTACATCGAGGATCAAGGATGTGGGCCGGGAGGTACCCCACTTCCGCAGGAGTTGCCTGCGCTTCCCCCGGCCCCGGATCCAAAAACTGGAAATCCAGTTGCAACAGTGGGCATCAGCGCAATTCTCTTGCGGATACTGTTTGGTCTCGCTGCTGCACTGTGACTTGCCCGTCGATGAACGGATATGATGGTTTGGCGTTGTTATTCGGAGAAGTCAATTGATTGAAAACAAACGCATCGCAAAAGAAATTGGCGATTTAATGCAAGATTGCAGCGCGAAATTGAACAATTCCGTCGCCCTTGTTAGGGACGAATGCAGTTTGGAAGAGCTGAAAATATATCGACTCGCAGTGGGTAAGGTAATGGGGGAGATATTGCTGGAAGTGTTGAATCCACTCTATGCAAAACATCCCGAACTTAAACCACCTGGATGGGATTGAAGTGTTCTAGCTTGCTCACTGATGCGGAGGCGCGGCATCTGGCCAGCCCTTGGAGGCAAAGACCTAATCGAGTAGTTTCGCGAGTTGTTGGTGCGGATCGTTCAAGAACCGCTTGGCGATGACGAAATGTTCAGTGTCTTCCAGCGAGACGCGCTCCAGGCCGCTGGTGCCAATTTGATAGATCCAAGCGTTCGGGTAGGCCATTAAAATTGGTGAGTGCGTCGCGATGACGAACTGCGAGTGCGCTCGAACGAGTTGGTGTATCCGAGAGATCATAGCGAGCTGCCGAGTGGGCGATAGCGCGGCTTCCGGTTCGTCGAGTACGTAGAATCCATGACCGCCAAAGCGATGCATCATCACCGCAAAGAACGATTCGCCGTGGGATTGCTCATGTAGCGAACGGAATCCGTACGAGTGAATGATCGGCGGGCCGAACGACGGCTCTTCGTCAAGATGCTCAATCTCGGAGGCCAGGTTGAACAGGCTCTCCGCCCGCAAGAAGAAGCCATCCCGGGGACGTTTGACCCCTTTTACGAGTCTCAGGTACTCATGCAGCACCGAGTGCGAGGCACGGGTTCCAAATCGGAAGTTCTTCGTGCCCCCCTCTGGATTGAATCCCCAAGCCACAGCAAGCGCTTCCAGCAACGTCGATTTACCACTGCCATTCTCTCCGACTAGGAATGTCACCGCAGGGTGTAAATCAAGCGCCTCAAGATGACGAACAACGGGCAGATTGAACGGGTATGCGTCGAACGAACTGACCTTCTCTCGGCGGAGTTTCACTTCACGCACGTATCGATCGGTCGTAGATCCGCTGCCCTCAGTGTTCATACCCGAAATAGTGACACATCTTTGGCCACAAAACCGCGTCGGGCCTCGGATTGACCCCAAGCGCGCGGGAGACCCCGGATTCTGCGCTGCGCACTCGGTCCTTGACGAACCCGGCGGCTAAGGAAAAACTCGCGTCTGGGGTCAAAAACCACGGAAGGCCTGCTTGCTACCGGCTCGATCGCTTCTAACTCCGCGAACGCACTGGCGAAATCCTCGTCGGGTACGACGATGCGCGTCGGGACGAACAGTTGCCTACAACCTGCGTTTTCCCGGCCAGCTCTTTGACGGGCAGGCAGGGCTGCATTACAACTACTTCAGAGATTACGATCCAGCATCCGGAAGATATACGGAGAGTGATCCTGTAGGCCTAAGGGGTGGCGTCAATACCTATACGTATGGGAGAAGCAGGCCAACACAGAAGCCGGATCCGCTCGGACTATTTACGTCCGATCAACATGCCGCGATAACTTACAATCTCATAGTTGAGGAGCCGACATTGATACCGTGCATTACGGAGATCCTGACTGGGGTCGTAGGGCTCGATTTTGTCGCAGGGTCTCAAACCGTCCCCTACGCATATCTTCATGCGATGGCCCAGCCTGGACAGACTGCGGCACAGGCCGCCGAACAATCCAACCAATATGTTCACGATCAAATTGGAAAGTGCGATTGCAGGGCGCTCGGCTTTGCACTCCACACGGTTCAAGACAGCGCAGCCTGGGGCCATCAATATAAAACGTACGACGGTTCGGTAAGTCTGCTCCATATCTTCACGGACTATGACCCGTCCTCCGATCGAATCACGGAGGCAACAATGAAGTCGAAAAATGTGGTTTCCGAATTCAAGTCCCATTGTTTTAATTGTTCGAAATGAGACTCGCTCAGTGAAGTTAATATTAAAAATCGCCCTGGGCGTGGTGCTGTCATTCACGGGTGCGTGGGTGCTGGCAGGAAGCCTCTGCAGTGGCCCACTTTTGGGTTTGCGTGCCTATGATTTTGTGTGTGGCCACAACATTTATGTACAAATGTTTCCAGAATTTCTGGTATTTTTAGCGATCCTTTCGACAGTCGCGCGATGTTGTTTCCGCCTTCAGGCACGCAGTGGCCAGTAGAATCCTCTCTGGAGACCGGCGGCGGAGGTTGCCTACAACATACGGTTCGCCGGGCAGGTCTTTGACGGCCAAGCAGGACTGCATCAGAACTACTTCAGGGACTTCGATCCGGCAGCGGGACGGTACATAGAGAGCGATCCAATAGGGTTGATGGGCGGCATAAATACGTACAGCTATGTTCGAAGTGCGCCGACTTCTAGGATTGACCCAACTGGTCAGGACGCGCTTGTAGTGGTGGGCGGAATGCGTTCATTGAGTAATCCATTTGGACACGCATCCATTGCTATCACCGGAGCGGGACTCTATAGCTTCGGTACCGGTAACAAGTGCGGAGATGCGGTAGGTAAGTTTCTCCTTGACCAAGCCAGCGTCAGACATCAATGGGCCTTCATTATCAAGACCTCACCGGCACAAGACGCTCGGATGTTGAAGTACTTGAAGCAGTTTAGTCAGTGCAGGACTGCAGGGAAGATCGACAATTGCGCTTATCGAACTCAACACGCGTTGCAGGCGGCGGGAGTGGAGACGAATGATCCGACTTTGGGCGCGCCGGGCGGCACCCCCGGCAGTCTTCTGCAGTCCCTCCTCGTGCAGGCGGCAGCCGGGCAGATCACAGAGGTTGAGATTCCGCAGGGCGCGAATCCCTCGATTGACACATCCCCGTACGAACCGTCAACCAACTAGCAATATGCGTAGGCTGCATGTGCGGATCGTGATGCTTGTCGCGGTTAGCGTGGCAGTTGCGGCTTGCACATCACACAAAGACGTCGCTTTAGTTGATGCCGCGCTGTTTGGTAACCTGTCAAAGATCCAAGCCCTCTTAGACCGAGGGGCAAACGTGGAGGCGACTGCATATGACGGTTTGACGCCCCTGGATGCGGCAGCAAAGGAGGGTCACCTTGACGTTCTCAAATACCTCCTTGAGAGAGGGGCGTTGGTGAACGGAGGGGGTACTGATCGAACGGCGCTGACCCTCGCGACCATCTATGAGCATACTGATTGTGTAAGGTATCTGGTCTCGAAGGGTGGTGAGATCCGCGGTACTGCTCAGTGGAAGCGAGGTCTCCTAGACTCTCTTCGCACACGCAACAAAATGGAGCTTTACAACATCGTAAAGCAGCAAATTGAGCGAGAAGACCCACAACGTTCGTAGGCATGAGTAGTTGCCTACAACCTGCGTCTGCCGGGTCAGGTCGTCGATGGGCAGGCGGGGCTGCATTACAACTACTTCCGTGACTACGATCCTGCGACGGGAAGGTACGTTGAGAGCGACCCGATCGGCCTAAAAGGTGGAATGAACACCTACGCGTATGTATTCAACACACCGACGATGCTCGGCGATCCTAGTGGTCTAGAAGCAGTGTTTGGCTCATACATCAAACTGCCAAGCAGAACGCAACGTGTGGAGA
>Ga0268264_10004070_pt1 | contig 12518 bp, 9 predicted proteins | sample KBSSwiS32_FD_190357 | JGI IMG/M metagenome (GOLD analysis project Ga0268264, IMG submission 190357) | Switchgrass rhizosphere microbial communities from Kellogg Biological Station, Michigan, USA - KBS Switchgrass S3-2 (SPAdes) (version 2) | ecosystem: Host-associated > Plants > Roots >... | reverse complement strand
CGCCGGACTCGGCGGCGGTGGAGGCGGCGACGGCCTGGACGCGTTCCATGGCGAGGGTGGAGCCTAGCAGCCCGTGTGCCTCGCACGCCGCAGGGGGCTGGAGATCGCCGGGCGCCTGCCGAGGACCTGCGCGAGCTCACCATGGCCCAGGGAGAGGGCCGGGCACGCTGGAGCTTCTCCGCGGGTGTCGCCGCATCACGCGTCCCCGTCCCACGTGTCGGACCAAGCGGGTGGCGCCAGGCGGCGTACCCCGCCGCGCTCGAAAAGCGACCGGCGGCGCACCCACACCGTGGCGCGCCGCCGGCGGTCCTCACGTCACGTCATCAGCGCTGCTGCCGGCGCTCCTCTTCCTTCCGCTTGTCCTGGTCCTTCTTCTCCGGCGGCCCGTGGCGCTTCTCCTGCCCCGGGGGCAGCGGCCTCACCTCGGCCGGAGGCGGCGCCCCGGCCGGCGGCCCATGGGCCTCGGGAGGGCGCGCCTGCGGGGGCGCGGGCGGCATGCCCTGCGGCGGAGTCGCCACGGGCGGCTGCGGCATCGCGCGGGGCGGGCCACGGTCCTCGTCCCGCTGGTGCCCCCACTGCGGCGGCGCGGGCCGCGGCGGCGCCGGCGGCATCCGGCCCGCGGGCGGTGGCGGCTGCGCCGCCGGCGGCTGAGGCTGCGCCGGAGGCGGCTGGGGTTGGGCCGCGGGTGGCTGGGGCTGCTGGACCGGCTGCTGCTCCTGCTGCCACCCCCGGTGCCGCTCCGGCGGCGTGGTCGGGTTGAACCGGTGCGGCGGCGGCTGCGGCGCCGCGGGTGGCAGGCTGGGCTCCGCCGGCCGAACCGGCTGGCCCGCGGGCGGCTGGACCTCCTGCCGCTGCTGGATCCACGGCCGGTTCTGGCCCGGAGGCGGGCGGCCGCGCGCGACCGGGGCCGTGGGCACCGGCCGGCCAATGTACTGGGTGATCTGCTGCGGCGGCGGCCCCACCACGCGCGCCCCCGCGGAGGGCGCGACCGGCCGCGTCACGCTGTAGGCGCGGTGGTAGTCCGGCACCCGGTACCGCCACGCGTCGCGAACCACGAAGTGCGGCGCGTCCACGAACACCCACCGCGGCTGGTACCGGGCGCGGTACGCCCAGTTGTCCGGGGGCAGCGGCGCCCACCCCACGAACCCCTCCCCGTACCGCCAGCTCACCCACGAGGGCGCCCACTCGGTGCCGGGGGCCCAGCACCACCCCACGTCCGGATCATTCAGCCACCGCCCGTAGTGGAAGGTGGCCCACCCGAACGGCAGGTCGCTCTCGAACTGCCACCCCGCGTCCGTCCAGGCCCAGCTCCCGCCCGTGCCGTACGGCTCGAACTCGTAGCCGACGATGCTCTGGGACGGCTGCCAGCAACTCCCGTAGGAGCTCGCGGAGATCCATTGCCCGTACGGCGTCAGCTCCGACTGGAACAGGCTCAGGGACACGTCCGCGGAGACCTCGCCCGAACCGCCCGTGTACGTATAGGAGGACGGTTGGTCCGAGACGTACCCGCCGGCGGAGACGGTGGTGGTTCCAACGCAGGCGCTCATGAGCGCCACCACGACCAAGGGAACTCGCATGTACACCTCCGCCAAGGACGGTGCGCATTGGCCGACAGCCTGGCTGCCCTGGGCAGGCGGCCGTCCGGGCGCCAGACCTGAGCTAGGCCGCCGGCCTGCCGGCCTTGAGCTGCGGCGCCTCGGCGAGGAACTTCAGCTCGGGGTGCTTCTGCTCCGCGTGGGACAGCGCCCAGTCGTCACGGAACAGCACCAGCGGCAGGCCGTCCCGGTCCTGCACCGTCTGCCGGTTCCCCTCCCAGTCGAACGCCTTGGCTTCGAACTTCTCCCCCACCACCCACCGGGCGTGGGAGTACGGCAGGCGGTCGAGGATGATGTTCGCGCCGTACTCGTGCTCGATGCGGTACTGGAGCACCTCGAACTGCAGCGCGCCCACCACGCCCACGATGGGGTCCTTCATCCCCATCTGGAGCTGCTGGAAGATCTGGACCGTCCCCTCCTCCGACAGCTGCTCCAGCCCCTTCTCCATCTGCTTGCGCCGCAGCGGGTCCTTGGCGCGCACCACCGCGAAGTGCTCCGGGGAGAAGCGCGGCACGCCCTCGAACTCGACGCCTGACTTCTCCGACAGCGTGTCGCCGATGCGGTACTGCCCCGGGTCGAACAACCCGATGACGTCCCCCGGCCAGGCGTCCTCGATGGCCGTCCGCTCCGCCGCCATGAACTGGCTGGGCTTGGCCAGGCGCACCTGCTTCTCCAGCCGGGAGTGGAACGCCATCATCCCCTTCACGTACCGCCCGGAGACGACGCGCATGAACGCGATCCGGTCCCGGTGCGCGGGGTCCATGTTCGCCTGGATCTTGAACACGAACCCGGCGAAGTCGTCGTCCAGCGGCCGCTTCTCCCCTTGCGTCGTCTTCCGCCCCAGCGGCGGCGGCGCCAGCTCCAGGAACTCGTCCAGGAACGGCCGCACGCCGAAGTTGGTCATCGCGCTGCCGAAGAAGAGCGGCGAGATCTGCCCCTTGTCGGACTTCTCGCGCGAGAAGGTCTCCCCCGCCATCTCCAGCAGCTCGATGTCCTCGCGCAGCTGCGCCAGCTCGCGCTCGTTCAGCACCGAGCCGATCTCCGGCGAGTCCAGCGGGACCGACTTCTCCTCCACCTCCGACTCGCCGTGGCTCCCGCCGGAGAACACGTGCACCACCCGCCGGTTCCGGTCGTACACGCCGCGGAAGTCCGGCCCCATGCCGATGGGCCAGTTCATGGGGTACGCGTGGATGCCCAGCACCTGCTCCAGCTCGTGCATCAGGTCCAGCGGCGCGCGCCCGTACCGGTCCAGCTTGTTGATGAACGTGAAGATGGGCATCTCCCGCATCCGGCAGACCTTGAACAGCTTCTTGGTCTGCGGCTCCACGCCCTTGGCGGCGTCGATCAGCATCACCGCCGCGTCGGCGGCGGCGAGCGTGCGGTAGGTGTCCTCGGAGAAGTCCTGGTGGCCCGGCGTGTCCAGCAGGTTCACCGCGTGGCCGCGGTAGTCGAACTGGAGCACGGACGAGGTGACGGAGATCCCGCGCTCCTTCTCCAGCTCCATCCAGTCGGAGGTGGCGTGCCGCCGCGCGCGCCGCGCCTTCACGCTCCCCGCCAGGTGGATGGCGCCTCCGTACAACAGGAGCTTCTCCGTGAGCGTGGTCTTGCCCGCGTCGGGGTGGCTGATGATGGCGAAGGTGCGCCGCCGGGCGACCTCCCGTTCCAGCTCGGTGCTCATCCTGACGGCCCGTGTACCACAGGCGGCCCAAAACACTGCGGCCGGGGCCATCCGCGCTGGATGACCCCGGCCGCATTCACTACCGCTTCCTCAGGACCCCTTTTCGGCTACAGGCCGTCGCCGGTCGGCATGTCGCCGGGCACGGCGAGCGGGTCGGTGGTGGGAGCGCCGGCCTCGGGCGCGGTGTTCATCACGTCGTCCGTCAGCTCCGGCACGTCCGCCTGGCCGGTGCCCGGACGGCAGTTGGAGGGCTGGCCCACCGGGTAACCCTGGATCGGGGCGCAGCTCGGCAGGCCGGTGGCGGCGTCGAGGGTGCAGGACTGGATGGTCTTGAAGCCCTCCTGCTCCTGCGCGTCCCAGCAAGCGAAGCCGCGGTACCAGGTGCCCGCCGCGATGTCGCCGCCCCAGGCGCGCATCACGCCCGCGCCGCCGACGCCCGGCAGGTACCGCACGCGCAGGGCCACGGTCTCCTTGGCGGCGGTGGCGGTGGAGTCGATGTTGACCTTCGCGGCCACGCGGATGCCGGTGGCGCCGGAGGGGAGCAGCTTGTGGCCGACGAACGCCGCGTCCAGCGGGTCATGCTGGGTGGAGTCCGGGGTGAAGCCGTGGAGCAGGTACGCCAGCGACTTCGCCTCCAGCGTGCCGGCCGCGTTCTCCACGTGGGCGAAGGCCGCCAGCATCTTGCCCTGGCCGTTGAACGTCGAGCCCAGCACCGTCTTCAGGTTGTCCAGGTTGGTGCCGATGACGCCGCGGCCGTGGTGCGGCTCCGCCCCGCGCGCGATGCCGCCCGCCATGACGATCAGGTACGCGGTGTCCTCGGAGCCGATGGGCTTGGCCTCCAGCTTCCACGCGAACTTGTTGACCTCGATCCGCTTCACGGTCAGCCGGTAGGTGGCGCCGTCGCGGTCCGTCGGCCCGTAGACCCGGACCTGCCCCGGCTCCGGCTTCCCGTTCTTCGCCACCAGGGAGGCGATGCCCTCCACCTCGCGGCGGGTGATGTCATTGAGCCCCTTGATGGCCTGGCGCGCGTCCGCCAGGAACTCCGGGATCGACCCGACGCCCTGGCTCGACGCCCCCTCCAGCCCCGCGGAGGTCACACCCTCCGCCGCCTGGTTCGAGATCTCCAGCGCCACGCTGTCCATGTCGGGGACCGCGTCGGTGAACTCCTCGTCGCCCCGGCCACAGCCCACCAGCACCGTCGCCAGCGCCGCCCCGAGGATGATCGTCTTCCCGAATCGCATGATGTGTTCCTTGTAGGTGTTATGGAAAATCGCGCACTTCCGTTGCCCGGCCCGTGCGTCGGAATAAACCCGGAGGGGTGAAAAGAGTTGCGGGAGATCAGCAACCCGTCCAAGACCACCTTTCCCTTCACCTCAACCCGAAGATGCCCGCCGGCCTGATCGCCGCTTGCTGGCTCTGCGCCGTTCTCGTTTTCCTGTCGTCCGAGCCGGCGATTCCTCTGGCACGAGTTGCACGTACAACTCGTGGAGCTTCTGCCGCAGCAGCGCCTTCGGCGGGAGCGCGATCTGGTACTCGGCGACGAGTGCCGGCGACAGCGTTCGACTGAGCGCGTACTCGACGACCTCATTGTCCTTCGTCGCGCACAGGAGCACGCCGATTGAGGGCCGCTCGTGCGGTTTCTTCACATCGCGATCGAGCGCTTCGAGGTAGAAGCTGAGCTTTCCGAGGTCTTCGGGGCGAAACTCGCGAACCTTGAGCTCGATCGCGACCAGGCAGGAGAGCCCGCGGTGGAAGAACAGGAGATCGAGGGCGAAGTCCTGGTTGCCGACCTGCACGGGGTACTCAGAGCTGACAAAGCAGAAGTCGCGGCCCAGCTCGGTGATGAAGCGGCCAAGGTGCCGCAGCAGGGCGGCGTGGAAATCGGCCTCGGAGTGGCCGTCGAAGAGCCCGAGGAACTCGAGCGCGTAGGCGTCCTTGAACTCCTTGGCGCCCGTGGGATGAATCTGCCGCAGCGCTGCCGAAACCCTGGCCGGCTCCAGCATCGACCGCCGGAACGCCTGCGCCTGGATCTGGCGCTCCAGCTCACGCTTGGTCCATCCTTGATTGATCGCCGTGAGGATGTAGAAGGTGCGCTCTTCAGGCAGCTTGGTCCTGCTCAGGATGATGAGATGATGGGTCCAGGGCAATCGTCTCACCAGCGGTGAGACTTCTTCGTCGCCTCGGTATGCCTCGTAGAACTGGCGCATCCGGAACAGGTTTGGGCGCGAAAAACCCCGAAGCCCCGGATGCTCCCGTGCAATCGCCGCCGCGAGCCCCTCTACGGTCCCCTCGCCCCACTCGGCACGGTCGAGCTTCCGGCTGATGTGCTCGCCAATTTGCCAGTAGAGGCCCACCAACTCGCTGTTGACGGCCTGGTACGCGCGACGCTTTGCCGCATCGATGAGGGCCAGGACCTCGTCGAACGAGGTACCGATCGCGAGCGCATGCGATCCTCTCGCCGCCGTCGAACGAATTTCGCCCCGACGATCGCCGCGCGGCCGCGGGCTCACGACGTCAGATCCTCTCGGCCTTGCGCCGCGGAGGGCCGAAAGTCCGGGTACGAGCCAGCCATGATCAGCCAGGACTCTACCGGGCGGATCCGACCTGCCCGAAGGCGACTCCGACGTGATGCAGAGGTCAGCCGCTCGCGGAGGTGTACTTGGCGATGGACTGCAACCACACCAGCCGCGCGAAGGCGGCGAAGGCCACCGTCCCCACCAGGGAGAACACCACCTTGTACGGCTCCAGCCGCCCGAGCAGCGCCTCGGCCGGGTAGGTGGTCATCAGCGCCAGCGGGATGACGAAGGTGAAGATGAACCGGACCACGCCCTTGAACACGCCGGCCGGCCAGCGCGCGGCGTCGAAGATGGAGGTGAACAGGTAGCTGAGGTTGTCCACCTTCACCACGTAGAAGGCCGCGCTCACGGTGAGGATCCACAGCGAGTACAGCAGCATCGTGGAGACGCCCAGCAGCGCCACCGAGGTGAACGCCCCCAGGAGGTGCGGCGTGCGCCCCATCTTCTGGAACGCGTAGATGAACACCGCCAGCGCGCCGATGCCGTTGGTGAGCTTCCACGGCTGGAAGCGCGCGGTGGAGACCAGGAACTGCGCGTCCGCCGGCTTGAGCAGCACGAAGTCCAGGGTGCCCTGGCGGATGTGGTCCACCACGCTGGTGAGGCTGGGGCTGATCGCCCCGTCGATGATCGCGTCCAGGAGGATGAACCAGCCGGAGACCAGCAGCGCCTCGGGGGCGGTCCAGCCGGCGATGTTGTCGCGGCCGCTGAACACCACCAGCAGCGGCGCCACCGCGGTCACCGCGTAGAAGAGGGAGATGGCGCCGTCCACCAGGAAGTCCCAGCGGTACTGGAGCGCCAGCAGCATCGAGCTGCGCAGCTGGATCCACAGGAGCTTGAGGTAGCGCCTCACGTCAGCCCCCGTACGCCGCGTACCGCTTCAGCCCGCGCTTCCAGAGCACCGCCGTCAACGTCCCCAGCGCCGCCACCCACCCCCACTGCACCCCCAGGAGCCGCACCGCCTCCGGCCATTGGTGCGCCTTCGTCACCAGCTCCACCGGCAGGCCCACCTGGAAGCGGAACGGCAGCCACTCCACCACCGCGCGCAGCCAGCCCGGGAACAGCTCCACCGGGATGAGGTAGCCGGAGAAGACGGCGAAGAGCGTGAAGTAGATCTCCATCAGCTTCAGGCTGCTCTCCGTGTAGAGGCTGAGCGCGCCGATGGCGATGTTCATCAGGAAGGTGATGGTCCAGCCGCCGGCCAGCGCCAGCGGGAGCAGCGCCCAGAACGGCCCCGGCGCCAGCGTGGACTTCGCCACCGTGAACATCGCGATCGCCGCCATCGGCACCGCCACCATGGACCGCAGGGGAAGCGCGGACAGGTTCTCCATCGCGTAGGCGGCGATGGGGCTGATGGGCCGGAGCAGCCGCTGCGAGAGCGCGCCCGTCCGCACCTCGTAGTTCATCTGCCAGGCCGCCCACGCGCCGGTGAGCTGCCGGGTGATGAACATCAGCAGGTAGTAGGTGGTGAACTCCGCCTGGCCGAAGCGCCCCACCGGCGCGTCCTTGGCCACCGCGCTCCACAGCGCCAGCATCACCAGCGGCATGGTGGTGGAGAGCATCCACACCAGCATCTCCGCGCGGTACGCCACCGCCTCGGCGAAGCCGATCTTCGCCATGGTGGGCAGGGCGCGGACCGTGGCGCGCAGGCTCATGACGGGCGGCCCTCCGCGGCCCGCCGGCTGCGCTCGAACAGCTCGCTCATCACCTCCTCCAGCGGCGCGTTCTCCACCGTGAGGTCCTTCACCGGCAGGGTGGCCAGCGCGCGGGAGATGGTCTCGCTCACCGCCTCCTGCGGCACCTGGAGCACCGCCGAGGCGTGGTTGCAGGAGACCACCTTCCCCAGGCCGTCCAGCACGGCGCGCTCGGCCTCCTTCTGCAGGTAGAACACCACCCGCTTCTCCGGCCGGATGCGGTGCACCAGGTCCTCCAGCCCGCCGTCGTAGGAGAGGGCGCCCTTGTCGATGACGATGACCCGCGGGCAGAGCGCCGCCACGTCGTCCATGTAGTGCGACGTCAGCATCAGCGTCGCGCCGTGGCGCTCGTTGTACTGCTTGATGAAGTTGCGGATGGTGACCTGCATCGACACGTCCAGGCCGATGGTGGGTTCGTCCATGAAGAGCACGCGCGGGCGGTGGATGAGGGCCGCCGCCAGCTCGCACTTCATCCGTTCGCCCAGGGAGAGCTGGCGGGCGGGCTTGGAGATGAGGTCGCCCAGCTCCAGCGTCTGCACCAGCTCGTCCACCGTCTGCTTGAACTGCGCGCGCGGCACCTCGTAGATGGCGCGGTTGAGCTCGAAGGTCTCCGACGGCGGCAGGTCCCACAGCAGCTGCTGCTTCTGCCCGGTGACCAGCATGATCTTCTTGAGGTAGGCGTCCTCGCGCTTCTTGGGCGTGTGGCCGTCGACCACCACCTCGCCCGCGCTGGGATGGAGGAGCCCGGCCAGGACCTTCAGCGTGGTCGTCTTCCCGGCGCCGTTGGGGCCCAGGAAGCCCACCCGCTCGCCCGACTTGATCTCGAACGAGATGCCGTCCACCGCCTTCACGGTCTCGTAGGCGCGGGAGAAGACGGACCGAAACGCCGCCAGGAGGCCGGGCGCCCGCTTGTGGACCTTGTAGTGCTTCGCCAGGGCGCGGACCGAGATCATCCGGGAGGGATTAACGCGGGGACGGGCGTTGATCCAGCGTTCCGCGGACCCGCCCGCGGGGTATGAGGATACCGGTGGATCCGTACGGCAAGGACCTGCAGCGGTGGATACCGCGCCTGCTCTCGGTCTGGCGGCGGGCGCGCAAGCGGCCGGGCCCGCCGGACCGGCTGGAGCCGCGCGAGCTGAAGGAGCTGGGCGCCGCGGTGCGCCAGCTCTCCTTGGGCCTCACCCGCGACCGCGCGCTGGCGGGCGAGCGCTACATGGACGACCCGCGCCTGCTGGGCGCGTACCTCCTCTTCTACTGGCCGGTCTCCTACGCCCAGGCGCGGCAGGTGCTGGGCGAGCTGCCCTCGCGGCCGCGCGCCGTCCTCGACCTGGGCTCGGGGCCGGGGCCGCTGTCCTTCGCCGCGCTCGACGCCGGCGCCGCCGAGGTGACCGCCGCGGACCGCAGCCCCGCCGCGCTGGAGCTGGCGCGCGCCCTGGCGGCGGAGGCGGAGGAGGCCATCGCCACCCGCGCCTGGGACCCCTCGAAGCCTCGCGCCGAGCTGCCCTCCGGCGAGTTCGACGTCGTCTGCGCCGGGCACCTGCTCAACGAGCTGTTCGGCAGCGGCGAGTCGCCCGCCGCGCTGGACCGCCGCGCGGAGCTTCTGGAGGCGGCGCTCTCCCGGGTGAAGAAGCGCGGCAGCCTGGTGGTCGTCGAACCCGCCCTGCGCGAGACGTCCCGCGCGCTCCTGGGCGTGCGCGACCGGCTGGTCTCCCGCGGGTACGCCATCCGCGCGCCGTGCCTCTACCGGGAGGGCTGCCCCGCGCTGGTGAAGGCGTCCGACTGGTGCCACGCCGAGCGCTCCTGGCAGACGCCGCCCCTGGTGGACGCGCTGGCCCGCGCCGCCGGCCTGCACAAGGAGGCGCTGAAGATGAGCTACCTGGTGGTGGCGCCGAAGGGGGAGGCGTGGCCGCCGCCGCCGGAGGGGCGGCTGTTCCGCATCGTCTCCGAGCCGCTGGAGGGCAAGGGGCGGCAGCGCTACATCGGCTGCGGCCCCGAGGGGCGGGTGGGGCTGGCGCTCCAGGAGAAGCACCGCACCGAGCGCAACGAGCGCTTCTTCACCCTGCGCCGGGGCGACGTCATCCGCCTCACCCAGACCGAGCCGAAGGGCGACGGCCTGTCCATGAACGACCAGTCGGAGGTGGCGGTGGTGGCCCCGGCCGGGCGCCGGGTGCCCGAGCCGTGGGAGTGACCCTCGCCCGCCGCCCGGGTTAGCCTGCGAGTGAATATGAAGCTTCAGGCCGCCATCGCAGTCCTGGTGGCGGTGACGTTGGCCCAGGCAGCCTGCGACGCCGGGGGTGCGGCGCTGGTCGCGGTCGTCCAGCTCGAGACCGGCATGCAGGCGACCTGCGTCTCGGTCACCGTCACCGAACCCGGGACGTCGCGCCAGCTGGGGGAGGGGCACGCGGTGCGCGACCCGGGCCAGGACGAGTACCGGCTGGCCATCTACCGCAAGGGCGCCAACGGGGTGGTGCTCCCGGACGAGGTGGTGCTGCAGGCGCACGCCCTGGCCGGGCCCAGCGGCTGCGCGGCGGGGGCGGTGGAGCTGTCCGCCAGCGAGGCGGTGCAGAAGCGCTTCCCGGCCGGCGCGCCGGAGCAGGTCCCCCTCTTCGTCCCGCGGCCCTCGGCGGGGCCGGACGCGCTCCAGTTCCAGGCGGTGGGGCCCTTCCTCGTGGTCGGGGACTGCGTGAACAGCGCGGTGCGCACCACGCGGAACGGCCTGGTGACGCCGGTGCCGGCGGACGCGGTGGTCGACTTCAACGCCCAGCCCGACGCGGGCTTCTCCTTCTTCACCGACGGAACCTGCACCGCGCCGCCGGTCACCCGTGCCACGCTCCCCGCCGGCTCCGCGGTGCTGCCGGTCCAGCTCCAGGGGCTGTCGGCGGGCTCGTACACCGCCACCGCCAGCGCTTCCGGCATGGACTCGGGCTCCATCTCCTTCGACGTGGTGCTCACCCGGACCGCCGTCATCGACTTCAACAGCGCGGCGATGACGGCGCTGGCCGGCGCCTGCCTCGGCCCGGTGCGCCTGCGCGCGGAGGACACGTCCGGCAACCCCACCACGCTCACCTCGGCGGCCACCATCGCCCTCTCCGGGCCGGCTGGGGTGACGTTCTTCTCGGACCCGGCGTGCACCGGCGCCACCACCAGCGTGGTGCTGGGTGGGGGCCAGCCGGAGGTGTCGTTCTGGTTCCGCTCGCGAGCCGTCGGCTCGGTCGCGCTGCGCGCCTCGGCGGGGTCGCTGGGGAGCCCAACCCAGGCGCAGCAGATCATCCCCAACGTGCGGACCGGGTCGTGCAGCATCGACGTCGGCTTGCTGAGCGTCACCTGCCCCATCCCCATGCCGGGCGTGTTCGACCTCTCCAAGGCGTTCCTGGTGGTCCAGGCGATCTCCAACGACGACACCCCGAGCGGGGTGAACGTGCGCTGCCGCCTGGTGGACGCCTCGACCATCACTTGCAGCCGCCCGGGGACCACGGGCTGGGTGGACATCGGCTGGCAGCTCGTGGAGCTCGCCTCCGGCCTCCACGTCCAGCGGGTGGACAACGCGCTGTGCACGGGGAACCTGATCACCCTCCCCCAGGCGGTAGACCCGGCGCAGACCTTCCTGCTCTTCACCGCGGAGGGCGGGGGCGGCGAGGTGGGCACCGACGACTACCGCACCGTGCGCCTGGTCTCGCCCACGCAGATCGAGGTGTTGAACTACGCCGACTGCTTCAACGCCACGCTCGACGTGCAGGTCGTGGAGTGGCAGGGCGCGTACGTCGACCGCGGGGTGCTGGACGCGGGCACCGTCCCGGCCGTCGCCGTCACCACCGTCACCGCGGTGGACACCACCCGGACCTTTCTGCTTCACACGGCGCGCTTCACCGGGGCCTGGTCGCTGTGCGGGTTCCAGATCCGCGGGGAGATCACCTCCGCCAACACCATCGCCTTCACGCGCGGCAACGGGAACGACGTCACCTGCCAGACGCCGGACGTCACCGCCATCGCCTGGGAGCGCGTGCAGCTCCCCATGGGAGCCACCACGCAGCAGAAGCCCATCACCATGGCGGACGGCGTGAGCACCGCCGCCGCCTCCATCTCGCCGGTGGACCCGGCCCGCTCCTTCACGTTCGCCTCCAGCAACTTCAACGCCGGCCAGGGGTTCGGGGAGACGACCTACAACGCCGACGACGCGCCCGGCGTGGTGGGGGCGAAGCTGCGCCTGACCAGCGCGAGCCGCCTGCAGGTGGACCGCGCGCTGGACGCCGGCAGCTCCAAGTGGACCTCCTACGTCGTCGAGCTGCCATGACCAACCGCCTCGCGCCCCTCGTCGCGCTCGGGTTGGCCGCGTGCTCGGACGGGCCGCCGCACGTGGTGGCGCTGATCTCCGCGCCCGCCGCCGTCGCCAGCCCCTGCGTGGTGGTGGAGATGACCGGGGCGGATCCGCGCTCGCCCTCCGACACGGTGGTGACGCGGGACCCGGGGCAGGACGCGCTGAAGGTCGCCGTCTACCAGCAGGACTGGCCCCAGGACGTCTCGCTGGAGGCGCTCATCCCGTCCTCCTGCGCCGCGCCGCCCTTCGTGAGGCAGGCGCACAGCCCGGTCCAGGCCGTCACCTTCGAGCCCAGGCCGCGGGAGGTGCCGCTGGACATCCCGGACCCGTCGCCGGTGTCGCTGGCCTTCGTGGGGACGCTGGATCCACAGGAGGCGGGGGCGTGCTCGCCGCCGCTGGAGCTGCAGGTCCAGGACGCGCAGGGCGCGCCGGCGCTGGTCTCCCCCTCGACGGTGACCGCGACGCTGAGCGCCGCCCCGGACATCGGGCTGCGGATCTACGCCGACGACACCTGCACCACCCCGGTGAGCCAGGTGGCGATCGGCCCCGCGCCCTCGGCGCTGGTGCGCGTGCGCGGGGTGGCGGTCGGGAGCACGGTGGTGCAGGCGACCTCGCCGAACCTGAACGCCGCCCAGGCGCCGGTGACGGTGATCGCCGGCCCAC
>Ga0268264_10004064_pt1 | contig 12523 bp, 9 predicted proteins | sample KBSSwiS32_FD_190357 | JGI IMG/M metagenome (GOLD analysis project Ga0268264, IMG submission 190357) | Switchgrass rhizosphere microbial communities from Kellogg Biological Station, Michigan, USA - KBS Switchgrass S3-2 (SPAdes) (version 2) | ecosystem: Host-associated > Plants > Roots >... | reverse complement strand
TTACAACAGTTTCATATTCCCCCTGAAATAAAATTTGCCTGTTAACAGGTTTTTTCCAAAAGCTTGTTATAAAGAAATTATGGCACAATTAATTTAGGGGCAGTCAAAACAAAAGAATCCTTTAATAGTAGGCAGAGGATTATAACCATTATCGGTTGGTTGTTTTTTGAAATGATTCGTCATTTATTTTATTAATACCCGCATTATTTTATTAATACCTGCAATTTTTTTTTAATAATGATGGTTTTTGCGGTATTTTCAAATAAAAGTTGCAGTCTTTTGCAGCATTGTTTTGAATAACATTGTCATAAAAATATAATTCACCATTACTGTATTTAGAATAAAAACCCCTTAACCAAACTTCTCATGAAAAAATTCAATTTTTTGCCATGGCTGGTATTTTTAATTGCGCTCCCATCTTTTGTTTTTTGCCAAAACAGGCAAATTTCAGGCAAGGTTACCGATGAAACAGGTCAAGCGGTCCCATTGGCAACAGTGCAACAAAAAGGGACAAAAATGGCTGTGTCTGCGAATGAAAATGGAAATTTTAGTATTGACGTTTCCGGGAAAAATCCTGTACTTATCATATCGTCAGTGAATTACGACAGGCAGGAAGTTTCAGTTGGCAGCGAATCTTCATATACTGTTGTACTTCAAAACAGCGGAAAGCTTTCTGAAGTGGTGGTAACTGCTTTAGGAATTCAAAGGCAAAAGAAATCCCTGGGTTATTCCGCACAGGAAGTAAAAGGGGATGAGTTGGTTGCCAGCAAGCAAAGCAGTATCGTGAACGCATTACGCGGAAAAGTTGCAGGAGTACAGATCAATAGTGGTGGCGGTGCACCAGGACAAGGCTCCCGCATAATTATTCGTGGAATTAAATCATTGGACCCGAATAGAAATAACCAGCCATTGTTTATCATTGATGGAGTATTGATTGATAACAGCACCAATACCGTAGATGATGCAGGTGAGCTGAGGGGATTATCAAACCGCGCTTCTGATATTAGCCCGGAAGATATTGAAAGTATTTCCATATTACGCGGAGGGGCAGCTACTGCACTTTACGGGCAGGCAGGTTCAAATGGCGTTGTTCTTATCACTACCAGGTCGGCAAAGGCAGGTAAACTGAAAGTAAGTTTTACAAGCACTTATGGTATTGATGAGGTAAATAAATTTCCTGATGTTCAATTTAAATATACCCAGGGATTTGGAGGTGAATACGATGCTGCCAGCTTCTGGCCAAGTTGGGGGCCTACGGTTGAAGCAGCGAAAGCTATAGATCCAACACACCCTGATAAGCTTTATAATCAGTATGCACAGGGATATCAGCAGGGTAACCAGCTTAAAAATAGTCTCTCCCTTTCAGGAGGTACTGAGAATGCTTTGCTGACTTCTACATTTTCTTATTTCAAACAAAATGGTACTATTCCATTTTCAGATTATAAAAATATATCTGCCCGTTTGGGTGGCCAGTTTAAATTCGGAACTAAATTTAAATTCAATCCTTCCGTTTACTTTATTAATTCCGGTGGGTTACGGGTAAATGCTGACCGCTTTAATGAAAGCCTTACTTACTGGTCTCCACGATGGGATGTAAAAGATTATAAAAAGCCCGATGGAACCATGAAAGCCTACCTGGCCGGTAATAACAATCCTATCTATGGAACGTATAGCAACCGCTTTAAGGATGATGTAAACAGGATAATTGGAGATGTTGCAATGACATATTCCCCATTTACCTGGCTCGATGTCGACTATAAATTAGGGATGGATTATTATGCTGATTTCAGGAGACATGCAGCAGCAGGACCTTTGGGATTAGCTGATGAAATTGATCATGAAGATAATGAGCTTGGATTTGTAGATGAATACCGCATTAGCAATCGAATTCTCAATTCGATTGTTATGGCAACATTTAAAAAAGACTGGACAGATAAATTTAAGACAACATTGCGTGGGGGCAATGAAGTGCGTGAAATTAAATACAGCCGGCTTACATCCAGTGGCTCTGAGCTGGACGTACCTGATCTTTTATCGTTAAATAATGCGAAGGTCCGGTCTACCACACAATTTGAACAGCTATACCGCATTGTAAGTGCCTATGGAGATCTTACTCTAAGTTGGGACAATTATTTGTTCCTGGATGTAACAGGTCGTAATGAGTGGACATCAACATTGACAAAGCCTAACAACAGCTTCTTCTATCCTTCAGCCAGCTTATCTTATGTTTTTTCTGACCAGTTTAAAACGCCTTCATGGTTAAGTTTTGGAAAGGTTAGAGCTTCATTGGCTGCGGTAGGTAAGGATACCGATCCATATCAAACCAATGTCTATTATAGTTCCAACGTTATTACCTCAAGCAGCCAGATCGCCTGGACAAGGTACGATGCCAAAGGTATTCAGTCTCTTAAGCCGGAACGCACAAAAACTTTGGAGTTAGGCACAGAACTGCGCTTCTTTAATAACAGGTTAGGTCTTGATTTTAGCTGGTATAAATTGAATAGCCGTGAGCAAATACTTCCGGTGAGCGTTTCGCCAACAGCAGGGTTTACAACTTTTATAATCAATGCAGGGGAAATTGAAAACAAGGGAGTTGAATTGTCATTAAATGCAAACCCTGTCCGGTCTGCAAATTTTCGGTGGGATGTTACCGTGAATTTTTCTGCCAACAAAAACAGGGTGCTATCTCTAAATGAAGGGTTAGAAGAAATTGTGGTAGGCTCGCAATTTGGATATGCCGGTTCCACTGCCAGTTTAAAATATGTGCCCGGCTATGCGGTAGGTAATATTTATGGGACCTCTTATCAACGTTATTATGGAAGCAAAACGGATGACGGTGTGAATGTGCAAGAGGATCTTCCGGTCGTGATAGGCGCAAATGGTTTTCCTGTAAGAGATACAAAACAGCGCCTGTTGGGTAATTCACAACCGAAATGGATAGGTGGAATTACCAATACTTTGAGCTATAAAAATTTCTCATTGTCTTTCCTATGGGATACACAGCAGGGTCTGGATCGATATAACCAGCTGGGAAATTTTGAAGCTGCGTTTGGTATCGCAAAATATACGGAGAACCGGAATGATATAAAAGTATTTGAAGGAGTGCTTGCAGATGGAACACCCAATACAAAAGCGGTATGGCTTGGGCAGGGAACAGGGCCCGATGGTGTCAACTATGGCAGTGCAGGATTTTACAGGGCTGTTTATCGTGGAATTACAGAAAATTTTGTAGAAGATGCCTCCTGGGTACGCTTACGAAATCTTAGTTTATCGTACAGTTTACCTAAAACAATATTAAAGAAAGGCATCATTAAAGATGCTGCTGTTACGGTTACAGGTAATAACCTGATATTGATTACTCATTACACAGGGTTCGACCCGGAATCAAGCAGTAACAGCTCAGGAAGCAATATTGATGCGTTCTCAGGATTTACTTACCCTGCCGTTCGCAGCTTTCTTCTTAGTGTAAATCTTAACTTCTAAACTAATGACCATGAAATTAATAATAAGATATATTCTGTTTTTTTTAGCGGTAGCGATTTTACCATCCTGTGAAAAATACCTCGATGTTAATAACAACCCCAATTCGGCGACAAAACCACCTATTAATGGATTGCTGATAGGCACGACGCAACATACAGCTATGAATGTGTTCAGGGTTGCAAATACAACCTCCTACTATGTTCAATACCTTGCTAACACCAGCCTTGCAGGGGCCACTGATACGTATGAACCGATTGATGCCAGTAAAACCTGGACTTCCCTGTATGATAATATGACTGATATTTATGATCTGCAGAAATTAGGTGAAGAGAAGGGAGCTACTAAATACCAGGGAGTAGCTAAAATAATGATGGCAATGAATCTGCAGCTGGTACATAATCTATGGGGCGATGCTCCCTACTCAGATGCTTTCACCGGTGAAGTTTTAACGCCAAAATATGATGACGCTCAAACTATTTTTCAAACATGCCTTACATTGCTTGACGAGGGCATTACCTTATTAAAAAGCACTGCCCCAACTATTGATTTACCAGCTGACGCGGATCTTATCCATCATGGAGATACTGATGCCTGGCAGCTAACTGCACATGCTTTGAAGGCAAGATTATTAAACCAGCTAAGCAAAACACCGCAATACAATGCAAGCTCCATTTTTGCTGAACTTGCAGGCGCCTACACATCTGCCGCAGACGATGCTTTCATTAATACATTTGATATTCGTAATCCATGGGATTCGTTAGCTGTTGATAACGCTGCTTTAAATCTTGACGGCTGGTTATCTACAAATTATGTCGATGCAATGAACGGCACAACTTATGGAATTTTCGATCCGCGGCTTCCACTTACTGCCAGCCTTACTAAATTCGGTGATTATCGGGGTACACGTAATGGTGGCGACAGGGTGGGCACGGGAACTGATATGGAAGAATCCTATATTAGCTTATCAGGCTATTACTCAAGCACCAGTTCGCCATTATATATCATTACTTATGAGGAGATGAAATTTATTGAAGCCGAAGCCGCTTTTCGAAGCAATGATTTACCCAGAGCTTATGCTGCATATATTGAGGGAATAACAGCCAACATGAATAAGATGGGCGTCGCTGCATCCGCACGGGATGCATATATCAATGACCCGTCAGTATCAGTTGGCGAAGCTGGTCTTACCCTCGGCCTGATTTTTAAAGAAAAATATAAGGCTTTGTTTTTGATGCCTGTAACCTGGGATGATGCAAGAAGATTTGATTACGGCTACAAGGAATTTCAATTACCGCTTAATGTAGCTACTACCACTTTTATAAGACGGTTGGTTTATCCAACGGTGGAAACGGGTCGTAATAGTGAGAATGTACCGGCTGTAAGTGACGTAACGCAAAGGCTTTGGTGGGACCAATAATTAAATTGATTTTAAATTTTGAACTGGTCTCACAAGGCCGGCGATTATATTGAAATGTTGAAACCTGTAAGACCGGTTAAATTCAAAGTGTTACATAGATTATCTGAATAACAAAAAATAGCCCGCAGGTTACTGCAGGCTATTTAATTTTAAAAGCCTGTTATTTTTTTATTTTGTCTGTTACTTCGTGATCCCTGTTATCAACTTTGTGTTTCCTGGTAACACCATTGTGTTTATGCTTTGTTTTGTACCCTTTGTGCTTTTTATGTTTGCTGAATGTATTGTGAACTTTTTGAGGAATAGTGGATGTTTTTTTAACCTTATCCTTATCCTGGGCATGTCCAACAATTCCAATGCTAAAAGTTAGCATCAAAAAGAATAGTAGCTTTTTCATTTATTTAATTGGTTTTGAGTGAATGAGGCCTCTAAGGTACAAATTATATGCCTTTAATTTTAACCTGTTTATCAAGGATTTATAAAAGTTAATAGTCACCGGCAGTCAATAAACTGCATCCTCTGAGATCACTTACGTCCCGGCGGCCAAGTACTTCAAAATTACCATTCTTATATAATCTGCCGGCGTCATCAGTGGCTATAAATGAGCATGAGTAGAGGTTGGCAAGATCAATAATATTTAACAAGCCCGATGAAGACTTTTGCGTTTGAGAGCTTCCGGTTATTGCAAAGGGATCATTTTCTTCCCTTATTAAAACTTTCATCCATGGCGGGCATTGAAACAATCCTTTTTCTTTTGAATAGGCCTGCGAAAGCAATTCAGTCATCCCATATTCTGAATGTATATTTTGAGCCCCCAGTTTATCCTGCAAAATTGTGTGAGTTTCTTTACGGGTGATCTCCTTGCGCCTTCCCTTCATTCCTCCTGTCTCCATGACAATCGTATACCGGAGTTTCATTGAATATTTTTCGGCAAAATCAAGAAGTGCGAAAGTTACTCCGAGTAATAATGTTGGCTGTTTCCTGCTTTCGTTATGAAGCAGTGTCTTGTAAAGTCTTTCAGTATCATGCAGGTAAAAACCGCTGTAAGCATTTTTACTTTCTTCAATAAGCCCATTGGCCATAGTTACCAGCGATGAATTTTGTCTTTCCGGATATCCGGGTAGTAATGCCAGTATACACCATTTTGATGGAGAGCCATAAAACAAATTAAACCCGTTCATAAAACTTTCTTTGTAAACCGATACATGTTTTACATAATGAAGGCTTGCATTTTCGCCTGTGGTGCCACTACTTTGAAAAACGACCTCCGGCTTAAATTTCGTTGTTGTGATGGTATTGGTTTTAAAGAATTCAATAGGCAGAAATGGAATATTTTCAATATTCTTCACTTTTGAAATATTTATTCCAAGCGTGTCAACATATATTTTATAAATTTCGCAATACTCATATTGCATCCGGAATATATTCAACGCCATTTGTTGGAAATCGGGCGGTGCAGATGAGAAAACTTTAGCTTCCCATTGGGATATTTCTAAAATGTTATTCAGTTTTAAATATTTAAATTTGATGTTTTAAAACACAAAGATGCGCTACACTATTTTATTTTCCATAATCCTGTTTCTCTTGTGTACCGGTTGTAAAAAGGATAAATTTGAGACGACACCTTCTCTTAAATTTGTAAAAACAAATACTACCCAGCTTCAAAACCAGCAACTGATTGAATTTACGATGTCTTTTACCGATGCCGAAGGTGACCTCACAGACAGCATCTTTGTTCAGGAAATAGTTCCGGGTTGTCCCGGCAGTAATCTTCAGGGGCTTTTTCCATTACCGGTTTTCCCTACATCTAAAAATCAAAAAGGCGATATTAAAATAACTTTCGGATATAATGTGAATGGCTATACGAGTGTTTCACCGCAATGCCCACCTCTAAATGACACCGCCACTTTTCGTTTTGCATTGAAAGACAAAGCCCAGCATGTAAGCGATACAGTATCTTCTCCCGTAATAATTATTTATAATTAATTGTGTGAGTGAAAAAGCTTGGAGAATTTGTTTTATTCAGCAGTATTTTTATTGCGATATGTGCCGTTTCATTATGCATAGAAACAAACCTTCTTTTACAACTTCCTCTCAATACATTTAGTTTTTATTGCTTCGTTTTTGGAGCGACGCTGGTACAATATAATCTCCATTATCTTGTGAAAACCACGGCTGTGGAAAATTCGCAGCGGCTGGCCTGGTCATCTAAAAATAAAATCATCCACAGAGTTTTATTATTTACAGGTGTCGCATTAATTCTTTTTAGTTTTCTCAGCTTCAGGCTGCATCATTTTATTATACTGGCCATCCTGGCAACTGTTGCTTTTTTATATTCTTTCCCGGTACTTCCCTTTTTTAAAAAAAAGCGGATAAAGGATTATGGATTTCTTAAAATCATTACCCTGGCGCTATTGTGGACATTGGTGACGGTTTGGTTTCCTGTAAATAATTTTCTTTTCGAAAAAAACATTTTCGTATTTGTTTTTTTTAAAAGATTTGTTTTCATGTTTATGCTCTGTTTATTATTTGATATTCGCGATATTGAAATCGACAGGCAGGAAAATATTACAACCCTTGCTGTCTTTTTGGGTAAAAAAAAATCCTACCTGCTCGTGTATAATTTTCTTATTTTTTTTGTCATTTTATCATTTTTCCAGTTTCTTTATTTTGCTGATAAAGGTGTACTAATAGCCATGTTACTTTCCGCGGCAGCAACATTTTTTACTGTGGAACTTACAAAAAAAATAAATTCGGATCTCGTTTACCTTTTCGGGATTGATGGCATGATGCTTCTGCAGGCCATCCTGGTTTATCTTCTCAGTTTAAAGCTTTAATTTGCATTCCGTAATCAAAAAGTATTTTTAATATTATGGCTAAAAGTAAAAAGGTTCCCGCGGTAATAAATGAGAAATCGATCGAGTTTTTAAAAAGTTATATCAATACGCCTTCCGCGGTTGGTTTTGAAACAGGCGGCCAGAAAATATGGCTTAATTATATAAAAAATTACGTGGATAGCACATTTACCGATGCTTATGGAACCGCCGTAGGTGTTATAAACCCACAGAAACCTTTTAAAGTTGTTATCGAAGCCCATGCTGATGAAATAAGTTGGTTCGTAAATTATGTCACACCGGAAGGATTTATATATTTAAAAAGAAACGGGGGAGTTGATCACCAGATCGCACCCTCGCAAAGGGTTACCATTCATGGTAAAAAAGGGCCAATAAAAGCAGTGTTTGGCTGGCCCGCAATACATACCCGCTCAGGCACTAGCGACAATAAAGAACAACAGCCAAAAGTGGAAAATCTTTTTCTTGATTGCGGGGCACGCAATAAAAAAGAAGTAGAAGATTTAGGCATTCATGTGGGAGCGGTAGTTACCTATGCAGTGGGTTTTGATGAACTGTCCTATGGAAATCTTATTGGCCGTGCTTTTGACAACAGGATAGGAGGGTTTATGATCGCAGAAGTTGCCAGGCTGCTGAAAGAACATAAGAAAACACTTCCCTTTGCATTGTATGTAGTAAATGCAGTGCAGGAAGAAATTGGTTTACGCGGTGCAGAAATGATTGCAAGGAAAATCAAGCCCGATATTGCCATCATAACGGATGTAACACACGATTCAACAACACCCATGATCAATAAAATGATCGAAGGCGATTGCTCCTGCGGTAAAGGTCCGGCGTTGGTTTATGGGCCGGCAGTGCACAACAGGCTTTTAGGGCTCATTGAAAAAGTAGCAGAAAAAAATAAGATTCCATTGCAATTAAGAGCTGTTAGCCGCAGCACTGGAACTGATACCGATTCTTTTGCTTACGCTAATGACGGATGCCCTTCGGCATTAATTTCAATTCCTTTGCGCTACATGCATACCACTGTTGAAATGTTGCACAGGGATGATATTAATAATACCATCAGGCTTATTTATGAAAGTGTTCTAACCCTGACACCTAAGACCAATCTGAGCTATTTTGCAACTTAAGAAACAGGAACCATTAATCATCATAATTCTTTTTTATAAATGCAACAACGTAACACCTGGACAAAGGAAGAAATTTCGGAAATCTATCATTCACCGCTTTTGGAATTAATTTATAAAGCGGCTACGGTTCACCGTGAGTACCATGAAACAGGTGAGGTACAGGTGTGTACGCTTCTTTCTATAAAAACAGGGGGCTGCCCTGAGGATTGCGCTTATTGCCCCCAGGCTGCCCGTTATAACACAGGCCTTGATGTGCAGGCCCTAATGGAAAAAGAGGAAGTATTCGCTTATGCTGAGAAAGCCAAAAAAGCAGGCTCCACAAGGTTTTGCATGGGGGCTGCATGGAGAGAGGTAAGAAACAACCGTGATTTTGACAGGGTACTTGAAATGGTGCAGGGTGTAAACGAAATAGGCATGGAAGTTTGTTGCACGATGGGAATGCTTACAGAAGAACAGGCAAAAAAATTATATGATGCCGGCTTGTATGCTTACAATCATAATGTAGATACTTCTGAAGATCATTACGCCGAGATCATAACTACCCGTACGTATAACGACCGGTTGAAAACACTGGGGAATGTTCGTAAAGCGGGAATCAGCGTGTGCAGCGGAGGTATTATTGGTTTGGGTGAAACCCATGAGGACAGGATTTCAATGTTGCACACTCTTGCCACGCTGCCGGCACACCCCGGGTCTGTTCCAATTAATGCATTGGTGAGAGTGCAGGGTACTCCACTCCAGGATAATCCTAAAGTGGATATATGGGATATGATAAGAATGATCGCTACTGCAAGAATTATTATGCCGGCAGCGATGGTGAGGTTAAGTGCAGGCCGTACTGAAATGAATATTTCCGAACAGGCTCTATGCTTTATGGCTGGAGCTAATTCAATTTTTTCCGGCGATAAGTTACTTACTACACCTAACCCGGGCTTTGATCAGGACCACACTATGTTTCAGCTGCTTGGATTAAAGCCAAGGCAGGCATTTAAAGATGAAAAGGCCTTAGTTGATTAGAAAAATGAATCTGATTTTCAGTATTAAACCAGGGAAGGTTTTTATAGTCTCTTTGATTCAAAATTCAATTATAATCTTCCTGGTTTTGGCCATGATTTGGTTTTGGTTAATTAGCTAACCGGCTAATTAGCAAATTGGCTAATTAAAAAAAATGATTGATAAGGAAATACTGCTTAATGCATTTCGTTTAATGTGCACTGCAAGGTCAATGGCCGAAACTTATGAGGCCAACAGGCAAATATGTAGGTATGTTCATTCAACTTCACGTGGCCATGAGGCGATTCAACTGGCAACGGCATTTCAAATGCTGCCCTGCGACTATGTTAGTCCGTATTACCGCGATGAAAGTATGTTACTGGGCCTCGGCTTTTCACCCTATACTTTAATGTTGCAATTACTTGCCAGGGCTGATGATATTTTCACCGGCGGAAGAGAATATTATTCCCATCCCAATTACCGCGGAGATGATAAGCCAACAATAATACACCAGAGTAGTGCAACCGGTATGCAGGCAATTCCGGCAACGGGGATAGCACAAGGCCTTCAGTATTTAGAAACTATTAACTCCCCTCACCTTAAAAGAGGTAAAATGGGGGAAGCACCTATTGTAATTTGCTCTCTTGGTGATGCCAGCCTCACTGAAGGTGAAGTAAGCGAAGCATTTCAGTTTGCAGTTCTAAAGAAGCTTCCTATAATTTATTTAGTGCAGGATAACGATTGGGGAATAAGCGTAAGCGCAGAAGAGGCGCGTACTATGAATGCTTCTGAATTTGCCAAAGGGTTTAAAGGGCTGCAGCACATGAGCCTCGATGGTAGTGACTTTTTTCACAGTTATGCGGCCATGAAAAGTGTGACAGGCCAGGTACGTGAAAACAGGCAGCCTTTTTTAGTTCACGCTAAAGTTCCCCTGCTGGGTCACCACACCAGCGGAGTTCGTAAAGAATTTTATCGCTCGGAAGAAAATCTTGCTTTGCATAAATTGAATGATCCCTTGCCAAAATTGAAAAAAAGGCTTATTGGTATCGGCATTCAGGAAAATGACCTGGACGAAATCGAATTGATTATCGCAGATGTTGTAAAAAAACATTTTGAAGAAGCAGTCGCTGCACCGGAGCCAGATCGTTCAAAAATTGAGGAGCATATTTTTGCGTCTTCACTTGTTTCAGAAGAGAGAGGGGAGCGTAGCCCATCCGGTAATGAAAAAGTAATAATGGTGGATGCTGCCCTGTTTGCAATTCGGGAGATCATGGAAGAATTTCCGGAAGCTGTTTTTTATGGGCAGGACGTAGGCCGCAGGCTTGGTGGAGTGTTCAGGGAAGCGGCTACTTTAGCCGGGCAATTCGGAGACCATCGTGTTTTTAATACTGCTATACAGGAAGCATACATTATTGGTTCAACCGTGGGCTTGTGTGCCACAGGAGTGAAACCAATTGTTGAGGTTCAGTTCGGTGATTATATTTATCCGGGCATTAATCAATTGGCAACAGAAGTGGCAAAAAGTTGTTACCTCAGTTGTGGCAAATTTCCCGTGCAAACCGTTATCCGTGTTCCGGTCGGCGCTTATGGCGGTGGCGGGCCCTACCATAGTAGCTGCGTGGAGACTTTATTGCTTTCTATAAAAGGAATAAAGGTAGTTTACCCTTCCAATTCTGCAGACATGAAAGGATTGATGAAAGCGGCTTTTTTGGATCCTAATCCGGTGATCATGCTTGAACACAAAGGGCTTTACTGGAGTAAAGTGCCGGGAACAGAGGAAGCAAAATCTATAGAACCCTCCGGCGATTACGTGTTACCGTTAGGTAAGGGAAATATTGTTTTAAAAGCCGCAGAAGGAAAAGTCAAAAAAGGGCAAAGCTGTTGCATAATCACATATGGTATGGGAGTATATTGGGCAAAAGCCGCTGCAGAAAATTTTAAGGGACAAATAGAAATTGTTGACCTTAGAACACTATTTCCATTAGATGAGCAGTTGGTTTTTTCAACCGTAAAAGAACATGGCAAATGCATAGTACTTACAGAAGAACAGCAGAATAATTCTTTTGCAGAAGCGCTTGGAGGAAGGATTTCAAAAGAATGTTTTAAATTTTTAGATGGACCTGTGCAGGTGTTGGGCTCGCTAAACCTGCCTGCAGTGCCTATGAATATTCACCTGGAAAAAGCGATGTTACCCGATGCAGAAAAAGTCACCCGGCTAATTACTGAATTACTGAATTACTGATTAAATATTCATCATGATGCAAATGAATTGAGATGATATTATTTCAAATCTTAAAATCCAATTTACTTGGCAGAACAAAATGTAAAAACAGAAATACAATTTCTTGAAGGACCTCAGAGCCGATGGAAAGATTTTAAATACGCCGTCAGCGTGTTCTGTGAATTTATTAAAGGTTTCAGGGCCCTGCATTTTGTGGGCCCATGCGTTACTGTATTTGGTTCGGCACGTTTCGGAGAAGATCACGCTTATTACAAACAGTCAAGAGAGTTGTCGGCTGAAATTGCCAAATTAGGGTTTACTATTATGACGGGTGGCGGGCCAGGAATTATGGAGGCAGCCAACCGGGGCGCAAAAGATGTTGGCGGAAAAAGTGTGGGGTGCAACATCATATTACTTCATGAACAAC
>Ga0268264_10004061_pt1 | contig 12528 bp, 11 predicted proteins | sample KBSSwiS32_FD_190357 | JGI IMG/M metagenome (GOLD analysis project Ga0268264, IMG submission 190357) | Switchgrass rhizosphere microbial communities from Kellogg Biological Station, Michigan, USA - KBS Switchgrass S3-2 (SPAdes) (version 2) | ecosystem: Host-associated > Plants > Roots >... | reverse complement strand
AATAACATTATACCAAACGCGGAAATGCCTGTACGTTGTACGTGGTACAATCTACCGGGAATCTCCCAGCGAAAAATAGTTAATTTACTATAGGGTTGCGTTGATCGTGATCATATCTTTGTAGTCTTGTAAGGTTGTTATACTTGTTTTTCGATAGCAAGACGGGTGCCGGTCAGAGGGAAACTTTTGATCGGCATTTTTCTTTAATATACGCTTAATTTGATTGAGAATTTTCTGATTGTGATCGATATTGATCGAGACAAACTTCATATGTCCATGACCGGTATCGCTGAGGGGCGAAGTTACGGCGACGTCATTGCGAGTCGCAGGAGGGAGCTATTAATAGGGGTATTCAACGCGACGAAGCAATCTGCTTTGCGGATAAACGGAATGACTTTTTTTAATTCAGATTGCTTCGCGGGCTCGCGATGACGCCAGAAAATTCCGGTCCTGTTAAATAGTCTGCATTTTGCAGGAAGGTATTCAAACGGTATTCAGCGCGACGATGCAATCTGCTCTGCGGATAAACGGAACGATTTTTTTAAATCCAGATTGCTTCGCGGGCTCGCAATGACGCCAGAAAGTTCTGATCCTGTTAAATAGCCTGCACTTTGCAGGAAGGTATTCAAAATGGTATTAATCGCGACGAAGCAATCTAAGCTATTGGCTTCTTTTCAAATACCAGCATCGGGTATTCTCCCTTCAGTCCGCATTCTTCCGGATCTTTTTCTTCTTTTTTCCAGACCCAGTCAAGAACTTTTTTGCCGAACAAAGGCGCATGCAAATAATAACGCATAAAATGAACGCTGAGTGAACGCCAAACTTTCAATGAATAGGGGGGGAGATTTTTTTGAAAATATTCAGGGCTGTGTGCGTAGTAGTATAAACGACGGCCCGCATCTTTTTTGCCCACCATTTTTGCCGCGCCGTCCATAATGCGATTCTTAATAAATACAAATCCACGGAAAGGCAGCATCCAGAAATTCATCCAGGGCGAATGTTTAAACCATTCATATACTACCACACCTTTGGCCCCGGGTTTCAATAAACGATATAATTCTTTGATGGCGGTTGCCTGCTCATCTTTGGGAATATGATAAATGGTATTAAGCGATACAAATCCATCTATAACGCCGTCTTTGAACGGCATATTGGTCATATCGGCAAGAATACACAACCCTTTGCTGCCCAGTTTTCTTTTGCATTCGCTCAATGCCTGGAAAGAAAAATCAACACAAACACGATATTTATAATTGGCTGAATACTGCAAGTAATCGGGGTATTGCAAGGCCCCGGAAGCAGCATCCACCATATAAGTACCGGAAGGATTCAAAAATCGACTTACGCGATCGTGGCACTTCTTTATATAATCCTGCGCAAAGGGTCGCAGATCTTCAAATATTACGGCGTCTTCATAATTTCCTTTTTCATCGGTAAACCAACCTTTCTGATCATAAAAATTTTTGACCAGTTTTTTATCTTCACTGATGATGTCTTTGATGATCCTGGCTGGCGAATCTACCACCGCAAGGTCTTTCAGCAACAGTACAATTTCTTTAATAATCGGATAGATATACGCACTATCCATTGAAATCAATCCCTTTTCAATTTTTTCTGTCATAGGTTTGCCATCGGCCTGCCACAATTGGTTATTGCTGGCTTTCGCATTAATCTGTTCAATTTCACCGGGTTCCAGTGCTCTCAAATCCTTACCGGTAACAGGGCATTTCAAAATAGCGATCCATTCCATAATTCCTGAGGGGTTTTAAAATCGGGCTAAAATAATGCTTGTCAGCCATATATGCAATAATGCATTATGGGTATTCTATTTTTAGGCAAAGCGATAAGAAGAACAAGTGATTGCAATATCCGGCAATAGGATCATTTCCATACAAGTTTCGCAATCCTTCCATTACCCGCAAGAAAAACGGCTTTGCCTTCCTTGGCTTTCCGGCAAACATGAAAACTCTCCCTGCTGATCAATTGCCAGTTCATGCCACCGTCTGAAGAGATATCGATGCCGCTGGTGCCGCAGGTAATTAATCTTGTATCGCTAATATACTCTACACATGACCGGTAGCCATGCGGAGGAACGGCCGGCGCCATCCAGGTTTTACCACCATCGTTCGTAAGCGCGCAATTTTTTGTCGCTGCGCTGTCGTGCGTGAAGTCGCCGCCCACTACGACAAAATTTACACTGTTTTTTCTTTTTTTAGGGTTGCGTACAGCAATCGAATTAGCACCGTAGCTGTTCGCGCCCTGTAACAAGGGAAGCTCAACAGGATCGCCTTTCCAGAAAAATCTTGATCGAAGCCCGCCGCTAACAAAACAAGCTTCTGAGAGGTTCAGCCCGCGTATATTGGTGCCGCTTGAGGCAAAACAGGCTTCGCCGGAATCGGCTGCTGGCAGTTTATCAAACGAAGTTGGGTGCCAGGTCTTGCCTTCATCAAACGTATGTGCTATAAAAAACCTTCCGTTGATGGGATCGCCCAGTACCACACCGCTCTGCGGGTTCCAGAATTCCATGGCATCTAAAAACATGCCCGGCGTGTTGTTTTCGTATACTTTTTTCCATCGACCACCGCCATCGCTTGTTTTTAATATAATCGCCGGTGTATCTACCGCTATGATAATGGCCGTTACAGCATCAAAGGCTTCTATATCCCTGAAATCACGTTTTTCAAAGCCGGGCACTTTTAGCCAGGTCCAGGTTTTGCCGCTGTCGATGGTTCTTCCCACAGCACCATGACTACCACTCACCCAGGCAATCTTGTCGTTTACAACACTCAGGCCCCGCAGCGATGTTTTGTTGCCCGTTGAAAGCAGTTCGATTTGTTGTGCAAATAATAGCGATGTCAGACCTGAAAAAAGAATAGCGAGGACATGTTTTTTCATGGAATAAAAATAAGATTTTAGGAACGGGTGAACGCGCTGTGACCGATTTTATTCTTGCTGCGCCGCGAAGGGCTGCACCCTTGGCGAGGGATAGCACCCTTCCGGGCTTTGGGACCAACTAATCAACCATTCAACTACTTCATCCATTGCACAGCAACTGATTTTGTGGTGGCCGAACTGGTACCCACCTGGATGATAAATTCACCCGGCTCCCAATCATATTTCAATTGGCTGTTATAGAATTTGAGCTGCTGGGTGGTAATGGAAAAGCTTACTTCTTTTTTTTCACCGGGTTGCAGAAATACTTTTTTAAACCCTTTTAAATCTTTTACAGCACGTGTAACGCTTGCCACGGGATCCGTGATATACAATTGAACGGTTTCTTCACCTGCGTATTTGCCTGTATTGGTAATACTAACGGTAGCGGTCAGGGTTTCTTCACCCTTCAGCCTGGCTTTGCTTACTATCAAATCACTATAGTCAAAACTGGTGTAGCTAAGTCCGTACCCAAATGGGTACAAAGGGTCGTTTGAAATATCCATATAATAAGACCTGAACTTACCCGGTCCTTTTCCATCATAGGGCCGGCCTGTGTTTTTATGGTTGTAATAAATCGGGATCTGGCCAACGCTCCTGGGAAAGGTGGCTGTAATTTTTCCTGAAGGATTATAATTACCAAACAACACATCTGCGATGGCATTACCGGCTTCTGTGCCGGGTGCCCAGGCCTCAAGAATGGCGGCTATATGTTCAGCTTCCCAGGGCAGCGTAAGAGGTCTGCCGTTGATCAATACCAGCACAATGGGCTTGCCGGTTGTAGCCAGCGCCTTCAGCAGGTTCTCCTGGCTTTCGGGTAAGCCAATATCTGAACGACTGGAAGATTCGCCACTCATATCGGCTGCTTCTCCCAATACGGCCACTACTACATCGGCTTTTGCCGCAGTTGCTACTGCTTCGTTGATTAATTCTTCCGGGGATTTTTTATCAGTGTCAATCTCGGTTCCAAAAACATTGGCATTTTTAATCAGCATGCTATCATCAGAAATATTGGCACCTTTTGCATACAGCAGATTTACGGCGTTGCCCGCCACGTTTTTTATACCATCCATTACCGGTATAGATTTGGTCCAATCGCCCGCCACTACCCAGGTGCCCAACATATTGCGCTGGTTATTGGCCAGCGGACCCACCAGTGCAATGGTGCCCGATTTTTGTAATGGTAGTAATTGATTATTATTCTTCAGCAGCACACAGGCATGGGCAGCTATCTCACGGGAAGCCTTACGCGTTTCTGCCGTCAGTATCTCCTTTGCCGGTCTTGTTTCATCGATATACTTATACGGGTTGTCAAATAAACCCAGTTTGTATTTTGCTTCCAGTATGCGAAGACAGGCCCGGTCAATCTCTGCCATGGAAATCTTTCCTTCCTGCAGTGATTTTTTTAAGGTGTGTAAAAATCCTTCCGCTACCATATCCATATCCAATCCCGCTTTTAAGGCAAGGGTCGATACAGCGGGCAAATCGCCCACACCGTGATTGATCATTTCACTCAAAGAAGTATAATCAGATACCACGAATCCTTTAAACCCCCATTCTTTGCGCAAAAGATCCGTCAGCAACCATTTGTTACCGGTAGCCGGTATCGCATCTATTTCATTAAATGAACTCATGATACTTCCCGCGCCTGCTTCTACCGCTGCCTTGTAAGGAGGTAAGTAATATTCATACATTTTAATGCGGCTCATATCAACGGTATTGTATTCGCGGCCTGCTTCCGCGGCTCCATATAAAGCAAAATGCTTTACGCAGGCCATGATATTATTATTGGCAGAAAGGTCTTTTCCCTGGTAACCGCTTACCATTGCTTTGGCAATTATTCCACCCAGGTATGGGTCTTCGCCGCTACCTTCAGAAATGCGTCCCCAACGTGCATCTCGTGCTATATCAACCATGGGTGAGAAAGCCCATGCAAGCCCGTCTGCACTCGCTTCGGTTGCCGCAATACGGGCGCTTTTTTCTACCAGCGCCGGATCCCAGGTGGCAGATAAACCCAGCGGTATCGGAAATATGGTTTTGTGACCGTGTATTACATCCAGTCCAAAAATCAATGGAATATGCAGCCTGGAATTTTTTACGGCAAGGTCCTGTGCCTTCCTTACTTTTTCAGGTCCGTAAATGCCAAAAAGGCCTCCTACCAGACCCTTCCGGATATTGTCTTCCACACCCTGGCTTACAACCGCTCCTGTTAAAATACCACCGCCGGGTGTTACCAGGTTGAGTTGCCCGATTTTCTCGTCCAGCGTCATTTTTGCCAGCAAGGCTTTGGCTTTGGCCTGGTAATCCTGGGAAAAGGCATGTAAGGCTGTCAATAGCAGCAAAAGGGGAAGTCCTGTACGTTTCATATAGCAAAATTATTATGGTGAATTACGCAAAGAGCAATAAGGTTTTCAAGCCGAAGATAGGTCTGTATATATACATATTTAAAAATAGGGGTTTCTTCTTTTTTATACTATTGCGGCCTTTTTATCGTCTTTATGTTTGCTAAGTATCACCTGTTATGAAATACTTTTTACTGTTTTTCCTGCCCTGTCTCCTTTGCCGTTCTACCTCCCTCCGCGCACAGAAAGACACCTGCAAAATAGGCATGTATATTAATTCCATTTACGATTTTAAGCTGGATGACAAAAGTTATATGGCTGATTTCTGGTTGTGGATGAACTATAAAAACGATAGCTTGAAATTTGAAAACAACGTAGAAATTACGAACAGCAAGATGGCAGATTTCAGCCATTATTCCATGGAAAAAAAAGACGGCTGGAACTGGGCCGCCCAAAAATGCCGGGCCCAATTGATACACCAGTGGGATGTTTCCAAGTTTCCTTTCGATAAACAACATCTTCGTATTGAAATAGAAGATTCACAATCCGATACCTCCAGGATGATTTACCTGGCCGATCAGGAAAATTCAAAAATTGACAATTCGTTTAACTCAAGCGAATGGTGCATAGAAGATTTCAATGTTAGGCAGGATGTGAGAACCTATCAGACAACTTATGGCAATCCATCCCTGTCTGGCAAGAGTTCTTATCCACGGATCGTAAGCGAGATCACGATCCGGCGCAAGAATTCCTGGATAAAATTGGTGAAGCTGCTCACAGGCGTTTATGTGGCGTTTCTTATTTCCTGTATTGTTTTTTTTGTGTCGAATGAAAGCCAGGATTCACGTTTCTGCCTATGTGTAGGCGGCATTTTTGCGGCCATCGGCAATAAATATATTGTAGAATCGGTAGTGCCGTCTTCCGGTGCCACCACCCTGATGGACAATGTACACACGCTTACTTTCGTATTCATCCTGCTTATCACCATCGTTATGATCATATCTTTACGTTTGTTTCAGTCGGGCAATCCGGAGCAGAAACAGTTATCGCACAAGATAGATAAATGGTCATTCTATATTTTTACCTCCCTGTACACTTTCCTGAATATTATTATTGTGTACCTGGCGCTGAAATAGTACAGCGGACTGTCGGCGGAAGCCCGCAGGGCTTTCAAAAAAAAAATCGCCGGATGCATCAAACTATTACATTTGTACGGAATTTCCGTATGCCGGTCCTGTGCCAATCAATGTATTGCAACAGCATTTTTTATATTTAATTACGAACGCGCTGAATGAACAACACCTATTTAGACCTGGTAAAGCAAACATTTAATTTCCCGCAAGAGGGCTTTGAGGTAAAAGATGAGTACCTGCAGTTTAACGGCCTTGATATAAAATCGCTCATTGATAAATACGGCACCCCCCTAAAGCTTTCTTACCTGCCCAAAATTGGCATGCAGATAAAGAAAGCAAAAAAAATGTTCGATACGGCGTTTAAAAAACATCGTTACACCGGCGAATACAATTATTGCTACTGCACTAAAAGCTCGCATTTTTCCTTTGTTGTAGAAGAAGCTCTTAAACAGGATATTCATCTTGAGACGTCCTATGCTTACGATATAGAAATTATTAAAAAATTATATGCCCGCAAAAAACTGACCAAGGATACGTTTATCATCTGCAACGGATACAAACAGAAACCTTACACCAGCCGCATTGCCAACCTCCTGAACACCGGCTTCAAAAATGTAATACCTATTCTTGACAATAAAGATGAATTGCTGCAATACAAAAAAACGGTAAAGGCGCCGTTCAAGCTGGGCATACGGGTGGCAGCTGAGGAGGAGCCCAATTTTCCTTTTTATACTTCCCGGCTGGGTTTCAGGCCGCGCGATATCCTTGAATTTTATGTAGATAAGATTGAGGGCAATGAAGACCGGTTCCAGCTAAAAATGCTGCATATTTTTTTGAATAAGGGTATTAAAGACGATATCTATTACTGGAGCGAACTGAATAAAGTTATCAACCTGTATTGCCAGTTGAAGAAAATCTGCCCCGAACTGGATTCGATCAATATCGGCGGCGGATTCCCTATTAAACATTCGCTGGGTTTTGACTACGACTACCAGTTCATGATCAATGAAATTGTACGCAACATCAAAACAGCCTGTAAAAAAAGCAATGTGCCCATGCCACATATTTTTACAGAATTCGGCAGTTATACCGTGGGAGAAAGTATGGCACATATTTACAGCGTGATTGGCCAGAAAATGCAGAACGACCGGGAAACCTGGTATATGATCGACTCTTCCTTTATTACCACCCTGCCTGATACCTGGGGTATTGGTGAGCGTTTTCTGATGCTGCCCATCAATAAGTGGAATGAAGAATACCATCGTGTGGTACTCGGCGGTATTACCTGCGACAGTCATGATTATTACGATTCTGAAGAACATATTAATGAAGTGTTCCTGCCAAAACTTACCAACGGCGAAAACCTGGTTGTGGGTTTTTTCCATACCGGTGCTTACCAGGACCAGATCAGTGGCTATGGCGGCATCAAGCATTGTTTGATCCCTTCGCCCAAACATATTATTGTGGGGCACGATAAAAATGGCAAGTTGGTTGACTGGGTCTATGCAAAAGAACAGACTGCGCAAAGCATGCTGAAGATACTTGGGTATATGTAGTTGACTGGTTGTTTAGCCGGTCAATCGGAATTAGGAATTTGTAATTGGGCTTCACAATGATCGGCTAAAGGCAATGCCGGCAAATAATACCTGGCAATATGAGACCTGTTTTACTTATCGCATTCATGCTAATGCATGTGTTTGTCTCCCGCGGGCAGGCTGCAGCGGATTCTGTAAAAGCCGCGGTTAATCTTCTTTTCGAGGGAATGAAAAATTCAGATGCTGCTGCCATACGAAATGCTTTTGCTGATAGCGCGGTATTGCAAAGCATCGCCAGTACTAAAGAAGGCAGGACTATCATCAGGGATGAATCCATAAAAGAATTTTCCGCATCCATCAGTAAAATTTCGAAAGGAGATGCAGATGAACGCATCGAGTTTGAGACTATAAAAATTGATGGTCCGCTGGCGCTTGTCTGGGCGCCGTATAAATTTTACTATAAAGGGCAATTCAGCCATTGCGGCGTTGATTCCTTTCAACTGGTACGCATAGATGGTGTCTGGAAAATTCAATACCTGATTGATACCCGGCGGAAACAACTTTGCGATTGAGAAAAATATCCCGGCTATATTTCACGCAAAGAAGCAAAGCAAACACTGCTGCGGCGCTGGTTTGCGTTCTTTTTTGACTTTGCGTCTTCGAGTGATATCCGGAACTGTCGACTGATCCGCTGTAAATAAAAAGGCGCCGCAACAATTGCAACGCCTGTTACTGGTTGTTGAGCTATTACGACTTTTTATCGACTGTTTTTTTCGCCTGCTCGGCCATCATCAGGTGATGTTGCAGCACGGGAACCTTTCCTTTTGCCCATGCACTCAATTCCCTGTCGTTTCCTTTTTCGGCCTCTTTTTTAAATTCATCTATATCGTCTTTGTGATCGCTTACCATTAAATCTGCGTATGCCTTATCGAAGTCGGTACCCTTTTTCTCTGTCAGCTCCGTTAATGTTTTTTGACATTTATCGCTCATCACCGCAGGCAGCGTAATATTTTTTGCCTGAGCAGCAGCTTTGAGCTCGTCATTTGCCTTGCTGTGATCTTTTACCATCAGTTCGCCCAGTTTCTTTATATCACTGCTCACCCCTTTCTGGGCCGCAAGTTTGCCCAGTTCTACTTCCAGCATACCACCATCAGCAGCCGCTACAGCAAATTCGGCATCTGGCTTAAGATCGGCCATATGGCTATTGGCTGCGGCAACGGTATCGGCCTTTTTAGCGCTATCTACTTTTGCATCGTTGGCATTTTCAGCCTGTTTTTTACTGTCTGTTTCTGCATTGCCGCAAGACAGCACCGTGGCAAACAGGAACAGTACCGCCAAATAAACAAGTGACTTTTTCATATATTAATGTTTTACCCCCGATAGTTCAATAATAATGCCCGCGCACAGTTAGCCCGTGAACGCTCTGCAAAACCTGCCTATGTAGAAAAATAGCCTCATATTGCTGAAGGAGGTTCAGCTTAACTGCGATTGGCTTGCAGCACGGGAGGAACTCAGCCCTGCATCACTCTGTGAAGCTTCCTCTCTTTGCGGTGCAGAAAGGGGTGTCATGCAGAGCATGAAGGGGTGAATTCAGCTGACGCAACTGTTAATTGCTTCCCTTAATATAAGGCTCGTGCAAATATCTTCTCAATACCTTGTGAGAGGTTACCGTTTTTTTTGTTTTGGCTTTCCGCTGGCGCCATAGCTTTTTTCTACCAATTGATTAAATGCAATGGTGTCCCAATAGCCTTTTCCATACGAAACAAATATTTCAGCACCTGGTAATATATCTGTTATGGCTTCAAAGAAAACCCTTTTATTTATAACAATAAATCTGGCATTGTTACTGCATCCGGGTATGGTAACAGGGCCTTCGGCATCGTTGACATAACGGCCGGCGCTTTCAGGGAACTGCATAGCGTCTATTACATGATTGCGGTTTACGTAGTAGATGTATGGGTTGACAACACCGCTTTCCTGCACCTGTTTAAAAGTAGTAATGCGTCCTTTGTACTCAATAATTCTTTCGCCTTTTGCAATAGCCCTGCGCGTAAACAATCCTTTACCCACACCCGGGAGTGTTGATTTTTTTACGAAAACGGCTTCCGGTTCAATGCGTTTATGATTCGGTGGCTTCATACATAACCATATTATTTTCATGCACGCTTTTTCTGCGCACACCACTGTCCAATGTATATTTTGCAGCGGTAGATTTTAATAACATATCGCAATAAACACCCGGTGATAACTTGTTTTTCCAAGATTGCGAAACCTGCTGCATTTTTGCAGGATGAAATATACTGTATTATTTTTTGTGGCCGCTGCAGCTGCGTATAGCGTTGCAGCGCAGCAGGATTCCATCAATTTCGCTCATGCCAGCTGGAATGTGCAAAAGATAGCCCGTGGCGTACAGTTTCGGCAGTGCTGGTTTGATCATTCTTTATTCAGCTCCAGCCAAAATATCAGCATCCTGGAGGTTCAATTGAGTAAAAAGAACAGGATTGATGTTGAGGCCGATTCGGTAAAATTGAAGCCTACCAGTTCATTCGGTACAGAGCACGATGCCCTGGCTGCTATCAACGGAACATTTTTCGATATGAAAAATGGCGGCTCGGTTGACTATATCCGGCTGAACGGCAAAACCCTGAACCAAACAAGGCCCGGCAAGAACAATAGCCGCATCTTTCACCAAAAAGCTGCTATTGTAAGCAGTGGTAACAAGCTAAGCATACAGAAATGGGATGGTACTGCTGATTGGGAAAATAAGTTAATGGGAGAGGATGTAATGGTAACAGGACCCTTGCTGGTGGAAAATAAAAAAGAAGCCCCCATGGATACGATTGGCTTTTATGCCATGCGGCATCCGCGTTCAGCCGTTGCGCTGAAAGGCAATAAGGTTTTTTTTATATCAGTTGATGGAAGAAACAAAAGAGCAGCAGGTATGACACTTGACGAACTTGCACATATTATACAATGGCTGCATGCCGATGAAGGCATCAACCTGGACGGCGGTGGTTCCACAACGTTATGGATTAACCATTTCCCCGACAGGGGTGTGGTGAATTATCCCTCCGATAATAAAAAAATGGAAAAGTCGACTTTGTATAAAGCGGGTACCGACCTGGATAATCTTGCTGCCGATGAACAGAAATGGGATCATTCAGGCGAGCGGCCGGTTGCCAATGTTATCGTAATAAACAAGAAAAAATAAAATTCCCCTGTACTGGTTACAACGTACGGATTTTTATATTCCTCCATTCACTGGACCCCGGATGTTGCTGCAAAGCAATTTTTCCTTTGGTTATTTTTGCAAAATCGATAAATGCTTTTCCATTGAATTTACTGTTGGCTACCCGTTTGTTCCAGTCTTCATCTCCTATTTGTCCGTCGAAGGTTTGAATTCCATTGAGCCAAAAACTCAGGCGTGCTTTATTTTGAATGATAACCACCTGGTTCCATTCACCTGCCGCATGAGGTTTTGAAACAGATGAGTCGCCGGCCAGATCGTATAAACAACCTGCGAGATGGGTTTGTTTCTTATTGTCATCTGCGCTGATATTATCGAGCACCTGCATTTCGGGGCCTGTCAGGTAAGTAGCCGCATATTTAGGTTCTTCCTGGATATCAAAAATAATTCCGCTGTTACCTCCTTTTGAAATTTTCCATTCGAGCCGCAGTTCAAAGTTTTCATACACATCGTTTGTTACAATATCACCACCGCCTTCTTTTGGTTGAGAAGGATCAAAAACCAGCGCCCGGTTTTTCACCTGCCATTTTGAACCTACTGTATCTCTCAGGTAAGTATGCCATCCCCTGGTTGTCTGGCCATCAAATAACAGTTTCCAGCCCTCTTTCTTTTCTTTTTTGCTGAGGGTGTTGGCTTCCTGCGCTGAAGCGATACTGGCAGAGAAAAGCAATGCTGCAAATAAAATCGTTCTTTTCATGATTGGCTTTGTTGAGGTCGCTAAGTTAATGAAATATTATATCGGCAACAGGGCGATAAGTAAGAACATATTCTAATAATCATTACATCATTACAGCAATAAACGGCGGGCAACAGAAGAATTAATATTTACCGGAAGAATTTTAATCAGGCAGTGGGCAGCTCATGATGAATAGTTGATTTTTTTGGCAGATCACGCAGGCAAAACCACAGGGTTAGCAGGAATGAGAATATGAAGTATACCAACAACAGGTAATTTATCCATACCAGCTTGTGGCCGGCACCAAACCAATCGCCTGTATAAAGTAGCAGGCCTATACCTGAAATGGCTCTTGCCAGTTCCCATGCCAGCGCATACCGGTTTCCGTCCATCAGTTCTGTAAGGGCATATACAAAAAGGAAAATAAAACCGCCATACATAAACATGCCCGGACTGCCGATGCCGGCGATATTACCAAACAAATAGCTTACAAAAAGCAGCAATGCGATGGTTTGTATCCATACCCACGCGGCGAAGTTTGCGGAAACCTTCCAGGAGTTCCCGCCGCGTCAGAAGGCTGCCAGCTTCACGATCGACCAGGTGGTGGAGAAGCTCGAGGCCGTGATCACCCAAGGGCACTGATGCTCGACTCCTGGAACGAGGG
>Ga0268264_10004056_pt1 | contig 12534 bp, 10 predicted proteins | sample KBSSwiS32_FD_190357 | JGI IMG/M metagenome (GOLD analysis project Ga0268264, IMG submission 190357) | Switchgrass rhizosphere microbial communities from Kellogg Biological Station, Michigan, USA - KBS Switchgrass S3-2 (SPAdes) (version 2) | ecosystem: Host-associated > Plants > Roots >... | reverse complement strand
TTTCAGGAGCGGCGCGCGCTATCCCGTGAGGGTCTGCTCCTGGCATGAGCGGTCGTTCATGGTGGCTGATCTGAACGACCGACGGTGGTCGGCACTTGCCGGAAGCTCATGGGGACAAAGACGTCTTCCCGGCACGTTCTGCTGAGCGACAGCCATAGCCAAATTCGGCCATTCGTGGGGCGGTGTTGGTTGTACCACCAACGGCGCAAAATTGGTGGAGTGCGGTAGGTTAGATTGCGAGAGGGCAGGAGGATGGCGATCGCTGCCGTCCTGGAAGGATGGTGTTTTAGGAACCTCATTTCATCGTCAGCGATCGGATCGGCCGCTGCAAACCAATTAGCCGTGGAAGCGGACGGTCCGTACGCCACCAGGCAAGAGGTCAGCCGGTACTCGGAGCCGGCGGCAGCTTCCGGGCGTGCCGTCGTGCCAACCGAATGACGGCGGGGGTTGTCACGCGTGAGCACCAATGTCGGGAGCACCTGCGGACGTGTGCGCGTGCGACGCAGCGTTCTCGCGACCTGGCCTGATCTTGTACCAGATCGCATAGAGCGCCGGCAGGAACACCAGCGTCAGCGCGGTGCCGCCGATGGTGCCACCGATCAGCGTGAATGCCAGCGATCCCCAGAACACCGAGAAGGTCAGCGGGATGAACGCAAACACTGCGGCGAGCGCGGTCAGAATCACCGGTCGGGCGCGCTGGACGGTCGCTTCGACCACGGCGTGGTACGGCGCGAGACCATCGGCTTCGTTCTGGTGGATCTGCCCGATCAGGATCAGCGTGTTGCGCATGATGATCCCGGCTAGTGCGATCAGGGCCAGGATCGCGTTGAAGCCGAACGGCTGGTTGAACAGCAGCAGCGTCGGCACCACGCCCACCAGCGCCAGCGGCGCGGTCAGCAGCACCATCACCATGGCCGATATCGAGCGAACCTGGAAGATGATCACCACCATCATCAGGATGATCATCAGCGGGAAGACGGCGCCCAGCGCGACGTTCGCCTTGCCGGCTTCTTCCAGCGCGGCGCCGGTCTCGATCTTGTACCCGGCGGGCAGCGCGTCGACGATCGGCTTGATGTCGGCGATGATCTGGGTCGAGATGTCCGGGGGCTGGAACTCCTCGCCGATATCGCCGCGCACAGTGATTGTGGTGTAGCGATCGCGGCGACGCATGATCGGGTTCTCCATGCGGATCTCGACCCTGCCGATCTGCTCGAGCGGCACGCGCTGCCCGGCGCTGCCGGTCAGAGTAAATGCGCTCAGCTTGGCGGGATCGAGACGGTCGGCCCCGGCGCTGCGCGCGACGACTTCGACCGAGCGGATGTCCTCCCGGATCTGGGTGACGGGCGCGCCGGTCAGCAGGAACTGGAGCTGCTCGGAGGCATCGTGCGAAGACAGACCGATCGCACGCAACCGGTCCTGGTTGAGCACGAAATGCACGGTCGGCACCCGCTCGCCCCAGTCGGTGTTGACTTGCCGCATGGCGCTGTTCTTTTGCATCACCTGGCGCACCTGCTCGGCGATCGCGCGGACCTTATCCTCCTGCGGACCCATGACGCGGAAGGCGACGGGGAACGGCGAGTATGGGCCGAACACGATCTGCGTCGCCCGGATGCGCGCGCCGGGCACAAGGCCTTGGGCCGCGACTTCGCGCACGCGCAGCTTTAAGGCCTCGCGGTCCCTTTCGCTTGGGGTCAGAACGACGATCTTGGCGAACGAGGGATCGGGCAGCTCGGGCGACATCGCCAGGAAGAAGCGCGGCGCGCCCTGTCCGATATAGCTGGTGACGATCTTCGCCTCGGGCTGCTTGCGCATCCACTCCTCGACCTTGGCGACGGCGGCACCGGTTGCCTCGATGCTGGTGCCCTCGGGCATCTGCACCTCGACGAGCACTTCGGGCCGGTCGGAGATGGGAAAGAACTGCTGCTTGACGAAGCCCATGAAGAAGACCGCCACGACGAACAGCGCCACCACGATCACGGCGACAGCCTTCTTGTGGTCGATCAGCGCCGAAATGGTGGAGCGCAACCGATTGTAGCGCGGCGTGCCGTAGATCGCGGCGTGTCCGCCTGCGATGGGCTTGATGTCGGGCAGCAGCTTGACACCCAGGTATGGCGTGAACACCACCGCGACCACCCACGAGGTCAGCAGCGCGAAGCCCACCACCCAGAAGATGTTGCCGGCGTATTCGCCCGCACTCGACTTGGCGAAGCCGACCGGCATTAGCCCGATCGTGGTGACCAGCGTGCCCGCCAGCATCGGCGCGGCCGTGTGCCCCCAGGCGTACGTGGCGGCGGTGACGCGGTCGAAGCCCTCCTCCATCTTTACCACGATCGTCTCGATGATGATGATCGCATCGTCGACCAGCAGGCCGAGCGAGAGGATCAGCGCGCCCAGCGTGATCCGGTCGAAGTCGCGCCCGGTCGCCAGCATGATCACGAAGACCCCCGCCAGCGTCAATGGCACCGCCATGGCCACGACGATGCCCACGCGCCAGCCCAGGCTGATCAGGCTCACCGCGATCACCACCGCGAGCGCGACGAAGAACTTCAGCATGAACTCGTCATAGGCTTCGGTGATGTTCACCGCCTGGTCGGTGACCTTGGTGAACGAGAGGCCAAGCGGCATCTCACCCGAGATCGCCTGCGCCTCGCGATCGAGATCCTTGCCGAGCTGAAGGCCGTTGTAGCGCTCCTTCATCACCACACCGAGTTCGAGCGATGGCTCGCCCTGGTTGCGGATCAGGAAGCTGGGCGGATCCTCGTAGCCGCGCTTCACCTCGGCGACATCGGCCAGCTTGAGGGTGCGTCCGCCCACGACGATGGGCGTGTCCTTGATCTTCTGCAGGTCGTCCAGCGCGCCGTCCAGGCGGACCTGAACTTGCGGTCCGTTGGTGTCGATCGATCCGGCGGGCGTGACCAGGTTCTGGTCGTTGAGCGCAGCGAACACGTCGCGCGCGGAGACGCCCAGCGTGGCGAGCCGCGCATAGGAAAACTCGACGTAGATGCGCTCGGGCCGCTCGCCGATGATGTTGACCTTCTTGACGCCGGGTACGTGGAGCAGACGCTGGCGCAGGTCTTCCGCCTGCCGCACTAAAGCGCGCTGCGGCTCGCCCCGCGCCTTGAGCGCGTAGAGCGCGAAGGTGACATCGCCATACTCGTCATTGACGAACGGACCCGACACGCCGCGCGGCAGCCGCTGCGTTTCGTCGGCGAGTTTCTTGCGCGCCTGATAGAACTCCTCGGGCACTTCGGCCGGCGGTGTCGGGTCTTTGAGGGTAACGGTGGTGAAGGCGAGCCCGGGACGCGTGAAGGTCTCGGTGCGATCGTACCACTTGAGCTCCTGCATCCGCTTTTCCAGCGGCTCGGCGACCTCCTCTTGCATCTCCTGCGCGGTGGCGCCCGGCCAGGTCGAGATGAAGGTCATCGACTTGATGGTGAACGTCGGGTCCTCAGCACGGCCAAGGCTCAGGAAGGCGAACAAGCCCGCCGCCGAGATCGCGATGATCAGAAACAGCGTGACCGCGCGCTCGCGTACGGCAAGCGCGGAGAGGTTGAAGCCGCTCACTGTGCGGCGACCTGGCTTGAGGCGAGCTGGGCCGCGGCAGGCTGGTTTTCGGCAACGCGCACCGCTTCGCCCTGATGAAGCAAGTGCGCGCCCAGGGCGACGAAGCGCTCGCCGGGCCTGATCCCGCCGCCGATCGTCGCGCTCTCCTCACCCAACGCGACGATCCGCACCGGTCTCCAGGCGACTTTCAGCGGACGTCCGCCGACGATCCAGACGCCGGGCCCATGGCCGTTATCGTAGAGCGCCGCCAAGGGTACCTGCATCGCCCACTGCGCCTTTGGGTCAGTCAGGCCGATGGTGACGGTGGCGCCGAGTGGCGCGTTTGCCGCCGGACCTTCGAGCACATAGCGCGCTTCGAACGTGCGGGTCTGCGGGTCGGCGGCGCTCGAGAGTTGCCGCAGTCGCGCCGTGCCCGCAGCGGGGGCGGCGAACACGCTGGCGGACGCAGTGGAGCCGATCGCAGGGCGAACCGTCTCGGGCAGGTTGATCGTCGCCTCGCGCGGACCGGCATGGGCGAGGCGCACCACGGTCTGGCCGGCGGCGACGACCTGCCCCGGCTCGCCTAATGTCTCGACCACGACGCCGCCCGCGTCGGCCAGCAGCACCGAGTAGCCGGCCTCGTTGCGGGCGACGCCCGCTTGCGCCTGGGCGGCCGCGAGTTGCGCGCGCGCGGCGTCGGCAGCGGCCTTGGCCTGATCGTAGGCGGACGCGGAGACCGCACCGGCCGAAACCAGGTCACGATATCGCTTCTCGTCTGCTGCGGTCTGGAGCGCCCTTGCTCGCGCCGCCGCGACAGTGCCGGACTGGGCCACCGTCGCCAGCGCAAGGTCGGTGCGGTCGATGCGCATCAGCGGCTGGCCACGATGAACCGTCTGCCCGGTATCCACCAGCCGCTGGACGATCTTGCCGGGAACGCGAAAACCCAGGTCGCTCTGCACACGCGCCGACACCACTCCGGTGAATTCGCGCTGGCTTATGCCGCCGGTCCCGGCGACGGCGACACGCACGAGCTGCGGACCAACCCGAGGGTCGACCGGCGCTTTGGAGCATGCCGACAGCGCGAGCGTCGCGACGATGAGGGCAAGGATGGAACCGGATTGCGTGAGGCGTGACATCGAGCGCTCCCAAATGGGTTGCGCTATTTCTGAGGACCAGTGACCTTTATGTCAATGAGTCACAGGTCACAAAAATGAAGGATCACGGTGCGAGGCTGCGCAACACGAGGCTGGTCACCTCGTTGGCACCATCGGGTACCGCATCGAGATTGTACTGGAGCATGACCGGGTTCATGAACGGTTGGTAGACCTGCATGATGGCGCGCACCGCCTCGTCGAGCGGCGTCTTGCGCTCGAATTCTCCCGACGTGCGTCCTTCCTGGATGATGCCGGCCAGGATGACGCTGACCTCTTCCATGTAAGCAGTGGCGGAAGGCCACATTTCCGCACAAGAATAGGCCGCGATCTCGTACAATCGCTCATCTTGAAACGCGATTTCGGTAGTCTTCTGCGTGATCGTGCGAAGCATACGACGCAGCTTTTCGGTCGCACTCTTGCTTTCGGCCAAGGCCTCGTAGACCGCCGATGTCACCGTGCCGAGACATCTGCTGCAGATCGCTTCGCCGATCGCCTGCTTCGATTCGAAGAACTTGTAAATATACGCCTTGGAGAAGCCGATCGCCTTGGCGAGATCGGCAACCGTGGTCTTGCCGTAGCCATAGCGGCTGAAGTGATCGTCGGCCGCTTCGATGATCTGATCGCGGATGTTGTGATCGGCGGGGCCGCGCTGGCCCGCTCCGGGGGTGGCGTTAAGGTCACTCATCCGCCCTACATAGTTGGACAAGCCAGCATTGACAACGAGTGACCGATACATACAATGGTCACAGAAGTTATCGTGATCGGGGCCTACATGCGCGTATCCACCGTGGCTACTGCTCTCCTGGCGTCCAGCCTGCTCGCCGGCTGTACGGTCGGACCCGATTACCGCCGGCCCACGCTCGCAGCCCCGACTGCGTTCATGGGCGCCGCGGCGGTAACCGCCCGAACCCCCTCCAGCGCGAGCGTGGCTGGCGATGATGCCTGGTGGTCGCGCTTCGGCGATCCGATCCTGACCGATCTGGTCGGCAAGGCGCTCGACCAGAACCTCGACATCGCGCAGTCGATCGCGCGCGTGACCCAGACTCGCGCGGGTCTGCGGCAAGCCAATGCGGCGCTGCTGCCATCCGGGACGACCTCGGGCTCGGCCGCGGCTCAGAAGCTGTCGCAGGACACGCTGCAGGGCCGCCAGCTCACCGCATTCGGCGTGGGCCGCAACGTCGAGAGCTACGAAGCCGATCTCGGCGCGAGCTGGGAGGTCGACCTGTTCGGCGGGCTACGCCGCGACCGTGAAGCCGCGTTCGACGAGTACCAGGCCTCGCACGCGGGCGTCGCCGCAGCACGACTGTCGGTCGCCGCCCAAGTCGCCGATACCTACATCGCCATTCGTGGATTGCAGGCGCGCATGGCCGTCGCCGCCAAGCAGGTCACCACCCAGCAGCGCCTGGTCGATACGGTCGGCCTGCAATACCGTAAGGGCGTCGCCGCAGAGCTGCAGCTGCGCCAGGCGCAAGGCGTGCTGGCACAAGTCCAAGGCACAGTGCCGATGCTTCGGATCGCGCTCGATGGCAGTCTGAACGCGCTCGACGTGCTGATGGGCGCGCAGCCCGGCACCTATCGCGCGCAGCTCGCCGCGCCCGTCGCGATCCCCCATGCGCCGGCGATCGCCGCGATCGAGAGTCCCGCGGACCTGCTGCAGAGCCGCCCCGATCTCATCGTCGCCGAGCGCAGGCTCGCGGCGTCGAACGCGCGCATCGGTTCCGCGATTTCGGAGTACTACCCGAAGTTCTCGCTGAGCGGCCTGCTCGGCACTGCCGCGACCGGCCCCTCGAACCTGCTGACCGGCAGTGCGGCGCAGGCGCAAGGCGTGTTCGGTCTGCGCTGGCGCCTGTTCGATTTCGGGCGTGTCGACGCGGAGATCGCCAGCGCGCGCGGCGCCAACGCCGAAGCGCTGGCCGCGTACCGCCTGGCGGTGCTGCGCGCGTCCGAGGACGTGGAAAACGCCTTCTCCGCGCTGGTCAATCGCGAGCAGCAGCAGGCCATCCTGACGGACGGGGAGACCGCACTCGCCCGTGCTCAACAATCGTCGATGGCCGCCTACAAAGGCGGTGTGGTCAGCTTGATCGAGGTTCTGGATGCCGACATACGCCTTCTGCAGACCCGCGATTCCCTGGCGCAGGCCCGCACCGAGTCCGCTCGCGCCGCAGTCGCCTCCTTCCGCTCTCTCGGTGGCGGATGGGATTTCACAAACCCTGATACGAACGGCCGCGCTGCGCTTTGATGCAAAACGCACCTGCCGGACCCGCACTGCGCTGACGGTGCCGACAAACAGACGCGCCACTATCGACGAAGCCCATGGAGGCTCGATCGCTTGAGGTTAGTCAGATGGACATGATCAAGAACAATATGGACGGACTCGACAGTGTCGGACAGCTTCGCGCGCTGCTGCCGGCCGGCATCCAGCGCCCCGTCGCTAATACCATGAACTTCGCCCTCTTGAGGATCGAAGCGGATTTTGCAGTGTTCGAAGGCGCGCCGGAGCGATCAATCTACAACCCGATCGGCTCGCTACACGCGTGATACGTTGCAACCCCTCCTCGACAGCGCCTGCGGCTGCGCCATCCACTCCCGCCTTACCCCCGACCAAGGCTACGCCACGCACGAGCTGAAAGTCAGCTACCACCGCCCACTCAGCGACATGAGCGGGCGAGCTCGCGAAGAAGGTCGCCTGCTCTCGTTCCGGCGCCGGGCCGCATTTGCCGAAGCCAAGCTTATCGATGAACAGCGCAGACTCTGCGCTTCCGCAACATCAACGTTGCTGATCATCGACAAGAATCAGTCCTCTTCCAGGTTGCGCAACGCCTGGGTCAGAGAGCGATTGGATAGCCAAGCTCCGCCAAGTTGATCTGTCCGCGTGCTGAGTTGACCAGTTCGGGAGGTTGTCGCGATCCGCAGGCTGGCCGACATTAAGGACGGCTGCCGACCAGGGACGTTCTAATGCTCGATCGGCGGCTTTTGTCAGATCCGGACGCTCGCGCGATGACACGGGAACGGCGATACTTGGTCGACTGCTGCCGGAAGCTCGTGGGGCGAAGCCGCCATCCGTGGAGGCTTTGCCGAAAGGCTGGTTCAACCGAGACCTGCCTTTCGCGAGCGTCCCAAAAACGATGGTGAAAAGAGAATGTGAGGCTTAGCGCCTCAAGTCGTTGGTTCGGTAGAAGGCCGCCAGTGCGCCGGTCGTTACGATCTGCATCTTGGGCAGGCTGATGCCATCGATCATGGCGCGATAGCGGATGCGGTTGGCTCTAGTTGCGACGACGATGTGCCGGATCATGTCCCATTTCACGCTATCGCGACCGCCTTCCAGAGCTCCGCGCCGATCGCGCTCGAAACAGCAGCGTCGAACGTACCTATACAGGCTGGTTGTCGTTGGAACGTCGAGAAGAATGAAGCCGGTCGCTCGTTCCAGCCGTTGCGGGAGCAGCCGGGAATAGTTGCCTTCAATCACCCAGCGGTCGCCAGTAATCGCCTTGTCGTGAAGCGCCGTAAACTCATCTTGCGGTCGTGGAACCCAGTCGGTGTGCGGAAGATGGTGTAGCTGGTCGAGGTGAACGACCTCCAACCCTTTCGCTCGCCCGATCGCCTCCGCCAATGTGGACTTACCGCTGTTCGACGGCCCCATGATACAGATGCGTGTTCCTAGATCGTCCAGCTTCATGGCACCGACGTACCTCCTCGCTTCGCGAATACGATCGCGCCATGTTTCTTTCAAACGAACGGCGATCGAGACGGCACGGACGTTCTCGGAATCGATGCTGAAACGGGAATGGACCGCTACTGCATTATCAGGCCACCATCGACGGCATATTGGCTGCCGGTGACGTAGGATGCGTCGTCCGAGAGGAGGAATAGCACAACGGCCGCTGCTTCTTCGGGAGTACCCGCGCGGCCGAGCGGCACCTGACCGATGACGAAATCCTCGAATCCGCTTTTCGCATCATCCGGCAGGAAGTGTCGGAAGTTCGTGTCGATCGGTCCGGGCACGATGACGTTCACCCGAATGGCTCGCGGGGCGAGCGCCGTCGCCCAAGACCTCGCCATCGCGACGAGTGCGCCTTTAGTGGCCGCGTACAGGCTTGTCGCCGCAGCCCCTTCATAAGTGGACGAAGACGATGTGACGACGACCGACGCCCCATTTTTCATGTGATCGGACAGTGCGGCGAGTTGCAGCATCGGTCCCCGGACATTTGCCGCCATCATGCGATCGAAGGAATTGGCATCGACCTCTTCTGGGGTGCCGAGCGTGGCATAGCCGGCGTTTAGCCACAATCCGTCGAGTCCACCGGCCTTGATCGCCGCCTCGACCAGTAAGGCAACACTGGAAGGATTGCCGGCGTCACTCGCGAGGACATGGCCACGATCGCCGAGTGTGCGTTGCGTGCGGCTGATCCTATCCGGGTTCAGCCCCGTGGCGATAACGGTTCCACCTTCCGCGACGATGCGCTTCGCTCCGGCCAGACCCATGCCGCTCGTTCCGCCGGTTATGAGGACGCGCTTATTATCGAACCTTGCCATGAAGCGAATTTAGCAGACAACGCCGCTATCTGCATCCGCTGTCTCGATTCTGATGCTGAAACGGAAAAGTGGATCAGAGCGAAAGAGACAGCGGTAGAATATGGTCGCGGGTCAAAGGGGCCAATGGCATCGCGATTGCCGTACCGTAATCGACCCAGACGGCCTCCTCGATCTCCGACCGCAGGGCAGGTTCATGCCGCATACGGACATGAAAGACCTCGGCCTCGACGATGTAGCCGGGCTCATTCGCAGCCAGCGCAGAGTAGCGGCCGAGATGGCGCACATCGTCATCGGTCAACACGAACCCGATTTCCTCATTAAGCTCGCGGCGAAGCGCGCTGACGGGACTCTCGCCGTCTTCGATCTTGCCGCCAGCCTGCATGAACCATTCGGTCCCTGCTTTGCGGACCAGCAACAAACGGCCGGCATCGTCATCGATCAAGGCGGCTGCAATCCGGATCGTGCGGGGGGCTCGGCGCTCATGGCATCATGCTAGCAGGCACGATCACTTGCTCAACCAGCTTCCCCTTTGGGATCGAAAAATGGGAACGTAAGGCGGTCCTTGAAGCTCATGGCCAGTGAGCAGCCCGGATAATCAGCGGCAGAGGATATCAACCCGCCTCGCTCACCGCGCGTGCAAGATCGGTCGCCATGCTCCTCGCCAGCTCGCCTTGAAGCGGCACATAATCCTGCATGTCGGTAGGAGCGGCGAACTGGCCGGACCACAGCACGCGATCCGAACCTTCCTCGGCGAGCGTCACGACCACTGTCGTTCTCTGGTGCGTCTGGCGCACGCTAACGCGGGCATGAAGATCGGCCTTTTGTCCATTGGCGGCCACGGAATAGTTGGCGGGCAGACGATGGCTGGCCTCGGCGATGAAGCTTTCGCGAAGTCCGTCATTGAAGTGCGGGAACAACACATATTCGCATAGCCCCTTCACCGGTTCGATCGCGATCCTGTGCTGGGTCGGGAACATTGCTCCTTGCGCCCACACCGCCCCCCCGATCACAAGCGCGGTCAGCAAGGCACCAATTGCGATCGGTCGACGAATCCCGGATGCGAGCTTCGTGGGTTCGCTCTCCGGATCGTCTGCATCGATCGTACCGATGAAGCGATAGCCGGACCTTGGCCGCGTCTGGATGAAGCGTGGGGTGTCGGCGTCGTCGCCGAGCAGGGACCGGATGCGACGGATACAGGTGTTGAGGGCGGCGTCGCCACCCGTGCCTGACCGTGGCCAGAACCGATCGAGCAACTCGGATCGGAAGACCGTGCGCTCCCTGTTCTCGATCAGGAAGACCAGGACCTCGACGGTCTGAGGCGATGCGTCGAGCGCCGTATCGTCACGGCATATCCGCAAGGCGGCGGGATCAAGGTCGAAGTCGGAGAAGCGGATCATGCCAGGTTACCGAAAAAGGCGCGGAAAAACAGGTTCGGTTTCCATATGTCAGATCAGGTCACGGATTGTCATGCGGTGTTGGGAGCCGGAGCAGGATAACCGATCGCGGCATCGCTTGCCCAATTGCGAAAGGCCGTCCTTGCCACAGACATTCCTCACCGCCACTGCCGACAGGCGAAGCGTCCTGGGTGCCGGCCTGACCGGCTTGGTGGCGTCGATGGGCTGGACCACGCCCGCTCACGCGACGGCGACCTCGGCCGGTATCGACGACCTGCTTGACCTTTCCGCGAGCGCCTACGGCACGGTCGGCCACTCCGTTGCCGTGTTGCGCCGGGGCAGGCTGGTCTATTCCCGCCATGCGGGGCTGTCCGATCGCGAGACGGGCGCGCCGATCACGAACGCTTCCGTCTACCCACTCTTCTCGATCTCGAAGCTGTTCGTGATCGTGGAACTGCTGAAGGCGCAACGGGCCGGGCTGATCGACCTCGACGAGCCGCTCGGCGCGATACGGGCCGGCCTGCCGTCGGCCTGGACGGGGATCACGCTCGCGCAAGCCCTTGCCCACGTTTCCGGCCTGCCGGACTATATTCCCGATCACGTCGAGCCGACCGAGGACCAGGCATTCGCCGCCATCGCGGCGCTTCCCCTCCGCTTCGCGCCCGGCATGCGCAACGATTACAACCAGACCAATTTCCTGTTCGCCAGGAAGGCGCTCGAACAGGCGACCGACACGCCGTTGACGGCTCTGGTCGGGCATCAGTTCCGCAGCGCCGGGATGCGACGGACCAGCTACCACGTCGAAGGGCAACCCAGGCTGGCGGGCCTGGTATCGAGCTATCGCCCCGCGCCCGGACGCGATCGACCGCCGCTGCCCTATGTATCGCCGTCATGGCCCGCCTACACTTTCGGCTCGCGGGGTGTCTTCACGACACTGCCCGATCTGGTCCGCTGGTCGCAGGCGCTGCTTCGGGGCACGCTCGTGCCCCCTGCCGCGCTGCGCGAGTCCTGGTCGCCCTTCACCATGCCCTCCGGCGATGCCGCGTGGCATACGCATGGCTGGGAATATTACCGACACGACGACGTGACGATCGTTGGCCACGGCGGCGACGTGCGCCTCGTCTGGCGGCATTTCTTTCGGCACGCCGATCCCGAAGACAGCGCGACCGTGATCTACCTCGACAATGGCGGACGCACGACGTTCGACCGGCACCGCCTCGCCACCCTCATCGCCGATCGCGTCATGCCGGGCGCTGCCCGACAAGGCGACGAGCAGGAGGAAGCTCTCTACCGGGGACTGACGTCCGGCCGGTGGGACCAGGCCGTGGCGGCAGTCGCGGCAAGGATCCCGGCGGATCAGCTAGAAGCGACTGTCAACCGTGTCGGCTATGACGCCATGAACATCCTCGATGCCGAGGCCGCCCTGCAGGTGTTCCGGTGGAACGCGGAACGGTTTCCACACTCCTCCAATGCCTACGACAGCCTAGGCGAAGCCTTTCGGGCCGCCGGCCAGCTCGACCGGGCGAGGGACAGCTACCAACGCGCGTTGACGCTCGATCCGTCGAACGATCGCATTCGAGCGACGATCAACGATCTGGACCATCCGGCACGCCCCCGGTGACGGCAGGCGCTCTCCACCAAGGACGATCACGATGCATCTGCTCCCGCGCCTGCTGGGCGCTGCCGCCATGCTGCTGCTGGCAATCCGACCGGCCACAGCGGAGCCCACCAGGCTCGACGTTCGCGTCCTCGCACGCGGCGCCAAGTTCCTCGGCGGCTATACGAAGCCTGTGCGGGTGACGCTGACCGATGCGGATACAGGCGAGACGCTGGCACGTGGCGTCGCCTCTGGCACCACCGGCGACACGCAACGGATCATGACGGGCGGCAAGGATAGCGGCGGCAAGCGG
>Ga0268264_10004050_pt1 | contig 12545 bp, 8 predicted proteins | sample KBSSwiS32_FD_190357 | JGI IMG/M metagenome (GOLD analysis project Ga0268264, IMG submission 190357) | Switchgrass rhizosphere microbial communities from Kellogg Biological Station, Michigan, USA - KBS Switchgrass S3-2 (SPAdes) (version 2) | ecosystem: Host-associated > Plants > Roots >... | reverse complement strand
GGCGACCCTGCTCGACGTCGCCGGTGCGCTGCTCTATGTGGAAGCATCGCTCGACGACCACATCGATCGGCTCGGCGGCCAGGACCCGGATGGCAGCGACGGCGCGATTGAATCGGAACTGCCGAAGGCCGAAGTCCGCAAGATCCTCGATGCCTTGATGAAGGAGGCCTCGGTCAACATCATCCAGGCCAAGCAGGACATCGTCGCCTTCGTCGAGTCGCCGTGGGACCATGCCAAGGTCGAACAGATTCCGCGCCTGCTCGAGGAAATATCCGGCGCGCTGCGCATGCTCGGGCTGAGCGAGCCGGCCGGTCTGATGACCGGCATCGTGCGCTTCGTCGAGGTCGAGCTGCTGCGTCATCGCCGCGTGCCGACCGTCGAACAGATGGACAAGCTCGCCGACGCACTCGCCTCTATCGAGTACTTCATGGAAGCCACGCGCGAACAGCGCGGCGGCCGCGAACAGATTCTGGATGTGACCCGGCGCAGCCTCGGCGCGCTGGGCTACTGGCCCGTGCCGCTCGACGACGGCGGCCAGGCCGCACCCGAACCGCCGCCAACAGCGGCCGCGCCGGTCTACGCTGCGCCGCCGGCCGTCGCCGCGCCGGCCGTGGAGTTCGCCGATCTCGGCCTGCCGGGCGACAGCGCGCGCGCCGAGCTTGCCGGCGGCAGCGAGTTCCCGCAGTGGAGCGAGCAGTTGCCCGCCGACGTCTCCGCCGACCTGCAGCCCGCTGTGGACAGCAGCGCGGACTCGCAGTTGCCGAGCGTCGAATTGCCGGCCGACACGAACATCGATGACTTCATCGCAAGCTTCGAACGGCGCAGCCAAGCTGATGCGGGACCGGCGCCAACGGCTGCCGAATTGCCCGAGATCGACCTGCGCTACGCCGTCGACATCGCGCCGGGCGACAGCATGGAAGACCTCGTGGTCGGCGCTGCCGCCGCGCCCGAACCGGCTGCCCATGATCTGCACGGTCTGGCGCTGACCCCGACCGAGCCGACTGTGCCGCCGCAGGCCCCGGACGTGTTCATGCCGGCCGTGCGTTATGTCGAGATCGAGGAAGAAATCGAGGAAGAGGTTCCCGATACCGACGGCGCACCGTCGATGGCCGATACGAGTTTCCATACCAGCGCTTCCGACGAGATCGACGCGGAGATCCGCGAAGTGTTCGTCGACGAGGTGCAGGAAGAGATCGAGAACCTCAATCGCAACCTGCCGCTGTGGCAGCGCGAACCGAGCGACTTCGAGCGGCTCAAGCCGATCCGCCGCTCGTTCCATACCCTGAAGGGCTCCGGCCGGCTGGTCGGCGCGCTCGCCCTGGGCGACTTCAGCTGGAAGGTCGAGAACATGCTCAACCGCGTGCTCGACCGCACGATCCCGCCCGGCAGCGCCGTGCAGACGCTGGCCGCCCAAGCCATCGCCGTATTGCCGGAGCTCCTGGCCGGACTGCGCGGCGAGGGCCCGCCGCGCACCGACATCGGTGCGATCATGGGCGTCGCCGATCGTCTCGCCAGCGGCGAGGAAGCCTGGGTTCGCGCGGCCGGACCGGCGCGCATGAAGAAGGTGCGGCGCACGATTCGAAGGATGGTGCCGGTGGTCGACGAGGCCGCGCCGGTCGAGAGCGACCATGTCGCGCCGCTGGAAGAACAGCCGGTCGTCGCCGACGGCGCGCCGCAGACCGATGCGGCGTTCGAGGCGTTCGAAGCGGAGTTCAAAGCCGCGGTGCCGGCGGTCGGCCACGAAAGCGGCAGTCCGCTGCCGCACATCGATCCGGTCCTGTACGACATCTTCACCAGCGAAGTCGCGACGCATCTCGCCGTCATGGACGGCTTCGTGGCCGCCAGCGAAGCGGCCGGCACCGAACTGCCGGCGAGCGAGCCGTTGCTGCGCGCCGTGCACACGCTGAACGGCGCGGTGGCCATGGTCGACGTGCCGGTCATCACCCACGTCCTTGCCCCGCTGGAAAACTACATCAAGCGTCTGTGCGCCGGACAGCTTGCGCCGTCGCACGACGGGCTGCGGGCGCTGCGCGAATCCGGCGAGCTGATCCGCAGCGTCCTCGCAGCGCTCGATCGCGGCGACCCACTGCTGCCGAACTCGGACAATTTGACCCAGCGCATCGCCGCGTTGCGCGACGAGTTGCCCGAACCGCAGCTGATGCACACGCTGTTCTCGCGCGCCGAGGCCGAAGCGGCCGATGCCGCGGCCGCGGATGCCGACACGTCGGATCGTGCCGAATCGGCCGACGTCGTCGCCGAAGCGATGATCGTCGAGGAGCTGCCCACAACCAGCGTCGAGGCCGGCGCCGACAGCGCCTGGCTCGATGAGCTGACTATCGAGGAAGCGGCCGCGCCGATCACGATCGACGAGCCCGTCGGCGATGCGCCTGCCGGAGACGACTTTGTTGTCGACGAGACGCTCGTCGCGTTCGACGCAGACCCGCTCCCGGCGGTTGTCGAGGAACCGATCGCCGCCGCAGCTGACCCGTTCGCTGCCGCACCGGGCGAATCGAATGCGGCACCGGTCGACCTCGTACTCGAAGACACAGCCGGGACGCAGGCGCTCGAAGCGGACCAAGCGAACGCTGCCGACGAACTGGCGCAGGAAATGGCTGCGTTCGAGACGCCGCTCGACACCGGGCCCGCGCCGGACATGGTCGCGATCGATATTCCGGTCGACGCGGACCTGGTCGAGGCCAGCAGCGCCGACGCCGACGCCGCGAACGATGCACTGGCCGAAGAGCCAGCCGTCATGGAGATTTCTCCGGCCGACGTGCTCGAATTCATGGACGCGCCGGTCGCAGCGCAGATTCCCGATGCGTTCCAGCCGCAGCCCATCGAGACGCCGGTCGAAGCGCCGGCTCCGGTCATGGTCGGGCTCGGTGAAACCGTTACCGAGCTGCCGCCGCTGGCCGACGATCCGCAACCCGACGGCCGGCTGGAACTGGCCGAGATGGACGAAGACCTGCTCGAGATTTTCGTGCAGGAAGGCGCCGACATTCTCGATCACTCCGACTCGCTCATGGCGAGTCTGCGCGCCTCGCCGCAGGATCGTGAACTGGTCGGCGGACTGCAGCGCGACCTGCACACGCTGAAAGGCGGCGCGCGCATGGCCGGCCTCGCCCCGATCGGCGATCTGAGCCATGCGATGGAATCGCTGCTCGATGCGATCAGCGACAACCGCCGCATCATGGACCGCATCACGGTCGAATCGCTCGAACGCGGCTTCGACCGTCTGCATTCGCTGGTGCAGCGCGTCGCGCGCCGTCAGGCGATCGCGATGCCGAGCCACGCGATCGAGCGTTTCGAAGGCCTCGTGTCCGGTGATCTGGAAGCGGCCTCGGCTGCCGCCGCCGCTGCGGGAGCCGCCGGTACGCCGGTGGATGAAACGACGACTGAGGCAGCCGCGCCGGTCGCCGAAGCGGCGCCGCCGGCACCGCGTCCGCCGCCGCCGCCGCGACCGCTGCCGCGCTTCGAGGAAGAGGACATCACCGCGCGCGCGCCGCAGGAAATGATCCGCGTGCGCTCCGACCTGCTCGACTCGCTGGTCAACTACGCCGGCGAGGTCTCGATCTACCGCTCGCGTCTCGAGCAGCAGATCTCGACGTTCCGTTTCAACCTGGTCGAATTCGAAACCACGGTCAGCCGCCTGCGCGACCAGCTGCGCAAGCTCGAGCTCGAAACCGAAGCGCAGATCCTGTCGCGTTTCCAGCGTGAAGCCGAAGCGACCGAATCGGCGTTCGATCCGCTCGAGCTCGACCGCTTCAGCCAACTGCAGCAGCTGTCGCGCGCACTGGCCGAGTCGGTGTCGGATTTGACCTCGATTCAAGGCCTGCTCGACGACCTGACCCGGCAGTCGGAAACGTTGCTGCTGCAGCAGTCGCGCGTGTCGTCCGACCTGCAGGAAGGCCTCATGCGCACGCGCATGGTGCCGTTCGACTCGCTCGTGCCGAGCCTGCGCCGCACGCTGCGCCAGGCCGCGCAGGAACTCAACAAACGCGCCCAGCTCAAGGTCGAAGGTGCCCAGGGCGAAATGGATCGCAACCTGCTCGAGCGCATGAAGGCGCCGTTCGAGCACATGATGCGCAACGCGCTCGCCCACGGCATCGAAACACCCGAAGAGCGCCTCGTCGCCGGCAAGCCGCTCGACGGCACGGTCGGCATCCAGGTAAGCCGCGAAGCGACGGAAGTCGTGCTGCGCGTCTCCGACGACGGCCGCGGCCTCGATCGCGATGCGATCCGGCGCAAGGCGATCGAGCGCGGCTTGCTCAAGCCCGACGTGCTGCTGTCCGATCGCGATCTGTACGGCTTCATTCTCGAGACCGGTTTTTCGACCGCCGAGACGGTGACCCAGCTTGCCGGCCGCGGCGTCGGCATGGACGTCGTCCACAACGAGATCAAGCAGCTCGGCGGCTCGCTCGCCATCGACTCGACCCACGGCACCGGCACGACGTTCGTCATCCGCCTGCCGTTCACGCTGGCGGTCACCCAGGCGATTCTGGTCCGCCTCGGCGAAGCGACCTATGCCGTGCCGATGTCGTCGGTTCAGGGCGTCGTGCGTATCGCACGTCGCGACCTCGACCGGCGCCTGGCCGAGGCCAATCCGAGCTACGTCTACGCCGGTGACGAATACCTGATCTACGAATTGTCGAACCTGCTCAACGTCGGTCAGTCGAGGATCGCCGATGAAACACAGATGCCGCTGCTGATGACCCGTACCGGCGACCAGCGTGCCGCCGTCCGTGTCGACGCGGTGATCGGCTCGCGCGAAATCGTCGTCAAGTCGGTCGGCCCGCAGATCAGCTCCGTGCCGGGCATCTTCGGCGCGACGATCATGGGCGACGGATCGGTCGTCATGATTCTCGATCTCGCGCCTCTGGTTCGCCGCCACGCGGCGTTGCGTGCGCGCGCCGACTTCGGCGAGGCCGTCGAGGCGCCCGCCGCACCGGCGCTGCCCGTACAGCCGGCCGTCGAGCCGCGCCGCCATCCGCTGATCATGGTCGTCGACGATTCGATCACCATGCGCAAGGTCACGACACGCGTCCTCGAGCGCAACGACATGGACGTGGTCACGGCGAAGGACGGCCTCGACGCGGTCGAAAAGCTCCAGGACAAGGTGCCCGATGTCGTGTTGCTCGACGTCGAGATGCCGCGCATGGATGGCTACGAGCTGGCTACGTACATGAAGAACGACGCGCGCCTGAAGCTGGTGCCGATCATCATGATCACCTCGCGTACCGGCGAGAAGCATCGTCAGCGCGCATTGGAAATCGGTGTCGAACGTTACCTCGGCAAGCCCTACCAGGAAGCCGATCTGTTGCGCAACCTGCAGGAAACGTTGAGGTTGAGTCGTGCGTGAGAGCCAGCTCAGTTCATCGTCATCGGCGGTTCCGGTCGCGCTGCTCCATGAAGCCGGTGATCGCGACCGGCACCTGAAGGATGCCCTGAACGAACTCGGCGCCGCTATCGTCTATGAGGCGCAGGCGAAGGATCTGGATCGTGCCGCCCTCGCCGGCTCGGGTGCGCGGATCGTTGTGTTCAATCTCGATCCGGATTCGGAAGGCGAGATCGACCAGGTTTGCGAAGTGCTCGACCAGGGCGGCTACGAAGTCGTGTTCAACGATGCCGATGCCTCGGGGCGCCTGTCGGGTACCGACCAGGCGCGCTGGGCGCGCCATCTGGCTGCGAAGATCCTGCGCAATCCGGACATCTCCGAACCGCCGCGGCCGGCCTGGGCCGAGAGCGTGCCGGTGCCCGGCGAGCGCGTGGCGCCGGTGGCGCCAGCAGCGGCGACGGACGTTGCACCCGAACCGGCGGTGGTCGAGGAAACGCCACGGGCTGCCACCGCGCTTGTGCCCGAATTCATCGATGAACCTGCGGCTGAAAACACGGCCGCCGTTGCCGCTGCTGCAGAAATGCCGGCCGTTCCGGCGGAAGCCGAACTGCACGGTTTCGAGCTGCCGTCCGAATTCGTCCTCGAACTGAGCGCGGAACCTCCCGCCGCGGAAGCTGAAGCGCCTGCTTCGCCGGCGGTCACGGAAACACCGACGCTTGAATTGCCGGTACTCGACGAGTTCAACCTCGAAGAGATCACGCTCGATTCCGGCACGACCGGTAGTGCATCCGGCGACGACGCGCAGATCGAATTGAGCGGCGAGTTCGCCAATGCACTCGAAGACTTCGCCGCTCATGTGCCGGCGCACCAGTACAGCCCCCGCACTGCCGATGAGTTCGCCAGCGAGCTCGACAATCTGTTCGCCGACGCGCGCGGCGGCCGTGTGCCTAAGACCGAAGAAAAACCCGCGGTCGAAGCGGCTGAATTCCCGGCCGCGTTCGACCAGTTCGATGCCGCGGCAGCGACGATCCCCGAAGCGGTAGACGGCAGCTTCAAGCCGGCGCCGTTGCCATCGAAGCGCGGTGAACCCGATGCGACCGCGAGCGAGCCCCTGCTGCCGCCGGAATGGTCGCTCGAGCCGCTCGACGAGAACGCCGAAGTCAAGCCGTTGGCCGGCAAGAGCGGCGCATTCGGCATCGAGACGATGTCCGCCAGCGATTTCCTCGCCCCGGAAGACGACGGCAGCGTGCCGCCGCCGCCGCCGATGATCACGTCCGATGGCCTGTCGCTGGAACTGATGCCGATGGAGGACGCCGTCGCACCGGAGGAGTATGCCTCCGCGGTACCGGCGGCAGCCCCTATGTCGCACGAAGGCCGGGAGCCCGGCAAACTCAAGGTCGGCAGCGGCGCGCCTCTACGGCGCGTGATCGTTCTCGGCGCATCGATCGGCGGGCCCGAAGCGGTGCGCGAGTTCCTCGGTGCGTTGCCGCGGAATTTTCCGGCATTGTTCGTGCTGGCTCAGCACATGGGCGATGAATTCCTCGAGCTGATGTCGGCGCAGCTGGCGAAAGCGGTGTCGCTGACCGTGCGCACGCCGACTCACGGCGAACGCGTCGGCCATGGCGAAGTCGTCATCGTGCCGACCCGCCAGCGCCTGCAAATCGACAGCGAAGGCGTGATCACGCTGTCGCCGCTGATCGAGCGTACCGCCTACAGTCCGTCGATCGACCAGGTCATGCGCGACGTTGCCGACGAGTTCGGCGAACGCGCCGGCGCGATCGTGTTCTCGGGCATGGCGCAAGACGCGATCGACGGCAGCAAGTACCTGCAATCGCGCGGTGGTACCGTCTGGGCTCAGGATCCGAACACCTGCACGATCAGCACGATGGTCGATTCGGTCCGGCAGACCGGCGTGGTCGCGTTCGTCGCTTCACCGGACCAGCTTGCCGCCAAGATGATCGCCGATCACGGCTCCGACAAGTGATGGCGGAGCAATTGCGCAGCCGCAATCCACCACGCACCGATTCGTAGGAGAGCAACATGGCGTTGGCCGACATTACCAGCCGCGAAATTCGCGGCCTCATGATCCCGGTGTCGGGAGGGCGGGTGTTGCTGCCGAACGCAACCGTCGCCGAGGTCATCACCTATTCGGTACCGGAGAAGATCGCCAACGCGCCGGACTGGATTCTGGGAAGGCTGTCGTGGCGTGGCTGGCGCCTGCCGCTGTTCTCGTTCGCGATGCTGACCGGCGCCGCCGGCAGCGAGCCGGTGAGCAACGCCAAGGTGGCCGTGCTCAAGGCGCTCAGCGGCAACGCGAAGATGCCGTTCATCGCGATGCTCGCCCAGGGCTTTCCGCGCCTGACCACGATCACGCCGGATCTGCTGATCCCGACCGGCAGCGAAGGCGAACACCCGCACGGTGTACATGCGCAGGTGCTGGTGCGCGAAGATCACGCGGTCATTCCGAATCTCGATCAGATCGAATCGCTCGTGGCGCAGGCGCTGGCGGCGTAAAGACCAGGGCCGAGGATCGCAGGAGAGCCGCCGCACCGCTTTTGCTTTTCACAGGCTCGGCTTCAGCCCTTCCGAAGCTACCAATCCCCCTGCAGCGCCTGCAACGCCGCCAGCGCGGCGATTCCGGCCGTTTCCGTGCGCAGAATGCGCGGACCCAGACGCAGGCCGGCGAAGCCGGTGTGGCGCAGCAACGCCACGTCGTTGTCCGAGAATCCGCCTTCCGGCCCCACACACAACACCGCGCCGTGGCTCAGCGTCGGCAGTGAGCGCGGCGCGACGTCGCCGTCCGGCAGCAACGCCAGGCGCAACGCGACGTCACCGTCGAGCCCGGTCAGCCAGCGATCCAACCGCAGCGGCGGATCGAGCTGCGGCAGGCGCGTGCGCCCGCACTGCTCGCAGGCGCCGGCGATGATGCTGTTCCAGTGCAGCATGCGCCGTTCGGCGCGCTCTTCATCGAGCTTGACCTCGGTGCGCTCGGTTACGATCGGCGCGATGCGGTTGACGCCGAGCTCGGTCGCCTTCTGCAGGATCCAGTCCATCTTCTCGCCGCGCGCGATGCCTTGGGCAAGAGTCAGCTGCAACGGTGACTCGCGGTCGACGTCACGCACGCCGACGATCGTGGCGGTGACGGCGCGTTTCGCCAGCGACGCCAGGGTCGCATCGAATTCGCGGCCGTCGCCGTTGAACAGCACCAGCGGGTGGCCGCGCTCGAGGCGCAGCACGCGGGCGATGTGCTCGCCGGCCTGCTCCGGGAGCAGAACCTCGCGGCCGCTGTGCAGCGCCTGGGCGACGTGGACGCGGGGAATACGCATGGGGATATTGTAAGGAGTAAGGCCGGCCGCTGCGCGGCCTCGTGAGCGGTGAGGTCGGCCGCTGGCACGGCCTCGTAAGGAGGGAGGTCGGCCGCAGCGCGGCCTAGAAAAAAACACGAGCTTGCGCAAGCAAGCGACCTAACTCCTCACGAGCGAGCGCAGCGAGCAACCTCACGAGCTCGCGAAGCGAGCGGCCTCACTCCCCGCTCACCGCCGCCTCGATTGCGGTCGCGGCGACGTCAATCATGAAGTCGACTTCATCGGCCGTGATGATGTACGGCGGCATGAAATAGACGACGTTGCCGAGCGGCCGCAACAGCACGCCGCGCTCGAGCGCGTGCAGGTAGACGCGCAGGCCGCGGCGCTCGGCGGCCGGGAACGGCTGTCGTGCGGCCGTGTCGCGGACCAGTTCGACCGCGGCGATCAAGCCGGTCTGGCGCACTTCGGCGACGTGCGGCAGACCGGCCAGCTGCGGCAGCCGCGCGGCAAGGTGCCGGGCGAGCGTGCGGTTGCGTTCGAGCACCGGCTCGTCACGGAAAATCTGCAGGGTTGCCAGTGCTGCCCGGCAGGCCAGCGCGTTGCCGGTGTAGCTGTGCGAATGCAGGAACGCTTTTCCACTTGTATACTCCGCGTAGAACGCGGCATACACCGGCGCCGTCGTCAGCACCGCGGACAGCGGCAGGAAGCCGCCGGTCAGGCCCTTCGACAGACACAGGAAATCCGGCGTGATGCCGCCCTGCTCGCACGCGAACAGCGTACCGGTGCGGCCGAAGCCGACGGCAATCTCGTCGGCGATCAGATGCACACCGAACTCGTCGCAGAGGGCGCGCAGTCCGGTCAGGTACGCCGGATCGTACATGCGCATGCCGGCGGCGCACTGGACCAGCGGCTCGACGATCACCGCGCAAACCGTATCGGCGTGATCCTGCAACGCGGCCCGCATATCGGCGAGACGGCGCAGCGAGTGTTCGCGCCAGCTCTCGCCGGGCTCGCGCGCGTAGCAGTCCGGCGCGGCGACGAAGATCGGCTGGCCGAGCAGCGGCGCATAGGTGGCGCGGTACAGCGGTACGTCGGTGACCGACAGGGCGCCGAGCGTCTCGCCGTGGTAGCTGCCGGTCAGGGCGATGAAGCGCTGCTTGTCCGCGCGGCCGACGTTGCGCCAATAGTGGAAGCTCATCTTCAGGGCGACCTCGACAGCGCTCGAGCCGTTGTCGGCATAGAACACGCGGGCCAGCCCCGGCGGCGCCACGCGCAGCAGCTCTTCGGCGAGGCGGACCGCCGGCTCGTGCGTGAAGCCGGCGAAAATCACGTGCTCGAGGCGGTCGATCTGGTCCTTCAGCGCAGCGCCGATGCGTGGATTGGCGTGACCGAACAGGTTCGTCCACCACGAGCTGATCGCGTCGAGCCAGCGCCGGCCGTCGTGGCCGACGAGCCAGGCGCCGTCGCCGCGCGCCACCGAGAGCAGCGGCACGCCGGCGGTGCCGTGGTCGTGCATTTGCGTGCACGGGTGCCAGAGAACGGCCAGGTCGCGTGCCGTCCAGGCATCGCCGACGCCGGCGGGCGGAACGTTTTCGGGAACGGCATTCATGCTTTGCTATGATCGGCGCCAATGCGATTCAGCACAAGGTGCCGGCAATGTCGTACCGCTCACAGCGCTCCACCGTCGACCCGCGCCGTCGAGCGCGGAGCACTGCGTCCGGCGGCTTCACGCTGATTGAAATTCTCGTCGTCGTCGTGATCCTCGGCATTCTCGCGGCAATCGTCGTGCCGAAGGTCATGGAGCATCCGGGCGAAGCACGGCAGGTGCGTGCGCGCCAGGACATCCAGGCCATCGTCACCGCGTTGAACATGTATAAATTGGACAATACCCACTACCCGAGCACCGAGCAGGGCCTCGACGCGCTGGTCAGCAAGCCGAGCGGCACGCCGGAAGCGCCGAACTGGCGCAAGGGCGGCTACCTCGAGAAGGCGCCGAAGGATCCGTGGGCGCGGCCGTACCTCTACCTGCATCCGGGCAGCCACGGCGACATCGACGTATTCAGCTACGGTGCCGACGGCAAACCGGGCGGCGACGGCGAGGACGCGGATGTGGGCAATTGGGACTGACCGGCAAGCCGGGCCTCTGCGCAGATGGCAAGTGGCAAATGGCTAATCGCTACCACTGGGCGTCCCGACGACGCCGACAGTGGCCGTAGTGCAGGCGATTTGCCACTTGCGATTTGCCAGCCGCGGCCCTCGGGCTTCAGCCTGATCGAGATTCTCGTCGTCACCGTGATCCTTGCCGCCACCGCGACTGCGGTGACGCTGGCGGTCAGCGGAGCCGGCGGCGAACGCCAGCTGGCGCGCGACGCCGAGCGCCTGCGCGCGCTGCTCGGCTATGCCTGCGAGCAGGCCGAGATCTCCGGTCGCGAAATCGGTGTGAGCTTCAGCGGCCGCGGCTATCGCTTCAGCCGCAGCGATCATGATGCGTGGCTGCCGGCCGATGAGGGCGAACTGCGGCCACGCAAGTGGAGCGTCGCTGCCGACGCCGTGCTGACCCGCGACGGCCAGCGCGTCGCGATCGGCGCGGACTTTCCGGAGAAGCCGCAGCTCGTATGCTTTTCCTCGGGTGAGCTGACCGCGTTTCGTCTGGATCTGACCTTGCCGGAATCGGACACGCGCCAGCGCATCGAAGGGCAGGCCGACGGCCGCGTCGACGGCGGTGTCATGGACCGGCGTGCGCCCTGAAGGCGCCCGTCGCCGCATGGCGCGCGGCTTCACCCTGCTCGAGGTGCTGATCGGCCTGCTCGTGCTGGCCGTCGCGTTGCTCGCGCTGGCCCGCACGGCGGCCGTGCAGATCGACCAGTTCGGCGTGTTGCGCGAGCGCACGATCGCCACGTGGCTGGCCCAGGACGTCCTCGTCGAGACCCGGCTCGGCAATCCACTGCCGCCGACCGGCAGCAGCAGCGGTACGCGCCGATTCGGCGCCCGCGAATGGTATTGGCAGGTGCACGTGCTGGGCACCGATGTGCCGACGATCCGGCGCATCGACGTGCGCATTGCCAGTGCCGCGGAGCGCGACGTCGTGCTCGCGCAGCTGAGCGGATTCACCGGCGCGGATTTGCAGCCGTGATCCGCAGATCGGGATTCGCGGCTCGGGACCCGGGATCAGCGAAAGCCTCTCCGTGTGCGATGTCTCGTCGAGGCGACCTGCCGGCCCGGCGAATCCGGTCGGACCGGATGGGCTTGCCCGAGCCCCCGATCCCGCGCCCCCAATCGCGGCGCTCAGGTTTCAGTCTCATCGAACTTCTCGTTGCGCTGGCCGTGTTCGCCGTGATGGCGGCATTGGCCTACGGCGGCCTGAATTCGATCGTGCGTTCGCGCGCCGAGCTGGTGCAGCGGCAGGAACAGTTCCGCGGACTGATGCGCAGCGTCGGCTTGCTCGATCGCGATCTGCGCCAGGCCGCGGCACGCCCCGTGCGCGGCAACAACGGCGAGATCCTGCCGGCACTGGCCGGTCAGCCCGAGCGCCTGGAGTTCACGCGCGCCGGATTCGCCAACCCGCAGGCCGAAGTGCGGGCCAATCTCGAACGGGTCGGCTACGCGCTCGCCGGCGACGCGCTGCGCCGGGTCAGCTATGCGGTGCTCGATCGGGCTCCGGGCAGCGCGGCGCAGACGACGACGCTCGCCGACGTCACGGCGCTGCGCTTGCGCTACCTCGACGGCGCGAATCGCTGGAGCGACAGCTGGCCGCCGCGCGAAGCGGACGACGGGCCGGCGCCGGCGTTGCCGCGCGCGGTCGAATTCCGCATCGACACGAAGGACTACGGCGAGATCACGCGCATCGTCGAGCTGGTTTCGCCATGGCCGGCGCAGGCCGGCGAGGCGACACCATGAATCGCGTC
>Ga0268264_10004042_pt1 | contig 12558 bp, 15 predicted proteins | sample KBSSwiS32_FD_190357 | JGI IMG/M metagenome (GOLD analysis project Ga0268264, IMG submission 190357) | Switchgrass rhizosphere microbial communities from Kellogg Biological Station, Michigan, USA - KBS Switchgrass S3-2 (SPAdes) (version 2) | ecosystem: Host-associated > Plants > Roots >... | reverse complement strand
AACGACCTCGGGATTGGCCTGGGCGATTTGCAGGCGGCGCGCCTTAAGCGGCTGAATGGGAATCACGGCCCCGCTTTGCTTGACGGCGTCGCTCAGCGACATGCCCCGGCTCGACTTGGCAGCGATCGCAGCCGCTGCCGCCCTGGCCCGCACGAGCCCTTGCGCCGCCGTCCAGTCGCCAGCGACGCGGTCGCGGATCTTGGCGAGCGGCTCGGGCGCTGCCGCCACCACTTCGGACGGCGACACCATGACGTACCCCGATTTGTCGGGAAGGGCGGCGATCTCCGGCTGGTCGCTAGGAGCAATGTCGAATCCCGTCTTGAGCGCTGCCGCCAGCTCAGCGGGAATCTTATAGGCCGCGTCGGCGCGCGACGTGCCGTTCGCCATGATCAGCGGCGTGATCGTGACGGGAAGCTTCGAGGCCGCCGCGATCTCGCTGAAGTTGCTTCCGCCCTCGACCGAATCCTGAACCTTGTCGACGAGGTCTTCGAGCGCTTCCTTGCGCTTCTCACCGGTGAGCTTGGCCGCAATCTCCGTCTTTGCCGCAGCGAGCGACTTGCCGCCGATGGTTTTCACCGATTCGACCTTGATGACGGCCCATCCGAAATCGGATTGCACGGGGCCGACAATGCCGCCGGACGGAGCGGAGAAGGCTGCTGCCGCGACCTTGTCGCCGGCAACCGAGGCAAAGGCCTCTCGAGTTTGTGCGGCGGGGGAACTTACGGCGGCATTGGCCCCGGCGGGAGCGGCCGCGGCGGCCAGCCTGGCTCCGGCCTTGGCGCGTGCGGCGATCGCATTGGCTGTCGCCTGGTCGGGTACCACCACCTGGGTGAAATCGCGCGTTTCCTTGGCCGCGTAAGCGGATTGGTTGGCCTTGTAATAGGCCTCGACCTCCTGGTCGGTGGCGGCGACGTTCGCGACCTGGTCGGGGCCAATCCGCGCGAAACGGACCACGCGCTGTTCGGGGACCATATAGCGGCTGCGATTCGCGGCATAATAACGCTGGAGATCTGGGTCGCTCGGTTTGAGCCCGGCTGTAAACGCCGTGAACGGTACGACGGCCGCTTCGCCCTCGCGCTCCTCGAGCAACATTTGGGCATACGGCGAAGCTACGCCGACCGGAACTCGGGCGACCGCGGACACTGGTAAAAGCAGGTAACGCGCCGCGATTTGCGCCGTGAGGCGTCGCCGAACCTCGGCATCGGTCAGGCGATTCTGCGCCAGGAGCTGCTGGTAACCCTGAACGCTCGGCTTGCCGTTGAGCCCGCGCACTCCGGGCAAGTCGGCGATTTCGGCGTCGATCAGGCGCTTCGAAATATCGAACCCATATTTGTTGGCGAAAGCGATGACCGCACTCTGGTCGATCATTTCGGCAAGCAAAGGATCGACGTCTCCGGCAATGCTTGGGTAGTCGGCGTTTGGATTCTGCTGGCGGACCTGGGTGAGATGCCGCTCCATCGCGTCCGACATCTCCTTTTCATTAATCTCCTCGCCGCCGATCTTGGCGAGCGTCGAGCTACCGAGGCCGAAGCCCGGAATGCCGGTGCCGAAGTTGGACAAGTCGGCGAGTGCGAAGCCGGCGAGGATCGCGAGCAGGACAACGGCCATGATTCCCGTGCCGATTTTCGACTTGGACAGGCGGCGGAAGGAAGCGAGCATTTGAATCCACTGATGAAGGGAGGAATCGGCAGGCTTTAGGGGCGAGGCTTGCTCCCATCAAGGCGCGCCCGCTAGGGCCGCACCGAAAGCAGGGATTTCTAAAATGGCGTTGAGGAAGCTGGTTGCCGGCAATTGGAAAATGCACGGCCTGTCGTCGGACCTCGGCGAGGTCCGGGCGATTGCCGAGCAGTCGCGGCAATTCCCGCAAGTGGACGTCGCTTTGTGCGTTCCGGCCATCCTGATCGAACGCGCGGTGAGGGAAGTGCCCGGCTTCGCGATTGGGGCTCAGGACGTCCATTTTGCTGAAAAGGGCGCCCACACCGGAAGCATTTCCGCAACTCAATTGCTCGACGCCGGCGCGAGCCTGACGATCGTCGGCCATTCCGAGCGGCGCGACGCGCAGCGTGAGAGCGACGCGGAAGTGAAAGCCAAGGCCGAAGCGGGGCTGGCGTGCGGGCTTAATGTAATCCTGTGCGTCGGCGAAAGCCTCGAGCTACGCGAGGCGGGGCAGGCGGTGGACACCGTCGCGGCGCAGCTCGATGCGTCGCTCCCGGATGGGATCGCGGGAAAGGCCGAGCTCGCGATCGCCTATGAGCCGATTTGGGCGATCGGTACGGGCAAGGTCCCGACGACGAGCGAAATCGGCGAGATTCACGACACTCTGCGTCGATTGCTGACGAACCGATATGGGGCGGGCGGCGAGACTGTTCGAATTCTCTACGGCGGGTCGGTGAAACCGTCGAATGCGCGTGAGATCTTCTCGGCGCCCAACGTGGACGGCGCCCTGGTCGGCGGAGCCAGCCTCAAGGCGGCCGATTTCCTGCCGATCGTCGCTGCCGCAGCGGTTGAAGGCGGGGCATCGATCGCCTAAGTCGCCGCGACAATTTTCCAAGAAAGTCCGACATGTTCCCCTTCCTGCTGATCGTTCAATCGCTCATCGCCCTCTCGCTCATCGGAGTGATCCTGATGCAGCGCTCCGAAGGCGGCGGGCTCGGCGTCGGTGGAAGCTCGTCGGGCTTCATGACCGCTCGCGGCGCGGCCGATTTCCTGACTCGCGCGACGGCGGTCCTCGGCGGAATGTTCATCGTCCTGTCGATCGTCATGGCCGCGATTGCCGGAGTAACGCGCAAGCCGCCGACGATCGATGCATCGCTAGCCAACAAGGTCGAAACGAGCCGCCCGGCGCCCGCAACACCGCAGCCCGCCCAGCCGACGAACGATTCCGTCCCGCTCGCCCAATAGCGACCGCGAGAAAACTTTTTTCGTCGCGCGACTTGCGCCCGAGGCGTTAATCAACCTAAGCCTCGACTCCCATGGCGCGGTTCATATTTGTCACCGGCGGCGTGGTCTCATCGCTTGGTAAGGGTCTGCTTTCCGCCTCTCTCGGGGCGCTCCTCCAGGCGCGTGGGTTCAAGGTCCGGATCCGGAAATTCGATCCCTACCTGAACGTCGATCCGGGGACGATGAGCCCCTATCAGCATGGCGAAGTCTATGTGACCGACGACGGGGCCGAGACCGATCTCGACCTCGGCCACTATGAGCGGTTCACCGGCGTTTCTTCCAAGCAGTCCGACAATGTCACCACGGGGCGCATCTACCGCGACATCATCGCGAAGGAGCGGCGCGGCGACTATCTGGGGGCGACCGTCCAGGTCATTCCCCACGTCACCAACGCGATCAAGGAGTTCGCTCTCGCCGAGATCGGCGACTGCGACTTCGTGATCTGCGAGGTCGGGGGAACGGTCGGCGACATCGAAAGCCTTCCCTTCATCGAATCGATCCGACAGCTCCGGAATGATATCGGTCGTGAGAATAGCGTTAGCGTCCATACGACGCTGGTGCCGTGGATCGCGGCGGCCGGCGAACTGAAGACCAAGCCGACCCAGCAGTCGGTGCGCGAGCTGTCCAGCCTCGGCGTCCAGCCCGAGGTGCTGCTCTGCCGCTGCGACCGGCCCCTGCCTGACGCGGAGCGGGAAAAGATCGCGCTCTTCTGCAACGTCGCGACCTCAGCGGTCATCCCGGCACTCGACGCGCGCAATATCTACGACGTGCCGCTGCAATATCATGAGGCGGGGCTGGACGACGAAGTGTTGCGCGCCTTCCGGATCGCGGACGCCCCGGCGCCGGACCTCGCCGTGTGGCGCGATATCATGGATCGCATCGATCACTATGAGAGCGAGGTGACGATCGGGGTGGTCGGCAAATATGTCGGCCTGCCGGACGCCTACAAGAGCCTTCGCGAAGCCCTGGTCCATGGCGGCATCGCCAACCGCGCGAAGGTCAATATCCAGTGGATCGACGCCGAATTGTTCGAGCACCCCGAAGCCGACATCGTCGCGGAATTGGAGCCGCTTAGCGGAATCCTCGTGCCGGGCGGATTCGGCGAGCGCGGCAGCGAGGGAAAGATCGCCTCGGTGAAGTTCGCCCGCGAGCGGGAAATTCCGTTCTTCGGAATCTGCCTCGGAATGCAGATGGCCTGCATCGAAGCCGCTCGAAACCAGGCGGGGATCAGCGAAGCCTCAACCACCGAATTCGGCGAGACGGCAGAGCCGGTCGTTGGAATGATCACCGAGTGGATGAGCGAGGAGGGACTTCAGAAGCGCGCGGCCGGCGGCGACCTCGGCGGGACGATGCGGCTCGGCGCCTATCCCGCCAAGCTAGACGGGAACAGCGTCGTTCGTTCGATCTACGGCGCCGACGAAATCAGCGAGCGCCACCGCCACCGCTATGAGGTCAATATTCACTACCGCGACGCGCTTGAGGGCGCGGGGCTGATCTTTTCAGGAATGTCGCCCGACGACCAACTGCCCGAAATCGTCGAGCGGCCCGACCATCCCTGGTTCATCGGGGTCCAGTTCCATCCCGAATTGAAGAGCCGGCCGTTCGAGCCGCATCCGTTGTTCGCGGGGTTCATCGCTGCCGCGCTGAAGCAGTCGAGGCTCGTCTAACAGCCTTGGGAACGGCTCCCCGGCTCGCCCGTTTCGGCCCCACATCTCCAAGAACAGAGGGCCTGCGCCATGCTTTGGACAATCGTCGTCATCCTCCTAATCCTCTGGCTTCTCGGCGCCGTGGTGGTTCCGATTGGCGGCAATCTTATCCATATCCTGCTGGTCGTCGCCATCATCGTGATCATCGTGAATCTCGTTCGTGGCCGCCGCGGAATCTGATCGGCGATTTGTTGGCGTTGCCGGGCCGCTAAACCGTCCCTAAATCGGCGCCATGACGAACAATATTTCGACGCGCCTGGCGGTGCTGGGTTCGGGCCCTGCGGGTTATACCGCAGCCATCTATGCGGCCCGCGCGGGCCTCGGCCCGATCATCATCCAGGGCATCCAGCCCGGCGGCCAGCTCACCACCACGACCGACGTCGAGAACTATCCGGGTTTCCGCGACGTCATCCAGGGCCCATGGCTGATGGAGGAAATGCAGGCCCAGGCCGAGCATGTCGGAACCAAGGTCATCTGGGACCACGTTACCGACGTCGACCTGTCCCGGCGCCCGTTCCGGCTGACCGGTGACGGCGGTGCGCAATATTTCGCCGACGCACTGGTCATCGCGACCGGCGCGCAGGCCAAATATCTCGGCCTGCCGTCGGAAGAACATATGAAGGGCAGGGGTGTGTCCGCCTGCGCGACCTGCGACGGATTCTTCTATCGCGGCAAGAGGGTCGCGGTGATCGGCGGTGGCAACACCGCGGTCGAGGAAGCCCTCTACATGACCAACCACAGTCATGACGTCACTTTGATCCACCGGCGCGATGCGCTGCGCGCGGAGAAAATCCTTCAGGACCGGCTGTTCGCCAACCCGCACATCAAGATCATCTGGGACAGCGAGGTCGCTGAATTCGTCGCGGGCGGCGAGCCCGAGGCGCTGGTGGGCCTCGACGTCAAGAACCGCCGCACCGGGGAGGTCACCCGAGTTCCGGTCGAGGGCGCGTTCGTCGCGATCGGCCACTCACCCGCGACCGAGCTGTTCGCCGGAAAGCTCGACCTCGACGAGGACGGCTACATCAAGGTCGAAGCAGGCACGACCCGGACCAACGTCCCTGGAGTGTTTGCCTGCGGCGACGTGATGGACAAGATCTACCGCCAGGCCGTGACAGCCGCGGGGACGGGCTGCATGGCCGCGCTCGATGCCGAAAAATATCTTGCCGCGCAGGAATATGAGGCACTCGCGGCTGAGTAGTTACGCCGTTTCGACGATCCGCTTCTGATCCTTGGCTCCAGGAACCGGCTCGGACGCATCGTCGCCGAGTTTCACGACCCGGTTGTTCTCGTCGACATGGACGACGGTCGGCTTGAGGGTCCGCGCCTCGGCGTCGTCGACCATGGCGTAACTGATGATGATCACCAGGTCGCCTGCATTGACGAGGTGCGCGGCCGCACCGTTGATCGTGATGATGCCGCTGCCGCGGGGAGCTGGGATCACATAGGTCTCGAGGCGCGCGCCGTTGGTGATGTCGGCGATCGTGACCTTTTCGCCCTCAAGCAGGTCGGCAGCCTCCATCAGGTCGCGGTCAATGCCGATCGATCCGACATAATCCAGGTCGGCCTGAGTCACAGTCGCCCGATGAATCTTCGACTTCATCATGAACCGCATCACAGCGTGAAACTCCTCAAGTGACGCACCAAAACGGCGCGCCCTAGCAGATGTGTGCTGCACTGCACAATTTCAATCATGGGTCAGTCGTACAGGGCCTGAACGAAATAAAGGCCGTGAGGCGGGGCGTTGAGGCCGAGTGCGGCGCGGTCGCGGGCCTCGAGCGCCTTGCGGATGTCGTCGGGCCGCCACGGGCCGCGGCCGACGAGCGCGAGGCAACCCACCATCGAGCGCACTTGGTGATGCAGGAAGCTTCGCGCCGCCGCGGCGACATGAATCTCGTCGCCCACCTTTGTCACCTGAAGGCTGTCGAGCGTCTTCACCGGGCTGTCCGACTGGCATTGGGCCGAGCGGAAGGTCGTGAAGTCGTGGCGCCCGACGAGGTGCGCGGCACCTTCGCCCATTGCCTCTACGTCGAGCGGCACGGCGATGTGCCAAACTTTGCCGGCGTCGAGCGCCGGCGGGGCCCGGCGATTGAGGATTCGATAGAGATATCGCCGGCCGACGCAGGAAAAGCGCGCGTGCCAATCATCCGCGACCTCCGTGACTTCGATCACGGAGATTGGTTGGGGGCGAACCAGCGCATTGAAGCCCTCCCGCAAGCGGTGCGGCGTTAGCGGCTTCGTGACGTCAACGTGAGCGCTCATGGCGAGGGCGTGGACTCCCGCGTCGGTACGGCCGGCGGCGGTGAAGGATGCCTGCTCGCCCGTCATTCGCTCGAGGGCTTCCTCAAGCGTCTGCTGGACCGAAGGGCCATGCTCCTGGCGCTGCCAGCCCATGAACGGCCCGCCGTCATATTCGATCGTCAGCCGCCAGCGGGTCACGACAGCTTTGTGCCCTTTGCTATGGGGAAGCCGCGCAGCAGGTCCTCGGGGCTCATTAGCGCTCGTCCGGCGCGCTGCACTTTGACGGGACGGATCGACCCGGAACCAGTTCCGATCGTAAGATGATTGTCCAGAACCTTGCCGGCACCGCCGACAAGCTCAATCGCGTTCGCTTCCAATAGCTTGATCCGTTCGCCGTTCGCTTCGAACCAGGCTCCGGGCGAGGGCTCGAAGGCGCGAACCTGAAGCTCGATCTCCGCAGCCGGCTTGCTCCAGTCGATCCGCGCCTCGGCCTTGTCGATCTTCTTGGCATAAGTCGCTCCGGCGATCGGCTGCGGTTCCGGCGGAGACGGATTTCCAATCCAGTCGAGCAAGGCCTGCGCGCCAAGATTGGCAAGTTCCTCCGTGACTTGACCAGCGTTCTTGCCGCGAATGTCGAGAGTCAGGCGATGGAGCATCGGGCCCGTATCCAGGCCCTCGTCCATCTGCATGATGGTGACTCCGCTGACTTCGTCACCGGCCAGGATCGCGCGCTGGATCGGCGCGGCGCCCCGCCAGCGCGGCAGGAGCGAAGCGTGGACGTTGATGCACCCCGCCTTGGGTGTCTCGAGGATCGGCCGCGGCAGGATCAGGCCGTAGGCGGCGACAACCGCCAGATCCGCGTCGAGACCGCGAAATAGCGCCTGCTCGTCCTCATTGCGCAGGCTCTTGGGTGTGCGCACCGCGATTCCAAGCTCCTCGGCGCGCGCATGGACGGCCGTTCTGCGCTCCGCCTTGCCGCGCCCCGCTGGCCGCGCCGGCTGGCAATAGGCGGCCAGGACATCATGCCCGGCCTCGACCAGGGCATTGAGGCTCGGCACCGCGAAGTCGGGCGATCCCATGAAGACGATGCGCATCGGAAGCGCACTTGCGGGTCAGGGCAAGCGCGGTCAAGGAGTGCGCATCATGGCGTCACAGGAGATCGAAGCGCTGTCGCAGGCCCTCGCGCGGCTTCCGGGGCTCGGGCCCCGCTCGGCGCGGCGGGCTGTGCTTCATCTCATGAAAAAGCGCGAGACGACGCTCCAGCCCCTCCTGGCGGCTTTGCAAAGCGTCTCGGAGAACCTGTCGACCTGTTCGATCTGCGGCAATGTCGACACGTCCGACCCCTGCAGCATCTGCCGCGATCCCAAACGCGACGAGAAAATGCTGTGCGTCGTGGAGGAAGTCGCCGACCTCTGGGCTCTCGATCGCTCGCGGCTGTTCCCCGGGCGCTATCATGTCCTTGGCGGACGCCTTTCCGCGCTCGACGGCGTACGGCCGGAGGACCTTATGATCGAACAGCTGGTGAAACGCGTCTCCAAGGGTGGGATCGACGAGGTGGTGCTGGCGATGAATGCGACCCTGGAGGGCCAGACCACCGCCCATTATCTTGCCGAGCGGCTCGAAGGATTTCCCATCCGTCTCAGCCAATTGGCACATGGACTTCCCGTCGGAGGTGAGCTCGACTATCTCGATGAAGGAACGCTTGCCCAGGCGCTAAGAGCCAGGCGCCCGATTGCTTGAACCCCCTCAGTTGAAAGACTAAATCCGATCCATGGCCATTCGACGCATCTATGAGACGCCAGACGCCGTTCTCCGGCAGATTTCCAAGCCGGTGGAGACGTTCGACGGCGCTTTGAAAACGCTCGTCGCCGACATGTTCGAGACCATGTACGCCGCGCCCGGCATCGGGCTTGCCGCGGTCCAGGTCGGCGAGCCGATCCGGCTGCTGGTGATCGACCTGCAGGAGCCGAAGGATCCCGACGATCCCAAGAGTCCGATCGTCAAGGACCCGCGGATATTCATCAACCCCGAGATCCTGTGGCACTCGGATCATGAGGTGCCCTACACCGAGGGGTGCTTGTCGGTGCCCGAGCAATATGCCGAGGTGATGCGGCCGGATAAGATCCGCGCCCGCTGGCAGGACGAGACCGGCAAGGCTTACGAGGAAGACATCGACGGCCTGCTCGCGGTCTGCCTCCAGCACGAGATGGACCATCTGGAAGGCGTGTTGTTCATCGACCATCTTTCGCGGCTGAAGCGCGACATGGTCTTAAAGAAGCTAGCCAAGTGGCGGAAAGAACAAGCACTCAAGGCGGCCTGATGGACCAGGCTGCCGACTGCTTGTCGCTTAAAGCGGCATGACCACCAATCTCTCACCCTGTCACGCCCATATCTATTACACGGCCGAGGAGCGTCCGCGCGCCGAACGCCTGCGCGACGATTTCCTCGACCAGGCGGCCAAGGGCGAGGCGGACATCCTTTTCGTCGGCCAGATGACGGACCGCGGGGTCGGGCCCCATCCCGTTCCGCAATATGAAGTCCACTTCCTTGAGCGCTCATGGTCCGACATGATTGCGGCGATCGAAGCTTCGGGCCTCCGCGCGCTGGTCCACCCGTTGACCGACGACGACGTCGCCGATCACACCAAGCACGCTCACTGGATCGGCGAGCCGCTGAAACTCGACTTCAGCGTCTTGGACCCGCCGGGCGAGAACAAGGGTATTCCCCGCTTCGGTAAGACCGACTTCTAGCCGCCGATCGAGATCGCCGCGTTCCGGCAATCTTCCGCGCACTCCCGGCACATCTGGGCGCACAGTTTGCAATGCTCGTGGTCGTGGCGCTCGCACTCCGAGGCGCAGGAGTCGCATGTCCGGGCGCAGAGCTCGAGCGTCTCGCGCAGGACCTGATCGTTCGACCCGGTGCGCCTGAGGCCGAGGTTCGCCGCGGCATCGCAAATGTCGGCACAGTCGAGGCAGGCACGGATGCATTGGCGCATGTCCATGTCCTCGGCCGCGCAGGCATCGGCGCAGCTCAGGCACATTTTCGCGCAATACATCGCATGGTGGACGGCATCGCCGAGCGGCTGGTTGACGTGGCCGGCAACGCCTGGGTGAAGGCCGATCATCTTGCGGATGGACATGGAAGGCTCCTGAATTTCTGTGGAGAACCGGCGCGTGGGCGGGCAGTTCCTATTGTTACGAAAGGCATTTCACCGTAAAAGTTCGCCTTCTGTTCCGCTAGGGAGGCGTGTCCGTGGCTGCGATCACTATCATAGTCGGCCTCGTCGCGCTCGCTTTGGGCGCGGTGATCGGCTGGCTGTTCGCCGGCCGCGAATCCGCCGGGGCGAAGCAGACCGTGCAATCGCTTCGTGCGCAGCTCGACGAAGTGGTCAGGGAACGCGACGCCAATCGCGAGGCGGCGACGAAGCTCGCTGCGCTCGAGGCCTCCCAATTCGAGCGGGAAAAGGGTTTCGAGGCGCGGATCACCGAGCTGGTCGAGGCGAAGGAGGCGCTGTCCGCACAATTCGCCGAGATCAGCAACAAGCTCCTGGCCGAGGCCCAGGAAACCTTCCTCAAGCGCGCCGACCAGCGCTTCCGGCAATCGGAAGAGAATGCAGGGCAGAATCTGAAGGCGCTGCTCCAGCCGGTCCATGAGCGCCTGGAGCGCTATGAAACGACGGTGCAGAAGGTCGAGGCCGAGCGCCGCGACGCGTTCGGGCTCCTGTCGGGCCAGATCGAGGCGATGCGCACCGGCACCGAGCGCGTTTCGGCCGAGGCGGCGAAGCTTGTGAATGCGCTCAGGAACGCGCCCAAGGCGCGCGGGCGTTGGGGCGAGCAGCAGCTACGCAACGTCCTCGAGACGTGCGGCTTGTCGGAGCATTGCGATTTCGCAACTGAGGTCAGCGTTGCCGACGGCGAGGGCGGGCGGCTGAGGCCAGACGTCGTCGTCAGAGTCCCCGGCGGTCAGTCGCTGGTAATCGACGCAAAGGTCTCGCTGAACGAATATCAGGATGCGTTCGGCGCTGTCGATGAAGCGGTCCGCGATACGCACTTGACTGCCCACGCGCTGGCCATCCGTGCCCATGTGAACATGCTGGGCGCAAAGGCTTATTGGTCGCAATTCGAGGATGCGCCTGATTACGTCGTGATGTTCATCCCCGGCGAGCATTTCCTGACGGCCGCGCTCGAGCAGGACTCGGGCCTGTGGGATTACGCCTTCGACAAGAAGGTGTTGCTGGCTACTCCGACCAACTTGATCGCTATTGCCCGAACCGTTGCCGCGGTGTGGCGGCAGGAGAGACTCGCCAAGGAGGCGCGGCAGATCGGAGAGCTCGGGAAAGAGCTTTACGAGCGCCTTGCCAAGGCGGCCGAGGACCTGCGGAAGGTTGGCAGTGGTCTTTCCACGGCAGTCAATAATTACAACAGCTTCGTTGCCAGCTTTGAGACGCGATCTCTGGTCACTGCACGCAAGTTCCGGGAGCTCAATATCGAGCCGGGCCGGCGCGACATCGAGATGCTCACCCCCGTCGAGGCGCTTCCGCGCTACGCCGACGAGGAACTCGAACTCAGCGGCCAGGAACCCGAGGATCCGCCGCAGATCGCGGCGGAGTAGCTACGGAATCCGCCCAAGGGTAAACGATCCGGCGCTATTGCTGAGGTTCAAGCGCTGGTCGCTGGACCAGTTCATGCGCATTGGCGCGTTGAGAACGGCGAACCCTGCGCTCTCAAAGCTCGCGGCGGGGTCCGAGCAGGCCATCAGGGTCGAGCGAATCTCGCTGGCGATCAGCGTTTCGCCCTTCACTGCAAAGCGCCCGCCAAAATGGTTGCAGCCGAAGCGCCCGCCGATCCCGCCGTCCCGAAACTCCATGCGGTAATCACCGAGCGCCGGCGTGAGACGCCCATCGATCATGGTTATGTGCCAGCGCGTTCCCTCGAAGGTGCGGGCATCGGCGGCGATGCTGGTGCAGGCCGCGCAGGCCAGCGCCAAGAGCGCAGCCCTAAAGCCCGCCGCAGCCATCGAACCGGCGGCCATCGACCGTAACCTGCACCTTATCGGGGTAGGCGCGGTCGCTCATTCCGTCGCTACACTTCATGTGGACGATGTTCACGTTGATCCGGGGCGTCTGGTAGATTTCGCCCGCGAATCCGATGATGACTTTGGGCGTTGGCTGGGCGACCGGCTGGGCATCAGGCCGAGTGAAGACCATTTGGCGCTCGTCGATCGTCAGGCCCCAGAAGGGCTCCGTTCCGGCCGCGCGATACGCGCTGCCCGGAGGGTTCGGAGTGAACGGAGGCGGTGGTGGCGCCTGGAGGCAAGCGGCGAGCGCGAGAACGGGCATCAGGGCAATGAGCTGTTTCATGCCCGCAATAAGTCATTCCGCTGGTGTCAGGTTCCTGAACGCCACCCGGCGGTGATCGCGAAGCTCATCACGGCCGCCGCCATCGCCGCATTCAAACTGTCCGCCCTGCCTGCCATGGGAATCTTCACGAGCAGGTCGCACTCGGCTTCGTAATTCGCAGGAAGGCCCTGTTGCTCGTTGCCGATCAGAAGGAAGCAGGGCTGAACGTAATCGGCCTCGAGATAGTCTTGGCGAGCCTTGAGGCTGGTCCCGACGAGTTGCCCCTCGCCCGAACGGAGCCAGGCCACGAAGTCCTGCCAGCGCGCGGTCGCGACG
>Ga0268264_10004041_pt1 | contig 12559 bp, 13 predicted proteins | sample KBSSwiS32_FD_190357 | JGI IMG/M metagenome (GOLD analysis project Ga0268264, IMG submission 190357) | Switchgrass rhizosphere microbial communities from Kellogg Biological Station, Michigan, USA - KBS Switchgrass S3-2 (SPAdes) (version 2) | ecosystem: Host-associated > Plants > Roots >... | reverse complement strand
GGGTGGACGAGGTGGAGAAGGGGCTGGCCGGGTCCACCGGGGGCACGCTGGACGGCGGCGTGACCGCGCGCGTGTTCGGGACGTTCCTCACCTGGCTGCAGGAGAAGAAGGGGCCGGTGTTCGTGGTGGCCACCGCCAACCGGATCGACGGGCTGCCGCCGGAGCTGCTCCGCAAGGGCCGCTTCGACGAGATCTTCTTCGTCGACCTCCCCGCCGCGCGCGAGCGCCGCGACATCCTCCGCATCCACGTCGGCCGGCGCGGCCGCGACCCGCAGTCGTTCGATCTGGACGCGCTGGCGCGGAAGGCGGAGTCGTTCAGCGGCGCGGAGCTGGAGCAGGCGGTGATCTCCGGGCTCTACGACGCGTTCTCGGAGGGGAAGCCGCTCGAGCAGCGCCACCTGGAGACCGCCATCGGCGAGACGTACCCCATCGCCACCACCATGCGCGAGGAGATCGCCCGGCTGCGCGAGTGGGCCAGGCACCGCACGCGCCCGGCGTCGTCCACGGCGCGCGGGGGAGGGGGAGGGGCATGAGCCGGCTGGATCGCTTCAAGCACCTGGAGGCGCCGCGCGCGGATCGCTCCGGCGAGGGCGACAAGAACACCGAGGAGCGCTTCAACCGCGTGGAGCAGGAGCGCGCGCCCTCGGAGGCCCGGCCGCCCCGGCCCGCCGCGCAGCGCATGGAGCGGCAGGTGTCTGACCAGCCGCTGGCGCTGGACCAGCGCTCCACCGAGGAGCAGCAGTTCATCCGCTGCATGCACTGCGAGGCGGACAACAGCCGCTACGCGCACGCCTGCATCCACTGCGGCGCCCCGCTCCAGACCGACGAGCAGCGCGACTACAACGAGCAGTTCTGGCGGAAGCGCCGCAGCGAGGCCGCGCAGGAGCAGCAGGCGGTGGAGCAGATCCACCGGCACGAGGAGGAGCGCACCGAGGAGCAGGGCCGCGTGCAGCGGGCGGCCTTCGAGCAGATGGTGAAGGAGGCCCAGGACGTCGCCGGCCGCGACGGGCAGCCGTGGGGCATCCGGATGATCAACGCCGTCCAGGACCCCATCTGGCAGTGGGTGATGATCGGCTTCTTCGCGATGGCGGGCCTGGGCTCGATCGCCGGGCTGCGGTACGGGCGGCCGGACCAGATCGGGCTCAGGTGGGCCTGCGTGGGGGCGCTGGTGTCCCTGGTGCTCCTCTTCACCCCGCCCAGCTGGTGGGCCCGGCGCACGCGCCGCGGCTTCTTCGACTCGGACTCCGACGACTTCCTCTAGAGTAACGACCCCTTGTCCAACACCGAAGAGCGCCCGCGATCGGAAGGCCTGATCGTCCTCCTGGTCGGCGCCATCCAGTTCATCAACATCCTCGACTTCGTCGTCCCGATGCCCATGGGGCCGGACCTGGCCAAGGGCCTGGGGTTCGGGAGCAACCAGATCGGTCTCGTCGGCGGCGCGTACACGGCCGCGGCCGCGGTCTCGGGGCTGGTCGGTTCGTTCTTCCTCGACCGGTTCGACCGCCGGAAGGTGGTGGCGGTGGCGATGACCGGGCTGGTGCTGGGGACGGCGGCGGGCGGCCTGGCGACGTCGCTGGCCACGCTGATGGCCGCGCGCATCGTCGCCGGCCTCTTCGGTGGGCCGGCCACGTCGGTCTCCATGTCCATCGTGGCGGACGTGGTGCCGGTGGAGCACCGCGGCGCCGCGCTCGCCAAGGTGATGGCGGCGTTCTCGGTGGCGCAGATCCTGGGCGTGCCCATCGCGCTGGAGCTGTCGCGGCACCTGGGCTGGCGGGCGCCGTTCTTCGTCACCGCGGGGGCCGGGGTGCTGGTGGTGGGGACCGCCATCAGCGCGCTGCCGCCGATGCGCGCGCACCTCCAGCGGGGCGGGCACGTCCCCTTCCAGGAGGCGCTGCGGCAGGTGAAGGAGATCGTGGCCCGGCCCATCGTCCAGGTCTCGTACCTCACCACCGCGGTGACGATGGCGGGCGGCTTCATCCTCATCCCCAACATCTCCGCCTACGTGCAGGACAACATCGGCTATCCGCGCGAGCGGCTGTGGATGCTCTACCTGGCCGGCGGGATCGCCTCCCTGGCGTCGATGCAGCTGGTGGGGCGGCTGGTGGACCGGTACGGCGCGTTCCGGATCGGCCTGTTCGGCTCGCTGGCCCTCTCCGTCACCGTGTACGTGGGCTTCATCGACTACCCGGCCGGCTTCCCGGTGATGGCGCTCTACATCCTGTTCATGACCTCCGCCGCGTTCCGCAACGTGTCCTACAACACGCTCGCCTCGCGCGTGCCGCAGCCGCAGTGGCGCGCCCGCTTCATGTCCCTGCAGTCGTCGGTGCAGCACCTCGCGTCCGCGGCGGGCGCCAGCGCCGGGTCGTGGATCCTGGGGAACACGCCGCCCGGGCAGAAGCTGCTGCACGTGGACGTGGTGGCGGAGATCTGCGTGCTGCTCACGCTCGCCCTCCCGCTGTTGCTCCGCGCGGTGGAGAACCGGGTGAACGCCCGCGACCGCGCCCAGGGCGCGGCGCCGCGGAGCGCGCTCGCTCCATCGTAAAAAGCCTTTCGGCGCCGGAAGGAACGCATCGCCGGTTGACGATCGCTGCGGCGCGCGCGCACCATGGGTCGGCGCGGATTCGCGAGTGATTCCAGGGCGTTCGCCGTACCGCAACGCGCCTGATGGGCCTTCGGAGAATCGCTTTCGCCGTGATTCGCTCCCTGCCATCTCCCGGCCCGCGCCCTGCCGCCTCGCCCGACGCGAAGCCCGAGCGCCCCGCCGCGCCCGAAGCGCCGCGCCCGCCGTCGCCGCTGCTGGACGCGTTCGTCCCGCGCCCGGGCGGCGGCCCCGGGGATGCGTGCGTGCCGTGGACGCCGCCCGCGCCGTCGCCCGCGCCCGCCACCGGGCCCGCGCTCCCGCCCTCCGGCCCGCCGGTGGTGGTGGTGATGGACGGCGCGATGGACGAGAAGCACCCGGCGCTGTCGAGCGCGTGGTGGACCAACCCCGGGGAGATCGCCGGCGACGGCGTCGACAACGACGGCAACGGCGTGGTGGACGACGTGCACGGCTTCAACGTCGGCCTCGGCGGGGGCGACCTCTCCGCCGGCCAGTCACTGGAGCACGGCACGCACGTCGCCGGCATCGTCGCGGCCGGGGACGACGGGCGCGGCCACGCGGGCGTGGCGGCCGGCCAGGCGCTGGTGATGGGCATGTGCGGCATGTACGACGGCTGCGACCTGCTCACCAACTTCGAGCGCGCGGTCGACTACGTGGTGGACATGAAGGGCCGCGGCGCCAACGTGCGCGTGGTGAACGCGTCGTTCGGCGGCGCGTACCCGGACCCGGCGGCGCAGGCGCGCTGGAAGGCGGCGGCGGAGAAGCTGGCGGCGGCGGACATCCTGTTCTGCGTCGCCACCGACAACGGCAGCGGCAACAACCTCAACGGCCGGCCGGACATGCCGGGCAACCTGGGCCTGCCGAACCAGGTCACCGTCGCCGCCATGGACCGGGCGAACGACAAGCTGGCGCCCTTCTCCTCCTACGGAGACCAGGTCATCCAGATCGCGGCGGTGGGGGAGAACGTCGTCTCCACCGCTCCCGGCGGCGGCCGCCAGCGGATGAGCGGCACCTCAATGGCGACGCCCGAGGTGGCCGGCGCGGCGGCGCTCGCGTTCGGGATCAACCCCGCGCTCACCGCGGCCCAGGTGCGCGACCTCCTCCTGCAGAGCGCGAGCAAGGACCCGGACCTGGACGGCAAGGTGAGCACCGGCGGCAAGCTGGACGTGGCGGCGCTGCTGGAGGCCGCCAAGCAGACGCTGAAGCCCGCGGCGCCGCCTCTGGAGGACGACGGGGGCTGGGGTTGGGACTGGTTCGAGCAGCTCGCCGCGTAGTGACCTGAGCGCTACGGCGTGCCCTTGGCCTTCGCCGAGGCGGCGGTGTTCTGCTGCGACTGCTGCTGCATGCTGTTCTTCATCGCGTTCGGGTCGGAGGCCGAGTGCCCGGAGACCTGGTCCTGCGTCCCCTTGTCGGCCGACTGGTTCTTCTGCGCGCCGGCGAGCGTCTCGTCGGCGGTGCCGAACAGCGGGGAGAGCTGGCCGAAGAACGCATAGGTCATCCCGCCCACCGCCATGGCGATGAGCGCGACCACGACCACGACCTGGACGAGGGTGACTCCGCGGGGAGAGCGCCGTGCCATCGGACGCGAGAGCATGACCTGCCTCTGGGGAAAAACGCCAGGGGTGGGAGCTAGCGCGCAGGCGAGCGCTTGTCCAGCCCACATCCGGCGCCTCTCTACACCGGGAGTCGCCAAACTGGTAAACGAGTGACGCAGGTCGCGGAGAACCATGCTCAACCTGGGCGCCGGCGAAGTCATCCTCATCCTGGTCGTGGCGCTGCTGGTGCTGGGCCCCAAGCGGCTCCCGGAGCTCGCGCGCGGGCTGGGGAAGTTCATGCGGGAGATCAGACGCCAGACGGACGAGGTCCGTTCCGTGGTGGAGCGCGAGTTCTACCGGATGGATCAGGACCTCAACACCACCGAGCTGGAGCAGCCCGCGCACAACAGCATCCTCCCGGTGCAGGCGCCGCGCCCCCCGGCCTCGCTGATGGCGGCGGCGTCGAGGCAGACCAACCCCGCCCTCCCCGGCCCCAATGCGCCGCAGGGCTCGGTCACCGCGCTCCGGCCCGGCACCCCCGAGCCGCCCGACGGCACCGTCCCGGCCCGCGTTGATCGGCCCACGCTCGTCCCCACCGGGAACGAGGTGAGCGACCGCCAGACGCTCGTCCCCACCGGGAGCGACCCGGAGGACGGCGCGTGAGCCTCGCGGAGCGGCTGCAGGGATCGCCGGAGGGCGAAGGGCAGGAGAGCGACGGCGAGCTGAAGATGTCGCTGTCCGATCACCTGGAGGAGCTGCGCGGGCGGCTCCTCAAGTGCGTGGTGGCGGTGTGCGTGCTGGCGGTGGTGGGCCTGGTCTTCGCCCGGCCCATCTTCGGCATCCTGATGCGCCCGGTGCTGCAGGCGCTCCCGGAGGAGGCGCGCTCGCTCATCTACACGTCGGGGATCGAGGAGATCAACGTGCTGATGAAGGTCGGCCTCTACGCCGGCATCTTCCTCACCACCCCGGTCATCCTCTGGCAGCTGTGGGGGTTCGTCTCCCCCGGCCTGTACCCGTCCGAGCGCCGCTTCGCCACGCCCTTCGTGCTCTTCGGCTCGCTGGCGTTCGTGACCGGCGCGCTGTTCTGCTACTTCATGCTGCTGCCCACCATGTTCAAGTTCCTCCTCACCGAGGGGGACTCGGCGCAGCTGGAGCAGCAGCTGGAGAGCGCGCGCTCGCAGGAGGCGGAGGCGCTCCGCTACCTGCGCTTCGGCGAGGCCGAGCAGGCCGGCGCCATGGCGGCCAAGGCCACCGAGGCGCTGGGCGCGGGCGGTGGCGACCCCACGGCCTCCAGCGTGGAGATGACCGCGCGGATGGACGCGCTGGGGCGGATGGTGGACGCGGTGTCGGACTGGGAGCGCGGCGCCGCCAGGCCGGTGCTCAAGACGGTGATGGAGAAGCGGCTGGACGCGCTGAAGCTGCGCGAGAAGGGCGACCTGATCGCCGCCAGCAAGGGGCTGGACCAGGCGGCCTCCGTGCTGGCCTCCGCCGCCCCCACCCACGCCGAGCAGATCGCCTCCGTGTGGAAGCTGGAGAAGGCCATCGCCGCCGGGGCCTCGCGCTACCACGCCGAGTCGTGGACCCGGCCCATGCTCACCATGAGCGAGCAGCTCTCGCTGGTGCTGCTGCTGGAGCTGGCGCTGGGCGTCATCTTCGAGATGCCGCTGGTGATGGCGCTCTTGGCGGTGGTGGGGCTGGTGAAGTCGCGCTGGCTGTTCAAGTACCAGCGCCACGCGATCATCATCTGCCTGATCGCGGCGGCGATCATCACCCCCACCGGCGACGCCATCAACCTGTCGCTGATGGCCGGGCCCATGATCCTCTGCTACGAGGTCGGCGTCCTCGCGGTGTGGCTGGTGGAGCGCCGCCGGACGCGGATGCAGGCCGCCGGGGGCGAGGGCGGCGCCATCACCCCGGGGTGACCGGCCGGCGGTGGACGTGGATGGCGTGATGGCGGGCCCCGGCGCGTGCTAGACGGGCGCGGTTCCATGGCGCCCCGCCGCTTCCACCGCACCCTGGCCGCGAACGTCCGCTACCTGCTGGCGCTGGTGGCGCGCTTCCGGGTGACGGTGCTCCTGGGGACGGTGCTGTTCCTCGCCGCGCCGCTGATCTTCCGGGTGCTCTACGTGGACCCGGACGGGCACCGGATCAGCTACGGGCAGGCCATCCACCACGTCTACTTCCTGCTCTACGGGCAGCCGTCGCTCCCGTACGTGCCCAACCCGGTGCTGGAGGCGCTCAACGTCGCCATCCCGCCCTTCGGGATCATCGTCCTGGTGGATGGGATGGTGCGCTTCGCCTACCTCTATTTCGCCAAGCATCGCGACGACAAGGAGTGGATCGCCGTGGTCTCCCAGACGATGCGCAAGCACGTGGTGGTGTGCGGCGCCGGCCGGATCGGCTTCCGGGTGAGCGAGCAGTTGCTCGCCCTGGGCCGGGAGGTGTGCGTGATCGAGAAGCGCGAGGACGCGCCCTTCGTCGCCATCCTCCGCGACAAGGGCGTTCCGGTGCTGATCGACGACATCAAGAGCCCCGGCTCCTTGAAGCGCACCAACGTGGAAGGGGCGGACGCCATCGTCTGCGCGACGGACGACGACCTGGCGAACCTGAACGTCGCGCTGGACGCGCGGAAGGTGAACCCCGACATCCGGGTCGTCATCCGGCTGTTCGACGACGACCTGGTGGCCAAGGTGCGGGAGACGTTCAAGGCGGAGGCGTTGAGCAGCTCCGCGCTCGCCGCGCCGGCGATGGCGCTGTCCGCGCTCGACCCGCGCATCCTCCACTCGTTCCAGGTGAACGGGCACCTGATGGTGATCTCCAGGTTCGTGGCGGACCACGGGCTGCCGGAGCTCACGCTGTCCGAGGTGCGGGACACGTTCGGCGGGTTGACGCTGTCCCTGGAGCGCAAGGGCGAGGAGGAGGTGCTCCACCCGCGCGGCAACACCAAGGTGCTCCGCGGGGACGCGTTGACGCTGCAGCTGCAGTACGAGGACTACCGGCGGCTGCGCGACTTCACCGGGGAGAGCGAGCCGCCCCCGCCGTGATATGCGCGGGCGCATGGCACGCATCGCGGTGATCCCCGGCGACGGCGCGGGGATCGAGGTGGCAGCGCAGGTGGTCCCGGTCCTGGAGTCGCTGAGCCGGAGCCGGTCGCTGGGGCTGGAGCTGAAGCACTTCGACTTCGGGGCGGAGCGGTGGCTGAAGGACGGGGTGGGGCTGCCGCCCGGGCAGATCGAGGAGCTCCGGAAGGACTACGACGCGATCTTGTTCGGCGCGGTGGGCGACCCGCGGGTGAAGGACAACGCGCACGCGCGGGAGATCCTGCTGGGGTTGCGGTTCGGGCTGGACCTGTACGTGAACTTCCGGCCGTGCAGGCTGCTCCACGACCGGCTGTCGCCGCTGAAGGGGAAGGGGCCAAAGGAGCTGGACTTCGTGGTGTTTCGCGAGAACACCGAGGGCCTCTACAACGCCATCGGCGGGTGGTTGAAGAAGGGCACGCCGGACGAGGTCGCGCTGGCGGAGGAGATCCACACCAGGAAGGGCGTGGAGCGGATCATCCGCGCCGCGTTCGCGTGGGCGAAGAAGAACGGGAAGACGAAGGTCGCGGTGGCGGAGAAGTCCAACGCCATCCCCGCGCACGAGCTGTGGCTGCGCGTGTTCCGCGAGGTGGCGAAGGAGTACCCCGGCATCGAGGCGAAGCACCTCTACGTCGACGCGATGGCGATGCAGATGGTGCTGAAGCCGGAGACGCTGGAGGTGATCGTCACCACCAACCTGTTCGGCGACATCCTGACGGACCTGGGCGCGGCGCTGACGGGCGGCATGGGCGTGGCGCCGTCGGCGAACCTGAACCCGGACTCCACCCCGCTGTTCGAACCGGTGCACGGGTCGGCGCCGGACATCGCGGGGAAGGGGATCGTCAACCCGATCGCCATGTTCCTCACGTCGGCGTTGATGCTGGAGGAGCTGGGGCACGTCGCGGAGGCGCGTGCGCTGGAGCAGGCGGTGGCGAAGGCCGTGGCGGACGAGCAGTGCACCCGCGACATCGGCGGGTCGCTGAGCACGGCGGACGCGGCGAAGGCGGTGGCGGACCGGATCCGGCTGTAGAGGCCTGGCTTAGAGGCTGAGCTGCATCCCCAGCATCGCGCCGCCCTGGACGCGCCCCTGGAAGGAGTACGCGCGGCCGCCCAGGTCGATGGAGGCGTAGGGGCCGAGCGGGAAGACGACGGCGGCTTCCAGGCGCACGTCCCAGACGCCGCTGGGGTTCCAGAGGAAGGACGGGCGGAGGTCGAAGGAGACGCCGGGCTCGAGCGCGTTCCAGCGGAACGGGGTGTAGCGCTGGGGGAGGGAGACCTCGAACCAGCTCTGCGAGCCGACGGAGGTGTAGAGCCGCCGCCCGCCCAGGCCCAGCGAGAACTCGAGGTGCTGCTTGGGCGGGATGCGCGCGAGGACGGCGCCGTGCACGTCGAAGGACGAGCCGAGCTGTGAGCCTTCGGCGCCGCCCTCGAGGCCCATGGCGTTCCAGTGCAGCAGCCCGCGCGCGCCGAGGAACGGGGCGAGGCCGACCTCGGAGGTGGTGCCGGTGTAGAAGGCGAAGCGCTCCTCGGGGGTGCCCCAGCACTGCATCACGTCCGGCTGGGCGTCGTCGTCGAAGGCGTAGACCACGATGGGCAGCGCCGCCGCCGCCACCACGAGCAGGACGAGCACCGCGGCGTCACCGCCGCCCCCGCCGCCGCCGCTGGAGGAGCCGCCGCTGGCCGGGGTGGCCGTGTGCGTGCCGCCGCCGTTGCCGTTGCCGCCGCCCGAGGGGCCGGAGGTGGTGCCGCCGCCGCCGATGACGATGCGGCCGTTCGGTTCCGGCATCCAGAGGTGGGTGATGACGCCCCCGCACGGGCCGGACTGCGCGTGCGCGACGGAAGCGCTGAGGAGGAGGATCCAGGCCACTCGCGACATCGGCGTGCTCCTGTCTGCTGGACGACGGAAGCGTAGCCGACCCGGAGGCGATGGCGGAGGGTCAAGGATTTTCGACCTTGGTGATGGTCACGATCCTTGTGCAGGGCCGGGAAGCGGGCATTCTGCGCCCCCGATGCAGCTGACCTTGTTCGAGCCAGGGCAGGGCACCGGCGCGGACGATCTGGAACCGGCGCCGGTGTCGGAGGAGGTCCGGGCGGTGGCGGCGCGGCTGCCCGGGTCTTTGAGGATGGGCGGGCAGTCGTGGGTGTATCCGGGGTGGACGGGGGCGGGGTTGGTGTACGCGCCGGGGACGCGGTCGTCGCTGCTGCTGAGCAGGGGGCTGACGGCGTACTCCAAGCACCCGCTGCTGCGGGCGATGGAGATCGATCGCACGTATTACGAACCGCTCCCGGCCTCGACGTTCGCGGAGTACGCGGCGCAGGTGCCGGAGGGGTTCCGGTTCCCGACCAAGGCGTCCCAGGACTGCACGGTGGTGGTGTACCCGGCGCACGCCCGGTTCGGCGCTCGGGCGGGGCAGCGGAACCCGCGGCTTCTGGACGCGTCGTACGCGGCGGACCAGGTGGTGGGCCCGTTCGTCGAGGGGCTGGGGGCGAAGGCGGGCCCGCTGCTGTTCCAGTTCTCGCCGTTCGAGGTGCGGTCGCCGGCGCGGTTCGCGGAGAAGCTGCACGGGTTCCTGGCGAAGCTGCCGAAGGGGCCGGTGTACGCGGTGGAGCTGCGGAACGAGGAGCTGCTGACGGAGGCGTACGGGCAGGCGCTGGCGGACGCGGGCGCGGTGCACTGCTTCAACGTGTTCGGGCGGATGCCGGACGTGCTGGAGCAGCGGGAGCGGCTGCCGGCGGCGGCGCGGCGGGTGCTGGTGGCCAGGTGGCTCCACCCGCCGGGGGTGACCCACGAGGGGGCGAGGCAGAAGTACGAGCCGTTCAACCGGTTGGTGGAGGAGGACCCCGGGCGGAGGGAGCAGGTGGCGGCGCTGGCGGTGGAGGCGGCGCGGGAGGGCGCGGAGGTCTACGTGATGGTGAACAACAAGGCGGAGGGCTGCGCGCCGGAGAGCATCCGGAAGCTGGCGGAGGTGATCGCGGGGAAGGTGGCGCCGCGGTGAATCCGGAGGTGGACCGGTTGATCCGGGAGGCGATCTCCGGGCATCGACTGATCCGGTTCCGGCTGGACGGGTTCGTCCGCGTCGCCGAGCCGCATGACTACGGGTCGCTGAAGGAGATCGACCGGGTGCTGGTGTACCAGGTCGGCGGGGGGAGCCACTCGGGGCGGCTGCCGGATTGGCGGCTGGTGACGGTGGAGAAGATGTCGGGGTTGGAGGTGCTGGAGCAGACGTTCGTTGGGCCGAGGGAGACGCCCACTCGCCGCCGGCACCACTGGGACCAGCTGTACGCGTCGGTCTACCAGGAGCGGTAGCGTGGTGGGGTGAACCTCTCCGCTCGCCGCCGCGTCGTCGTCATTGGCCTGTTGCTGCTCACCGGCTGCCCAGAGCCGATCCCCGAGCCGGCGTGCGGGGACTTGAGGAGCTTCGATCTCTCGGCGTGTAACCAGGCCACGCTGGACCAGGTGCTCCTGGGAGACGTGTTCAACACCGCCATCACCTGGGCGAACGGCGCGAGGTCGGTGTCGGCCATCTACACTGTGGCGCAGGGTGGGGAGAAGATCGACGGGCACCCGGCGCAGTCGAAGTACACCTCCAACAGCTCGTTCTACTTCGCGGCGGCGTACGCGGAGGGAGGGAGCCAGCGCCGGTTGGCGTTCGCGGGATGTGAGGGTCAGACCCAGTTCCACCTCACCGGGCAGGTGCAGTCGTGCGTGGATGGAGTGAAGGTGGACGAGGGGACGTTCGAGGCGGAGTGGGTGGACTACGGGGACAACGAGTCGATCTTCAAGAACGTGGCGCTGGTGAGCGAGACGGCGCTGCCGAAGGGGACGGCGGCGGAGGTCTGGGTGGAGGGGAAGACGGCGTACGTGGCGGCGCGGACGGGCGGCGTGGTGGTGTACGACGTGACCGCGCCTTCAGCGCCGTTGCTCACGGCGAGGGTGGAGGAGGTGGGGGATGACTTTCGAGACGCGAAAGTCTTCGGAAACACCCTGTACATCGCCAGTCAGAAGCACGGGGTGGTCCTCTACGATGTGACGAACCCGGCGGCCCCGGTGCGGCTTGGGCAGGTCCCGGCGGATGACGTCGAGCTCCATTCCCTGGAGATTGATCGAAGTGGAGGTCGCCTCTTCGCGAGCTCACCGGCGCCGAACGGAGAGGTGCTGGTGTTCGACGTCTCGACGCCAGCTTCCCCGGCCCTCCTGTCGCGGGTGCGCGTCGCGGAGGCGCGCGGCGTGTCCCTCTTCAACGGCCAGATGTTCGCGAATGCGGGGACGCAGGGGTTGGTGGCCTTCGACCTGCCGTCCACCCAGCGCGGCACCTTCGGCCCACCGCCGGCCGGCGTCGCCAGCGAATCGAGCCAGGTCGCGAGCATCGGCGGGCGGACGGTGGTGTTCGAGGGGGGAGAAGGCTGGTCCGGGCACGTGCGCGCGGTGGACTTCACGGACCCGGCGGCACCCACCGTCCTGGGCGAATGGTCGAACGGGCGGCCGAACCAGTCGATGCACCACCTGCAGTTGGTGGGGACCAAGCTCTACCTGGCCCACTACCAGTCCGGCCTGCGGATCCTGGACGTGAGCGACCCCGCCCACCTGGTCCAGACCGGCTACTACAACACCTGGCGGCCGTTCGACTTCGGCCGCGGCAACAACTTCTACGACAGCGCCGTGGGCGTGCGCGTGCCGGGCGACGGCAACATCTACGTCGCGGAGTCCGTGCGCGGGTTGATGATCTTCGGGGAGACGGGACCCTAGCGCTAGACACCAGCAACTCCAGCAACTATCATAGTTGTAGGAGGTGCCAGTGATGGCTGAGAAGGTCTCGACAATGAACGTGCGGGCGCGCATCGGGGAGATGCTCGATCGGGTCGCGCTCCGCCACGACGAGTTCATCATCGAGCGCAAGGGCAGGCCGCTCGCCGCCCTGGTTCCCGTGGAGCGCCTGGAGCAGATGCGCCAGTTCGCGCGCCAGCATGCGCTCGGCGTGCTCCAGCACCAGAAGGGCGCGCTCGGGGATCGCCTCACGGATGACGAGGCCATGGCGGTCGCTCTGGAGGCGCAGCGGGAAGTCCGCCGGCAACCGAAGCGTGGTAAGCGATCTCGGAAGTGAGCCTGCTGGCCCGCGTCGTCCTCGACGCCAACGTGATCATCAGCGCCGCAATCCGGCCGAGCGGCGTGCCTGGCCGGATCGTCACGACGGTTCTCTCCGAGCGCGTCTTCGAGCTCGTCCTCTCTCTCAAGATGTGCGACGAGATCGACCGCGCGCTCAGGCGGAAGAAGGTGCGGAAGTACCTGGAAGCTCCCGAGGAGACGCTGGCCTGGTTCTACGACCTGGTCGTCCTCGCGGACATGGTCC
>Ga0268264_10004040_pt1 | contig 12564 bp, 11 predicted proteins | sample KBSSwiS32_FD_190357 | JGI IMG/M metagenome (GOLD analysis project Ga0268264, IMG submission 190357) | Switchgrass rhizosphere microbial communities from Kellogg Biological Station, Michigan, USA - KBS Switchgrass S3-2 (SPAdes) (version 2) | ecosystem: Host-associated > Plants > Roots >... | reverse complement strand
CGTCCGGCGCCGGACGAGAACCCATCGGGTCAACGCCGGCATCGAGCGACGGAAGCCCGGCGGGAGAGGCAGCGGGTTCGTAGCCGGTCGACGTTTCACCCTCGGATGAGGCTTTTACAATCCGTGCAGGGATATGCAGGGGGTCGTATGCGTGATCTCGGTTTTTGGACCATCGTTGTCGTTGTTTTCGCGTGCGTCGATTACGGTGCGTTTCGCTTGTACGAGCATTTGGTTGCTGGGGGCGTTCTTCGCCCGATCGGTGGTGCGATCCCGGTTCGCAGTGATCCGCCGAAGTTGATTGCGCCACCGGTTGTAGCGCCAAGCCAAGATGCGGACAAGGTGACCGAGCGTGTGCCTCTTGCGGCAGGTCAGCGATGCGCTGGGTGGCGTCGTCATGCCGATAAATTCCTGACGACCACCCGCACGCACGCAGGACGAGCAGGTCGACGTGAACGACATGCTTTATTCCCTCAAGTCTTCATTTGCGGCGTCATGCAACGGTTCGACTCACAGGTGCAAATGGGCGAGCTGCGACTCCGGGCACTAACACCCGTGCCTCTCGTACCGACATTTGAGCAGCCGAATGCGTGAGCTGGTTGTTCGGATCATGGCAAGGCTACCCCGAACCCGCTTTGTGGGCCCAACTGTCAACGCGCTCGAGAATGTCCGCACGACACTGCTCGCCGGTTCCGTCAGCGTACCGAGCCGCGCCGGTGCTTTCCTGGTGTCTGGCCGTACTGCCGCCTGAACGCTTTGTTGAACGAGGACTCGGATTCGTAGCCTACGGCCAGTGCGACGTCAGCGATCGAACCCTGATGTTCCTGTAGCAGACGGCTCGCGCGCTGCATACGCAACCTTGTTAGGTAGGTTTGCGGCGACTCGCCGACCACGCGGCTGAAGAGTACCGAGAATCGGGACCGGGACAGCCCGACCTCGGCAGCCAGCTGCTCGACGGTCCATGTGTGCTCGGGGCGCTCATGAATCGATGCCAGCATCGGCCCGATGCGCGAATCGTTCAATGCGGAGAGCCAGCTCGGCCGGTGCGGCTGCTCCGACAGCCATGTGCGCAGCACCTGAATGAAGAGCACATCCATCAACCGCGAAACCACGGTCTCGGAGCCCGGCCTCATCTCTAAGACTTCGGCGACAAGCGGCTCGACGATGCTTTGCAACAGGGTCTGCCGGCCCAGTTTGCCGCCGCGCAAGATCATGACCTTCGGCAGCATCGCGAGCAGAGGGTGATCTGCGTGCGCGAACACAAAGCCCCCGCAGATGAGGTCGCTGGTGGGCGCGTCAGAGCCCGCGCGCACGAACGCACACCGGCCGCTGGCGTCGCCGCGCGGCATCTCGATCACGGTGGGGTTCCTGTGTCGGCGCGAATCGAAGAGGCTATAGGCCTGGCGACGAGTGACGACCGCCACGTCGCCCGCCGACAGCGGCACAGGAGACTTCTCCGCGTCAAGCAGCAGCCGTACGCGCCCGCGCTCGATAATGTGGAAATGCGTCTCCTCGCTCGCCGAGAATCGCACGACCCAGCGCTTCGTAAACTCGGTACGGGCGAGCAACCGCGAGCGCAGTCCGAGCTTTCCGAGCACGTCAGTCATAACGTCGAAACCGGCAAGACGCCGGAACACTCTGGTTGGCTTCGTGTTCATGAGCAAGACATTCGGACAAGAATAAAGGACATGTGGACATTGCGACTTGGAAGCACAATTCGACACTATTAAGTCCGCAGGCGGCGATGTTCTGGGCACTGGGTCAAGTCGAGGGGGCTATTATCGTGCGACGCTTTCATTCTGCAGCATTAAGCATCCTGTTGTCGGGCGTCGCAAGCATCTCCGCGCATGCGCAGGCAGATGCGCAGACAGACTTGACCGGCAAATGGGCTGGACCGTTCCACGGGATCCAGATTGAGATACCGCTGCGGCCCGGCCCATTTGGCTGGCAACCCGGAGAAAACAAGAAAATCCCGGGGCCGAGGTTTGTCGAATCAACCTTGCAGATCGACGTTGAGATTCAGAAGAAAGGCGTTGCTGCGGGGACCTGGACAGCAGGTGAATTTAAACAGAAGTTCGTCTGTGCGCAGGTCGGTCAGGCTGTCTGGAATTGCGTGGATGCGGGAGGCCGTTCCACCCTCGAGGTCACGTCGGCCACTGAGATCAAAGTGTGCTATTTGGACAATCGGGAAAACGCACAGGGCGCTGGCTGTGCGCTGTTGCGCAGAGTGGGGTGAGGCGGTATACGGTCAATCCCCCTCAACCGACTCCAGCTATTCCTAGAAACTCGCGTTGCTGCCATTTCCGCTTGAACGCCAACGGCGGCAGATGGCCGATGGCGCTGTGTGTGCGTTGCTCGTTTGTAGAGCGCGAGCCATTTCTCAGTGACGGTTCGTGCGTGACCTCCGCCACCGCCAAACCAGCCTCAGCCTCCTTCAAGATCTCCCAAGATCTCCGCGATCTGGCTCCCACTGAATTTCGACTTGCGCATGAAACCCTCCTTTGAGGAGAGTTTCTAGGAATTCGTGGGATCACTCTACGGGGGAAGGACCGAATAACGCAGGTCATAAGCTGAGACAAAGAACTAGACCTACCAACTCCGGAGATACGTCATGAAACGCCTTCTGCTGGCCCTCACACTGGCCGCACTGGCGGCGCTGGCCGCGCTGGGCGCGCTCGGCGCGACGGCAAGCAATTCGCCGGACTACTCGTGTCGAACGGTGGCATATGTATATTATGTCAAATAAAATAGGAAGCAATCGGGCGGCAACAACCTGGGGCCTTCCTTTCTCTCCTGCGCTGTCAACAATCAAAACAGTCGCCGAAAACGTGGACCGGTCTTTTGGCGCATGAGATTCCAGTTCAACGAGAGTGAACATGGTGCGCATGGCCTCGAGCCCTTCGCTCACGGATCGATGGCTTTCACTGCTCCGACCTTACCGGCCGGGAACGCCGCCACGAGCGCGCTCTTGATGAGCAGCCAAGGCCCGATCTGCCCGGCCTCAACCTGCCCTGGCTTGTCCGTAGCCACTTCGACGCGGTACAGGGTTTCGATTCCGGTCGAATCGGAGATGCGTCGCAGCCGAACTTCGAATTGCGGCCGCAATTGCGCGAGAGTCGCCAGAAGTGCGTCGGTCGGCGCCGACGTGGCAATGATTCCCAATGGTGAGAACTGCCGGTCGTCCTTGTTCCTGCCCATGGAATCTGGTCCAGGGCTCGCACTGCTCATTCTCACAGCTGCCCCTCGGATCGATGACGAGCCGGCCGACTCATTCGGCAGCCCGAAACTTCAGGGAAACCACCGTGCGCCTACGGTGTACGGTAATGCATTCCGGACATGCGGGCCATGTCACTGGCATGCCGCGCATTGCGCGACAGCGGCGTGGCCATGCGGCGTTTGGCGGCGACGATTGCCGCAAGAATCATCAGATATGCAAGAGCGATAACCGAGGCGGATATGCCGAGCATCCAGACCAACGCATTTCCCATGATCGAGTCTCCTGTTGCCGACTGCGCCCCCTTCGCAAGAATTTCAGTTCCTGCACGTGCAATATGTTCGCCATTCGAGCGCCGACGTTCACTTCCCTCCTGTATTCGCGCTGAAAACGCCCTTCTTGAGGGCGAATTGGATATTCCGTCGCCGCGCGTAAAATCGCCGCGAAGAAAATGTTGCCATGCATAACGCAATGCACGACAAGATCCTCCGTGCATAACACCACGTTTCGATTACAGACGTACGAAAGAGGATGATCGTTTCACGATGGCTGATCCCGAGCGCCGCATGTGCCGGCGCCTGGAGGCAAGCCGCCCCCGGAGCGTCAACCGCGCCAGATCAGAACCGGCAATGGGCTGTCAATCAGCACCTTGTGCGCCTCGCTGCCGAGGATGACGCCGCCGACGCCGCCGCGTCCGTGCGACGCCATCACGATCAGGTCGCAACGCTTCTTTCGGGCGTAGCGCCGACGCTTGACGCAGGTCAAAGTCCGACGGAGAGGCGCCCGACACACTCGATCGCATCGCCATACGTGCACGAGCAGATGAGCAGCGATTTTCATTGGCCACGTTCCGGACTCGGCTGGGTCGGCGTCGCGGTGGCCGAACCGGGCGGGATCGCGGATTACAGCCACTGGGGTATCAACGCAGTCGTGGTGTTTGCGACGGCGGTCGCCGTGCTCTCGTGTGTACTTTTGCACTATGAGGCCCTGAACCTTCTGTCGCGCTGGCTATCCCGGCGCGAAGGACAGCGCCGGCAACGTGTGCTGTTCGCCATCGTCGGCATGCTCTCGGCGCATGTCGTGGAAATCTGGATCTTCGCCGTTGGCTCGATGGCGCTGCTGGCCGCGCCGGCGTTCGGCGCGGTCGCCGGCAGCGGCGACAACCTGCTCGATCTGGTTTATCTGTCGGCGATGACCTTCACGACCGTCGGTGCCGCCGATGCGCACATCGCCGGGCCGATTCGGTTTCTCATCGGCACCGAGGCGCTGACCGGCCTGGTCCTGATCACCTGGTCGGCATCGTTCACGTTCCTCGAGATGGAGCGCTTCTGGCGCGAGCGCTGAAGTTCGTCGCGGGCATCAATTCGCGCCGCAAGCAGGCTGGCTGTAAATCGGGAAATCTTCAGGGGCTGTCAGAGCGCAACCGCTGGCGTTGCGGAGCGACTCACAGGGATCGGCCATCCTTGGCTCTGTGTCCTGGCGATGCGGTGCGTCTCGCACGGCTCGATTTCGAGATGGGGGAGGCATCTCGATCTAGCTTAGGGCAAGCCTCGTGCCAACGCATGAATCTCAATATTCCAAAGCCTTGCAGGTCCTTGCACCCGGCCGAGCCGCGCAAAATGCCTGCTCTCCGAACGGCTTGCCCTGCAAATTGCAATAGGCCGGTCACCCACTTCCGGTCGCGGCAACGTTGCCGTTTCCGGTGTGAAGCGACGCCTGAATAGCTTCACCGCTCGGCGCTGCGCAGCGCAGCGGACGATGGCGGGACAATGACGGCGTCGCGGGTGCTTGATCGAAATCAAGCCGCCCAATCAGGGTCCATCTAGAATTTTTCCCCGAACCTGTCCCTTCTTGAACGTACGAATTCGCGCATGATCACCACCGATGTCGTCATCGTCGGCGCAGGGCCGGTCGGCCTGTTCCAGGTCTTCGAACTCGGCCTGCTCGACCTCAAGGCCCACGTCATCGACAGCATGCCGCAGGTCGGCGGCCAATGCACCGAGTTGTATCCGGACAAGCCGATCTACGACATTCCGGCAATTCCGGTGTGCGATGCGCGCGAACTGGTCGAGCGCCTGCTGCAGCAGATCAGACCGTTCGCACCGCAGTTTCATCTCGGCCAGGAAGTCAGCGAAGTCGTGCGCGCCGCCGACGGCCGATTCCGGGTGCGGACCGGTGCCGGTACCGAATTCGACGCGGCGGCCGTGATCGTGGCCGGCGGCGTCGGATCGTTCCGGCCTCGCCTGCTGGACGTTTCCGGTGCCGAGCGCATCGCGGGCCGCCAGCTGCATTACAAGATTGCCGATCCGGCCTTGTTTGCGGGCAAGGACATCATCATCGCCGGCGCCGGCGACTCGGCACTCGACTGGGTGCTGGCGTTGCACGACAAGGTCAACAGCCTGATCCTCGTCCATCGTTCGCGCGAGTTCCGCGCCATGGCCGGCAAGGTCCGGCTGATGGAGCAGCTGTGCGCCGAGCAGAAGATGCAGTTTCTCGAAGGCGACATCAGCGCGCTCGACATCGTCGACGACCGTTTGAACGCGGTTCTGGTGCGTACCCGCAGCGGCGTCACCACGCGCATCGACACCGATCACTTGGTCGTGCTCTGGGGATTGCACCCGAAGCTCGGACCGATCGCGTCGTGGGGCTTGAACCTGGACAAGAACCAGATCGAGGTCGATACGGCCGGTTTTGCGACGAACATTCCCGGCATCTATGCGGTCGGCGACATCAATACCTATCCGGGCAAGAAAAAGCTGATCCTGAGCGGATTCCACGAAGCGGCGCTGGCGGCGTTCGCGATTCGCGAGTACCTCAGGCCCGGCGAGAAGGTCCACCTGCAGTACACGACGACCAGTCCGGCGCTGCACAGGCGCCTCGGCGTGGATCCGATCAAGCGCAACAGCACGATGGCGACCGCATAGCGGGCTGCGGAAGCAGCGCGGCGACTGAGCGACCCGATCGAAGGTCCGCGAACGCAGGATCCGCGTGCCCACAATGGACTCGAGCGGGGTCGGCACATTGCTAATCGTGCCGACAGCTTTTGCCCATATGCACGGGGCAACAAGTTCCAAAGACGTTGCCCACCTTTCCGGTCCTTCATTCCCTTGGGAGACGCCCGCTGAGCATCTCTTTTAGATTTCCACCTGCGTTCCGAGTTCGATCAATCGATTGCCTGGAAGACGGAAAAACGCAGTGGCAGAACTCGCGTTGCGCGCGAGAAATGCGAAAAGTCTGTCGCGCCACAACGGCATTCCGGGACGATCGGTCGCCACGACCGTTTCGCGGCTGACGAAGAAGGTCGTCTCCATCATCTCGAAATCCACGCCTTTGGCTTCGCAGCGGTCCATGGCCGATGGGATATCTGGATCCTCTGCGAAGCCGAAGCGGATGACGAGGCGGAAAAACTCGTGTCCGAGCGCAGTAATTTCCGTCCGCTCGCCATATTCGGCAATCGGCACATCGAGCGTCTCCACGGTCATGAGCACGTTGCGCTCATGCAGCACCTTGTTGTGCTTCAGGTTGTGCAGCAGCGCGTTCGGAACCGCGTTGGCGTTGGTGGTCAAGAATATTGCCGTGCCGGGAACGCGCGGCGGCGGATGGGTGATGACACTTGCGATGAAAGGCTCCAACGCCAGACCGCTTTGCCTGATTTCACGCAGTACGAGTTCGCGGCCCCGCCGCCAGGTGGTCATCAGCGTCAACACTACCGCGCCGAGCGCCAAGGGGAACCAGCCGCCCTCCTCGATCTTGATCGCATTTGCGCCGAAAAGCGATGCGTCGATCGCGAGGAAAACCAAGCCCGCGGCGACTACCAGCGTCCGGCTCCAGTTCCACTGGCGTCGTGCCACGATTAGTGCGAGGCAGGTGGTGGTGAACATGGTGCCGGTCACGGCAATGCCATAGGCTGCGGCGAGTGCCGCCGATGAACGGAAGCCGAGCACTGCGGCGATCACGAGCACGAGCAGCAGACGATTGATCCATGGCAGGTAGATCTGACCTCTCGTCTGCTGTGAGGTATGTACGACTTCCATGCGCGGCGAAAAACCGAGCTGAATCGCCTCGCGCGTCATCGAGAACGCACCGGAGATGACGGCCTGCGATGCGATGACGGTCGCTATCGAAGCGAGCACGATCATCGGAATCAGCAGGCTCGGCGGCACCAGGCGGTAAAATGGATTGTCGACAGCCTCCGGGTGGGACAGCAACAACGCGCCTTGGCCGAAATAGTTGAGAACCAGGGCCGGCGAGACGTAACCGAACCAGGCAACGCGGATCGGATTTCTGCCGAAATGTCCCATGTCGGCATAGAGCGCCTCGCAACCGGTAATGGCAAGCACGATGCCGCCGAGCGCGAGAAACCCGTGCCAGCCGTTGTTGCGGAAGAATTCGATTGCATACGACGGATTCAATGCCACCAGCACTTTGGGTTCACGTGCGATTTCGAGCCCGCCCAGTACGGCGAGTGTCGCAAACCAGAACAACATGATCGGGCCGAACACTCCGCCGACGCGCGAAGTGCCATGGTTCTGCAGCACGAACAACCCGAGCAGGATGGCAATCGAGAGCGGCACGATCCAGTGCTCCAGGGAGGGCGCCAGCACTTTCAAACCTTCCACGGCCGACAATACCGAAATTGCCGGCGTGATCACGCCATCGCCGTAAAACAGCGAGGCGCCGAGCAAGCCCAGGATCATGATTCCCCAGCGCAGGTGCGCGTTGCCGCGTGCGCAACGCTGCGCCAGTGCCATCAGCGCCATGATGCCGCCCTCGCCGTTGTTGTCGGCGCGCATGATGAAAACGACGTACTTCAGCGACACGATCAACACCAACAACCAGAACGTCACCGACAGCACACCGAGAATGTTGCCGGCATTCGGGGCGATCGCGGCGTGTGCATCGCCAAACGTGCTCTGTATGGCGTACAGGGGACTGGTGCCGATGTCGCCGTACACGACACCGAGTGCGCCCAGCGTGAGGGTCGCAAAGGCGCGTCGATTCGTCGGTCTGGAATTCGGAGCTTCCGTCATGATGCGTCCCCATCGTTACCAATGACACTCTGCGGCGAGTCCTTACGCCAATCCGGGAAGGCAAGCAGCTGGTCTAACGATCTTGATGTGATGAATGGCACGACCAATCCGGTCAGTGCCGATCCGGTCAGTCCATGGGCGAGCGGGTTGCGGCGCCGCGGCGCCGAACATGCGATGGCGCACGCTCGCGAGGCGAGCGGTACCAGGAAGACTCGGCGGGCGTCACTGTAGAAAGTTGCGAATAAGAAATGCGTAGGGATTCGCAGGAGGGCCATAAAAATCGCGTAAAGACGCGGCCGTTCTGGCGGCGTCCGGCACCGGCACCGGCACATCGGCCGCGCGCAGCGGCTCCCCTGCCCGCTCCAGGAGCTGGGCATGCATCCTGTTGGCCGTCGCTGGCGGATTCATTGGGGGACATCTTAACCGGGCAACCGCAAACGGGGCCGGCAGTCTGGACGTTGCTGGGTGCCGGGTGCATGATTGAAGTCAATTCATGTCCAGTAGGCGCGATGGCAGCAGTTTCTCCCCATCAGAAAGGACCTCACCTGCTGGTCGTCGAGGACGACCCTGACATCATCGAGCTCATTCGCCGGTATTTTTCCGCGCAGGGCTTCGAGGTCAGTGCGGCCAGCGACGGCACCGCGATGCGCGCGGCGCTCGAGTCGCGGGTCGTCGACGCGGTGCTGCTCGACCTCGGCCTGCCCGGCGAGGATGGATTCGCGCTGACGCGTTACCTGCGCGAGCGCTGGAAAGGCGCCTTGATCATCGTCACCGGCCGCGGCGATTCGATTGATCGCGTGGTCGGGCTCGAACTCGGCGCCGACGACTACGTGACCAAGCCATTCGACCTGCGCGAACTGCTGGCCCGGGTACGCAGTGTGCTGCGGCGGGCGACGCAGAAGGCGGTGGATTCCGGCGCGGGACAGGTCATGCGTTTCGGCGGGCATCGTCTCGACCTTGCGTCGCGCAGCCTGACCGATCCGCACGGCAATTCGATACCGCTCACCAGTGGCGAGTTCGAACTGCTCAGTGCGCTGCTGTCCCAGCCGAACCGCGTCCTCTCGCGTGACGACCTCATGAACCGGATCCACGGCCGCGACGCGGGTCCTTTCGACCGTGCCATCGACGTGCAGATCGGCCGGCTGCGCCGCAAGATCGAAACCGACCCGAGCCACCCGGCGATGATCAAGTCGGTGCGTGGTGCCGGCTACCTGTTCACGCTGCCGGTCGAAAGGCGTTGATCGCATGAACACACCGGCGGCCACCGCGCTGCATGCATCGACTTTTCAGGCACTGTTCGAGACGGCGCCGGATGCGATGATCGTATGCGACGCCGCCGGCCGTATCGTGCTGGCCAACCCGCAGGCCGAGCAGTTGTTCGGTCATCCGCCTGGCCGGCTCAACGGGCAGCCGATCGAAACGCTGATTCCGGAACGGGCGCGCGCACGCCACCAGCAGCACCGCGCGCGTTACGTGGCCGAGCCGAAGGTGCGGCCGATGGGCACCGGCCAGGAACTGATCGGCGAGCGCGTCGACGGGAGCCAGTTTCCGGTCGAGATCGCGTTGAGTCCGATCCATACCCAGGACGGGCACTTTTTCGTCGCGTCGATCCGCGACATCTCGGAAACCCAGCGCGCGCGCCAGGCACTGGTGCGCGCGCGTTACGATGCCGTCGTCGCCGACATCGGCCGGCTCATGCTCGAATCGGCCAAGCAGGACACCGCGTTCGAAGACATTCCGCAGGTCATCGCCCGCGAACTCGGCGTCGATGTCGCAGCCATCGTCTATACCCAGCAGCAGTCCGGCGCGTTGCGCGTACGTGCAGCGGTGGGCCTGCGCCAGGATCTGAACGAATTGTTGCCGGATCTGCTGGCAGCGGAAAAGTTCGCGGCGATGTCGCGTCCCGCGGAAGCGTCGGTCCTGCACTATGCCACGCCCGATTCGGCGAGCGGCGACCGGCAGTCGGCAGCACTGGCCGATGCCGGCTACGGCGACTTCGTCGCGGCGCCGCTGTTCGATCGGTCGCAGCCGATGGGGGCACTGATCGCGGCCGCCCGCGATCCCGGCGTGTTCGATGCCGACAAGAAGCACTTCCTTCAATCCGTCGCGATCCTGCTCGCCGCGACGATGCAGCGCAACCGAACTGAGGATCAGCTCGCGCATGCGCAGCGCCTCGATGCGGTCGGCCAGCTCACCGGCGGCGTGGCCCACGATTTCAACAACATGCTGACGGTGATTTCCGGAAACCTGCAGCTGCTCGAACTCGAACTCGGCGATCGTCCGGCCAGCCTGGAAATCCTCGCCAGCGCGTTGCGCGCGGTCGGACGCGGCGCCGGACTGACGCGCAAGCTGCTGGCGTTCGCCGGACGCCAACGCCTGAATCCGCAGGCGATAGATCCACGCAAGCTGCTCAACGAACTCGGACCGATCCTCGATCGCACGCTCGGCGAAACGATCACCGTCGAGGTCGATTGCGCCGACGATCTGCCGAACGTGTTCGTCGACCCCGGCGAACTCGACACCGCAATTCTCAACCTGGCCTTGAACGCACGCGACGCAATGCCGCGCGGCGGTACTCTGCAACTGTCGATGCGCGAGCGGACGGTCGGCACGGACGAAGGCACGCTGGAACTGGCGCCCGGCAGCTACGTAGCCATGACGGTCAGCGATACGGGCCTCGGCATGACGCCGGAAGTGCTGGCGCGGGCCTTCGAGCCTTTCTTCACGACCAAGGAAATCGGCCGCGGCAGCGGTCTCGGCCTGAGCATGGTCTACGGCTTCGTCAAGCAGTCCGGTGGCCATCTGGCCGCGGACAGCCGGCTCGGCTACGGCACCCGAATCGAACTGCTGCTGCCGGCGGTCTGGTCGGCGCAGCTGGCGGAAGCGCGTGCGGTGCTGGCGTCACGCTCCGGCAGCACGGAAACCGTACTGGTCGTCGAGGACGAAGCGGAGGTTCGTGCAATCGCCCTCGCCTTCCTGCGCTCGCTCGGTTATGCGACGCTCGAGGCGGCCGATGGCGAGCGTGCCCTTGCGGTACTGCGCGATCATCCGGAGATTTCGCTGCTGTTCAGCGACGTGATCCTCGGTAGCGGCATGAACGGCAACGAGCTGGCGCGGGCCGCGCAACGTCTGCGGCCGAACCTGCCGACGCTGCTGACTTCAGGCTACGAACACCCGGATGCGCAGCTCGATGCACCCGGCGCGAAACTGGCTTTGCTGCGCAAACCTTACCAGCGCGAGGAACTCGCGCTGGCGATCCGCTCGGCCATCGAAGGCCACCGCGACGGGTTCAGTGCAGATTCGAGCTGAAGCCGACGATGCGCTGCAGGCCGTCGCGATCGATAATCTGCATTTCCCGGCGTTGCACGGTGATGCAGTTCGTCTCGGCCAGATGGGACAATGCCCGGCTCACGGTCTCGTGCTTGAGCGCAAGGTAGCTGGCCATGTCGGCGCGGCTCATGCGCAGGATGAAATGCCGGCCGCTGAAACCCATCGCTTCGTAGCGCGCGGCGATGTCGAGAAGGAATGAGACCACGCGTTGCTCCGCCGTCAGGGTACCGAGCGCCAGCATCCAGGAACGGTCGCGCCGGATCTCTTCGGCCATCGCATCGGTCAGCCGCCGCTGCAACTCGGGAATGCGCAGGCAGGCGGTGATCACCGGCGGGTACGGCAGTTCCCACACCTCGCTGGTCTCCAGCGCGACCACGTCACTCGAATGCGTCGCCTGGCCGATCGATTCGACGCCGAGCAGTTCGCCGGCCATGCGAAACCCGGTGACCTGTTCGCGGCCGTCCTCGGCCAGCTCGCAGGTCTTCACCGAGCCGACCTGGATCAGATAGAGCGCCTGGAACGGCTGGCCGGCGCGATACAGGTACTGTCCGGCCTCGAGACGCCTGCGCACGATCTGCACGTGCGCGCGCAGCTGATCGAGATCAATGCGGCGCGGCGCGGTTGGCGCACGATACGCGGCAGTTGCAGCGGTGTGCCGGTCGTTGGCGCTGACGGCGGCGGTCGTGTTGATCATGGCGGGCTCCGGGTTGGGCGTTGGCGGTCTTGCTTCGGAGGCCACGTTAAGCTGCGACGGATACAGACGTGCGACCGCTGTGCAACGCTGGGTAACCGTTTGTAACAAGCCGATCGCGGCGCTGCCGCACTTGACCTCGCTCAATTGCCTGCCGGACGGCGCAGCGATACTGACCCGCGTGCCTATTCAACCGCCGCGATGATCGACCGACTCCAGCAATCGCCATTTCTTTCTGCCGACGCCGTGACGGCGTGGGATACGTGGTTCCGCTGGCGCGAAGACGGCAAGCTGCGCGATAT
>Ga0268264_10004036_pt1 | contig 12568 bp, 8 predicted proteins | sample KBSSwiS32_FD_190357 | JGI IMG/M metagenome (GOLD analysis project Ga0268264, IMG submission 190357) | Switchgrass rhizosphere microbial communities from Kellogg Biological Station, Michigan, USA - KBS Switchgrass S3-2 (SPAdes) (version 2) | ecosystem: Host-associated > Plants > Roots >... | reverse complement strand
CAAGAGTTATTTCCCAACCGTCCCGCCGGCACTTGCGTATGTTTCCAAAGAGGTGCCCGGCATAGAAAAAGTAGGACGGGTCACAACGAATTGGACCGAGATGGTGTTTAAATACAAAGACAAAACCTTTTCTGAAAAAAATTCCGCATTTATTGATCCTGATCTATTCGGTATTCTTGATTTTTCTTTTGTTGCAGGAAACCAAAAATCACCATTTCAATCCAACCGCTCAATTGTGGTTACGCAGGCCTTCGCAAAAAAATATTTTGGCGATGAAGATCCTATCGGGAAATTGATAGAACGTGAAGATAAAAAGGAAAAGGAAAGTTATGTCGTTACGGGCGTTGTCAAAGTGCCGCACAATTCCCAGATAAATTATGACTTCTTTGTTCCGTTCAATATTCTAACTGAGGGCGCACAAAGTTCGGGGGACAGCAAAAATGGACCCATCGGCGAAGATGCAGACTGGAGTAATTACGATTTTGAAATGTATGTGCAATTGAATCCGGCAACCTCACCAATATCAGTAGCCGCACAATTGGTTAAACTTCAAAAAGCGAACATTTCAGACAATATCACCAAAACCGTCGAATATACGCTGCAACCACTTGCGAAAATTCATTTATACAATCTCGATGGATCGGATGGATTGATCACGATGGTAAGAATATTTAGCTGGGTGGCAATCGTTATTCTCTTAATCGCATCGATCAATTATATAAATCTGACGACCGCCAAAGCCGCACAAAGAGCGAGAGAGATCGGGGTGCGAAAAATTATCGGCGCGGAGAAGCGACAACTTTTTTTCCAGTTTATCAGTGAATCTGTAACGATTTTCTTATTATCAATGTTCGTTTCCATCCTGCTTGTAAAACTATTGTTCCCGCTTTACAATGAATTGACCGGGAAAGACCTTTCCTTTAATTTATTTGATGCTTCCGTTTGGAAAATATTGTACATGACCATGGCCGTTACATTGGTCGTCTCATCCATCTATCCTGCAATATTACTTTCATCTTTCAAGCCGCTGCAAGCTATTAAAGGAAAATTCTCTATTGGAAGAGGGAATCATTTTTTGCGAAAAATTCTTGTCGTTAGCCAATTTTGCTTTTCAGTGGTCTTTATCATTTGTACAATTATCATCGGCAGGCAATTGAATTATGTCCAAAAAAAGAACCTGGGGTTGGACAGGGAAAACGTAATTCGCTTCGAATTAAAAAATATGTATGGAAAATATGATGCTGTCAGAAATGAGTTGATGAAGGATCCATCGATAAAAGATGTAACAGCAATGGGACAAAACGTCTTGCAAGTCGCCTCGAATACCGTTACGAATGACTGGCCGGGAAAAGATCCGGGTCGAACGCTTTTGATATCTACCATTCCGGTTGAAAGGAATTTTTTGACAACAATGAACATAAAGCTGACGGAAGGAAAAGACTTTACCGGAACCGCTGCCGACTCTTCATATTTTATATTAAACGAAACAGCAATCAAAGAAATGGAATTAAAAGACCCGGTTGGCAAACCATTTTCCTTGTTTGACATGAAAGGAACTATTGCCGGAGTAGTCCAGGACTTTCACTTCCAAAATATGCATGCGAAAATAGGGCCTTGTGTAATATTCTGGAAACCGCAATGGATGGGACAGTTGTACGTGAGGACAACCCAGACACACACCGCAGACGCCATTGCTGCTGTAAATAAAACCTGGAAGGAATATAATCCTGAATTTCCATTTCAGTATACATTCCTGGATGATGTTTATAATAAAATGTATGAGACAGATCAGCGAACTGGCTCATTGTTCGAAGTATTTGCTTTCATTGCGATTTTTATTTCCTGTCTCGGCCTTTTTGGATTGATAACTTATACTGCCCAATTGAAAACCCGGGAAATCGGAATAAGAAAAATTCTCGGCGCAAGCGCTATATCCGTCACCGGACTGTTAGCAAAAGATTTTATCGGTCTTGTTTTGATAGCAATTTTTATTGCGTCTCCGTTTGGCTGGTATTTTATGGATCGGTGGTTGCAGGATTTTGCTTACCGGGTATCCATTGGATGGTGGGTATTTCCAGTCGCCGGCGCATTTGCATTATTCATCGCGATGGTGACAATAAGTTTCCAGGCTATCAAAGCCGCATTAGCAAACCCGGTAAAAAGCCTGAGAACCGAATGAGTATTTTGGTGTTAATTCATGCAATCCCTGGCACTTGGAAAAAAGCTTCGGCATCAAGCAACATTTTAGATTTTCTTTTCTCTTTATTACTACCGGTTTGAATTGACGATCATTTTCAATTTGTTTGCACCATGTGAAACCAGTCAATTATTTCCATAGTCACAACACTCTAAAACTTCTTAAATGTTCAAAAATTATTTCAAAATCGCCTGGAGAAATTTGTTGAAAAACAAAATTTATTCGCTGATCAATATTGCGGGACTCGCGTCGGGCATGGCTGTGGCAATGATAATTGGCCTTTGGATATATGACGAAGTGTCCGCAAACAAACATTTCAAAAATTACGACACTATTTACCAGGTAATGATGCATCAGACCTTTGATGGTGTGCGCGGTTCACAAACAGCAATGCCCTATCCTGTTGGTGAAGAATTGAAAAACAAATTTCCTGATCTAAAAGCGATTGCTATGTGCGATTGGGGCCAGGAACATTCTTTGATTTACGGTGAAAAAAAATTAAGCAGGTTTGGACATTTCATTGGGGAGGAAGCTGTTGGCATATTTTCATTAAAAATTTTGGATGGCGATAAAAATCCCTTGCATGAACCTTATTCGATCGTGCTGACTGATGAACTGGCCAGGATGCTCTTCGGAAAGGAAAACCCGATTGGAAAAGTTGTCAAATTCGATAACAGCACGAACCTGAAAGTAACTGCCGTAGTGGAAAAGCAACCGAAAAATAGTTCGTTCGGATTTGATTATCTCATCCCGTGGCAATTGGAGGAATCATTATATACCTGGATCAAACTATATCACAAAACAAATTGGGGAAATAATTCCTGGCAGGTCTTTGTCCAGTTGAATGATCACGCGAATCCCGCGACAGTGAATGCAAAAATTAAAAACGTGGTCATTTCGCATTTCACTGATGAAAATACATTAAAGCATATTATCCCTGAGGTTTTCATTCACCCGATGGCAAAATGGAGATTATACAGCGATTTTGAGAACGGAAAAAATGTCGGTGGTTTTATTAAATACGTCCGGATGTTTGGCATCCTGGGATTAGTGGTTTTATTAATTGCCTGCATCAATTTTATGAACCTGAGTACCGCACGCTCCGAAAAAAGAGCAAAAGAAGTGGGAGTCAGAAAGGCAGTTGGATCGGGAAGGAAACAACTCATCAGCCAATTTTTAAGCGAGTCGTTGTTAATATCGACATTGGCATTTTTTGTCGCGCTGGGAATTGTAGCAATTGCTTTACCATATTTTAATAAGCTCACGGATAAAGCAATGAGTTTACAAGTGGCGAGTCCGCTGTTCTGGATTACTATGATTTTGTTTACTGTTATTACTGGTCTGCTGGCAGGAAGTTATCCCGCGTTTTATCTCTCTTCGTTTAACCCCGTTCGTGTGTTGAAAGGAAATCTTAAAGCAGGCAGAAGCAGCACGCTACCAAGAAAGATTCTTGTGGTACTACAATTTGCAAGTTCAACGGTGTTGATGATCGGGACGATTGTTATTAATCAGCAAATACAATTCGGAAAAAACAAACCAATTGGCTTTAATAATAAAGGATTAATTTCTGTGTACTGGTCAGATGATATTGGAAAAAATTATGAAGCAATGCGGCAGGAATTGTTAAGCACGGGCGCTGTGGTTTCTGTTTGCCAAAGTAACTCACCACCATCCTATTTATACAGTAATAATAATGGGTGGGAATGGAAAGGCAGCCAGCCTATTGAAAAATCGGTTACGTTTTCAACGATTGCCACAGCTTACGATTATACGAAGACGTTAGGGATCAAGCTTATTGCAGGTAGGGATTTCTCAAGGGAGTTTGCAGATTCAAATGCTGTTGTCTTAAACCAGGCTGCAGTAAAACGTATGCATCTGGAAAATCCTGTCGGTGAAATGTTAAAGTGGAATGATAAACCAATGAAAATCGTAGGCGTGATCCCGGATATTCAAATGGAATCTCCATACCGACCGATTTCTCCGTTGACTATTATTTTTAGCCCGGGCTGGGTAGGTTTTATGAACATCCGAATGAACCCGAATATGTCTGCATCAAAAGCGATCGCATTAATGAAACCAATTTTTGACAGGTACAACCCTTCGTTCCCGTTCGAATACAAATTTGCAGACGAAGAATATGCAAAGAAATTTAATTACGAAGAGTTGGTCGGCAATCTCGCCGGCATTATTGCCGTGCTCGCAATTTTTATTTCCTGTCTTGGTCTTTTCGGCCTCGCATCTTTCACAGCTGAACAACGTGTTAAAGAAATTGGTGTGAGAAAAGTACTTGGTGCCAGTGTTCTAAATTTGTGGCAATTGCTTTCAAGAGATTTTGTGATACTTGTTTTGATTTCCTGCGTGATTGCAATGCCTGTTGCCTGGTATTTAATGAAAGAATGGCTGAAGACTTATGAATACAAGACCAGTATCGGAATTGGCATTTTTGTCGGAGTCGTAATAGTTTCTGTTGCAATAACATTAATCACCGTGAGTTTCCAGGCAATCAGGGCAGCGATGGCCAACCCGGTAAAAAGTTTACGAACGGAATAAATTTTATTCTGCATACTAAGTCGATGTCGCAGTATTGTATCTCAAGAAATCTCTCCGGAAAAAATCGATGTGTAATTCATTCGGATAATATTCGTGAATTACACATCAACATATCAACTTATACCGATAGTATCGAAGTCGCATTTGCGATTTATCCTGACGTACAATTGCGGCGATGACACCCCAACATCCGCTAAAGAGACAAACTCTAAATTTATATGCCGACGAATAATTCCGGGAACGAGGTTTGCAGCTATAATAGCACACCTTAAAAATTCCTTTATGCAAAAAATCAGCCCTTTTCTTTGGTTCGACAACAATGCTGAAGAAGCGATGAATTTCTATTTGACCATTTTCAAGGATTCAAAAGTGGTGAGAGTCGCGCACAATCCGCCGGGTTCGCCCGGCCCACAAGGTTCCGTGCTGGTTGAACTATTCAATTGGAGGGACAGGAAATAACTTTAATGAATGGTGGTCCGGGCCATCCATTAACGGATGCCATTTCACTAACTATCAATTGTAGTTCCCAGGAAGAAGTCGATTATTATTGGAACAAACTTCTTCATGGTGGCGGGAATGAAATCGCGTGCGGTTGGCTTAAAGATAAATTCGGTGTTTATTGGCAGGTCACACCAATCATGTTACCACAATTGATCGCCGATCCAGACCAGGCAAAAGCAAGTCGCGTGATGAAAGCGATGATGAAGATGATCAAGCTTGATATTGCGGTGTTGAAAGCTGCAGCAGATGGGAAATAGTTCTGAATTTTGATGATGAGGTCGATGGGTGGATTCAGTGCAAACTTAGTGCGATGATTCCACCCAAAATCGCCGCGCTTGCGACGAGTCTTCTTTTACCATCCTGCTCGTTTAGCACTTTCGAACCCATAAATACGCCAATTAGAATGCTAGTTTCCCTGGCAGGTGCAACTACTGTTAAAGGCGCATATTTCAACGCTTCCATCACTAGAATGTAAGCTGCGGGACTCAGTATTGCAATGGAAATGATTATCCATTTGTGCAATTTAATTTCTCGTGTCAATTCATTTTTTTTAGACACAACGAAAGGCAGAAGCAAAATTGTGCTGATAGCTCCTCCAACAAACGTTATTATTAATGGAGACGCGGCATAGGATTTAATTGCAAGGGCATCGTTGAAAGTATACAGCGCGATAAAAAATCCGGTGAGCACTCCCCAAAAAACGCCACTCATGATTTTACTGTTGTTCTCTTTCTTAAAACTCAGTCCGGTGATGATCAAGACACCAACCAAAATCAATAGCAGTCCGATGCTTGCACTTACTTTTAACTGTTCATGTAAAAATAAAATCGCGGCGACAGATGAGAATAATGGACCCGTTCCCCGAGCAAGCGGATAGACAACTGAAAGGTCCGCGCTTCTATAACCCTTTTGCAAAACCATATAATATCCGATGTGTAACACAGCGCTGCTTAATGAAAACCATAACACGGGCTGCGAAAAAAAAATGTCGCCGTGATAAATTCTATATAACAAAACCGGTAAATATAATATCGTGCTGGCAACATACATTAACCAAACGAAGGGAGTTTTGCCTTTTGCTTTTTTTGCAAGCAAATTCCAAAATGCATGAAGTACAGCAGCGGTCAATATTAGGGTTAAGACATATAAACTCATCTATGACTAATGTTTTTCAAGTCAGAATGAAATGTGCAACGAAATGGTATGAAAATCTACCGCTCACATTTACCAAGGTTTTAATTTAAACAATTTTGCAACAATGTCGATTGCGGCACACCTGGTTTATTTTTGCGCGATCCGCCTCCTATTGGTCGCAATTGCACCCGCAATATCGTTGACAGACTTTAGAAATTTGTACAGAAATAAACACAAAAAATTCATTTGAAAATATAAAATGATGTCAACATTATTAAAAGATCTTGTTGGCGTAGTTCCAGCTCCGTAAAATTCTTCGACGACTCATCGAAAAATATTTGTCATTAAATGATTGCAAACTCTAGAGATATCGGATTGAGCCAGCTGCATTCGATTTGCTTTAATATCACCATAAACTTATTAAATTTATAGAGTCGCCTGCTTGTGCAATAATTCGTTTTTTCGAAGATCGCTTTACAATCCAGTCCCGGTTCCGACTTCTCTATGTGAACTCTATTCGACGTTGATAAACTTCGTAAACAACATATATGAAAAAGTTCACGCTTTATTTTCTTTTTGTTGTTGCAGCGTGCAACAATAACGGTTCAAATAAGACAAGCTCGGACTCCACGGCATCCCAAAAGTCAGCAACTGTTAAGGACACATTAGAATCAAACCCGGAAAAAAACTGCTACTTCGGCGACCTACATTTGCATACTGCATTGTCTGCCGACGCAAATTTTTTCGGAGCAACTTTATTTCCTGAAGATTCATACCAATTTGCGATGGGCGAAGAAGTGACTTATATGGGACAAAAAGTAAAACGCACTGCACCACTAGATTTTCTATCCGTAACTGATCATGCTGAATACCTTGGTATCATTAATTCAATGAAAGACCCAAATAGTTCTTTTGCCGGAACAGAAATAAGCAAAAGATACCTGAGTAAGGACCAAAAAGACATCGCTAAAAATTTTGCTGACTTTGCAGCGGATATGGTTACCAACACGCCACGTCCGGATTTAAATAAACCAGAAGTAATCAAAAGCAACTGGCAGCGGATTATTGATGCGGCGCATAAATATAATCATCCCGGTAAGTTTACAACATTTGTCGGCTTCGAATGGACATCAATGCCTGCTAATGCAAATAAACACTCTCAAAATTTACATCGTTGTGTAATCTTTAAAGGTGAAAAAGTTCCTGCACTTCCATATTCTTCTTTTGATTCGCAGGATCCTGAAAATTTATGGACATACCTTGAGAACGCGCGCAAAGAAGGTGATGATGTAATCGCCGTTCCACATAACGGAAATATCAGCAACGGATTGATGTTTGATACCAAAACACTTTCTGGTAAACCGCTTACAAAAGAATACGCCATTAGAAGAATAAGCAATGAACCTTTGGTAGAAATGAACCAGGGAAAAGGCCAGAGTGATACACATCCTGATATTTCACCCAATGATGAATTCGCCAATTACGAATTAGTGGAAGTGTTACTTAGCAGCTCGGAGAAAGCAAAATTTCGCACAGGTAGCTATGTGCGCCAGGCTTATGGAGTGGGACAAGAACTTCAATCAAAAATTGGCGCTAATCCTTTCAAATACGGTTTGGAAGGAGGGTCAGATTATCATTCAGGTATTTCCGCTACCGAAGAAAATAATTATCCGGGATCACATGATTCGCAAGATGACATTGGAAAAAATTTTGAAGCTATATTGAAAGCTACTGAATCGGTCGGTGGCGAACCGCCCACCAGAATTGCCGCGGCAGGGTTAACCGGCGTATGGGCGGAAGTAAATACAAGAGAAGCCATTTTCGATGGGCTGAAAAGAAAAGAATGTTTCTCCACTTCAGGCAACCGGATGAAAGTGCGATTATTTGCAGGATGGAATTATTCGGGCGATATGATTAAACAGTCTGACTGGGTGAAGCAGGCCTATGCTAGTGGAGTCCCGATGGGATCTGACATGCCTGCCGGAAATGGAAAACCAAAATTTCTTATTTGGGCTTTAAAAGATCCTAACTCGGGGAACCTCGACCGGATACAGATGATCAAAGTGACAACCAAAAATGGAAAAAGCACTGAAAAAATTTTTGATGTCATTTGGAGTGGTGATCGTAAAAAAGACGCAAAAGGAAAACTGCCTTCGGTTGGTAACACAGTCGATCTCAAAACTGCTACGTTTACAAATTCAATTGGCTCTACCGAGTTAATTGGGTATTGGGAGGATCCTGAATTCGATGCGCAATCGTATGTTACTTACTACGCACGCGTACTGGAGATTCCAACGCCGCGCTGGAGCACTTATCTCGCGGTCAAACATAATCTGCCATTGACCAAGACTGTTAGCCCAACCATCCAGGAGCGAGCATGGACAAGTCCAGTCTGGTACACGCCGGCTAAATAAATGCTGCTATGAAAAAGATTTTAAAAGAACCGCTATTTCATTTTCTGCTAATTGGTTTGATATTATATTTTACAACTGCATTTATAAAACAGAAACAAAATCCCGGAAACACCATCGATATTGATAATGCGATCCTGGGGCGACTTGTTTCAAGATTCATCATACAAAACGGTGCAGCTCCCAACAAGGACCAATTGGATGCGCTTATTGAAAGCGAAATAAAAGAGGAGATACTATACCGCGAGGCATTGAGAATGGGACTTGATAAGGACGATGAAATCATCCGCAGAAGGTTGTCGCAGAAAATTGAATTTCTTAAGACAGATCTCACCAAAGTACCCGATCCATCTCCTACTGAATTGAAGAATTATTATTCGACGCATAGCGAATTTTTCAGAGATTCTTCAACAGTGAGTTTCACACATATTTACTTCAATGGAGACTACAGCACGACAGACGACATAATGAAAAAAGCAAGCGCAATACTGAATATGCTCAATCAAAAAAAATTGACAAGAGCCCCGGAACTTGGTGACCGTTTCATGTTGCAAAATGATTATGCGCATGTTGATAAATTAGAAGCTCAACAATTGTTTGGCGCTTCACAGTTGTCCGATACATTATTTAAGTTACCGTTGCATCAATGGATCGGTCCCGTAAAATCAGGTTATGGATGGCACCTCGTATACATACAGCAAAAAAAAGAAGGTGCTGTATTACCATTTGAAGAAGTAAAAAATTCAGTTAGCGACCGATACGTTTCTTATCTCAAACAACTGCAGAACGACAAAGAATGGGAAAAGACAAAAAGTAAATACTCCATTCATAGAACCTACCTCGAGGCCAAATGAAAAAGCTATTCCTTCTCCTGCTGTGTCTTTCTAACGCCTTTGTATATGCGCATGAAGTAAGACCAGCTTACCTGCAGCTGACAGAAAATACAGATCAAAGCATAGATATCTTATGGAAACAACCTGCAATGGGCGATTTTTCATTGCCGCTCCATCCCCAAATATCCGCAGGCTGGATGCAAGATTCTACAGCTGATATTTCTCTTACAGAAACTTATGTAATAAAACAATGGCATATAAATAACACTCGCGAGAATTTAAACAATCAAATCATCCACATCGTTGGACTTGAAAAAACAATAACGGATGTATTGGTCGTAATTCAGTGGGCAAATGGAAAAACGATTTCGTATATTCTCAAACCTTCCTCTCCCTCGTTAAAAATTTCACGTGAACAAACGGTTCCGGTTTGGGGATACCTGCGATTGGGCGTCGAACATATCTGGACCGGGATTGATCATTTACTATTTGTACTCGGATTATTATTGCTCGTTAGCAATCGCCGAAAATTGATTGCAACCATCACTACGTTCACCATTGCGCATAGCATTACACTGGCACTCGCCACGCTCGGAATAATTCACGTTGCGTCTTCTTTTGCGGAGACTTGTATTGCATTGAGCATCGTTTTTTTAGCAGTAGAACTTGCAAGACACTATCGTGGTCAGGACGGAATCACTTATCGATATCCATGGGCCATTTCATTTATATTCGGATTGATGCATGGATTGGGTTTTGCCGGAGCGTTGGCCAGCGTAGGATTGCCACAGCAATCCATTCCGCTCGCACTATTGCTTTTCAACGTTGGCGTGGAAATAGGTCAGTTGGTATTTGTAACGGTGGTATTGTTCATCATGCATTTTGTGCGGAAGATAATTTTGTCACGACAACACTCACTGCGATGGATACCTGTATATGCGATAGGTGGAATGGCAGGATTTTGGTTTGTGGAAAGGTTGGTTGGATTGCTTAATCTGCCGTAAAAATTATTGCCACATGATTATTGCTAGTAATAAAGGCGATTTCGAGAACATCCTTAAAATCATAAATGATGGGGCGTCTGCATACAAGGGAATTATACCAGATGACAGATGGCAAGAGCCTTATATGTCACGCCAAGAGCTACTGGCTCAAATAGAAGACGGCGTAAAGTTTTGGTGTTACCTCGACAGTAATAGAATCATTGGTGTAATGGGAATTCAAGAAAAATCTGACGTTACGTTGATTCGGCACGCATACGTTAGAACGTCCGCAAGAAATAAAGGCATCGGCAGCAAATTGTTGAACCACTTAGCAAAGCTCACTACAAAGCCAATATTAATTGGCACATGGGCTGATGCAGCATGGGCCATCAATTTTTACCAAAAGCATGGTTTCAAATTGGTGTCGCATCAGGAGAAAGAACATCTGTTAAAAAAATATTGGACAATTCCAATTCGACAAATTGAAACATCCGTGGTACTTGCAAGTTCCGGCTGGACGAGTTCCAGTACGTTCAAGCTTGCTTAAACTAACCATCGAAATAATCGCGCAGGCTGTAGGATGCAATTGAGAGATAGTAAACGAAAAAACGTGCAAAAACGATCTAAATAAGGTATAAATCCTTATACCGGCGCGAGTTGTTCGACTCGCATGCACGATGTTTAACTTGCTTTAATGACCCGTCGAAACACTTGCGCCGGGTTGGGTTTTGACTTCAACGATGTTACTACAAAAGCAACCACATTAAAAACATCCATAATCATGTGCAAAATAGGTGCGAAAAGAATTACCGCTTCATAGAACACGTTCACATTTCAAAAAACAAAAACCCCGTAATTTCTTACGAGGTTTCAAAACAATCGTCTCATCCGTCCACTGTCATCATCTGACATTGTACCGCGTACGGGAATCGAACCCGTGATTCATCCGTGAAAGGGATGCGTCTTAACCCCTTGACCAACGCGGCGTGCTGCTCAGTAGCCTTAACGGTAACGGTTATTTACCGTGAAAGGAGTGCAAAGATATAAGTGGAGCGAAAATCTGCCAAAACTATTTGTTCCTTTCGTAGCTCACTCAGGCCCAGTCGGAAACCCACAGAGATTATATCCATATTAGGCCCTCCAAAAAAGCTGAATATGTCGTAACTTCGTGCCCTTAAATTTTAAACCTCAAATTGTTAAGCTATGAGCACAGTTAAAGTTGCTATCAATGGTTTTGGCAGAATCGGCAGATTGGTATATCGCCAGATATATAATATGGAAGGAATCGATGTAGTAGCGATCAACGATTTAACAAGTCCTAAAGTTTTGGCGCATCTCCTTAAATATGACAGCGCACAAGGCCGTTTTAATGAAGAAGTAAAGGCTACCGAAAACTCTATCATTGTAAATAAAGACGAAGTAAAAATATACGCTCAAAAAAATCCCGCTGAAATTCCCTGGAAACAACATGATGTGGATGTTGTTCTTGAATGTACCGGCTTCTTCACGGACAAAGCAAAGGCCGAAGCACATATCACTGCCGGCGCAAAACGCGTTGTGATCTCCGCCCCTGCTACCGGTGAAATGAAAACAATCGTTTTCAATGTAAACCACAATATTCTTGACGGTTCAGAAACAGTGATCAGTTGCGCTTCATGTACAACGAACTGTCTCGCCCCAATGGCTGATACACTCGATAAAACATTTGGTATCGTTTTAGGCGTTATGACTACCGTTCACGCATACACGAACGATCAGAATACACAAGATGCCCCCCATGCAAAAGGCGACCTTCGCCGTGCAAGAGCAGCTGCTGCGAATATCGTTCCGAACAGCACCGGTGCCGCAAAAGCAATCGGATTGGTTTTACCAGGTCTAAAAGGCAAACTGGACGGAAGTGCGCAACGTGTACCGACATTGACCGGTTCGCTGACTGAACTCACAACTATTCTCAAGAAA
>Ga0268264_10004034_pt1 | contig 12574 bp, 14 predicted proteins | sample KBSSwiS32_FD_190357 | JGI IMG/M metagenome (GOLD analysis project Ga0268264, IMG submission 190357) | Switchgrass rhizosphere microbial communities from Kellogg Biological Station, Michigan, USA - KBS Switchgrass S3-2 (SPAdes) (version 2) | ecosystem: Host-associated > Plants > Roots >... | reverse complement strand
ACTAAACCGCCCGAGCATGTTGCGCTGCAAACCGAGGCCAAACGAAACCATCGTCACGATGACAGCAACGCCAACGATCACTCCCATCGTGGTTAACGTCGCCCGCAGCTTTGCCTGGTGGAGATTACGGATCGCGAGTCTGAGAATGTCGAGAAAACTCATAATGCTTTTCGTCGAATCAACTGTCAGCGATCAATGCATTCGTCCAAATACCAACTCGACCGAGTCTGCTGTCCAATCAGCAAGACTATGCGTTACCACTTCGGCGCCAACAGCTCGCAAGGCATCTTCCGTTACGGTGTTCGTTACTCCCAGCGTATGCATTCCCGCAACACGTGCTGACTGTATTCCTGGTGGTGAGTCTTCAATCGCCAGGCACTCTGACGGCAACAGCGGAAGAAAACGTTCGCTCTGCCGTTTTTCATTCAACTTTTCGAGACCGCGTCGATAACAATCTGGCGCCGGCTTGCAGACTGAAACATCTTCCGCTGTCACCAGAACCGAAAACAGTGGGCTCAACTTAGCCCGCTCAAATACGTATCCCACCTCCATCATGTTTGCCATGCTCACGAGACCAAGTGAAAAGCGACGCGCGGCGGCGTTCAGGAAATTCAACACACCGGGAAACAACGGCAGATCTTCAATCATCTTTCGATGCAACTCGGTCTTGGCGAGCAAAACGCCTTCAACAATTTCTTCCGACGCTGTCTTTTTTGATTTGTCGAACATGGCGCGCACGAACGTTTTGTCGTCCATTCCCAGTGCCGCCATGTACAACTCTTCATTGAGTTCGATTTCATAGTCTTTGAGAACTTCTTTGTAGGCATTCATCTGGATTAATTCGTCGTCAATTATGACGCCGTTGAAGTCGAAGAAGATGGCTTTGATCATGGTTGACCGCTCAATCCGCTACTCAGCTTTCAGTTCCTCGATCTTGAGATTTTGCTCTTCAAAGAGTTTGGGTAAACGCTCGCTTTCGAGTACGTCTAATCTGCGCAGTACTTCAGTGATAGACAGTTCATTTTTCAGGTTCACCTGATAGTCAAGATCAGCGCGGAGTCGATCCTTCTCACCTTGCCGGTTCTGAGACATCATGATGATCGGCGCCTGCATACCAGCGATTACCGCCAACACAAGATTCAGCATTTGATACGGAATTGGATCAAAACCCTTCACCAGGATGTATGAGTTGAAAATGATCCAACCGATTATGAGTCCGATTGAGACGCCGATGAATTTCCAGCTACCGCCAAACTCGGCAATCAAGTCAGCAGCACGATCAGCAAGGGTCGATCGCGCTTCGGCCTCTTCGTTGACGTTCCTGGACACGCGTGACCGTAACAGTTCATCAGTTCGTCGCAATCGATCGGTCAGGGCGCTGAGCATCTTCAGCGCAACATCAGGATTCTTGTGAACGAAACCGAGAAACGATTCTCTCGACAGAACAGCCAACGTCCCTTCTTCGATCACATGAGCATCAGCGGAACGCTGGCGACCGTCGATCAATGACATCTCACCAAAAAAATCTCCCTGGGCCAGCTCGGCCAGTGTGACTTCATTCTGATCCTCGTCGTGGATGCTGATACGCACGCGACCACTCTCAATCAGATACATGGCGTCGCCTTTATCGCCGTGCCGAAAGAGGCGCGTGTTGCTCGCAACTACTTCTTCCGACAAGAGGTCACGCAAATCCTTTGCAGCATGATCATCGAGCGAACCGAACAGTGGCACCGAACGCAGTGCCTCGAGTGTCATTTGACTTGAGGGGTTAGACATCGCTAGCTCCTTCTCTTCTCGCTTTGGAATAGTGCGTCAATGGACCACTCGAACCTGGACGCGTGACCAGACTCGCGGGTGTGCATTTCGCAGAATCTCCTACACCACTCTTCCGTCTTTCATAAACACAATCCGATCCGCAAAACTGTTTGCCAGTTCCTGATCATGAGTAACCATCAGGATCGTTAGCGAATCGTTATTGACCATATCTCGCAGCAGACCGAGCAACTCATGCGCTCTAATCGAATCAAGATTGCCAGTCGGCTCATCCGCCAACAGAACTTTGGGACTGTTAGCCAGGGCACGCGCAATTGCCACGCGTTGCTGTTCGCCGCCTGACAATTCGGAAGGGCGGTGTGACGTACGATCAGACAAGCCTACACGACCTAAAAGTTTTTCTGCGCGTTCACGCCGTTGTTGGCCACGCAAGCCACCAAACGCCAAAGCTAAAGATACGTTTTCTTCGGCACTCATCGTGGGTATCAAATTGAAGTTTTGAAAGATCATCCCAACAGAAAAACGCCGGTAGCGAGCCATCTCGCGTTTGCTAAACGGCCCGAGCGGTTTGGATCCAAAGTACACCTCACCCTTCGTCGGATGGTCCAAGCCACCGAGCATATTGAGCAATGTCGATTTGCCTGATCCCGAAGTTCCCTGAATCGCAACAAACTCGCCCTGACGAACGTCGATGGAAACATTATCCAAAGCCGTGACGTTGTTACTGCCCATTTGATAGATCTTTGAAACTTCTCGAGCTGAGAGCAACGCGTCCATAGGTATCTTTACGGTTAGGTTAACTGCACAGGACTAGAACTGCCGGATCTCTTTACACGCCAAAGCTCGGCCTGCTCTTCTTCAAATCCCTTTAAAGACATTTCAAACGGCGCCGCTTCGTATTCGCCGGAGTCCAGCAAGCCCCGCACCCTCGCATCATCAAAAACGGTGCGCGAGATTATCACGTCGGTTCCGGAAGAGAGACCCTCAAGTCGCGCAGCCAGGTTTACCGTTGAACCAAAATAATCGAGTCGATCGTTTAGGGTCACCGCAATGCATGGCCCAGTGTGAAGTCCAGCCTTCAATAACAGAGGCATTGTTCCATCCGTAGGACTCGCGAGAGCAGCTTGTGCTTCCAACATTGCAGTCAAGGCATTGTCAGCAGATCGAAACACCGCCATTACTGCATCGCCTATGGTCTTCACAATCGCACCGTCACGCTCAGCGATGATCTTTTTGAGCACGTCGAAGTGATTCATGACGCGACCAAAGGCAGTCGCATCACCAATCTCGCGATAGAGCCTGGTGGAATGACGCAAATCGGTAAACAACACGGTCAACGTACCTACAGAGATCTGTTGCCCTGGTCTAAGCGCCTCAGTCGAAAACAGATCACGAAAAACTTGTAGTGCGGTTACCTCTGCGGCAGTGGCTGCCTGGTCGCTCCACGCCGTGCGTTCAAGAATCAACAACTGTTCATGGGCAGTTTGATTCTTAAGTGTTAGTTTGAAGCGGTTAGACAGCTCGAGTACATCTTCGGTCCAACCGCTTGCCGATACGTTCACCGAAACAGCAGTCGCTCCCTCGCTTGCGACTTTGATCGGTTGAGAACCCGGCAATTCCAGGGCTCGCAAACGATAATTCCCGATACCTAGCGGCAAATCGAGAACACGTTCAGCACCCGCCGGCAATAATTGTTGCACGACTATGTGTGGCGTTCGCTGCGGACTTCCGATGCAAAAGTCTTCCGACTCAACCCGACGAATCGCAGGGTTTGGTCTGAAGGTGAGTTCGACAAAGCGATCGAAGTTTGCAGTGAAATCGATCTTACAAGTCGAGCAGTGACCGTCCTCGGGAAGATTCTTCAGAGTTGGACCGACGTCCTGTGCTCCTCGACACATCGGACACAGCAAATCCCAACGGAGGTCCAGTAAACCGACCCGCGTGGCGCGCAAACATGTCTCGAGCACAGAACGCCTGGGAACACTCCAGTTGTCAGCCAGTTGATAAGGACGAATTCTTGCTACTGCAAAATCATCAGCCGTCGAAATTAAGTCGATCAACTTATCGATCACCAATTTCGCTTCAGCTGATTGCTCAGTTTCTTTCAATAGCCTCTCGGCCAGTGAATCAGTCCGCGAGCGATCTGTCTCGGGCAACATCGAGGTGGCCTCACTCAACGACGCATCAACACCAGCGGACGCTAACTCATCGTACTTTTGAAAAGCCGCTCTTACTGCCGGGCCGGTTTTCAGCTTGAGTTGCATCGGAATCGCCACGGTGCCCACTGCGTTTCTCGGAGTCGCGCGTATTTCGTACGTAACTCGGGTGCCGCCATTTTCCAACGGAGTGAGTTCAGCGAGCGCTCTCATTTGGGCCATTGGGCCTTTACTGTAAATCCGTTCGATCCCAAACCGGTGCGGACGAACCCATTCAAATGGTTGCTCCTCCCACTCGACATCCATTCCGTAAATTGACAGTCTCACTTTGTGACGCGCGTTGCGTAGAGCCTTGCGATCTTTTTCGATGTCTATCCGAGGGACACCAGTATCACGGTTGAAACGATTAGTGTCGGCAATGAAGGGCCACAGACTTTCAGGACTCGACTTGAGATCGAATACCCAGCGGTAATGAAACTCGCGAAAGGGCATGATGCTACAAAGTAGAAACAACTTGGCGGCGGGTGTTCTGATTTGAAACCCACCGCCACATTTTGTCGCGACGATCCTCCGCGACCGCCAGGTATTTCACAGTGTAATAAGTGGCTGCGGAGTGCCACTCAAATCTTCAAACTTCTTTGTATTCGGAATCGACATCTTCATCGGAAGATGCCACGCGATAGTTCTTCGACTGCACCTGCTTCGTAATCAACAAGTCGTCTTTCGTCTTCAATAAATCCGCGCGACTGTAGACCGACAATTCGAAGTTGTACCCGTGAGTAATCGCGTCTTTTGGACAGGCTTCCACGCAGTAACCGCAGAAGATGCAACGTCCATAATCGATGTTGTAAACCTCGGCGTAACGCTCGTCGACACCAACGCGTTCACTCGGAGGTCGTGGATCGTCACGAGCAACGATGTAAATACATTCTGAAGGACAAGCAGCTGCGCACAAATAACAGGCAACACACTTTTCTCTGCCATTCTCATCTACGTGCAAGAGATGTTGCCCGCGATAGCGTGGCTGAACCGTCACGGGTTCATCCGGGTACTCGACTGTCCATTTCCGCTTCGGAATGTATGACAACGTCACACCCATTCCCTGGATAATGGCCTTAGTCGAATCAATGACATCAGTAATAATGGACATTCCTACCTCAAATACGAGTTGAAAAGATTATTGGTTTGGGGTTAGCTGTGAACCTGTTGCCTGCCAACGATTGTCGCGCCAAACGAATTTGTCGACAAAGCTAAAGCCTTTTTCTCCGCCAGCCAACTGAAAGCGAACCTTGCCTGACAATGTCGCCCGATCTCCGCGCAACGTCAACTGCAACTCCTCAAATTCCCATTTTTGCACCCCGGTATCGCGCTCGACTGTGTTGATGTACTCAGCTTTGCCTTGCATTTTCCCGGTGGCATCCGGGCCAACATAATCATCAGCCAGAATCTCGCCGAGTTTCTTTTTGTCAGCATTCAGATTCGCAACGGTCCACTCGTGCTCAAGATCTCTTAACTGTGACAGCACTAGTTCTTTATCTGTCGGCGGTGGACTGCTGGGAACCTCGGTTACAGAATTTGTGTTGCGATTTGTGTTTTCCGAGTTCGAGTTGCTGTTTGGTAAAGCACTATTATGGTTTCCGCCGTTGCTGTTTGGAACCGCGACCGGGTGTGAAGGCTTCACCATGCGCGGGATTAGTAACACCGCGGCGATGCTTACTCCCACGATGGCGATCAAGAGCAAACTGCCAATTCCCAAAACCCAAGGCCACGCGCGTCTACTTTCCTTGTTACCCTGCGGAGGAACATACGATGGCGGTTGATACGCAGGCGGCGCAGTCCAACTGGGGGTGCTGTCGGGTCTAACTTCAGTTAGTTCGTCCTCTTTTTCCTCAACCGGAACGAGCGGTGTGCCATCGTCTGTACAGAAACTCAGATTTGAATCTGTAAACGTCTTATTGCAAGTCGGACAACGTTTCATTACTTCTATATTGACCCTCAGGAAAAAATTCTGCCGATAACAGCAAAGAAGATGATCACGCCATAGATTAATACGCTGAGTGAGCCGGCAACGATCCCAATAATCGCAAAGGGTTTTCCACCGTTAATGTTGGGAGCCTTTTTGATTTGTGACAACGCAACCAAACCAAGGATCAACGCAAGCACGCCAGGAATTGGTCCAAAACAAAATGTTCCCACAAAGAGACCGATCAGGCCGACCAACATCGAAGCGATAGCCAATCCCTGGTTTGGCTGCCTTGGATAAGCAGGCGGTGGCGGTGGCTGCCAAACTGGTGACGGTGCTGGTGTCCGTCCAGGTTCGGAAGGAATCCAGGATCCAGGTGCATTGGGATCCGGCGAACGCCAGTTTGGCTGATCGTAAATCGGCGGCGCATACGGTGGCCGCTGACTGCTCGATGACGATTGATTCAAGTCAGTATCAACGAGAATAGTTCCATCGTCCGAGCAGAACGTAATCCAAACCTCGGTGTATTGCTTCTGACACTGGGGACAATATTTCATCGAGGATTAGTACGAAACAGCAATCGCTTTTGTTGTCTTAAACGAGTTCCAGTTTGCTAAAGAAATATGCAATTTCTATTGCGGCGTTCTCATCAGAATCAGAACCGTGGACTGCGTTCTCGCCGAGAGATCCGCCAAATTGTTTCCTTAACGTTCCTTCATCTGCCTTTCCCGGGTCTGTTGCGCCCATGAGATCGCGCCACGCTTTTACAGCTCCTTCTTTCTCGAGAGCCATGACTACACAGGGTGCACTCGACATAAACTCGGTTAGTCCGGCGAAGAATGGTCGTTCGCGGTGAACAGCGTAGAAACCTTCCGCTTCGCCCTGACTCATATGGATAAGTTTTAATCCGCGGATTTTAAAACCGCTATCGAGAATTTTTTGAATGATTGATCCTGTGTGACCTGCACGAACAGCGTCAGGTTTGATGATTCCAAACGTTAGATTCATTGTTAGTTTTTCCGTTTATTGATTTAAAATTTCCCAAACTCACTCGGGTCTTTGAACAGGAATAAAACTCTCACCTGTAGGTTTTGGACTTTCTACTTTCTTCTTCTCCGGTTTTACAACTGCCGTACTCGAACCTTCTTTTTTCACCGTCGTTTTGCGCGGGGGCGGCGATGGATTCAGACCACTGATTTGTGGCACGTTCACTGAGTTCGAACTTGTCTTTGGGGCGGGAGAAGTTGACTTTGAACTGTTCTTATTTCCCTCTGTCTTTTGTGCCTGTGCCGGCGCGGTGCCATTTGCATTTTCCGAGACACTCGGCTGCGGCGTTGCTGCCGGAACCTGGCTCGACGTGTTTTTCTCGCTGCGGTCGCGCGTCACGATCCACGCGATAAAAACTCCGGACAACGCCAACACTACAACCATCGCGAATATCCATGGCAGCACGCTGCGACTCGTCTGAGTTTTTGAACTTGCGGCACTCTCAGACGGGTTTCGCAATAACTCCGGATGATATTGAATGGTCGAGAGTGGTTCAGCACCATCAGTTTGCGGAGCCATCTGGGTTGGCGCTGGTTCAGGCGCTCGTGGCGCCAGTCGCCAGGTTGCATCCAGATCGATATTACGAGTGACGTTTCGTAATTCAGTTCCGTCGGCCAGACAAAAGATCATCGTTTCGTCTGAATAAACTCGCTGGCAAGTCGTGCACGTTTTCATGACAACTTTTAAACCTCAAAAAGCGAAATGAGAACGAATCGTTCTACTAATTGTTTACACCGCCGCCAATGCATCCTTCATCGCAACACCGATGTCAGCTGGCGACTTCACAACGTGAATACCGGCTTCGTTCAGCGCTTTCATTTTTTCCCCGGCGGTTCCTTTTCCACCTGCGATAATTGCGCCGGCATGTCCCATTCGTCTTCCTGGCGGCGCAGTCTGACCGGCGATGAAAGCCACGATCGGCTTGGTCACATTTGCTTTAGCAAAGGCTGCCGCCTCTTCTTCCGCAGTGCCCCCGATTTCACCAATCATTACGATTCCTTCAGTTTCCTCGTCAGCCTGAAACAACCGCAACGCATCAACGTGTGTCGTACCCACAATCGGGTCACCACCGATTCCAATCGCGGACGATTGGCCCAAACCTAAAACTGTTAACTGGCCCACTGCTTCGTACGTTAGCGTTCCCGAGCGTGAAACCACGCCGATGCTTCCCTCTCTATGAATGTGACCGGGCATGATTCCGATCTTGCAGCGTCCCGGCGAAATGATTCCAGGACAGTTTGGTCCGATCAATCGAGTCTGCTTGTCACTGAGGTATTCCTTCACCTTTACCATATCGAGTGTCGGGATTCCTTCAGTGATGCAGACAACCACCGGAATACCGGCATCCGCAGCTTCCATGATTGCATCAGCGGCAAACGCCGGCGGAACGTAGATCACAGACGCATTGGCGCCTGCTTCCTTTACTGCATCAGCGACAGTATTAAAGACAGGAATATTTTCGTGAGTAGTACCACCTTTGCCTGGTGTTACACCGCCTACGACATTGGTTCCATACTCAACCATCTGCTTGGTATGAAACGTTCCTTCTTTTCCGGTGATGCCCTGTACGACAAGGCGAGTCGATTTATCAACTAAGACACTCATAAACTCTTCTTTGCTGGAGTTTTTAATAAGTCATGTGGCCACTGTAAAGTCCAACCAGACTTATTATCACTTTCCACCAATTTATCCTTTGCTGTTATGAAAGTTCAAACCTCTGCCCGTACTCCGGTACTTCAACATTCCAACCAAATCGTTCCTTGATATGGCCGGCCATCGATTCAGCTGCTACTGGTTCTCCGTGCGTCAGAAAAGTCCGACGTGGCGCACTTGATTGCATGCCTTCCAACCAACGTAAAACTTCTTTCCAATCAGCGTGCGCGGAAAAACCTCCGATCTTTGCGAGTCGACAACGCACCGGAATCCATTGACCAAGAATCTTAACTTCCGGTTCGCCATTCTGAATTCGACGTCCCAACGTTCCCGCCGCTTGATAACCAACAAACACAATCGTCGTTTCAGGATCGGGTACGAGTCGCACCGCGTGATGTAAAACTCGACCACCCGTCATCATCCCGGAAGCACTGATGATGATTCGCGCGCCCTGGGCATCATTTAACTTTTTCGATTCAGCGCGCGAAGATGCTGTGCTCATCGAATGTGTTCGCAATGGATGTCGGTGACTGTTGAGCACACTGACGTACTCCTCGTCGTGTTCTTCCTTACGATTAGCGTATGCAGTTGTTGCGGCGGCGGCCATCGGCGAATCGACCGTCACCGGTAAAACAGGAATCGCCTTCTCATCTTCGAGCTCACGAATTAGGTACACGATCTCCTGTGTACGTCCGACGGCAAACGCTGGAATCAAAACCGGAGCATCACGCTTCGCCGCATCATTAATAATTCTCGCCAACGCAACTTTAGGATCCTCGGGATCATGTAATCGATCGCCGTAAGTTGATTCAACGAGCATGTAGTCACACGACGGTGGTGGACTCGGATCTTTGATGATGGGTTGATCGTAATGACCCAGATCTCCGGAAAACAGAATTGTTCGGCCTGAACCATCGTCACCGGCGCCGTCAAGCTCCAACAGCACCAGACTAGAACCGAGGATGTGACCGGAAATTCTAAAGCTCGCAAACATTCCTGGCGCGACCTCAAAACGGTCACCGATGTTTGAAACACCCTCGATCAACTGCAAACTAGCGTCAGCGTCCTTCTCCGTATACAGCGGCAATGCTGGAGAATGCTTCGACAGGTTGTGACGGTTCTTGTAGTCGGCATCTTCTTCCTGCAATCGTCCCGCGTCGGGAAGAAGAATTTTTAAAAGATCGGCCGTGCCACGCGAACAATAGACTGGTCCATTAAATCCTTGCTTCACCAGGCGTGGAAGATAACCCGTGTGATCAATGTGCGCGTGCGTGATGAGCACGGCATCGATTGATCGTGGATCGAACGGTGGCTCGAGCCAGTTTCGCTCACGGAGTTCCTTCAATCCCTGGAACATACCGCAGTCGACCAGAACTCGTGCGCGACCGGTGTCAACGAGGTACTTCGATCCAGTGACTGTGCCTACACCGCCCCAAAAAGAGATTGATGCCAAGGACTAAACTCCGTGAGTCGTTTATGAATGAGCGTGAACTGCCGCTTGGTTTGCTCTTCCTCTGCGATAGCCAAACCACACCAGGGCCGCAGGTATTAAAAGAGCCAGGTTGCGAAGAGCTGTCGTTACCCCAAGCTGACTGGCAATGATGCCTCCAAAACAGCCGCACTCGAGCGGTTCACCGTTGAGCACATAAACGTAATAGAGTGCGTAACCCGCAAACCCAATCAACAACAATCCTCCGAGCAAGGCGCCGATCCGAACAGTGCGCGGCAAAAGCAACAAAACCGCGGTGATAACCTCCAACACGATAACTGCGATCGTGACCGGCCATGACCAACGCTCATAATTGAATCCTGAAGCGCTTAACAGTTGGGCCACGTTCTGGGCAAACGCCTTTGCGATCGCCAACTTTGCACCTGCCGTAAATAGAAACAGCGCTGCAAGGAAGAAGCGACTAATGCGCGGGAGCCACTTCAGAACCGAAGCGAAGACACGTAGACGTGAAGACTCTGAAACCAGGCGAGTGCCCGTTCGCAATTCTCCAGTGCCTGCCTCATCCATACTCGTTCGCTCGCGTCTCGTGAACTTACGCCGCCAGGCCTACTACTTTCTCCGCAGCGTCCTGCATTCCGTTTGCGACTGTGAAGTTAAGGCCTGACTCACGTATCACACGTTGGCCTTCTTCAACATTGGTGCCTTCTAAACGCACTACTACCGGGACTTTTATTCCCAGGTTCTTGGCCGCTTCGACCACACCGCGTGCAACCATGTCGCAGCGAACAATACCGCCAAAGATATTGATCAAGACGGCGCGTACGTTTTCGTCTGCAAGTAAGATACGAAATGCGGCTTCCACTCGCTCCTGGGAAGCGCCGCCGCCGACATCGAGGAAGTTTGCCGGCTCGCCACCCGCAAGCTTGATGATGTCCATCGTCGCCATCGCCAAGCCTGCACCATTCACCATGCAGGCAATGTTTCCATCAAGCTTGATGTAGTTAAGATCAAACTTCGACGCTTCGATTTCCAATGGCTCCTCTTCATTGAGATCACGAAGCTCAAGAAAATCTTTGTGACGGAAGAGAGCATTGTCGTCGAAGTTAATCTTGGCATCGAGTGCGATGAGTCGATTGTCTTTCGTCAATAAAAAGGGATTGATCTCAGCCAGAGACGCATCCATCTGCTCATACGCGCTATAGAGCGACTGCATGAATTTGACGGCTTGCCCGATTAACTCGCCCGGCAGTCCCAAACCAAACGCCAGCTTACGTGCTTGAAAGGAACGAAAACCCACTGCAGGATCGATCGTCTCTTTCATAATCTGTTCCGGCGTTTTTGCCGCGACTTCCTCAATATCCATCCCACCCGCTGATGAAGCCATGAATACGGGGCGCCCACTCGCGCGATCCAGGACGATGCCCAGATAAAACTCTTTGTGAATAGGCAGTCCTTCTTCTATTAAGAGGACACGCACTTCACGACCTTCCGGACCGGTCTGATGTGTAATGAGCTTCATGCCCAACATGTCCTTGGCAATGGCCCGCGCTTCAGCCGGACTTTTTGCCAGCTTCACCCCACCACCTTTACCACGACCGCCGGCGTGTATCTGCGCTTTGACCACAACCACATCAGTTCCCAATTCCTTCGCGGCTCTTTCAGCTTCATCTGGAGTTCGCGCAACAATGCCGCGCGGAACCGCCACTCCAAATTTCTTCAACAACTCTTTTCCCTGATACTCATGAATCTTCATGCACTTGCCTCAGACGATTCGCAGATACCTGCGAAATTTTGTTTTGGATGGAACGGCGATGAGTGTAACGGCGCACATGGATCACTGCAAGCGAGCCTCCCTGAAGTGCGCTCACTTGTATCGCTTTGTTAAAGCACTACTCGCCTTCTAGAATCTTTGACGCCCAACATTACTCAAAAAGGGGAATGACGTTCACCGAGTCGGTACCGCACTCCAAGGAGCTATATGAACGAAGTTGTTGTCACTTCTCAAAAGAATTTGCGAAACGAAGTCAGATATGGATCCGGTCATACGATGATCACCGACGAACCACGCGAGATTGGCGGCGAGGATGCCGGGCCAGATCCCTATACTTTGCTGCTGGCAGCTCTTGGCAGTTGCATTTCGCTAACCGTGACTCTCTACGCTCGCCGCAAACAATGGCCACTTGAACAGGTGATCGTTACGCTTCGCCAAAATCGTCAGCACGCAAAGGATTGTCAGGAATGCGCCGGAAATCTTGAAGGCTACGTGCATCGAATCGAACGCTCCGTAAGTTTTGTTGGTGACTTAACCGACGAACAACGCGCTCGTCTAACCGAAATCTCACACAAGTGTCCGGTCCATAAAACGCTGACTTCCCCGATTGTGGTTGGTGAATGGACTTAAAGATGTTTCTTGCTAAAAAGATATGGCCAGTTATTACAAAACAGCTATGAGCCGAGACTGATAACTGTTTGAAAATAACTGACCAATTGAGTGGTCGGGACGGCGAGATTCGAACTCGCGACCTCACGCAC
>Ga0268264_10004033_pt1 | contig 12576 bp, 13 predicted proteins | sample KBSSwiS32_FD_190357 | JGI IMG/M metagenome (GOLD analysis project Ga0268264, IMG submission 190357) | Switchgrass rhizosphere microbial communities from Kellogg Biological Station, Michigan, USA - KBS Switchgrass S3-2 (SPAdes) (version 2) | ecosystem: Host-associated > Plants > Roots >... | reverse complement strand
TCGGATCGGGAACGGCTGAACAAAGCAGTCGCCGACTATATCCGCAAAAATGCTGCTCGCCACAGCGACAGGCGCGCCATTTTTTCGTTCCGGAAATAGACGCGCCGGGACGGAGCGAACGGCTTCAACGATCGCACGCACCGGCGATCGCCGAACGTGCCACCCCCCAACGATGCCCGCGGCCAGATTGCTACAAGGCCGGCAGCACGAGGCCGCCGTCATTACTGCCCTCGAGCTGCCAACCATTCCAGGTCGGTTGCCACGCCACGAAATTCTCTTCCTTGAAGTCGAGTCCGCGCGCGTGCTGACCGCCGGTGGAATTCACGAAAAGCGTCTGCATCGCAGAGAAATTATAGGCAGCGGGCGACCCGCTGTTGAACCGGATCCAGGTCGTGGCGTTGAACGCCGTTTCATCGCTCTTGACGATCTCGATCGAGAATGAACTGCTGATCGAGGCGAGCAATTTCACGGGCGTGTAGCTGCTGTTATTGCCTTCGCTATATTCATAGCCCCAGAGCGGAAGCCCGCGGAAGGGCGCGCTTTGGGGCTGATCGATGCGGTGGAGGGCATGGCCATGCGGGGGGCCGGCAACGGGAACGACGATCTTCGTGCGGGATCCATCGGTGAAGCGCATATTGGCCCAATCGTGACGGGCTACCCCCTTGTAGGACCCGAGATCGACGGCGTTCATGAATGTCTCCGCCATCGAGCGGGCGAGCAGGTTTCCGCCAAGGTCATAGTCGATCTGCGAGTGCGTCACGCTCGCCGGCGGGTTGAGCTTCGTGGTATTCCACGTCATCAGATAATGGGCCGCGGTCGGCGGTCCCAATGTCAGGCCTTTGGCTTTCGCCCAGTCGCGCTGCGCCTGCCGCTTCAGCCCTGTCGGCGAGGAATCGCCGGTCGTGACGAGCGGAGAGGTCGAGCGGTTGAACTCGGCGATCGCGATGCCCGCGTCCGGATCGAAGGTCTTGCCATCGAAAATATAATGGGCATCGAGCATCGCCTGGTTGATCTCGCCGCCGGGCGAGGTCTCCGGCACACCGAAGAAAAACGCATCGAGCACGGGACCGTAGATCGGCGCATTCTCGGCCGATCCCCACCAGTGCAAATGGACGGTCGCGGCGTATAGATTGCTCCGCGTGAGGCTGCCGAGACACGCCTGGATCCGCTCGGAATCGCTCCACATGCGCTCGGCATAGCTCAATGTGCCGGCGTTGCCGCCGGCGCTGTTGAGCGTGGCCTGATCGTCGCTGAACAGCTGGCGGATGCCGGTTCCACCGATATTCTGTTCGATCAGGAAAATCGGCCAGTCGGTGTATCGCGCGCAATGTTCGAAGAATTCGATCCGGCGGGTGCCCATCATCTTCCTGTTATATTCGCCGATCAGGATGCCCGGCTTGACGAAGATGCTGGTAACGGCCCGCGTGACGACGAACGATCGGTGCGCAACGCTGCTGCGCCAGACCGGCGGGATCGGCGTGGTGCCGGCGGTGGCGTCGCCCGCCGGCGTGCCGGAATTGCCGAAGCTGGACCCGACATTGGTGATGTAGCTCCATTGCGACTGGCCCCAGCCGGTGAAGCCGAAACCGACCCAGACCGGCGCATTGTCACGCCAGGTCACGCCATCGCAGTCATAGACGAGGTAATGCGCTTTCGGGCCGCCGGGGATGTCCAGCCATCCGGACACCGCATTGCCGGCGACCTTGCCGACGCGCGCATCATCGACAACGACAGTGTCGTCGGCATCGACCACGCGCACGCGCAACGGCTTGCCGTCGGCAATGCCCATGGTCTGCGCCGTCACATAAAGCGCAGCGGTCCGCGCGCTTGCCGGGACCGCCAGCAGGCACGGATCCTTGAGCGGGCGGGGCTTGATCCACTTCGCGGCGGCGTTCGGTCGGTGGTTCGATCCGGCGCCGATTTCACCCTTGACGGTCAGCGTCGGGGCCGTGCCGGCCCCCAGGAAAATGGTGCTGGTCTGGATCACCCCATCGCTGACGAACGGCACGGCGAGACGAAGATTCGCACCGAACAGGCCCGAAGGATCGGCGCCGTTCAGGAAAGCGAGCCATTCCGCATCGGTCGTGTGACGGTTGACGACCATGAAATTGCCGATTTCGCCGCGGAAATAGCTCATCGTCTGTGAAGACGTATCGCCGGCCGTGGTCGGGAAATTGGCGGAGTCCGCGCCACCGAAGCAGAGTTGATAAGCGCTTGCCGGCGAAACGGCGATGCCGGCGCCGGAATAGGCAACCAGCGGACCATGATAGGTGTCGAGCGTTTCCAGGTCCCAAACGCGAACCTGCATCCGGTTGGACGCATCGCGGCCGATGACGAACAGCGCCCTGCCCGACCAATCGCCGTGACTGTCGAGGTCGGGCGGAAACGGGTTGTTGTAGGTCGAAACGATCGACAAATTGGTGACGGTGGTCTCCGTCGCCGACTTCTCGGGCGGCAATACGCCCGTTCCGAGAATGGTGTCTGCGCCCGCGGTGTCGCGCATGTAGAACAGGCCGCGATTCTGCTTGTCGGTGAAACCCGCGGGCACGAACAGCGAGTCTCCGCCCTGCCAGAAAAAGCTCAGGGAGCGGGCGGATGTCGCGCTCGGCCCCATGCCGATCATGCAGGCACGGCGGCGAAGCAGATTATATTGGAGCAGCGGGATCGCGGCGGTGAAGGCCATGCAGCCCGCGGAGCCGAACAGCGGCCAGTCCGCGATCAGCGACGCGGTGTTGGTCAGTTCGATGATGCCGTTCACGCCATCGCCGGCGCTCTCGCCATTTTCGCGCGGGAAGCGCACGCTTTCCACCAGGCGAGGGATGGTCGCGTTCGCCTGGGTCATTGCGGCACCTTCCGAATGGCTTCAAGTCAGTGGCGCACTCATGTGGCCGCGGGATGATTCGGGCAAGTGTGGAGGTGGCGAACGGGTCCCTTCATGGATCGTGTCCGACGATCTTCCGGCTTCATGGTGACGGCCCCGGTCACTGGGCAACACCCCCCTGCCACCATCGCTTTTCGGTTTCCGAAGATTCGAAGCCTTTGTACGTCTTGCCGGAACGCCCTCCGAAGCGCCTCATGGCGCATGCTTCAAGGGCGGGTGGTGGGCATCGGCAGCGTCAAAGCCGCCGAATAAGCCTGAGTTGCTCGCCCGCCAAATGCTCGAACCCGAAATGCTGGTAGAAGCGCACAGCATTATCGTCTTTCGCATCAACCACGATCGCGTAAGCCATGACCTCCGCCCGGGTTACGCGAAGCACGACATCCGCGAGCAGCGCCGAACCCAGTTGCTGCCCTCGATGGTCGAGCGAGACCGCGAGACGTCCGAGCAATATCGCGGGTATCAACGGATAGCGCGGAAGGCGTCTGACCTGTTCGGCGGGTAAATGATCGAGCAACAACGACGTTGCCGCAATCGTATAGTAGCCTGCGATCCTGTCCTCGTCATCGAGCGCGACATAGCACGAAGCGACACGCCGGCGCATATCCTGGGTCGCTTGCGTCAGCAGATAGCGATCGAGTTCGTCCGATCCACTCGCGAACCCGGAGCGATCCCGCTTGCCGAGCGGTTCGATCCGGTAGGACGTCATTTGCTTTCGCGGATCAGTGCGGCATGCGCGGCCATCGCGCGATCGAACCCGGCAGACGGCATCGGCGGGTTCGAGAGAATGGCCACGACCCTTTCCTGCGCTTCCAGCGACAGGCGGATGATCTGCGTCTCCGCGATCCGAAGCTCGGCCGCGCGACGTGCGGCATCGACCACGAAATCGCTGACGCTGCGCCCTTCGATCTCCGCCGCGCGCTTGACCGCAGCGAGGACATCGGGCGTGATACGCGCTTCGATGCGTGCCGATCGGGTGGATGATGGTGGCATGCGAAAAAGTCTCCTTGGGCCAACAATGTACGGTGAATTACCGGACAACTCAAGATCACTGTCGGGCGGGGGCGGGCGGGCGGAGGCTGCGCGTTGATGAGCATTGCCGGATCGTGATAGGCTGCTTTTGGAGGTACCATGGCCAGCAGCGTCGATCTTGGAAACCAGCTGGAATCGTTCGTCACCGATCTGGTGAAGACCGGCCGCTACACTTCGCGCAACGAAATCCTGCGCGAGGGCATCCGGCTGATCCAAGAACGCGAAACCCGTCTGGCAGTTCTGGATGCATCGATCGCACGCGGTCTCGCCGATGCCGAGGCAGGCCGGGTCCATGACATCGACGACGTTGCCGTTATGCTCGACGCACGATACGCCGCTGCGGAACGGATGCGCGATACGCAATGAAGGTCGTCCTGACGACCGATGTGATCGAATCATTACACCTTAACAATTTTCGGCAATTCCTTTAATATCGATGCTCATGACCGAAACTCCCCTGCGCCAGATCCGCGCATTCCACGATGATCTCACAATCCGTGTCTACCAGGCATACAGCCACGAAATCGCGAACACTGCGCTTGCACACGGCACATTCGTCTCCCCGCCGTTCAGCATGACCCGTATGACATGGATCAAACCGTCCTTTCTCTGGACTATGTATCGCGCCGGGTGGGGCTACAAGGATGCGGGGCAGTCGCGGATCCTGGCAATCGACATCACGCATGACGGCTTTGCCTGGGCGCTGGCGCATAGCTGCCCGAGCCATCCGGAACCCGGCATGTCCGATGACGACTGGCAAGCGCTCAAGGACCGCTCACCGGTGCGCGTGCAATGGGATCCGGAGCGCGATCTCCACCACGCCCCACTCGCTCATCGCGCCATCCAGATCGGACTGGGGCCTGTGGCGGTACGACACTATGTCAATGACTGGATCAAGCGGATCACCGACGTGACGCCATTGGCGCATCAGATCCAGTCTTTGGTGGCGCAGAACAAACTCGCAGAAGCGCAGCGCGCCTTGCCCGAGGAATCACCCTATCTCAGGCTCTGAAGGCGAACGGGCACGGACAGGCATTCGGCACCGGCGGCCTCGTGTGCTCAGCGAACAGACACGCTCAAACCAGCCGACTCTGCTTCACCGCCGCCTCGATGAAGCTCGCGAACAGCGGATGCGGATCGAACGGTTTCGATTTCAGCTCGGGATGGAATTGCACGCCGACGAACCACGGGTGATCGGGCCGCTCGATGATCTCGGGCAGTTCGCCGTCGGGCGACATGCCGGAGAAGATCAGCCCGCCCTTCTCCAGCGGCGCGCGGTAGTGGACGTTGACCTCGTAGCGGTGGCGGTGGCGCTCGGAGATCGCGGTCGCGCCATAGATCGTCGCGACATGGCTGTTGCCCGCCAGCGTCGCATCATAGGCGCCCAGCCGCATCGTGCCGCCGAGGTCGCCGCCGGCCTCGCGCTTCTGCAGGCCGTCGGCCGACATCCATTCGTTGATCAGGCCGACCACCGGTTCGTCGGTGGGACCGAATTCGGTGGTCGAGGCGTTGGCGATGCCGGCAGTGTTCCGCGCGCCTTCGATGCAGGCCATCTGCATGCCGAGACAGATACCGAAGAACGGCGCCTTGCGTTCGCGCGCGAAGCGGACCGCTGCGATCTTGCCTTCGGACCCGCGCTCGCCGAAGCCGCCGGGAACGAGGATGCCGTGCAGCGGCTCGAGCAGCGCGGCGATGTCCGAATCGGGCTGTTCGAACAGTTCGGCGTCGAGCCAGCGGATGTGGACCTTGACGCGATTGGCCATGCCGCCATGGACCAGCGCTTCGCTCAGCGACTTGTAGGCGTCGGCCAGGCCGACATATTTGCCGACCACGCCGATCGTCACCTCGCCTTCCGGGTTGGCGACGCGATCCATGATATCGACCCAGCGGCCCAGTTCGGGCGCGGCGCTGGCATCGAGACCGAAGGCTTGAAGAACGGCGATGTCGAGCCCCTCTTCATGATATTGCAGCGGTACATCATAGATGCTGCCCGCATCGAGCGCCGGGATCACCGCTTCCTTCGGCACGTTGCAGAACAGGGCGATCTTGGCCCGCTCGCTCTCGGGCAGCGGACGTTCGCAGCGGCAGACCAGCACATCGGGCTGGATGCCGAGCGAGGTCAGATCGCGCACGCTGCGCTGCGTCGGCTTGGTCTTCAATTCGCCGGCGGCGGCGATGTAGGGCACCAGCGTGACATGGACGAAGATCGAGTTCAGCCGGCCGAGATCGGCGCGCAGCTGGCGGATCGCCTCCATGAACGGCAGCGATTCGATGTCGCCGACGGTGCCACCGATCTCGCACAGCACGAAATCGACATCGTCGCTCTCGTTGCGCGCAAACGCCTTGATCGCATCGGTGACGTGCGGGATCACCTGCACGGTCGCACCGAGATAGTCGCCGCGTCGTTCCCGGGTGATGATCTGCTGATAGATCCGGCCCGACGTGACATTGTCCGACTGCCGGCCGGGCACGCCGGTGAAGCGCTCATAATGGCCGAGGTCGAGGTCGGTCTCCGCCCCGTCGTCGGTCACATAGACTTCGCCATGCTGATAGGGGCTGAGCGTCCCCGGATCGACGTTCAGATAGGGATCGAACTTGCGGATGCGGACGGTATGACCGCGCGCCTGAAGGAGGGCGGCAAGGCTTGCCGCCATCAGTCCCTTGCCGAGCGATGAGACCACGCCGCCGGTGATGAAAATGAACCGCGCCATGGGAGAACACGCCTAGCCGTATTGGACCGTTCCGGACAAGCGCCCGAACCCTCGGCCTCAAGAAAAAATAAATGGCCGGCGACGAACGCCGGCCGTCGTGCGCGCGTGGCTCAGCGCTTCGGGGCGGCACCCTTCGCCGGTGTCGGCGCAGCTGCGGGCGCTGCGACATTGCCCGCTGCGACCGCCGCATTGCCGGCCGAATCGGCGGCCGCGGCGAGCGGATCGTCCGTTGCCGGCGCGGCCGGCGCGGGTGCGCTCTGCTGCGTGGGCTGGCGCGCCAGCGACGTATCGATGTCGCCGGTGCGATTGCTGATCGAGGCCATCACCGCGATGCCGATCGACAGCAGCACGAACAAGGTGGCGAGGATCGTCGTCGCCCGCGTGAGGAAATCGGCCGCGCCGCGCGCCGACATCAGGCCGGTGGGGCTGCCGCCCATGCCCAGACCGCCGCCTTCCGACCGCTGGACCAGGATCACCCCCACGAGGGCGGCGGTGATGATGGCGTGGACGACGAGGAGGAAGGTGAACATTCTGGCTCGATCTGTTGAGGCTTGATTGCTGGCGCACATAGCGGCGGCACGCTTCGGGTTCAACCGGCCGCGGCTCCGCGCTTGACACCACGCACTCCCATACACAGCTGTGACCGGGACAGGCACTCTTCCCGAGGATTTTCCCGATGATCCCGTTCGTCCGCACCGCCATCACGGCGGCGCTGCTGCTGATCGCAGCGCTGTTCAGCCCCGCCCGCGCGCAGACGGCGAAGACCAGTGCCGATCCCGCTCTGTGGGTGGTGAAGGACAAGGACACGACGATCTATCTGTTCGGCACCTTCCACATGCTCAAGCCGGGCCTCGACTGGTTCGACGACGGCGTGAAGAAGGCGTTCGACGCATCGGGCGAACTCGTCACCGAAGTGATCACGCCCGAAGGCGGTTCGCTCGGCGAACTGATGGCGTCGCTGGCGGTGGATCATGATGGACCGCCGCTGTCGACGCGGCTCTCGCCCGAGGCCAGGAAGAATTACGAGGCGGCGATGGCGGAGCTCAAGATCCCGCCGACGGCGTTCGACACGTTCAAGCCCTGGGCGGCGGCCCTGTTCATCCAGGTGACCCTGTTTCAGCAGATGGGCTATGGCCCCGCCTCGGGCGCGGAGGCGGTGCTGAGCGCCGCGGCAAAGGCCGGCGGCAAGCCGCTGGGCGAGCTCGAAACCGCCGAGTCCCAGCTTCGCCTGCTCGACACCATGCCCGAGCCGGTGCAGATCGCCTTCCTCGAGGGGACGGTGAAATCGCTGCCCGAAACGCGCACGATGCTCGACCGGATGCTGGCCGACTGGTCGAAGGGCGATGCCGACGGCCTCGCCACGCTGATGAACGATTCGCTCGACGAGACGCCGGAACTGCACAAGCTGATGCTCGCCGACCGCAATGCGAAATGGGCGGATTGGATCGCGGCGCGGCTGAAGCGACCGGGCACTGTGTTCGTCGCGGTCGGCGCCGGGCATCTCGCCGGCAAGGACAGCGTGCAGGACTATCTGGCGGCGCACAAGCTGAAGGCGAAGCGCGTCAGATACTGATTGCACGCATTGCAACCGCCGGCGCCCCGGAGAATAAGGCGGCCGATGATCCGCCCGTTCCACTCGTTCGGCACTGCGCTCCTGCTGCTGGCGAGCTGCGCGCCGGCGGGCCGCGCGGCGCCGGCGCGACCGGCGCTCTGGTCCTTCTCCGACGCCGACACGACGGTCTATCTGTTCGGCACGATCCATGTGCTGCCCGAAGGCGTCGACTGGGATCATGGCAAGGTCGGCCAGGCGCTGGCCAGCGCCGACCGGCTGGTGCTCGAAGTGACCGATCCGGCCGGTCAGGACGGCATAAGGCGGACGTTCGACGCGCTTGCCGTATCGCCGGGCCTGCCGCCGATCGCCGATCGCGTCGCACCGGTGCACCGCGCGGCGCTCGACGCGATGATCGCCAAAGGCGGCATCCCGCGCGCCACGCTCGACCGGATGGAGACCTGGGCGGCCGCACTGACGCTCGTCGCCAGCCTCTATCCGCAGATCGGCGTCAGCGCCGAGGACGGCGTGGAGACCAGGCTGGTCGAGCGCTTCACCGATGCGGGCAAGCCGGTGGCGGGGCTGGAGACGGCGGCCGAGCAGCTCGGCTATTTCGACCGGCTGCCCGAAGCCGCGCAGCGGACCTTCCTCGACGGCATCGTCACCGATCATGACGATGCCGGCGCGCAGTTCGACACGATGGTCGCCGCGTGGCGCAAGGGCGACGTCAGGCAATTGGCGCTGACCGCGAACGACGAGTCCGGCCTCTCGCCCGAACTCGCCGACGCGCTCAAGCGCCAGCGCAACGCAAACTGGGTGGTGCGGCTGGCGCACGAACTCGACCGGCCGGGCACCGTGCTGGTGGCGGTGGGCGCGGCGCATCTGGCGGGCAGGGATTCGGTGCAGGACATGCTGGAGGCGCGGGGGATCCGGGTGAAGCGGGTGCAGTGATGCTGGGTTGCCTCAGCCAATCCCCTCTACCGCTTGCGGGAGAGGGAGAGACGCCGAAGGCGGCGAGGGTGAGGGCCTGGAGGGCGGCGTTACACTCAGGCCCTCACCCTGGCTCGCTGCGCGAGCCTGTCCCTCTCCCGCAAGCGGTAGAGGGTAGACCCTTGCATTTCCGCGGTTCCGCCGCTATGCGCCCCCGTCCCCGTCATGGTCATCCCTGGAGGCGTGGCGGGTGTTTCAACCCTAGCGAATTGGAGACTGCAAGTGAGCGATCAGCTGACACTCGCGGCCGAAGCGCGCGAGCGGGCAGGCAAGGGAGCCTCCCGCGCTCTGCGCAACTCGGGCCGCGTACCGGCCGTAATCTACGGCAACAAGGAAGATCCGGCCTCGATTCACGTCGAGGAGAAGGCGCTGTTCAAGCTGCTGCACACCGGCCACTTCATGAATTCGGTGGTGATGGTGGATGTGGGCGGCAAGGCCGTCCGCACTTTGCCCAAGGACGTTCAGTTCCACCCCGTGACCGATCGCCCGCTGCATGTCGATTTCCTGCGCATCTCGGAGCATGCGACCGTGACCGTCCAGGTCCCGGTGATCTTCGAGAATGAGGACGCTTCGCCTGGCCTCAAGCGCGGCGGCGTGCTCAACATCGTCCGCCACGAGCTGGAGCTGATCTGCGACGCGGCCGAGATTCCCGACGACGTCACGGTCGACCTCTCCGGGTTCGACCTCGGCGAGTCGATCCATCTCTCGCACGTCACACTGCCCAAGGGCGCGGTGTCGGCTGCCGAGGATCGCGACCTCACCATCGCGACGATCGTGGCACCGTCCGCGCTGAAGAGCAGCGAAGGTGGCAGCGACGACGACGCCGAAGGCGAGGACGCCTGAGCCCATGTCGGGGCGATTCGCGCCGACGCTGTTGAAGATCGCCGCGGCTCTGGCCGCGGCGATTGCCTCATGGCCTGCATCGGCACAGGCCGAGCCGTTGACGGCCGATCCCGACGCGCTCTGCATGTTCGCATCCGCCATCTTCCTGGGCGATACCCAGGGCGCCGCTCAACAGAGCTATGGCATGTATTTTGGCCATTTCCGCGCGATCGTCGGCGAGCGTTACCAATCCGCCGGCGATCTGGCGGCGGCGCTTGCCGCCGCCCAGAAGCAGCTCAACCAGAAGAATGTCGAAGTCGTGTTCGAGGGGTGTCGGGCACGCGAAGCGCAGCAGGTGGGCAGACTCGATGATGCGATGGGCCTACCCCGCGAATAGAAGCTGAGTCGGGAACCACATGCAGCTCTGGGTCGGCCTCGGTAATCCCGGCGCGCGTTATGCGATGCACCGCCACAATGTCGGTTTCATGGCCGTCGACACCATCGCCGAGGTCCATCGCTTCGATGCGTCCCGGCAGCGCTTCCAGGGCTGGGCCGCCGAAGGCCGCATCGGCACGACCAGAATATTGCTGCTGAAGCCCGCCACCTTCATGAACGACAGTGGCCGCGCGGTCGGCGAGGCGATGCGCTTCTACAAGCTCGATGTCGGCGACGTCACGATCTTCCACGACGAGCTCGATCTGGCGCCGTTCAAGGTCAAGGTGAAGACCGGCGGCGGTACCGCCGGCCATAACGGCCTGCGCTCGACCGACGCGCATATCGGTAACGCTTTCCGCCGCGTCCGCATCGGCATCGGCCATCCCGGTCACAAGGAGCGCGTGCTGGGCCACGTGCTCGGCAATTACGACAAGGCCGAGATCGATCCGCTGACCGACCTGCTGGGCGCGATCGCCGCCGAAGCGGAATGGCTCGCCAAGGGCGACGACGTCCGCTTCATGAACGACGTCGCGATACGGATGCAGCGCGACTGAACCGCGCCTATCCAAACGTCTGCGCGAGCATCGCATCCGGCAGCCTGCCGGGCTCCGGCGAACGCCAGACGGTGATGAACCAGAACAGAGCGGCGGTGACCTCGACGCACGGGGTGATGATCATCGCCATCACGACGCCGGATTCGAACGGCCGATCATAGCCTCCGGCAAACGCCTGCCCGATGCCCCACAGGAACATGCCGACCAGCACCAGCGTCGGCAGGACGAGCGCCGCGACCAGATAATGCCACAGCTTCCGCTTGCCGAACCGCTGCAGGACGATGTGCGACGGCAGGCCGAAAACCAGGGTCAGGCCATGGCTGAACAGGGCCAGCATCCCCGTCGTCATCGCCGCGTTCGGACCCATGGACGTATAAGCGATGCCGAGGCCGCAAAACAGCAGGAACAGCGGCATCGGCGCGAGCGTGAACCCCAGCAACAGGCGCGACACTCTGCCCATCTTTTCCTCCAGCGAGCGGTTTCGTCCCCTCGTCTGCGCGCACCGCGTGCAGCGACGATGCCGTTCGTCTGCGCTTTTGATCATGATTCGATGCTGGCCCGCAACAGCGCCGCGGCAGACGTTCCGGAACGGCACGGCAGATAGCTGGCATTCCGGGATCGAAACCCTTATCTGGCGCCTTCATTCCGCCGCTTCGGGCAGCGCATCTTTAGATAGACAAGGGTTTTCCATGGGTTTCCGCTGCGGCATCGTCGGCCTTCCGAACGTCGGCAAGTCCACCCTCTTCAATGCGCTGACGCAGACCGCGGCGGCGCAGGCGGCGAATTATCCGTTCTGCACGATCGAACCCAATGTCGGCCAGGTCGCGGTGCCCGACGAGCGCATGCCGAAGCTGGCCGAGATCGCCGGATCGGCGAAGATCATCGAGACGCAGCTGGGGTTCGTCGACATCGCCGGGCTGGTGCGCGGCGCGAGCAAGGGCGAGGGGCTGGGCAATCAGTTCCTCGGCAATATCCGCGAGGTCGACGCGATCGTCCACGTGCTGCGCTGCTTCGAGAATGACGACATCCAGCATGTCGAGAACAAGGTCGATCCGATCGCCGATGCCGAGACGGTCGAGACCGAATTGATGCTGTCCGATCTCGAAAGCCTCGAGAAGCGCGTGCCCAATCTCGCCAAGAAGGCGGCGCAGGGCGACAAGGAAGCGAAGATCGGCGTCCGCGTGCTGGGCGAAGCGCTGGAGCTGCTGCGTGAAGGCAAGCCGGCGCGGCTGACCAGGCCGAAGGACGAGGAAGAGCAGCGCGTGCTCGATCAGGCGCAATTGCTGACCGCCAAGCCGGTGCTCTACGTCTGCAACGTCAACGAGGAGGATGCGGCCGAGGGCAATGCATTGTCCGCGCTGGTGTTTGCCAAGGCGAAGGCCGAGGGCGCCGAGGCGGTGGTCGTCTCGGCCGCGATCGAGGCCGACATCGCGACGATGGACCCCGCCGACCGCGCCGAGTTCCTCGCCGATCTCGGCCTGTCCGAAACCGGCCTCACCCGCGTGATCCGCGCCGGCTATGCACTGCTGCACCTGATCACCTTCTTCACCTGCGGCCCCAAGGAGACGCGGGCGTGGACGGTCGACAAGGGCGAGATCGGCGAGG
>Ga0268264_10004032_pt1 | contig 12578 bp, 11 predicted proteins | sample KBSSwiS32_FD_190357 | JGI IMG/M metagenome (GOLD analysis project Ga0268264, IMG submission 190357) | Switchgrass rhizosphere microbial communities from Kellogg Biological Station, Michigan, USA - KBS Switchgrass S3-2 (SPAdes) (version 2) | ecosystem: Host-associated > Plants > Roots >... | reverse complement strand
GTGCTGCCTGCGAGCGGTCGATGCCGCCCGTTTGGGTTGTGCCATGACTCCTCCGTCTATGCCGATCTTATGAAGCGGATCGATCGTGTATCGATCGACCTGCCGGCGTCGCTGGCGTGGCTGGCCAACGCGCCCGTACCCACTCTACTCCAAGCGCTGCGGATGGCCGTTGCAAGGGCAACGCGCGCGACTCCCGCGGCGGCCATTCGTCGCGGCGTCATGCTAGGCTCCGGTATCCATCGAAACAAGTTATAGTTTTTGATAATATCCATATTGATTCGTTTATGCATGGATCGGCGCTCCCGATGAAGAACGCGACGTTGCGACAGCTGAAGGTGTTCGAGGCGGTCGCCCGGCACCTGTCGTTCTCGCGCGCCGCGGAAGAGCTGCACCTGAGCCAGCCCGCCGTGTCGACGCTCGTCAAGCAGCTCGGCGCGCACGCGGGCCTGCCGCTGTTCGAGCAGATCGGCAAGAAGACCTACCTGACGCCCGCCGGCGTGGCGCTGCTGCCGCGGGTGCGCGCGATCGGCGAGCAATTCCGCGAGGCCGAGGACGCGCTCGCGCAATTGAAGGGCGTGTCCGGAGGCACGCTGAACGTGTCGGTGATCAGCGCCGGCGACTATTTCTTTCCGCGGCTGCTGGCCGAATTTACCCGGCGACACCCGGGCGTCACGCTGCACCTCGCCGTGCACAACCGCGAGGAGCTGTTGCACCAGATGGCGCAGAACCTGACCGACCTCGCGGTGATGGTCAGCCCGCCGCGCGGGATGGACACCGTCAGCGAGCCCTTCGCGCCGCATCCCTACGTGATCGTCGCCCCCCCGGATCACCCGCTCGCGCGACGGCGCCGGATTCCGCTGGCGGCATTGCTGCGCGAGCCGTTCGTGATCCGCGAGCGCGGCTCCGACACGTGGAGCGCGATGCAACAGGCGTTCGGCCGGCGGATGGGCAAGCTCGACGTCGCGATGGAAGTGACCAGCACGGAGACGATCAAGCAGGCGGTGATCGCCGGCATGGGCTTGAGCTTCCTGTCCGCGCACACGATCGGACTGGAGCGGCGCCTGAAGAGCCTGACGGTGCTCGACGTGCGCGGCTTCCCGCTGATGCTCAAGTGGTACGTCGTGCATCGCGAGAACAAGCGGCTGCCGCCGGTCGCGGTCGCGTTCAAGCAGTTCCTGCAGCATGACGGCGCGACGCTGATCGAGAAGATCACGCACGTGACGCTACCGCAGGATGCACGCAGCGCTCGCGCCGCTCGCGGCCGCAAAGTGCGATGAACGACTGGCCAGAAATCGCGCGCTGGCGCGCGCAGCGTCGAAACGAGCTGATCGCGGCGCGCGAAGCGATCGACGATACCGGCCGCCGCGCGGGCACCGCGAGCATCACGCGGACCCTCGAAGCGTTGTGCGCGCCGCTGCTCGGCCGGGTGATCGCGTTCTGTTGGCCCTACCGGGGCGAGGTCGACGTGCGCTTTGTGATCCGCACGCTGCGCGACGCCGGCAGCACGGCGGCGCTGCCGGTCGTCGTCGGCAAGGGGCAACCGCTCGCATTTCGCGAATGGCATCCGGGGGTCGCGATGCGCACCGGCGTGCTGGGCATCCCGTTCCCGGTCGACAGTCCGCTGGTCGTCCCGTCCGCCGCGCTGGTGCCGCTGGTCGGATTCGACGCCGCGGGCTATCGCCTCGGCTACGGCGGCGGATTCTTCGATCGCACGCTGGCGGCACTCGAACGCAAGCCGATCTCGATCGGCGTCGGCTTTGATCTCGCGCGAATGCCGACGATCCATCCGCAGCCGCACGACATCGCGATGGATTTCATCGTCACCGAAGCCGGTGCGTATCGGGTCGAACCGGCGGGGCTCGTCGAGGTCGGCGTCGACGACGCGGCGCCGCAAGTCGCCACGCTCGTCGCCGAGCGCAGCCGCTGAAGGGTGTTGCGCAGTTACGGCGACCCGAACCGCGCCCGCAGCACGTTCTTCTGAACCTTGCCCATCGCGTTGCGCGGCAGCTCTGCGACGACGTGAATGCGCTTCGGCACCTTGAAATGCGCGATGTCCGCCTTGAGCGTCGCGATCATCGCCGCCGCGTCGAGCGCTTGGCCGGGCTTCGGCACGACCACGGCCACGACCGTTTCGCCGAAATCGGGATCGGGCACGCCGATCACCGCGCTCTCGCCGACGCCGGGAAGCGCGTCGATGCGCTCCTCGATTTCTTTCGGATAGATGTTGAGCCCGCCGCTGATGATCATGTCCTTCGCGCGGCCGACGATCTGGACGTAACCCTCGGCGGTGATTTGCCCGAGGTCGCCGGTGCGGAAGTAGCCGTCGTCGGTGAATTCCTCGCGCGTGCGCTCCGGCATCTTCCAGTAGCCGGGAAAGACGTTCGGCCCTTTCACTTCGATCTGGCCAATGGTTCCGGCGGAAACCGGCGCACCGTCGTCGTCGACGATGCGAACAGACACGCCTGGCAGCGGCGGCCCGACGGTGCCGGGGATGCGCGCACCGACCAGCGGATTCGACGTGTTCATGCCGGTCTCGGTCATCCCGTAGCGCTCGAGGATCGCGTGGCCGGTCTTCGCGCGGAACTCGTCGAACGTCTCGGCCAGCAGCGGCGCCGAGCCCGACACGAAGAGCCGGATGTCCGCGCATTTCGCGCGGTCGAACGTGGGCTCGGCAAGAAGGCGCGTGTAGAACGTCGGCACGCCCATCATCGTCGTGGCCTTCGGCAGCAGCGCCGTGGCCTCGTGCGCATCGAACTTCGCGAGCCACAGCATCCGCGATCCGGACAGCAGAACGCAGTGCACGGCAACGAACAATCCGTGGACGTGATAGACGGGCAGCGCATGCAGCAGCACGTCGCTCTTGGTGAAGCCCCATTGGCTGACGAGCGTCAGCGCGTTCGACGCGAGATTGCGGTGCGTGAGCATCGCGCCCTTGGACCGGCCCGTGGTGCCGGACGTGTAGAGCAGCGCCGCGAGGTCGTCGGCCGCGCGAGCGATCGTGGCGAACTCGGCCGGCAGGTCGTTTGCGGCTGCGAGCAGCGTGCCGCCATCGGCATCGAGGGTGAAGAGCGCGGCGTCGGGCGCAAGCGCGGCGATCTCCTCGCGTGCGTCCGGGCGGGTGACGATCACCTTGGGCTGCGCGTCGCCGAAAAAATAGCCGAGCTCGCTTTTCCGGTACGCGGTGTTGAGCGGCAGGTATACCAGCCCCGCGCGCAAACACGCGAGGTAGAGGGCGAGCACCGGGGCGTGCTTGTCCGTCTGCACCGCGACGCGATCGCCCGGCGTGCAGCCTGCAGCCACCAGCGCATGCGCGATGCGCGCCGAATCCGCCGCGAGGTCGCCGTAGCTCACGACCTTGCCGCCGGGGATCAGCAGCACCGGCTGCTCGCGGTTCTCCGGGAAATGGCTCTCGAACAGCGCGTAGAGGTTGGCGTTCATCGGGTCGATGGCGAAGGGCTTGGGGCGCGTCGCGCGCGCTCGCGCGCCCCGGAGGAAGTTGCTATGCTAGTTCGCATAACAACTCCATTCATTATTCCATACTAGGAGGAAATCGCATGATCCCGTCCCGTTCGCGCCTTGCGCGTGCCGCTTTGCTGGCAGGAAGCGTCGCCGTCACGCTCGCGTGGATGCCGCTTGGCGCGCACGCGCAACAACCGCGCGTGCTGAAGATCTCGCATCAATTTCCCGCGTCGACCGCGACCGAGGGCGATTTCCGCGACCAGCTCGCGCGCAAGTTCGCGGCCGACGTCGAGAAGCGCACCAACGGCTCGCTCAAGGTCGAGGTCTATCCGGCGAGCTCGCTCGTCAAGACGTTCGCCCAATTCGGCGCGATCCGTAAGGGCGCGCTCGACATGTCGGTGCTGCCGATCGCCTATGGCGGCGGCGAGGTTCCGGAAGCCAACCTTGGCCTGATGCCGGCGCTCATCACGAGCTACGAGCAAGGGCTGCGCTGGAAGGACGCTCCGATCGGCAAGGAATGGTCGAAGCTGCTCGAGGATCGCGGCATCAAGATCATCACCTGGGTGTGGCAGGCGGGCGGCATGGCTTCGCTCGCAAAGCCGGTCGTCGGGCCGGACGACGCAAAGGGATTGAAGATCCGCGGCGGCAGCAAGGAAATGGACATGATGCTGAAGGGCGCCGGCGCCGCCATCACCAACGTGCCGTCGAACGAGATCTACAGCGCGATGCAGTCGGGCGTGCTCGACGCCGCGCTTACGTCGTCCACGTCGCTGATCAGCTTCCGGCTCTACGAGACGGGCAAGAACGTCACCTCGGCGCGCAAGAATACGTTCTGGTTCATGTTCGAGCCGCTGGTGATCTCGAAGTCGGTGTTCGACAGCCTGACCAAGGAGCAGCAGCAGGCCGTAGTCGAGGTCGGCGCGAGCCTCGAGAAGTACGCGCTCGAATCGGCGAAGGCCGACGACGTGCGCATGGCCGAGGTCTACTCGAAGAACGGCGTCAAGGTGTTCGACATGGACGACGCCGCGTTCGGGAAATGGCGGTCGATCGCGCAGGAAACTGCGTGGGAGGATTTTTCCAAGAACGTGAAGGACGGCAAGCGCTGGATCGAGATGGCCACGGCGGTCAAGTGACCGCATCACCCTTTCGGCAGCGCTTCGCCGGGCCGATCGGCGCTGCCGGCCGGCGATGACGCCGCTCCATCGCGCGCACCGCGCGCTCGCCGCGGTCAACACCTGGTTCGGCTACGCGTCGGGCGTGGTGATCGTCCTTTGCGCCGGCGTGCTGGTGTTCGAGGTCGTCGTCCGTTACTGGCTGCGCTGGGCCACCGACTGGGAGGTCGAGTTCGCGGTGATGCTGCTGATCATCGCGACGTTCATGAGCGCCGGCTACACGCAACTGCACCGCGGGCACGTCTCGATCGAGGTGCTCGACGGCGTGCTCTCGCCCCGGGTCAACCGCGTCCGGCGCTGGGTCGCCAACCTGCTTTCGCTCGCGGTGTGCGGATTCGTCGCGTACAAGTCGTGGGAGCTGTTCGGCGAAGCGTGGACGGATGACCGGTCGAGCAATTCGGTCTGGGCGCCGAAGCTGTGGATTCCGTTCCTGTTCATGGCGCTCGGCATGACGCTGCTGTGCCTGCAGCTCGCCCTCGACCTGGCCGTCGCGCGGCTCGTGCGTGCCTCCGGCGGAAAACCCGCGGCATGAGCACGCTGACGATCGGCGCGCTCTACGGCGTCGCCACGTTCGTGCTGTTGTTCTCCGGCATGCCGATCGCCTTCGCGGTCGGCGCGGTGGCGCTCGTGTTCATGTTCGCGTTCATGCCGGCGGCGAACATCGCGGTCATCGCCGAGACGATCTATTCCGAGCTCGACAATTTCACGCTGCTGACGATCCCGCTGTTCGTGCTGATGGGCGCCGCGATCGGCAAATCGCGCGCGGGCGAGGATCTGTACTCGTCGCTCAATCGCTGGCTCTCGCGCGTCCCCGGCGGTCTCGGCGTTGCCAACGTGCTCGCGTGCAGCGTATTCGCCGCGATGTGCGGATCGAGCCCGGCGACATGCTCGGCGATCGGGAGCTCCGGCATTCCGCAAATGCGAGCGCGCGGCTACTCGGAGGAGCTCGCCACCGGATTGATCGCGGCGGGCGGCACGCTCGGCATCCTGATCCCGCCGTCGCTGACGCTGATCCTCTACGGCCTCGCATCCGAGCAATCGATCGGGAAGCTGTTCATGGCGGGGATCGGCCCCGGGCTGTTGCTCACCGCGATGTTCATCGTCTGGACGGTTTTCCAATATCGCCGCGACCGGCTTCGTGCCACGGTCGCGGCCGCGGCTGGCGGTGCCGCGGTGGCCCCGATCGAGCACTACACGTGGTCCGAGCGCCTGGAGACGCTGCCGCGCTTCGTGCCGTTCCTCGTGGTGATTGCGCTCATCATGATGGCGCTCTACGGCGGCTGGGCCACGCCGTCGGAAGTGGCCGGCATCGGCGCGTTCGCCGCGCTGCTGATGGTGGTGCTGATCTATCGCTGCTACCGCTGGCCCGACATGCGCGCCATCCTCGGCGGCACCGTGCGCGAATCCTGCATGGTGATGCTGATCATCGCGATGAGCTTTCTCTACACCTATGTGATGAGCTACCTGCACATCACGCAGAGCGTGGCCGAGTGGCTGATCGCGCTGCCGCTGTCGAAGTGGGCGTTCTTCTTCTGGGTCAACGTGCTGCTGATCGTGCTCGGGTTCTTCCTGCCGCCGGTGGCGATCATCCTGATGGTCACGCCGATCCTGCTGCCGGCGCTGAAGGCGCACCACTTCGACCTGATCTGGTTCGGCGTCATCATGACGATCCTGATGGAGATGGGGCTCATCCATCCGCCGGTGGGCCTGAACCTGTTCGTGATCAACGGCATTGCGCCCGATATTCCGCTCTCCAAGATCGTCTGGGGCGTGCTGCCGTTCCTCGTGCTGATGGCGGTCGGGATCGTGCTGCTGTGCTTCGCGCCCGACATCGCGATGTTCATTCCGAACCACTATCAGGGCAAGTAGCCCGGCGTTGAGCGCAGCGAAACCCGGGACATCGTGTTCGCCGGCGCGTCCTGCCCGGGTTTCGCTGCGCTCAACGCCGGGCTACGCGCTGCGCTCGACACCGGGCTACGCCTTCGCTCTGCTGCTCGCGAGCGCCAGCGTATTCGCTGCCGCATCGATCGACTACATCCGCGAGGCGCGCTGGGCGCAGGAGGTGCTCGCCGGGCTGGTCGTCGGCGAGCCGCTCTATCTCACGACGCCGACACGCGCACGCATCCTCGCGCTCGACACCGTAGCGTCGGGCGCCGCCAAGGGCAGCGTCATCGTCGTGCACGGCGTCGGCGTGCATCCGGACTGGGGTCTGATCGGCGGCGTTCGCACGGGCCTTGCGGACGCCGGCTTCTCGACGCTCTCGGTGCAGATGCCGGTGCTCGCCGCCGACGCGACGCGCGACGACTACCGAATCGCGATTCCCGAGGCCGGCGACCGCATCGCCGCGGCCATCGCTTTCCTGCGCGCTCGCGGCGTCGCGAAGATCGCGATCGTTTCGCACAGCATGGGCGCGACGATGGTCGACGCCTATCTGGCACGGCCCGATGCAGCACGCATCGACGCCTGGGTACCCGTGGGAATGCTCGTGGACTTCGCGAGCGCGCCGAAGGAGCCGGTGCTCGACGTCATCGCCGAGCGCGATTTCGCGGAAGTGAAAGCGGGCACGGTCGCGCGTTCGCCGCGGCTGCCGAAGGACGGGTGCTCGCGCGCAGTCACGATTGCCGGCACGGATCACTATTTCGATCAACGGCAGAAGGAATTGACCGCCGCGATCGCCGAATTCCTCGAGCGCGCGTTCGCCAACCGCTGCACGTGATCCGCCCGCTTGACCCGGTCGCGAAGGCAGACTAATTTCGGGTGCAGCGGAGATGGCAATGGGCAAGCGGGTCGCGGTCATCGGTGCGGGTCCGGCAGGGCTCGCCACGGTCAAGGAATTGCTCGACGAAGGCCACGAGCCGGCGTGCTTCGAGCGCGCGTCGAGTCTTGGCGGCGTGTTTCGCTTCGGCGAGACGGACGGCGTTGCGTGGGAGTCGTGCCGCCTCACGTCGTCGCCGCTGCTGACGTCGTTCTCCGATTTTCCGGAGCCGGCGGATCGACTGATGCACCTGCCGGCGCGAGAGTACGTCGATTACCTTACACGCTACGCCAACGCATTCGGCGTGCTGCCGCGCATTCGCTTCGACACCACCGTCGAAGCGGTCGAGCGCGACGCCGGCAGCTGGAAGGTCCGCACGCGCGATGCGGCCGGCGTCCGCGAAGCGCGCTACGACGCGGTCGCCGTCTGTTCGGGGCTGCATCAGCATCCTTCCACTCCGGAGTTCCCCGGACAGCAGAGCTTCACCGGCGCGATCATGCACAGCGCCCAGTACCGGCGTCCGGCGCAAGTTGCCGGCAAGCGCGTATTGATCGTCGGCGCAGGCGAGTCGGGCGCCGACGTCGCCGCCGAAGTCGCCGCGAACGCGGCCGAAACGGTGCTGTCGCTGCGGCGCGGAGTTGCGGTGCAGGCGCGCACGCAATTCGGCAAGCCGAGGGATCTGCAGACGTCGCGGCTGATGAACAGCACCGCGCACTGGATCTTCCAGACGCGCCACCCGGCCGACGACTACAAGCGCCGGGTCTATCGCTGGACGTTCGTGCCGTTTCTCTTCGTCGACAAGGCGCTGCAGAAATTCTATGTTTTCGTCTACGAGTATCTGCCGCTCTATCGGGCGCCGAATCTCGCCGGCGTCCTTGCCAATCTGCGCACGCGCAAGCTCACGCTGCGGCTGATACGCGAATCCGGCGGATCGTTCAACGAGCAGTTCGGCACGAAGGACGACGATTTCGTCCGCGCGATGGCGACCGGACACTGCCGACGCGTTCCTGGCGTCGAGCGCTTCGACGGCCCGCGCGTCGTCTTCACCGACGGGTCGACGTTCACTCCGGATCTCGTCATCTTCTGCACGGGCTTCGATACGCGGATGCCCTTCCTCGATCCGGCGATCGCGGCGCCGCCGCGGTTCATGCACGCGTTCAATCCCGACGTCGGGCCGAGCCTCGGTTTCATCGGCTTCCTGCGCCCGGCGTTCGGCGCGATTCCGCCGCTCGCCGAGCTGCAGGCGCGCTGGTTCGCGCTGGTGCAAAGCGGCCGGGCGTCGCTACCGTCGCGCGCGGAGATGCAGCGCTCGATCGACCATTGGCGCGAATACCGAGCGCACGTCTTTCGTGCGGTGAAGGGTCGGCTCGACCACCTGGTCGAGCACACGCCGTTCTGCGATGCGCTTGCCGAGCAGGTCGGCTGCAAGCCGACGTGGCGGGACATCCGGCGCGAAAGCCGCGTGTTCCAGCGCAAGTTCGTCGAAGGGCCGTTCGTCGCTGCGCAGTATCGGCTGGTCGGTCCGCATGCGAAGCCCGAGATCGCGCGTGCGGTGATCGAGAACGTGCCGGTCGCGCATCAGCTACCCGACAAGCTCAATCTCTACCTGCGCTGGAAGCTCTCGCGGCTGATCCATCGCCTTCGCGGCCCCGAGTTCGCGCCGAAGCTCGAGCTGAAGGAGCAGTAGCGCATGAGCGCCGCCGGGCCGTCGCAAGGACGCCCACGCGAGCGGGGCGAAGCCCAGGCTCGAAGAGCGCGTCCGCGAGCGTGGGTGCCGGCCGACACGTCATTGCACCGCATCGGGACAATGTTCGCGTCGGCCGAGGCGAATAGCTCCCTCTCGGAGGGAAGGCGCGATAGCGCCAAGGGAGCACCAATTAATGTGCGCCTTTCGGTGGTGATCCCTACGCTCGACCGGCCGGGTCAGCTGCGCGCGTGCCTCGGTGCGCTCGCGCGCGACTACCCGGCCGATGCCGAAACCATCGTGGTCGCCGACGGTGGCGAGATCGATCTCGCGCCGGTCGTCGCCCCATTCGTCGAGCCCTTGCGGCTCTCGCTCTTGCGCATCGATCACGCCGGACCTTCGGCCGCGCGCAATCGCGGGCTCGCGGCCGCGCACGGCAAGATCGTCGCGTTCACCGACGACGATTGCCGTCCGCAACCGGGATGGCTCGCCGCGATCGCAAGCGGCGTCGAAGTGTCGCCTCCGCGCGCGGTGGGCGGCACGACGCTGAACGGCTTGCCGGGCGACGCGTATGCCGACGCGATGCAGCTCGTGCTCAACCTGCTGTCGCGCTACGATCGGGCGAAGACTCGCACCGAACGCTTCCTGCCGTCGAACAACTTCGCCTTTCCGACCGTCCCGCTGCGCGCGCTCGGCGGCTTCGACGAGCGTTTTCGCACCGCCGAGGATCGCGAGTTGTGCCGGCGCTGGGCGGCCGCGGGCCATGCGCTTGCCCGCGCACCGGAGGCCGTCGTCGAGCACGATCCGCAGCTCGACTTGATCGGCTTCGTCAGGCGGTTCTTCGCGTACGGTCGCGGCGCCGCGCGCTTCCACGGCACGGGCGCAAACCCGGGCTTGCGCGAAAGCGTGCGCTTCCATCTGCGATTGCCCGTGCTGGTGCTGCCGGAGCTGCGACGTCGGGGATTGCTCCGGGCGATCGCGATCGTCGCGTTGCTCGGATTGTGGGAAGCCGCCAACGTCGTCGGCTTTTTCGCCGAAGCCTTGCGCCGTCGCGAAAGCGCTCGCGCCGCTGCCGAATCGCGCCGCCCCGCGGGGGTGCGATGACGCCGCGCGTCTCGGTGGTTGTCGCCACGCGCAATCGTCGCGCGATGCTCGCGCGGGCGCTGGCGAGCGTCGACGCACAGACCTTTCGCGATTACGAGATCGTCGTCGTCGACGACGGTTCGACCGACGGCACCGCAACGTGGCTCGCGGCTGCGCGGCCGATGGATCGTCTGATCGCGGTAGCTCCGGCCCGCGGGGCCGCCGCGGCGCGCAACCACGGCGCAGCAGGCGCGCGGGGGGCGATCGTTGCGTTTCTCGACGACGACGACGTTTGGCTGCCGCGATACCTCGCCGCGCAGGTGGCGCAGCTCGACGCCGATCCGCGCGCCGACCTGGGCACGACGGGGCATGTCGAGGTGGATCCCGCCGGCCAAATCGAGTACCCGGATCTGCGTCCGCTGCTGGCCACCGACGATGCGCTGGTGCAGATGCTCGCGGCGTGCCCGATTCACACGCTATCGGTCGTCGCGTGCCGCCGCGTGGCGCTGGCGCGCATCGGCCTGTTCGACGAGACGCTCGAGGTCGTCCACGATCTCGATTGGTATCTGCGCCTGCTGATGGCGGGCGGCCGGATCGTCAACGACCCGACGCCGCTCGTCGAGCGCGCGATTCCCGGCGGGCTCGTCTCCCAATATCGCAGGTGGTACGCGGAAGAGCGCGCGCTGCATCGGCGCGCCTTCGAAGCGGCTCGCGTGGCTCCGGCGTGCCAACGGTGGATCCGCGCGGCGCGCGCGTTGTTGTTTGCGCGGATCGCGCTCGGGAGGCGTGACTTCGCGTTCGCGCTCGCGCGCATCGGCGAAGCGATGGCGACCGCGCCGATTTTCTCCGCGCAAATGGCGGCCACGCGATTGTTGCGTCATCGTCGAGGCGCGTTCGCGTGGAATGCCCGCGCGGCAGCTCGGTGATGAGCGCAACGACGAGCGTGCTCGACGCGGCGCTCGCGCTGGCGACAGCCGCCACGCCGGCACGAAAGCCTGCGTACACGCCGAGCCGGGCGCGCGACATCACGCGCCGCGGCATCCTGTGGCTCGGGCAGACGTGCAACCTGCGTTGCCACTTCTGCTACTTCCTCGACCGGATCGAGGACGAGCGCCATCCCGAGCACGCGTTCATGCCGCTCGCCAAGGCGAAGGCGATCTGCAAGACGCTCGTCGACTACTACGGCAACAACTCGATCGACATCCAGGGCGGCGAGCCGACGCTGCATCCGCAGATCGCCGAGATCGTCGCTTACTGCGCGCAGATCGGACTGTCGCCGACGTTGATCACGAACGCACAGGCACTCGCGAGCCGCGCGAAAGTCGCCGAGCTGCGCGCGGCGGGCATCCGCGATTTCCTCGTCAGCGTGCAGGGTCTCGGCGACGTCTACGACGAGATCGTCGGGCAGTCGGGCGCGCACGTCCGGCAGATGAAGGCGCTCGCCAACCTGCAGGAAGAGGGCGTGCCGTTCCGGTTCAACACGGTGCTGTCGAAGCCCGCGCTCGCGCAGCTCGTCGACATTGCCGAGCTCGCGGTGCGCACCGGCGCCGAAGTCGTCAACTTCCTCGGATTCAATCCGTTCAACGACCAGGCGACCGGCAAGCGCAGCGTGAAGAACGTACCGCGCTATTCGGAAGTGCGCGAGCCGCTCGCCGCGGCGCTCGATCATCTCGCGGCGGCCGGCGTCGAAGCCAACGTCCGCTACCTGCCGTTTTGCGTCGTTGCGGAGCGGCATCGGAGCAACCTCTACGATTTTCCGCAGCTGCCCTACGATCTGCACGAGAATGATTTTGCGAGTTGGTCGTGGACCGATCTGCCGGCGCAGCGCGCCACCCACGCGCCGCTCACGCCGCCCTTCGGCCTCGGCCCGCGACTTCCTCTCGGGCCGCTACGCTCACCGCTGCGCCGAATGGTCGTGCAAATGCCGCGCGTCGGCGGCCGACTGCACGCGGTCAAGCAATCGCTGGAAAGGCAGTGGGCGGCCGCGCCATCGGCGAAGTCGCGCGACGAGCTCTATCAGGCCGACGCGCGCGTGCGCGCTCGCGAATACACCGGCTATCGGCACGTGGCGCCGTGCGCCTCGTGCGACGCGCGCGCGATCTGCGACGGGTTCTACGGCGACTACGCGGAACTGTTCGGCAGCGACGAAGCGCAGCCGATCAAGGTCGGCAGCCCGATCGCCGATCCGCAGCATTTCTCGCGCGCGCAGATGAAGCGCATCCATCCGCTCGATCTGCTCTGGCTCGATTCGAGCGGCTAGTCTCGGTCGTCGTCTTCGCCGCGGGTGGCTCGGACGAGACGATCGCGCACCGCGAGCCATTCGCGATCCTCGGGCACCGCCTCGATCGCGATGACGTCGGCGCCGCTCGCGTCGAGCGCGCGCAGGTTGGCGTAGAGATCGTGCGCGTAGCCCTCGGCATCGGAC
>Ga0268264_10004024_pt1 | contig 12590 bp, 12 predicted proteins | sample KBSSwiS32_FD_190357 | JGI IMG/M metagenome (GOLD analysis project Ga0268264, IMG submission 190357) | Switchgrass rhizosphere microbial communities from Kellogg Biological Station, Michigan, USA - KBS Switchgrass S3-2 (SPAdes) (version 2) | ecosystem: Host-associated > Plants > Roots >... | reverse complement strand
AACCTCGCCAAGGGAACCTGCGGCGGCTCCACCGTCCGCCGCGGTATTGCCTCCGTCCGACGCGGAAGTCCCGCGCCGCGCGGTTCGGCCTCCGCTCTTGGTGGAGCGCGTCGATCCCTCGGTCTCGGGCGATGCGGTGGCGCTTTGCGCGGCAGCCTTGGTCATCGTTTCGATCCAGGTCGGCGAAGACGGCCGGCCGACGAAAGCTCGCTCGCTGGGCACCAGCCCGGCGGAGTGCCGCGCTTCGGCCGAGGCGGCGGCTTTGCAATTTCGTTTCGATCCGGCCCAGGACGTTCAAAAGAAACCGATCGCGGGGAACGCTACCGTCTCGATATCGTTCGGAGAAATCCAATGACGATGCCGATGTCTCAAAAGCTCAGAGCAGTTCTGCTGTTGGCCGCCTTGGCGCAGGGCTGCGCCTCCACGGGAAACGCGGGAAAAGGACAGGTGGTCGCCGAGGTCACCTCGGAACCCGAGGGGCTCGCCGTCTCGTTTCGCGGCAAGCCGGCCGGCAAGACACCGTTTCGGCGGCCGATCGCGAGCCTTGCCGAGGTTTCCCAGTTCCAGGCGGTGCGGGCGGAGCCGAAAACCATCGAGCGCCGTTTTCGGGTGCTCGGACCGAATCGGGTGGAGGTGCTGATTCGCACCGGCTCGGAGCCTTCGGCTTTGGCGAAAGCGCTCGGTTTGTCGCGGGTGATCGTGTTCGACTACAGCGACGCCCCGACTTTCGAGTTCGACCGCTACGAAATCAAGCCGACGTTCGAGGCGCTTCTCACCCGTCAGGCGGAGCTGCTCGCGAGCGCTTTTTCCGGCATCGAGATCTACGTCTGCGGCCATACCGATTCGACCGGCGAAGACGACCATAACCGGGTCCTGTCACTGCGCCGTGCCGAGGCGGTGAGCCGGTTTCTCGCTACGCACGGCGTCGATCCGGCGCGTCTGCGGACTCAAGGGTTCGCGGCGGACTATCCCGTGGCACCGAACACCACCCCGGAGAATCGAGCGCTTAACCGGCGGACCGAGATCGTCCTGCCCGATTAGGGTCGACTGGAGTCCGGCCCGTCCCATCGAACGAAACGGAGGAGCGGTTTCATCCGCCCCTCCGCTCCCTGCTCAGTGCAGCACGCCCGCATCCCAGACCGTTTCGCCGCCGACCAGCGTGAGCACGCTGGTCGTACCCGGCACCGCGGGCGGCGGGATCGTGAAGATGTCCTGCGACAGCACGGTGAGGTCCGCGAGATATCCGGGCCGGATCGAGCCCTTTTGCCAATCTTGGAATTCGGCCGCGGCCGAACCGCGGGTGTAGGCGGTGACGGCTTCTTCCATCGTCAAAGCCTCTGCCGGATGGAAGGGATGGATGACGGCGAGGAACAGATCGAGAAACGGATTCGCCTGGCCGGCGTCCGAGCCGAACGCCAGCCGCACCCCCGAAGCGAGCAGTGTATGGAGAGGTTGGATCACCGCCGCGCGGGCGGGACCGATCGCGGGCGAAAAGTCGAGCGCCAAGTGGGTCGGGTTTTGAACCACGATCGCGCCCAACTGTTCGACCCGCTCGATCTGCTCGGGGTGGAGGAAATCGCCGTGCTCGATGCGCGGGCGCAGCAGCTGCCAGATGAATGGCGGCGCCGCGCTTTCGAGAGCACCGAGAAGGTTGTCGAGCGCCCGATCGCCCACCGTGTGGCAGAGTAGCTGGTCGCGTACCGGCAGGCCGAACAAGCTGCGATGGACGACCTGGTCGAGCTGGCTTCCCGTGAGGTTGAAGTGGCCGATGCCGGGAAAGTCGACGTACGGCTCACGCAGGTAGGCGCTCCGCTCGATCGGCGTGCCGTCGAGCAGCCACTTGATCCCCGACCAGGTCAGCCGGTCGGTAGGATCGAATTGGGGGGCCTGGCACGGTTCGTTCTGGGTCAACGGCACGCACATCGAGCGCACCCGGATCGCGAGGTTGGCGTCGGAAAGGATCTGCACGCTCCGCGCCCGGGTGACTCCGATCGTCATCTCCTGGACCGAGGTCACGCCGACCTGCGCGGCTGCCGCGGTGAGCCCCTCGAACTGCGCGCGCAGCACGTCGTCCGGCACGGTGGCGCGGATGGTGCGGATCACCCGGAACAGCGCGTATTCGTTCACCACGCCGTTGACCGTGCCGTCGGGGAAACGGCCGTAGGAGCCGCCGAACGGATCGGCGGCATTCGGTGCGATCCCCGCGTCCGCCATCGCCTTGCCGTTGATCACCCCGCTGTGCGACGACCAGGTGATCAGCAGCACGGGATTGTTGGGGGCGACGGGATCCAGCGCCAGCCGGGTCGCCGCCGGATCGAGGATCAGCTGCTCGCCGACGAACGCGATAATCCACTCGCCCGGCACCGCCACGGCCACCGCCTGCGCCACCTGATCGACCGCGACGGCGAGGCTCGGCCCCGGGCCGGGGATGTCGATCGGCGGCAGCGTCAAGCGAGGGAACCCGACGCCCATATGAATGTGGGCGTCGTTCATGCCCGGCATCAGAACCCGGCCGCCGAGGTCGATCGACCTCGTGTGCGGTCCGGCCAGAGCGCGCACCGGGCCGTCGTCGCCCACCGCGATGATCCGCTTGCCGCGTATCGCCACGGCTTGCGCCCAAGGGTGATCGGCGTCGACGGTGAAGACCTTGCCGTGGTAGAGGATGGTGTCGGCCGGCAGAGCGGCGAGTGCAGGCAGGGTAAAGAGAAGCAGGAGTAAAGCGGAGAGGGGGAGGAACGTTCGGCGCATGAAGAAGGGCTCCTTATCGATCGATCGTTGGACCTCTCTTTAAGGAGTGCCCGGGCGGGCCGTTTCGGGGCGGCCCTTGACGGATCTACCGTGGCGGCAGAGAATCTCGAAAACTCCATGAGCTGCCTCAAATGCGGTGCCGAGCTTTCGGCGGACGCCTCGGAGTGTCCTCGTTGCGGCGTTCTGGTCGCCAAAGCGCGTACGCGAGCTTCTTTGGACGATTCGGTGGTGACGGCGGCTCCTCTGGCGAGCCCTGCCGGGAGCGCGCCGCAACCGTCGAAACCTCCCTACGGAATCGTGACCGAGACCATGATCGACTCGCTGGAGAGCACCCGCTCCTGGGTGCGGGTCATCGTGTTCTCGTCGGCGCTCACCTTCCTGCTCCTGGCGGCGGGCGGAATCTTCGCTTTCTTGACGATCGATGCGTTGCGCGGGAAGTTCGACAATCGGCTGCTGATCTCGTTCGCGGCGGCGCTCTCGGTGAGCGCGTTCTCTTTCCTGCTGCTCAAGGACTATGCGAACGCCATCGAGCGGATTCGCGGCGACCAGCCGACCCGCGCCGTCGAAGACGCGATCGCCGCGCAGGAGAGGATCTGGCGCGTTCAGGGGGCTCTCACCCTACTTGGCTGGCTGCTCGTGCTGTTTCTGTTCGCGCTTTCGCGGATTGGGTGAAGTCCTCGATCGGCATGGACCGATCGAGGAAAGTGCGCGGTGCCAGTCAATCCACGGGTCTACAAGAGATGGAACCCGATCGTGGTCTCGTCAACGCTCGCCTTCGCGACGAGGCGGATGTGATCGACTCTGCGGCCATCCGGGAAGTCGAGCAGTGAGTAGATTCCCAGTTTCTGCGCCCGGTCGTTGAAATCGACGACCTGCGCCTCGCCGTTTTCGAAGACTACTTCGGCGAAGCTCAACTGGGCCGGACCGTCCGAGATGTCGAGAAGCAGGCGCCTGCCCGGCGCGTTGACGTTCATCGTGAACTCGGTCCAATCGTCTTCGCGGGTCAAGGTCTCCTCTTCCTGCCACGCACGCGGCTCATCGGCCGGCAGGGTCGTGACGACTCCGCCGCTGAAGACGACGGCGGGCAGGAAATGACGCGGCGTGATGCGAATCGCGATATGAGGGGGACGAATGTAAACCTGCGGCAGCGAGCGCCGGATCGGGAAACCACTGTGGATCACGACGCGGGTACGGTGTCCATGATGGACGACGCGGACACGGGCAGCCTCCGCCGACGGCGCGACGGGGCCCAGGGTCAAAGCCAAGAGAATGGCGACGAATAGGCGTTTCATGGGTTCTCCTTTGTGGCAGGGCTTGATGAAAGCAATCCCCTCGCAATTGGAACCCGCGAGGGCGGCGACTCCTGCGGTTTTGCGAGATCGGTGCCGGCTCCGGCGAGGAGAGAAACATCCCCCGCCGTGACGTTCTCGCTTTCAAGGCTCGGCAAAAACTGCCGCTCGCGTGGGAGCCCTTCACCCCGGCGGCCGCAACACCAGGCGCGCGATCCTCTCCGGGTTCTTCTTGAGCTCGCGGGCGAGGCTGTCGGCGAGATCGCGCTGGGCGCGGATCTTGTCTTCGTCGTTGAGCTTGCTCGCGTCGAGCCAGCCTCCGGCCGTGCGGCCATGGCCGCCCCCTTTGCCGCGGCGGCCGATCAGGCGGCGCATGAGGGTGCCGGCGTCGGCGCGCGGATTGGTGGTGCGGATCGAGAGGTAGATCCGCTCCTCGAACAGGCCGGTCGCGAGCGACCAGGTTTTGCCTTCCAAGCGGAGGAGCAGATCGGCGAGCTCGGGGACGATGTCGGGCTGCTCGACCCGGCCGAGATGCGAGACGATCAACGAATCGACGCACTCGAGCTTTTCGAGCGCCTCGTGCAGGTTGCCGAAGTAGGAGAGCGGCAGGCGCGGGGTCTGGATCTTCGCCAGCATGCGGTGGTCTGCGAGCGGGAAGAAATGATCGTAGATCGCCTTGTCGTGGCCGACGAACTCGCGCGCGAAGTCTTGAGTCTCGGAGCGTATCGCATAGACCAACGCGGTGGCGAGAGCATGCGGGATGCGCAGCCCCGCGGCGATCATGTATTCGGCGAGGATCGTCGCGGTCGCCCCGTAACTGGGGCGGATGTCGTGAAACGGCACGAGGGTGGTCGCCTTGCGAATCGGATGATGGTCGATCACGATCGTCGGCTGGATTCCCGAGGGCAACTGGTTGTTGCCGGTCCGAGGCTGCGTGTCGACCAGGGCGAAATGGGCGTACTTCTTGAGGTTGAGGTGCCGGATGTGGCTGAACCGGAGTTTGAGCGCGCGCACCATCTCGCGGTTCTCGGCGCGGCCGACCAAGCCGCCGTAGGCCGCCGTGACCGGCTGCTTGAACGTGATGCGAAGCAGGCGGGAGAGCAGCAACGCCGAGGCGAGCGCGTCGGGGTCCGGATTGTCGTGGGTGAGCACCAGCCAACGCCCGGCGGCGCCTTGGGTACGCACCTTCTCGCCGAGGGCGAGAAAGCCGGCCAGAGTCTCCTCGCTGATCTCGAAGCTCATGGGGGCGGCGATCTTACTCTAGGGCGCGAGCGGCGGGGGTTCTCTTCCTCGATCTGGCCCGCGAGGGAAAGGGAGGAACCCCTTCCCTCGCCGAGCCTTCGGTGCCCTCTCCCTACAGCTTCGTCGCGACCGCGTGCTTTTCTTTGTCCTCCAGGCCGCGGCGCTGGGCGAGCAGGGTCGCCGCTTTCGGGAACTGAGCGAGCGCCTGGGCGATCTGCTTGTCGGCCTGGGCGAGCGCGCGCGAACGGGCCTCCTGGCCGAAATCGATGTTCAGGACCTCGGCCCGGATCTGCAGGCGGGCGAAATCCATCGACTCCGTCGACTTGATTCCGTCGGCCACGTCCTTGGCGGACGCGATCTTCTCGTCGATCAGCCATTGGCGGAACGGCACGGCCACGTCCTCGGCCGGCTGCCAATCGATCGAGGTCGCCTTGTGCCGCAGGTGGTAGTCGAGCGCGAAGTTCACGTAGGCGTTGCGCGCCAGCAGGAACTGCTCGAACGGTCCGAGCTTTTCCGGCTCGGCGACCACGTCCGGAGTGATGCCGCCTTCCCCGTAGACCTCGCGGCCGAGATCGGTGCGGAAGATCTCGCGCGGCTTGGCGCCGGGTACCGGGGGCGTTCCCGGCCCCGGCGGCTCGACGTGGGCGTAATAGTCGTAATAGGAGCTGTAATCGCGCTGGATCAGGCGGCCGGACGGCGTGTAGTACTTGGCCGTGGTGAGCGCGAGCCCGGCTCCATACGAGAGGCCATAGACCGTCTGCACCAGGCCCTTGCCCCAGCTCGGGGTGCCGACGACCAGACCGACGTCGTGATCCTGGATCGCGCCGGAGAGGATCTCGGAAGCCGAAGCCGTGCCCTCGTTCACCAGAACGACCACCGGCTTGCCCAGAGGTGAGTGCCGGCCGCTCGCCTCGTAGGTCTGGAACGAATCGCGGGTCCGACCGCGGGTCTCGACGATCGACGCCCCTTCGGGCACGAACTGCTCGGCGGCATCGATCGCCTGGTCGAGCAGGCCGCCGCCGTTGTTGCGCAGGTCGATCAACAGCTGCTTCATCCCCTGGCCCTGGAGTTTCTGGATCGCGTCGGCCATCTCTTTGCCGGTCGAGCGCGAGAACTCGCTGAGCTGGATGTAGCCGGTCTCGGGGGTCAGCATGTACGCCTGCCGCACGGTGGTCTGCGGGATCTCGGCGCGGGTGATCGACATCTCCAGCGGATCGGGCAGGCCGCGGCGGACCAGGGTGATCTTCACCTGGGTCCCTTTGGGTCCTTTGAGCTTCGAAACCGCGTCGTCGATCGACATCTTCGAGGTCGGTTCCCCCTCGATGGTCGAGATGACGTCGCCCGCCTGGACGCCCATACGCGAGGCCGGCGTCCCCTCGATCGGCGAGATCACGGTGAGCTGGCTGTTGCGCGAACCGACCAGAATGCCCAGCCCGTAGAAGCTCGCCTGTTGCTTTTCGCGCATGCCGGTGTAGGCGTCGGGCGGCAGGAAGTTGGTGTGCGGGTCGAGCGTCCGGAGCATCCCCTCGACCGAGGAGAAGACCAGGTCCTTGTAAGTCACCTCGACGCCGTAACGGTCGTGGGCGAGGGTAACCAGCTCGGTATAGAGGCGCAGCCCGTCGCGCGCGTCGTCGGACAGCGCGAGCAACCGGTCGCCCCAGAGGCCACCGGCGACGAGAGTGACGAGGAAGGCGACGATCGCGGCGATCTGGAAAGAGCGTCTCATGGCGGGGAGATCATACCAGCGTCGGATCGTGGCTGCCGCCGAAGGCGCCCGAAGGAGCGAGGAGGCAAGCAAAACCACCACACCGGCGTCGGCGCCGCTTGACTTCGACCGCCGGGCAGCCAATCATCCGTAGGGAGGGCCGTAGGGACGGATAGCCATGCTCGGATCGCTCGGAGTTCCAGAAATCATCTTCATTCTCGTGTTGGCGCTGCTCATTTTCGGGCCGAAGCGCCTGCCCGAGATCGGTCGCACCGTGGGCAAGGGGCTCGCCGAGTTCCGCCGCGCGTCGTCCGAGATCCAACGGACGATCAACGCCGAGCTGGCGCTCGAAGACGACCCGCGCCCGGCGCAATACCCTCGCCGCGTGTCGCTCGGCGAGCCGGAAAGCGAGGCTTCGGCGCCGCGCACTCCCCCCGCGGGGGCTCTGGCGCGGGGCGGAGCGATCGGTAACGAGACGGACGAGGCGGCCGACATGGCCGCGGTGCTGAACCGTCCGCTGAACGACGTTGTCGACCCGGTCGCCTCGGAGGACGCTCCGGTGGCCGCAGGTATCGCGGACGCCGAGACGACGGCCCCCGCCGAGGCGCCGTCGTCGGCCCCCGTCGAGCCGAGCTAGAGTCCGCGGAATCCACGAATGCCCCAAGAAGCCAAACGCCTGGCGGCGGTGCCGCCCGCCGCGGACGATCTGCCGCGGATGTCGCTTCTCGCGCACCTCGAAGAGCTGCGCAAGCGCATCCTCCAGACGCTGCTGATCGTCGCGGTCGCGTTCGCTCCCTGTTGGTATTACGTTCAGGAGATCTTCGCCTTCCTCGCTGTGCCGATCAAGCGACAGCTGCCGAAGGGGACGAATCTCGCGTTTTTCGGCGTGACCGACCCGTTCATCCTCTATTTCAAGGTTGCGGCTCTCGCCGCGGTGTTCATCTCCGCGCCGTTTCTGATCTACCAGCTCTGGAGCTTCATCTCGCCCGCGCTCTACCGGAAAGAGAAGCGGTTCGCGATCCCGTTCATCTTCTTCGGCACCGCGTTCTTCGTCGCCGGCGGCGCGTTCGGCTACTACGTGGCGTTCCCCAACGCCGTGCGGTTTTTGCTCCAAATGGGCCAGCAGTTCATGCCCGTAATCGAGATCGGTCGCTACGTCAGCTTCCTGCTCACCGTGATCCTCGGGCTCGGACTGATGTTCGAGTTACCGACCGTGATTTTCCTCGCCGCATGGATTGGCTTGGTCCGACCGCGCACGCTAATGAAGTACTTCCGCCATGCGGTGGTGCTGATCGCGATCGCCGCGGCGATCCTCACGCCGACCCCGGACATCGTGAACATGATGATGTTCATGCTCCCCGGCATTGGCCTCTATCTGCTCGGGGTCGGGGCCGCGGCCCTGGTGGTGTGGAACCGGGAGAAGGCCAAGGCGAAGGAAGAGCTCGAATCGACCGACGGGTAGGCCCCCTGCCGCGGCAGCGAATTTGCTAGACTCCTCATCTCCGTACGCCGATCCGCCCGCCCTGGTCCGGGCTTCGGCCGCGGCGATCCGCATCGTGCAATCTCCGACCCTGCAACCGGCAGACACCTCTCCGTGGAGCCTTGCGGCCCCAGAGCTTAAGGATTTTCGATGGCTCAGATGACCCTTGCCGACCAGGGGCTGGACGAACTTTTCGGCATTCAAGACGACAACCTCCGCCGGCTCGAATCGACGTTCGGAGTCACCGTCGCCGCCCGCGGCACCGAGCTACGGATCGACGGCGATCCGCTCCAAGTGGCCAAAGTCGAGCGGCTGTTCGCCGATCTCGGCACCATCGTCGAGCGCGGCTACCGCTTCCGGCCGGGTGAGTTGGTGACCGCGATCCGCGTCGCCGCTGAAGCGCCCGAGACTTCGCTGGTCGATTTCTTCCTGCCCGACGGGCTGCTCGCGGTGGTCCGCCGGATGGTGGCGCCGCGCACCTATCGCCAACAGCTCTACCTGAAGGCGATGGTCGAGCACGACCTGGTGATCTCGATCGGCCCCGCGGGCACGGGCAAGACGTACCTCGCGACCGCGATGGCCGCGGCGAGCCTGTTGGAAAAGAAGGTCAAGCGCATCGTGCTCGCCCGCCCGGCGGTCGAAGCCGGCGAGAAGCTCGGTTTTCTCCCCGGCGATCTGGTCGAAAAGGTCAATCCCTATCTGCGCCCGCTCTACGACGCGCTATACGACATCCTCGGCTACGAGAAAGTCGGCCGGATGCTTGAACGAGGCATCATCGAGGTGGCGCCGATCGCCTTCATGCGCGGCCGGACGCTCAACGAAAGCTTCATCATCCTGGACGAGGCGCAGAACACGACGACCGAGCAGATGAAGATGTTCCTGACCCGCATCGGTTACGGTTCGAAGGCGGTGATCAACGGCGACATCACGCAGATCGACCTGCCGCGCGGCAACACCTCCGGTTTGCGCGAGGCGCAAGCCGTGCTCGAACGGGTCGAGGGGATCAAGTTCTTTTTCTTCGACAAGCGCGACGTGGTGCGCCACCCGCTGGTGCAGAAGATCGTCACCGCGTACGAAAGCTTCGAGCTGCAGCGCGCGCCGCGCGCCGAGGAGCCGGCGGCCGAGAGCCCCCTATGACGGAGGAGCCGACGGCGCCCGAGTTCGCCGCGCGCGAGATCGCGATCCTGAATCCGAATCGCTATCCGGAAGCGGCGGCGGGCCGCCTGCGCCCCTGGCTCGAGCGGCTGCTCGACGAGATCGCTCCGGACGCTTTGAGTTTCGGCGTCCGGTTCGCCGGGGATCGCGAGCTGCGCCGGGCGAATCGGGAGTACCGCGGCAAGGACTACGCGACCGACGTGCTGTCGTTTCCGGGCGAAGCGGAAGGCGGCCACCTGGGCGACGTGCTGATCTCGGTGCCACGGGCGCGTCATCAGGCGATCGAAGCGGGGCACGGCGCGGAGCGCGAGGTGGAGATCCTGCTGCTCCACGGCGTCCTCCATTGCCTGGGCCACGACCACGAGACCGACGACGGCACGATGGAGCGCCTGGAACGGCGCCTGCGCAAGAAATTCTTGTCGAACGCGCGATGAGCGATTTCCCTACCTCGTGGGTCTGGCTTGCGGCGCTAACGCTGCCGCTGGCGATCCTGCTGTCGGTCCTGTCGGCGCTGCTCGAACGGAGCGGCCCGATCCGCCTGTCGCATTGGGCCGAGGAGGCGGGGGGCAGCCTGCGCACCCTGTACGAGTCGCGTCTCCGGTTCGGCATTTTCCGCTCGCTGCTGTCGCTGTTCGCCCGCCTGGCGCCGATCGGCCTGTTTCTCGTGCTCTGGAGCTTGGGTGGAGCGCTGGGGCTGCCGGGAGCGGGCTGGATCGCGCTCGGGTTCGTCGCTTTGGAGCTCGCCGCGACCGAGACCGCGAACCGCCTGTTCGTCGCCCGCTCGGCCGACCGGGCGCTCGAGGTGCTCACCCGCGCCTACCGGGCGATCTATGCGTTGCTGCTGGCGCCGATCGCCCTGGTCTCGCTGTTGATTCCCTCAAGCGTGTTGGTGCGCAAGGATCGAAGGGACGACGACGAGGACGACGACGACGTCTCCGACGAGGAGATCGAGGCGTTCATCGACGTCGGCAAGAGCGAAGGAATTCTCGAAGCCGAGGCCGGAGAATGGATCTGGAACGTGGTCGATTTCCCCAATCGCCAGGCCAAGAGCGTGATGACCCCGCGGATCGACATGATCTGCGCGCCGATCGACGCCGGTCTTGAGACCCTGGCCGATCGCTTCGTCGACTCGGGCCATTCGCGCATCCCGCTCTACGACGGCTCGATCGACAAGATCGCCGGGGTGCTGCACATCCGCGATCTGCTCCGCGCGCTACGCACGGGGACGCCGACCTCGGCGCGCAGCCTGGTCAAGCCGGCCCTCTTGGTGCCGGAGACCAAGACCCTCGACGAGCTTCTCCGCGAGCTGCAGCGCCGTTTTCAACAGGTGGCGATCGTGGTCGACGAGCACGGCGGCACGGCGGGCATGGTTACGGTCGAGGATCTGGTCGAAGAGATCGTCGGCGAGATCGCCGACGAGCACGAAGCGCTGGCCGCCGACCTCGAACCGCTCGGAGAAGGGCGTTACCGGCTGGAAGGCAAGGCCCGATTGGAGCTGTTGGAAGAGATGTTCGACGTCGATTTAGACGACGCCGAGGTCGAGACCGTCGGCGGCCTCGTGCTCTCGGTGCTCGGCCGGGTGCCGAAGGTCGGCGACACGGTCGAGGCGGGCGATCTCCGTTTCGTTGTCGAATCGATGGAGGATCGCCGCATCCAATCGGTTGTCGTCGATGCGCGGAAAGAAGGAGTCTGATGCCGAAAACGGGAACCGTCGCCCTGGTTGGTCGGCCGAACGCGGGCAAGTCCACGCTGCTCAACCGACTGCTGGGCGAAAAGCTCGCGATCGTCTCGGACAAGCCGCAGACCACACGCCACCGGATCGTGGGAATCCTCTCCGGAGACCGCGGCCAGATCGTGTTCTACGACACGCCGGGCGTCCACCGCCCGCTCCATCGCCTGAACCAGCAGATGGTGAGCCACGCGCTCGATGCCTTGAACGACGCCGACTTGGTCTGCTTGCTGGTCGACGCGAGCGAGCCGTTCGGCAACGGCGACGCCTACATGCTCGACCTGGTCGCCAAGACCGACAGCCCGAAGATCCTGCTGCTCAACAAGATCGACCGGGTGGAGAAAAACACTCTGCTGCCGAAGATCGCGAAATATGCCGCGCACGGCGAAGGCGCCACGTTCTGCGAGGTGATCCCGGTTTCGGCACGCACCGGCGATGGTTGCGACATCCTGCTCGAAACGCTTTGGGGGGCGTTGCGGGAAGGGGAGGCGATGTACGACCCGGAGCTGCTGACGATCCACCCAGAGCGCTTCTTGGTGACCGAGCGGATCCGCGAGAAGATGCTCCAGCACACGCGGGACGAGCTGCCGTTTTCGACCGCCGTCCTGCTCGAACGCTGGGAAGACGAAGAATCGACCCCGCCGACCAAGCCCGGGCTGGTGAAGATCTGGGCCTCGCTGCTGGTCGAAAAGCCGGGCCAGAAGTCGATCCTGATCGGCCGCGGCGGCGCGAAGATCAAAGAGATCGGCACCGCGGCGCGTCTCGACCTGGAGCAGTACCTCGGCAAGAAGGTCTTCCTCGACCTCCAGGTCAAGCTCGAACCGAACTGGCGCGAGGACAAGGCGCTGCTCGCCCAGTTGGAGCGCGACGTGGATCTGGACCTGGGGTGAAGCCCCGCGAGGGATTGAGAAGGCATCCCGGCGGAGAGAAGGATTCCCGGCGGAGAGAAGGTTTTTCCTGGGACCGCCGCCGTCTCGGCGGCGCGTACGCCGAGCGGTCCCCTGCGCCTCGTCGTTGCGCTCCTCTCCCTGGGTCGGCCGGGGCCGGGACGGGCTTCCCGGCTCAGGAAGTGACTTCCCCAGTCCAGGAAGTGACTTCCCAGCCCGGGAAGCGACCGGAACCTGTCAATGGTTTTGAGACACTTTTTGGGTTTCGGCTAAGGAAGAATTGTCCTCAGGGGCCTCCGGCGGGTTAATCCAGACCCTCGAGGGCGGTGTTTTGGCTTGAGGGAGCCGGTGCTTG
>Ga0268264_10004020_pt1 | contig 12597 bp, 9 predicted proteins | sample KBSSwiS32_FD_190357 | JGI IMG/M metagenome (GOLD analysis project Ga0268264, IMG submission 190357) | Switchgrass rhizosphere microbial communities from Kellogg Biological Station, Michigan, USA - KBS Switchgrass S3-2 (SPAdes) (version 2) | ecosystem: Host-associated > Plants > Roots >... | reverse complement strand
AATTAAAGCCATAGCCTTTCAATTGCGGTGCGAGGTAGACTTTTGTTGTTAATATCATATCCGACAAGCTGTAACCTGAGATAACTGCGCCGATCATTGCAAGGAGGTGAATCAGGTAAATATGAATCACATAATAGAAGAATGGAACTCTTCCGAAAACAGCGATTTTTTTGGTGAATGCATTCAGGGGCTTTTCCGCCAGGGCCAGGAAAATCATGGCAGGTCCCAAGGTCATCAGGGTATACAGAAGAGAAGGTGGATACTTGGTAACATTCAGAAAGGATAGCAGGCTGAAGGCACTATTTTTTTGGAGTGACCAATCAGCTGCATCGCCATAAATATCGAAGAAACGTAAAAAGAAAAAAAGGGCAATCGCGGCAAATCCCAGGAGGAAAAGTGCTTTTCTTCTTTTTTTAGCGTCATAGCGGGAGCCATATAAACTTCCAAGACAATATCCCATGGCCATGATGCCTATCCATGGTAGTACGGGGTATTGAACAAAAATAGTAAAATGACCATAGACGAATACTTTAGGTTCATGAAGAATGGCCCAGCAAAAAGCCCCGGCACCTGTACCGGGTATATGTACGTTATCCAAAAGGTTATGTGCCGTAATTAATAAAATGGCCGTCACGGGGATAAGCCGCCTTTTCATATAGATCAGGGCAGATAATACAATCATGCTGACACCGATCGCCCAGATCACCTGCAGGTTACAATATGGGTAAGATGGATTGAATGACCGCCCAAGAACGATGATAAATAGTTCTACGAACACCAGCCATATTCCTCTTGTTAAAAGATAAGATGCTAACTCCCGCCTGCTTTTTTTAGCGCCATATAAATAGGCCGAAATCCCGGCAAGAAAAACAAAAACAGGGGCACAAAAATGCGTTATCCATCTTGTAAAAAATAAGAAGACACTGGTATGGTTCAGGTCTGTCGGATCATAAAGGAAAACGTCTTTATGAAAATAATCGCGAACATGATCAAGCGCCATTATAACCATTACGATGCCTCTCAAAAGATCAATCGATTCAATGCGCTTATTTTTGAACGGCCCGGTTGCAGAAGTTGCAGTCCTGAATTTGGTCAGGGCTACGCTTGACATAAGCGAACCTGGATTTTCAGTGATAAAATACTTTTTCATTTTACAGTAGTTGGTATTGTTCTTTCAAGTGTGTACACGATACATTTTCAACTTTTTGATTACGGTGCATACTCCAATGATTCAAACACTGGCAGGCTGAAAGATTTTATCCATTATCTAATAATTTTATTTGTATGATGTTTTTTGACCAGGGTTATTGTTTAATAAACATGATGGGAAAACCATTTATAAAATTTGCATTTGGCACAATCTGGCTATAAACTGCGGGTGTACAATATGATACCGAATGTGAACTTTTTTGGTAAAATTTTGAATTACTCGCGGGGTTATTAAAGCGAAGGAGGTCTTCCATGTTCTTATATGAAGCATAATTTATAGGATATATTACAACCCGGCTACCAATGTGTGTTACCATGAACGGGCGATTGGCGCCCTCGGGAAGGTTTAAAGTTTCAACGCTTTGATAGGGGGTAACATGTACTCCCTGGAATGCTGTAGCCGAAAACGCCTTCGTGGTATTTTTATCTTTTAGAAAAAGAAAAAGGGACAGCAGAAGCAGCAGACAAATTGTGAACTTTTTTATTTTTTTCATGGTATGTTCTTAATTAATTAGTCAGCATTGTATTACCTGGTCAATCATTGTTTGCATCTGAAACTGGTTACTATATGTAGGACAAAGTCAATGGAACTGTAAAAATATAAGGTATCTGAATCGCAGGGAATAGAAGTTATCCATTGGCAGCTACAGGATGATCTGCGGAAGATATAGTTCGCCCAACGGTATTTACTGGGGGCAGTTTTTTGTGGGGAAATATTCTCAAAGCGGCTTATTTAACCTTTTAGTTTGCAAAATATTTTTACGCAATGTAATTCGTGGTGGATGAAGCAGCATTCAATTTATGTGCCTGAACCGGCGACCCTTTTCGCCTTTAAAAAGATATAAGACACCCTTAATTAAACGGAAGCAGCCGTATGGTGGATTATGATTTTTAAAACAGATTTTATTTATTTTTTTGCTATCAGTTTATTATTATTCTCGCCTTTGAATTATGCAAAACACCATAAATCAATTGGATCTCATAAATGAGGAAGCGGAAATTAACTTCAAAAAAACAGGAGCGTCAACCGAATAATAATACAGTATTACTTTTTTAGACTAAACGATGATAGCATGAAACTTATAAAATTGATCAGGCGCATTTTTTTAAAACGTAAACGCCGACCATCACCTTTAGCAGAGGCAATATCAGAAGCATTTAACGAAACTTTTAAAGAAATGGGATATCCCTTTAATAAACGATAGCAAAAATTAAGGCGCGACCATAATGAGTACTGATGTTCTGCGACAAGTCATTGAACAACATGCCAAAAATTAAAACGAACAGTAAACAATTTCAAAAACAAAACAAGCAATTTCAAAAACAAAATTTCAAAGATGAAAAAATTTCTTTTTGCCTTACTGGCCGGATGCATCACCGCCCTCGTAGCAACAAATGGAGCTTATGCCCAAAACCTGGTCAATCCTGAGATACTGGAACCTCAAAAAAATAATAGTGCAATTGAAAAAGAAGTAAAACGGGCCAATGATAACATAGTCGGCATTGGTATCATCAGCCCCAAAGCAATGAAGGATTTTACCAAAACATATAAAAATGTAGTTAGTGAAAGCTGGGAGAAACTCAAGGATGGCTATGCAACCAGGTTTATTTTAAACGATGTGATGCACAGCGTTTACTATAACACTAAAGGAAGATGGACAGGCAGCGTGAAAGGTTACAGCGAGGATAAAATGCCAAATGATATAAGGAATATTGTAAAACAGGAGTACTATGACTATTCCATCATCTATGTGGAAGAAGTGGAAACAATTGGTTCAAATGGCATACCTACTTATGTTATCCATTTGGAAGATAAAAACAATATCAAATTAGTGAGAATCGGCAACAGGCAAATGGATGTAATGGAGGAATTTCAAAAGAGTTAGTTACTGCATGCAACGCAGGTGGATGGTGAATGAGCCCGGCAAAATTCAGTTAGCGAAATCCGAAAGACAATATATATATATAATAACTGTGGCTGGAAGCACGGCCGATTATGCAGATGGCGATGGTGTCTCGGGAAAATTCTATAATCCTTGCAGGGACGGGGTTGGATGCGCAGGCTAATATATATGTGGGTGATCTTCTAAACAACCGCATCCGCAAAATAAGTTTTGAATAAAGGAAAACCAATTCCAGCACAACAAAACTCCATGCATCTAATGTTATCTTTTCATTCAGTTCAACATTTTTTACCGTTAAGAGATTGACGCAGGATTTATACGGATAAACCAGTGTCTGTTGTACATTGGAATAATTGAAATAATAATGAATGGCTTTGCCATATTGGTTTACGCCATTTTTTACAATCAGTGGAAAAACCAATTGCTGATCCATTGTCCACAAACCCGCTTCTTTTACCACATCAGCCATCAGCTTTTGAAGTATTGCTTTTGAAGGAATGTTCCAAAATAGGTACCCATGCCCTTACCATAATTGTTTTGTGTAATGGCCCCCTATTTACCCCAATATGGATGATCATAATACGCCAAAACTTTGGCGGTTCCAGGGACCAGTAATTCTGCCCAATCGTGTACATAATTTTCAGCGTCTCTGTTTTAAAGGATCCCCTTTCAATTTCAACTTATCTATATTCATAAACTGCTGGTAAGAAAATCCGCAGGCTTCTTTTAATAAGCCAGGCATACGTACGCTGTGTACCTGCACGTTTTCATTGCAAAAGCCACTCTTAAATCCGTATACAATATGCCCGCCTTTTTTTACAAAGCTGTTTAACCTGTTCACAAACTATCGGTCGATATATATAATGGCGGAACAATAAGCAGTGAATAATTTTTTTTCTTCATTTCTTCACTATTTTAGCAGCTGGTAATTGATCAATGAATTTAACTTGTGAGGATCTGTCAATGTTGTATTACCAGCATTTTTAAAAGACGGATTTTTGTTCAACCCGGTTACTTTGCCGTCTTTTTGTTCTTTGCCTGTTTTTATGACCCATGTTTTAAAGTCTTTTGTACTGTCTATATTAAATCCAGTTGCAAGGCTCCACCAGGTATTACCGGAAAAAATATCGCCCGATACTTTTCCCTCTATGATTTCATCCTTAGCTACAAAAATGTTATTATAAAAATTGAATGCTTTACGCTTATTCTGTTTATCTGCATAATGAATAACAGCGCCTTTTGTATTATACACGATATTATTATAGAATTCCAGGTTCGCAAATTGCTCTTCGTACCCGCTGCTGTTCCAAACATATACGGCTGCATGAGCGGCAGAAACTGCTCCGTCGTTTTCACTGATGCTGTTACGGATAATATTATGGTGCCACGGGCTGGCGCCTGCATATTGAAATATGCCAAACCCACTTCCCTGGTTACCGTAAGAAAGGCAATGTTGAATAACCGAATATGAAACACCACCGTCCAGATCAAAGCCCCCGCCATCATCAGCGCCTTTAGCAGTTTTGTTGCTATAGGAAATACAGTATTGAATCGTTATGCTGTCAGCTTCATAACACCAAATACCCACGGGTCCATTGCCAATACGCGGCATGTCCCATCCATTGTTATTGGCTACACAGTACTCTATTGTTACTTTACTACTATGGCCCACCACAATTCCATTACCACTATGGTTATCTAAAGCAGACGGATCGCCAGGGTTATTTTCCGCCAGGCAATCAGCGACATAAATTTGCTTTGTATCCCTTTTGCCGTATTGTCCTTCAATTGAAATTCCCGCATAACCATTTTCATAAGCATGTACATGCGTAATATCAATTTGAGATGATGAATAAACAAGCAAACCTGCCTTCTGAAAACCCGTTATTTCAATGCTATCAACGGTAATATGGTTGCTCCCCATGACAACAAACCCTTCTTTCGTATTTCCATTTTTACGGCCCGATCCTATCAAAGTCAAATTTGAGATATAAATATATTTAGTTCGATAAATAGTAAGTGCGGTCAAATTTTCGGAATTAATAACCGCATTTCTATTACCGTAAGTTTGAATTACAATTGGCTGATTTCTAATTCCGGATTCAGAAGAATCAATTAAAATACTACCATAAAAAGTATCACCACCACGAAAATATACGGTATTGCCGGCTTGCAAATGAAGGCGATTTAATTTATTAATGGTTTTAAAGGGTTGGGTAATGGATCCATCATTATTATCATTTCCGGCAGCACTGAAGTAATAATTTTTAGTTGTTACAAGGGATGGTTTATTTAAAGAATTTGTATCTGGACAAAAATTCGTATTGGTTACCGCAATAGCAAAGAAAATTAATTTGAAAAATATATAATTTTTTAATAGCACATTTGCGGTATTAAATTTTCTCGCTGAAAGTTTTTAGCAGATAGCCTAATGCACTATGACATTGTCATTATGTTGTTGTAATGCATGCAGCACACCTTTATCCATCATCAACTGTAACCAATAAGAAACCTGTGTCTCAAAACCATTCAACACAGAAAGATCTGTTCCCCATAATTGTTCATTATTCAGGATTTTATTAACCAACGATTCCACAGGAAATTTTTTCCAGTAATCTGCATACAACTCCGCATTTTGATCATCAATCTGGTACCGATTCCCATTGAATTCACCATAAAATTTTCCGTCTGATGCAGGTGTCACTTTCATGAATAAAATATGCGCAGCCATCCCCATTGCCATGAGTGAAGGGGCCTGGTCAAACCGATAGATATAATTTACTATTACATCAATATTGCGAAGCCGCATTTTAGAAGAGTATTGCAGGCAAATGCTCAGCCAGTGGTGATCAATAAAATTATTTTTAAACCTGTCTATAACCTTAGCTGCAAAAATCTCCGCATCATCCCTCGTAATTGTATCACCTGTTATTGCAGGCGCAATTTCATCAAACGTTAGACGTTTGATATATCCCGCAAAATGTTCATCAGCCATTGCATCTTTTACGGTCTTAAAACCTGCCAGCCAGGCGAGGCCACAAGAGAATGTATGCGAACCATTCAGCAACCGCAATTTTAATTCACGAAATTTAGTGATGTCCGGTGCTATCACAACACCTTCCTCTTCCGACGCAAAAGATAATACATCTTTTACCTTTTCATTATTGGATTGTATTGCCCAAAGAGCATACGCTTCAGAGATGATCATCAGTTCATCTTTATAACCTAGACTATCTTCTATCTTTTCCTGTTCGGCCAAAGGGGGTTTACCCGGCACGATCCTGTCCACAAGTGAATTACAGAAATAATTTGCATTTTCAAGCCAATCAAAAAACGATGCTTCCAAATCATTTTGATATGCCAGTTCTTTTACAATGGCCAGTAATTTGTCTGCATTTCCAGTGATCAGTTCAGTTGGTATTACCACCATCCCTTTGGTTACATCACCATTAAAAAGTTTAAACCTCCTGTATAAAAATGACAGCAATTTCCCGGGAAAGGATTGTGGGGGTCTAGCGTGTATATTGTCTTTGACAAGCGTAATACCTACCTCGGTTGTATTTGAAATAATAACCTGCATCTGCGGATTGGCTGCGGTTTCCAGTACAGCATCCCATTCATTGGAAGCCGATAGTACCCTGCTTACAGATGAAATAATGTGATTTTCTTCCACGTTTTTTCCCTTATCAATACCTCTTATACAAACCGTATACAAGCCATCCTGTTTATAAAACATATCCATATCCCCGCTACCTGTAGATTTTACTATAACAATCCGGCCGCCGAAAAGATTTTTTTTATTTGCCTGGTCAATAATATAATCGGGAAGCCCGCGAAGCAGTACGCCAGTGCCAAATTGTAACACCTTGTCGGGAAATGAAAAAATATCTTCGGCAGGTACTTCCTGGCGGCCTAATGCGGCAATTTTTTGAAGATTGTTTTTTGTTAAGTACACTAAATGTTTATTTGAGATGATTTATTATCATAACCAATTATTTCTTAAAAATTGCATCCTACTGTCTAAAATATTCATCGATATTTTGTACCTGAGTTGTGTCCAAAAAAATCAAAGATAACTTAAGAGTTGATTAGCGGGTTCTTCGCGCCGGATGAGCCACTCTGCGCAATTGTGTTTGAAACCTGCGTGCCAACCTATCCAGGTCGGGAAATGCAGGGTCCCTTCGGTTAAATCCCTTTCCCTGGCGAACTGCTTCTATGATAGCTTCCTCAATGTCTGAAATGCTCTTATCAAAAGCCGCATTATTGCTCATAATATTTGTGGAAACATCGACCAGTTCATCAAAAGGCAGGTCATGCATTTCCTGTGATCCTGATAAAGTTTGTTCCAAAGTATGGTACTTATTTTTTATGTCGCTAAGCTTTTCTACGTAAGCCTTATACGTTAGCATAGTAGCCAGTGTTTGCTGGGATTTCTTCTGAAAGGCTGTAAACAAAACCGGGTAATCTGTCCAATCTTCAAATCTTACCGCCTCACCCCGGCCAATCTTTTCTAATATCGGCTGGAATGATGTACCTAAAGAAAAAAGTGAATCTTCGTACTGGCCGTCAAAGACAGTGTACAATTTACTTTCAGAAAAGGCCGTTCCCTTAAAGGCCATCAATCCTGCGAAAAAATTATCATTATGCAGGCCGATATAATCATGAAACATCTTATCAAGGAACGGGCGAATATGTCGTGCTTTGTCTTGTAGTGTATGAATGCCGGCTTCCAACTCATCATGATTGCTTATGGGTGTTGTACGAAGTGGGTTAGAAAGCAGTCTGAAAACTTTGCTAAGGATATAATGAAGAAAATTTTCTTCATCATAGTGCTCCCTGAAATCATCGCGTATTGCACCAAATGTGGTGTTAGCCTGTTCCCGGTATCTTATTGTTGCATCGGCAAAATTCCATTCCTGTCTTCCCTCGCTGCGCGGCCTTATTGAAATGTCTCTGACATATCCGGCAAAAGCTGCCGGATTCTGGAATGCCTGGTCAATTGTTTGAGTGGCATATGCAGCCTGGGACGGCCAAACAGGCGCACGCATTCCATCACTGTATTTCTTAAATAATATTGCAAGCAAAATACTTATGCGCCGATTTTCAGCTGGAACATTAAAATAAGGCCGTGTTATGTTAAGGCGATCACGTCTGCCTGATGAAAAAGGCAAAGTGTCTGTAAGCTGGGCAGAGTTTGGTTCGCAATGAAAATTAATAGAGCTCGGCACACTCAGATCCCTCAGCTTATCCGAAAACCGGTTCATGTCATCATGTGTTGAAGCTTTGAAATGGGTGGTAGCAGCATTATTTGAATTTTGTATGCTGAAATGAGTATGGGTTATTTCATTCTCTGCATTTTGGATCATTCTCATAGCAAAGGCTATTTCTCTTCTAAGGTTTTGTTCCTGCTGAGGGTCGCAACCTTCGATCGCATCCGTAACTGTTCTACCAGCCGCAAGTTCTCCTCCAACTATCAGGTCAGCCGCAAAAGTTGAATATGAATCAGCATTTGTGATCGCTCTGCCGGGTGGTAAGTATTCAAAAACACGTTCCCATATATAACCGGTATCGTGCACATCATCATTATAGAAATGCATCAGTTCATGAAATAACACCGCTGTTTGCTTATTATCATCGAAGCCGAAATATTTTTCACACATGATCATTGTAGTGCCCGAAACATATGCTGAGGCAGTACCACAGGTACGATCAAATGGGCTTCCACATTGAATGCGAGTTCCGTTGGCATTATCTTCCACGTTTTTTATTTTCGCTTTTATTTCCTCGGCAAATTTTACTTGCTGGCCCTCGGTAAGCACACCTGCCTTTGATTCATGAAAGAAATATTTTTCCAGCATTTGTCTAATCCTTTCAAAACCGGGCATTTTATAAATAAAATTTAAAATAGCGTCACCGCATTTCTTTGCCCATGATACAACCACGGGTAATTTACCCTGGGTTTTGTTAATCCGGTCTGTGTTGCATGAACCGACAAAAGTTGTATTACCGGGACCATGCTGAACTCTCACTGTTTGAATCTTCATCATTAATTCTTCAACCCATCCGATTTTCCTGTCATCACTCTCTTCCAGGTTACTATATAGCCTGTTAATGAGACCATCCTTTTCGAGATTGGCAACAGTATCTCGTAAATCTGCCGCCGAGAGATCTTTGAGATCCTTTAATACAGCACGCACATCGCCGTCTGTAACGGCCCAATCAAAAAGACCGTACGTTAAACGGCTTCTTATTCTTTTAATATGCGGGCTCACTCTGCGTTGCATCTTTTGATTTCCCCCACCTTCCTGTTGTATGGTGTGGGTTAATTCATGAGCAATTAAATTTTTACCCGAATCAGATTCCGGGTTATAGGTACCGCGGTTAAAATAAATATCATTTCCAACCGTAAATGCCTGCGCATTTAATTTTTCTGAGACATCGCTCGCATAATGGCCCGTATGAATGCGGACACCGGAAAAATCGGCATCAAAACGGCTTTCCATAAAACTTTTAGTCCTTTCTGGCAAAGGAGAGCCACCGCCTCTTGTCGATTGTATTTGATTAGAAATAATATCAGAGGCTACATTGTTGCTTTCAATATTGTTGCTTTCAATGCCTTTTTTTTGAATGAAAAAATGAAATGGCCTCCGTTGCACTTTTTCTTCTTCCTCACAATGCGCACATTTTTTTTGAATAAAAGCAAAGGGCTTACGCTGTATACTTTCTTCTTCTTCGCAATGCGAACATTTTTTTTGAATGAAAGTGTTTTCAGGCATTCGCATTACTCTATCGGCCATGGCATCGGCTTCTTCTTCCAGCGGGTCATCGACGGCACCAATAGATAACTTTCGTTGAATAGGAAGGTGACGAAGGCTATTAGTATAAATTCCATATTGCATAAGTTCCTTCACGGGCACCTCCTGTGAAGAAGGTGTGACAACAGTTTGTGTCAGACCTATGGTAGTTTGTTCCGGCATGAATTTTTCAAACAATTGTATGATACCATTCGTCAAAAATTTTATAGAGCGTTGCAATTGCCAACTCACTTGTTATTTCTAAGAATATTGATTCGGTTGCCTGATTATTTATCTTTCCAATTTCGCCTATACCGGGGTCATCAGTTCTGGTACCGGCAAGGTGGAAACTGTTTTTACAAAATCTGCATAAAGCGGCAGATCGGCTGGTGTTGCCCCGGTACGCGCAGCATATCCCGTTTGCCTGAGTTGGAAGAAATCCTGGACGATTTGTGCCTGTTGTTCCCGGTTAAACGAAGAAAATCCTTTACCGGCGCTCTGCCGGGCTAACAATCCTGATACGCCTCGGTAATCGTATTTTTCACCCCAGACCTGGGCATGTATTGCCTGTGGCATATAAATAGCACCTGCATGTTCGAACTGCCATACATGCGTCATTTCATGGATCATTACATCCGTTGATTCCGTGCCCCAGGAGTTTATGGTATGAAAGCTCGTATAAGCCCTACCGGAGAAAAGCGGACCAATCACTGCCCCCTCATCAACCCTTACAAAATCAAAATTAATACTGTTACCGAAGATGGATTTACCAGCCTTAATTTCTGAAGGAGATAGTACGCGTGTATTGAACTTGATAAAGTCCATAATAGTTTCATAAATTTCTCCAACGCCTCCGATCTCTGCAATTTCCACTACCCTTGAACCTACCCATTTCAAAAAATTTTTCCAGGTGTCTACTTCCGCAAGCGATTTCCACCAAGTCAAGGTCCACGGCTTAAATGTTCTGAGGCCTTTAAAAAGTCCCGAGAGTAATCGGAAAATCCTTGCGGGTAACTGGGTCATCCAGTAAGCAAAACGTTGAAAGATACCGGCTATTTTATCGATCACCTGCCCACCTAGCCATTTTATTTTACTTCCAAGCCATTTTGCTCCGGTCGCAATCCCTCTACCTACTTTTTTAATACCACCCCATACAACGCCAGCGGCCTTTTTTATGAATGACCAGAAACTTCTTTGCGCGACCGGTGAATGTGTATTTGTATTACCCTGTTGAATTGTATGTGTTAACTCATGAGCAAGTAAATTTTTCCCTTCCGAAGTTTCAGGAGAATACTTTCCGGTATTAAAATAAATATCATTGCCAACAGTAAAGGCCCGTGCACTCAATTCTTTTGACATTTCTGCCGCATAATCCCCTGTATGAATTCGTACATTTGAAAAATCGGTGCCAAAGCGATTCTCCATAAAACTTTTTGTTGTCTGCGGCATAGCGCTGCCTCCGCCTTTGGTTGTTTGTATTTGTTGCGAAACCCTATCGCTTGCTGTAGTAACTTCGTGTTCGCTGTTTTTTTTCTGAATAAAGGACGTCAGCGGCCTGCGCTGTACTTCTTCGTCCTTTTCGCAGTCTGCACATTTTTTTTGAATGAGAAATTCCTGGGGTTCCTCAGTTACATTGTCGGATTCCCCGTTTTCTTCTTCTTCAACTTCTTCATTAAAATCATCAAGAGTATTATCTGCTGATGGACTGCGCTGAATAGGTAAGCGCTCAAAACCGTTCAAACCTGTTTTTTGTTTTTGAGTGATAGGGACTTCCCTGGCTGCAGAGGAAGCCGATTCAGGTAACAGGGAGGAACGTGCGTGCATAAAGCTTATTTATCAATGTTTACTAATAAGTTTTGCTTTGAATAAGTATTATCGAATCAGATGATGAAATTGCCTGAAATTGTTTTAAAACCGTACTCATAAAATAAAATCATTTTATTGAGAAAAGGAAGTCATTTCCTTTGGCCGGATAAATATCTGAATGCATATAATACGGGTAAGGCACTCTTCAAATTTCATTTGTTTTATTTTAACGGAAAAGTTAACTGACCGCCAACAAACCATGCCGGCTTATCATTTGTGCCGGACGTTATTGTTGAATTACTTAAATCTAATGGTGTAATCAACCCCGCACCAACCTGCAGAAAACCCTGGTTACCCCAGAGTTTTACAGGTATAGCGCCACCTAAAATTATTTTCATGTTGGAATCTTTGGACGCCTCAAGGTTTCTTAACGGGCTTAAAAAACATTGGTTTACTGTGGCAGGCGTCTCCATTTGCGCCTTATTAATCAACTGATCAATAACCCCGTTATCGTTATCTGAAAGTTTTATCCACCATGGATCATTTGCTGCATCAGGAAATTTTAAGTAACGATCTATTTTTGTAAACACAAGAGAAGCTAATAATTTTGTTCTGTGGGCCGCCGGTGATTTAACTATTTGCAAAAGGTCCCGGCTTAAATCCTGCACCACTAAGGCAGCCAGCCGTCTTGCCTGTAAATGGTTTCTATCACCGCGGTGATCTTTGGCAATATTTGCGTGTGATAAAATATAAGTGTTTTTCTTAGCCTCTTCGCCCTGTGCTTTGTAATAAGCGGCAGACTCTTTCGTACTGACATCTTCTGCCGTATGAAGAAGAGATACAGACGCCGTGCCCGGGACGCTTCCGGTGATAGGTCATGCCCA
>Ga0268264_10004019_pt1 | contig 12599 bp, 8 predicted proteins | sample KBSSwiS32_FD_190357 | JGI IMG/M metagenome (GOLD analysis project Ga0268264, IMG submission 190357) | Switchgrass rhizosphere microbial communities from Kellogg Biological Station, Michigan, USA - KBS Switchgrass S3-2 (SPAdes) (version 2) | ecosystem: Host-associated > Plants > Roots >... | reverse complement strand
GGCATCGCGGATTGCTGCGAAGATCTATCGATCACTGGATAAGCAAACAAAGGATCGAAGTGTGTACAACAAACTAACGGGGATGGTCAATCGAATGCTGAAAGAGGGAAAAGTGGAGGAAGAAATCATATCACATCTATTCTTATCGCAGCAACCAAAGGAGGCTCCGAGTTGCGAACCGGATGTTGCAAATGACTCCCGTAATTCGCGACCCCTTTGCGCCTTTGCGCGCAAATATATTTCTCGAAAAGGCGCAAAGGCGCAAAGCAGAGATGGATCCCGAACAACGACCGCCGTCAGGGTCTTCGACCGCTGACGCGGTCCGCGAGTGTAGTCATCTTTTTGTGCCTTCGTGTCTTTGTGTGAAACCAAAACTCCATAACTTATTAACTCGCCAATTATCAATCCACAGGAGCTGTAATTTCGTATCTCTACTGCAAAACACCGTCAATGCCTGAAGCAACCTATTGTTTCATTTCCAAATGGAGAGTAAAGTCAACCAAGGAAGAGGTATACGATGTGCTCGGTGACGCGAATGGTCTCGCGCGTTGGTGGCCGAGTGTTTATCTTGATGTGAAAGTAATAAAGCCTGGAGATGCGTTGGGTGTTGGTAAGATCGTCGAGCTATACACAAAGGGATGGTTACCTTATACGCTGCGATGGTCGTTTGAAGTGGTTGTCGTGGACAAGCCAAACGGTTTTACGATTGTTCCTTATGGCGATTTTGAAGGAAGAGGTATATGGACATTCGAACAAGATAAAAATGATCCTGCCTATTGCAATATTGTCTACGATTGGAAAATAAAAGCAGCTAAGCCGCTGCTTCGCAAGCTGACCTTTCTTATCCGGCCCATATTTTCAGCCAATCATCTTTGGGCCATGAAAAAAGGTGAACAAAGCCTGCGCCTCGAGTTGCAACGAAGAGAAGCGCAGCGCAACGGGGCTGAGTTGATTATTCCGAAGCCTCCACAACCAACCTTCCCGCATAATTTCATAAACAATAAAATTTTGCAGCAATGAAACCCTTTCTTCGTATGTTGCTTGCCGTTATCATTGCGTTGATCATATGGATCGCAATCGATCTTAATTATCCATATAAAACGAATATCAGGAAATTTAATGCTGAAGAAGTTGCGCGGCTTGATGGCGAGATGTGGCGGTCCTACTATGAAAAAAAGAAATTAAAATTGTTTTTGCAATCATCGGAGTTGATGCGCAAACAATTTGGTGTCTCTTTCTGGCGATCACAGGTAATGGCGTATCATGCCGCCAAAGCTGCTTTCACTTTTAAAGATGGAAAGAATAGAGAAGATTACAACAAGGCGCTTCCCGACCTGGTAAAATATTACGCTGCTATCAATAATATTAGTGACACATCCTTCAACGTAAATGAAGCTGCACGTCTTGAACTTGAGTGGTGGGTTATCCGGCGCTATCGAAGTGAGCATCCTCCGGCAGAATGGGAAAATTGCCTCGCCCGCAATGCTGAAATTGTTTATCATTCGCCTGCAGGAAAATTTGTATCTTTTGCTCATATGAGAGTGCAGGCCATGCTCATGCGGGATGAAAAAGAAAATCAGATTACAGAAAATGACTGGCTGCAAATTCATGAACTACTCACACAGGCTTGGAAATCTTTTTCCGATGCGCTGCAGTAATTAAATGAATTTAAAAATCCGGCAATTATCAAAGCATTTCCATATCGCTTCCGAGTTTTAATATTTCTGTGTTCGCTTACAACGCTTACTTATCTCGACCGGATTTGCATTTCTATTGTCGGCGTAAGAATTAAAGCAGACCTTGGTTTGAGCAATGAACAATTCGGTTGGGTGCTTGCCGCTTTTGCATTGTCATACGCTTTGTTTGAGATTCCTTCTGGTTTATGGGGAGACAGAATTGGTCCGCGTGCTGTTTTCATCCGCATCGTTTTATGGTGGTCCTTTTTTACCGTGCTGACCGGTGTTGTCAATGGGCTCATATCGTTGTTGATCATACGCTTTTTGTTTGGAATGGGTGAATCAGGTACAATGCCAAATTGTGTGTTGGTGATTTCGAGATGGTTTCCTGCGCAGGAAACCGGGCGTGCATTGCCATGGATGGGAATCGGCACGCAGATTGGCTCTGCACTCGCACCGTTGATCATTATTCCACTCGCCGTTGCTTACGGTTGGCGGGTTCCATTTTATGTCAATGGAGCAATCGGTGTAGTTTGGGTGTTGATTTGTTATGCATGGTTTAGAAATTTTCCGTCGGAGATGAAAAATATTTCCGGGAAAGAAAAAAATTATATCGAGTCGAATGCACGGCATACTCGCGGTCATGGACTCATTCCACTAAAGACGATTTTTAAGAATCGTTCCTTATGGGCATTGATGGGAATGTATTTCTGTTCTCAATGGGCAAATTATTTTTTCATAGCATGGTCGCCGATTTACCTGCAGGAGAAACTTCACTTTACGGAAAAAGAAACACAGCCAATCATTTTTACATTGTTTGTTGTCGGCATCATAGGATTATTGGTCGGAGGATTTTGTATTGATTGGGTTGCGAAGAAAAAAGGAATTTTTTTTGGAAGAAGATTTATTGGAATGACAGGCATCGCGCTTGTAGGCATTTCTATTTTATTTGCGGCCATTGCAACGAACCGCTATTTCGCTGCATACTCGATTGTTGCTGCAAACGGATTTTATTCGTTTGGTGTAATGGCTGGTTTTGCTGTTTGCACAGATATCGGAAGAAATAATGCGGGAACGGTCACCGGCGCCTTTAATTCATGCGGACAATTAGGCGCATTTTTTATGTCGCTCGTCGTTGGCAAAATGGTGGAAATGACGCACAGTTTTACTGCTCCTGTTTTCGTAATTGCTGCTTCACAGTTTGTAGGATTTTTATTGTGGTTTAATATTGATCCGAGAAAACAAATCAATACGGAAGTCGCAGTAAATGTGGAAATTTGAGAATGTGAGAATGTGATAATGTGGAAATGTGAAAATGAATCGCGGATTTCGCGGATTCGAGCGGATTTCGCGGATCTTCGAGTTCAATATAATTGTTGAATATTGATTCTTTCTTCAGTGAAAACTGCTAACGTCGTTATTAATCTTCAATTGTAGGATCCGCGAAATCCGCTAAAATCCGCGATTCATTTCCACATTTCCACATTCTCACATTCTCACATTCTCAAATTCTCAAATTATAGTTTTATCGTCTTCGGCAAATACTTTGCGATTAACCCCTCGTAATAAGGTTTGAGTTCTGAAAGCACCGGAGGTTTCGGACTTTTTGAATACAAATCGTATGGATTGAATTTCTTTACCCACTCGAACATTTCGCGATCGTGATCATCCATCAAATGCTCATACGAGTGCTCGCGGTGTTGCGCATAGAATGAGTGATAGCGGATCATATATAGAGCAGGCTCGGGCAAATAATCTTTTGTGATTTGGTATAAATATTCATCATGTCCCCAGGACATGTAAACATTTCTTAACCCACATCCGTGTTCATACACGCCGTATTTTGTATTGTATCTTTCATTTTTTGAATCAGGATTGTCATCAAAAAATTCCGGATAAACAATTTTGTCGGAGTGTTTGCATCCGACAGGGAAGGTATCGCCTACAACTGCCCATTGCGGTTCACCGAATAAGCATAAAACTTTTCCCATGTCATGAATAAAGCCAGTCAACACAAACCAGTCTGGATGCCCGTCGTGGCGTATTGCCTCCGCTGTTTGCAATAAATGTTGCAGCTGATCAAGATCGATATCCGGATCGGAATCATCGACCAATGTATTTAGAAATTCCATTGCGCCCCACACCGGCATTTCCTTTCGGTTGAATTGGAGAAATTCATTTCTTTTTTCCATCACAAAATCATAAGTCTGATATTTATGATTGAGACGATAGAATTCACGCACTGTGTCTCGTTGCGGGTTATCGTAATTACGGAATTCATCCTTTGCTTTTGCTGGTTGCCCCGGCTCAGGATAACGGTCAAGCACATCCTCATCCCACTGTTCAAGACTTTGCAATGGATTCATCTCCGGACTCGTATTGTCATTTATTTTCATAACAAGCTGATTTAGCAGGCATAAATTTACAATTTTTATGATGGAAATGAGAAGATTTTTGAGCGATAGTTTGGGTTACTTGTGAGCGCTCGGTTGGGTTTCACTCAAAGGCACAAAACGACCACGAAGATTCGCTAAAGTGATACTTTGTGCCTTGGTGCGAAACCAAAACCAACCGGCAAGAGCATCTTACCAAAACACGGTATACAATGCGGTAAGAATTCCAAAAATGATCACGCTGCCAACTATAAACCCTTTGGATACGCGAAACATTTTTTTATCGACCTCAATTAAAGGTGGCGCATTTTTATTTTTATCGCTCATCAGGCTGATCAAAATCATCAAGGCTATGATGATCACAAAAACAATTGTCATCCTGTCGAGAAACGGATAATCGGGGAAAGCGCCGTTTGTCCATCTGGGTAAAAATTTAAGTAGCGTGCTCAACGGGATTGTCAACAATGCTGCGGTCAATGCAGCAGCCGAGGTGGCGCGTTTCCAATAAAATCCCAATAAGAATATTGCTAAAACTCCAGGTGAAATAAATCCAACATATTCCTGGATAAATTGATACGCCTGGTCGAGCGAACGTAACGCAGGTGCAACCAGGCACGCCAGGATCATCGCAACGATCACGGCCCATCGGCCGGTTTTTACCAATTGTTTTTCGGTCGCGTCCTTCTTAAAAAATTTGTGATAGATATCCAGGGAAAAAATTGTTGATATGCTGTTTGCCTTACCTGCAAGCGATGCAACGATTGCGGCGGTCAGGGCAGCAAACGCGAGTCCCTTCAATCCTGCCGGCAATAAATATAACAGTGTGGGATATGCGTGATCAGGTTTTACGGCGCCACTTGCATCGATCATTTCATGATGAAACACGCCGGATTGAAACAGCACATAAGCGGTGATTCCGGGGAGCACGGCAATCAAAGGGATCAGTAATTTCAAAAACGCGGCAAAGAGGAGCCCGCTCCTGGCTGTTTTGAGATCTGCGCCCAGCGCGCGTTGTGTGATGTATTGATTACATCCGAAATAATTAAGATTATTGATCCACATTCCGCCTATCAATACCGATAACCCGGGAAGGTCTTTATAATAGGGGTTTGACTTGTCAAATATCATATGAAAATGTGATGGCGCTTTTGCCTTCACAATCTCGATTGCTTTTAAAATATTCTTGCCGTAGCCAAAATGTTCGGATACCAAACTCAGGGCAAGGTATGTTGTAACTAATCCTCCCATCACCAACACGAGAACCTGGAACACGTCGGTATAACCGATTACTTTCATTCCACCCAGAGTGACTGCAATGGCAAACAATGCCAGTCCGGCGATGCACCAATTAAAATCGATTCCGGAAACAGCATTGATGGCGAGAGCGCCGAGATATATGATCGATGTAAGATTTACAAAAACATATACGAGTAACCAAAAAATAGCCATGATCGTGCTCACCACGCTATTATAGCGGACCGCTAAGAATTGCGGCATCGTATATATTTTATTTTTTAGGTAGACAGGAATAATAAAAACTGCGACGATGATCAGTGTCGCAGCGGCCATCCATTCGTAAGTTGAAATGGCAAGTCCCAGGGCAAAGCCTGAACCGGACATGCCGATAAAATGCTCCGCGGAAATATTTGAAGCGATTAACGAAGCGCCGATGGCCCACCACGTGAGCGCTCCTTCAGCAAGAAAAAAATCCTTCGAGCTGGTCTGCGCTGACCTTTTCCTTCGATAGATATAGTAACCATAAGATGAAACGGCGAGAAAGTAAATGAGGAAAACAATATAGTCTTCCCGGCGTAATTGATTCATAAGCAAGTGGTAATTGATGTAAAATACGGGGAAAATTTGAGAAATGTAATGAATGTGAATGAATGTGGAAATGTGGTAATGTGAAAATGTGAAAATGTAGAGATCCAAGGTTTTTTGCCGTTTCGCAGCATTTTCACATTTCCATATTTTCACATTTCCACATTCATCACCTTCATCACATTTGCGTACCTTTGCCGTCTGTCAATTTGACTCATTATCATACCATAGCATCATATTTGAGTCTCAATGATCTCATACTTTTAAAATCATTCAATTAGGATAAACATGATAGGTTTTATTTCAAAAATATTTGGTGGAAATAAGTCGGAGAAGGATATAAAGACGATTCAGCCTTTAGTGGAACAGGTGAACCAGCATTATGCGACTTATCAATCCCTATCCAATGATCAACTACGAGGAAAAACCAGTGAATTCAGACAACGAATTAAAGACCATTTAAGTAAGATCGACGGTGATATCACTGATCTCAATAAAAAAGCAGAAGAACTTCCATTCAGTGATATCGTTGGCAAAGACGCTCTGTATAATCAGATCGATGAATTAAAAAAAGATCGCGACAAGCAGATCGAAGTGATCCTCGAAGAAATTTTACCGGAAGCATTTGCAGTTGTAAAAGAAACTGCTCATCGTTTCAAAGATAACACTGAGATTATTGCTACCGCTACACAAATGGACCGGGACCTTAGTATCAAGAAACCGCATATCGTCATCGAAGGCGATAAAGTCATTTACAAAAATACTTGGATAGCGGGTGGAACACCTATTACCTGGAACATGTTGCACTATGATGTGCAGCTGATCGGTGGTGTTGTTTTACACCAGGGTAAAATTGCGGAGATGGCTACCGGTGAAGGTAAAACGCTTGTATCTACATTACCTGCTTACTTAAACGCATTACCCGGCGAAGGCGTTCATATTGTAACGGTCAATGATTATCTCGCTCGTCGTGACTCGGAGTGGAACGGACCGATTTACGAATGGCTCGGACTCACTGTAGATTGTATTGACAGGCACGAACCAAACAGCGAAGCCAGGCGCAAAGCGTATTATGCAGACATCACGTACGGGACCAACAATGAATTTGGTTTCGATTATCTCCGCGATAACATGGTGCATTCTCCCGAAGAAATGGTTCAACGAAAACATCATTATGCCATGGTGGATGAAGTGGATAGCGTGTTGATCGATGACGCACGTACTCCCCTTATTATTTCCGGCCCGGTTCCGAGAGGTGATGATCAGCAATATCATATTTTGAAAAGTCGCGTTGAAAGATTGGTTGATGTTCAGAAAAGAGCCGTGATCCAATTTCTCAATGAGGCAAAGAAAAAAATCGGAGAAGGAAATGATGATGCTAAAGACGGTGGTCTCGCATTGATGCGCGCATATCGCGGTCTTCCAAAAACCACCGCATTGATTAAATTTCTGAGTGAGCCGGGGATCAGGGTGAAGTTGCAGAAAACAGAGAATTATTATCTCGCAGATCAGCAGAAAGAAATGCCGAAGGTAGATGCTGAATTGTTTTTTCATATTGATGAAAAAAATAATTCGGTTGACCTGACCGATAAAGGAATTCAAATGATCACGCGTGAAGGAGAAGATCCGGAATTTTTTGTGTTGCCGGATATCGGTATCAAACTCGCTGACATAGAAAAAAGTGAATTAAGTGTAGATGAAAAATTAATAAGCAAAGAAGCGTTGCTGAACGATTATGCTGTGAAGGCTGATCGCATTCACACCGTACAGCAATTGCTAAAGGCATATACCTTATTTGATAAGGATGTTGAATACGTGGTGATGGATGGACAGGTGAAAATCGTAGATGAACAAACAGGACGTATTCTTGATGGACGTCGTTATAGCGATGGATTGCACCAGGCGATTGAAGCCAAGGAAAATGTAAAGATTGAAGCTGCAACGCAAACGTATGCAACGATCACCTTACAGAATTATTTCCGTATGTACCACAAGCTCGCGGGTATGACGGGTACGGCAGAAACAGAAGCAGCAGAGTTGTGGGACATTTATAAACTGGATGTAGTAACGATTCCAACAAATGTTATAGTGATTAGAAAGGATCACCAGGACCTTGTCTATAAAACGAAGCGCGAAAAATATAAAGCGGTCATTGATGATATCGAAAGATTGCGTGCTGAAGGAAGACCCTCGCTCGTTGGTACAACTTCGGTTGAAGTGAGTGAGTTGTTGAGTAAGATGCTACAGGTAAAAAAGATTCCACACAATGTTTTAAATGCGAAACAGCACGCCCGTGAGGCGCAGGTTGTTGCCGAAGCGGGATTGGCTGGAGCTGTGACCATTGCCACAAACATGGCGGGTCGTGGTACGGATATTAAACTCGGACCTGGTGTAAAGGAAGCAGGCGGACTTGCGATTATAGGTACGGAAAGACATGAGAGTCGTCGTGTCGACAGGCAATTGCGCGGTCGTGCGGGACGTCAGGGAGACCCGGGTACATCACAATTCTATTCTGCACTCGAAGATGATTTAATGAGAATGTTTGGTAGTGAAAGGATCGCATCGCTGATGGATAAAATGGGATATAAGGAAGGCGAGGTGATACAGCACAGTATGGTTACGAAAAGTATCGAACGTGCGCAGAAAAAGGTGGAAGAAAACAATTTTGGTATTCGTAAGCGTTTGCTTGAATATGATGATGTGATGAACAAGCAGCGTAATGTGGTTTACAAAAAACGTAATCACGCATTATTTGGTGAAAGATTAGCATTGGATCTTGATAATGCATTTTATATCGTTGCAGAAGGTCTCATCAATTCATTTAAAGAGCTGGATGATTTCGAAGGATTTAAATTGGCGGCGATCGTCAATTTCGGAATTGATACTTCTATTTCGCAGGAGGAATTATTAAAAGGCGACCCTGCACAACTCTCCGATAAGTTATATACAGAAGCCACGCAAAATTACGAGCGCAAAATGGATGAGCTCCGGAAAAATGCGGTTCCGGTTTTCAAAAATATTTTGCTCACGCAGGGAAGACACGTTGAAAATGTTGTGGTGCCATTCAGCGATGCGAAGAAATCAATCAATGTGCTCGCCAGTCTGCAAAAGACACTGGATACCGACGGACGTGAATTGATGAATGCAGTAGAAAGGCAAATCACACTTGCTATTATTGATGAAGCCTGGAAGGAACACCTTCGTGCGATGGACGATCTCAAGCAAAGTGTACAAACAGCATATCTCGAACAAAAAGATCCGTTGGTTATTTACAAAATGGAAGCCTTTGAATTGTTCCGCATAATGGATAGTGAAACGAATAAAAATATTGTGAGCTTCCTTTGTCATTGTGCAATTCCGATTGAACAAAATGCACCAATTCGCGAAGGACGGGAGCAGAAGACGGATATGAGTAAGATGAAAGTCCGTAAAGATGAGTTAGTTGCTGCAGGTGGACCAAATGGAAATATCGTTGATGAAGGAAAAGATTACTATGAACCGTCTGAACCTGTGAAACAGGAACCGGTGAAGGTTGGTCCTAAGGTCGGTCGAAATGATCCATGTCCATGCGGAAGTGGGAAGAAGTTTAAACATTGTCATGGGAAGGATGCTTAACTGAATGAATGTGAAGATATGAAAATGTGAAGATGTGAAAATGTGAGAATGTGAGAATGTAATGGTGTGATTAAATAAAGAAATTCAAAAAAAGTTCTGCAAATGCGGGACTTTTTTATTTAATATTCTTTTCTGCGATTTTACTTCAGGAAGGATCGCCATATTTGTGAAGTAGAAAGCTGTTTATGAGAAACCTGTTATTTTTTGTATTTATTTTTTGCGGAATGTCTGCTTTCGGGCAGGACAATTATGAAATCCAGGTTTACGGTTCCCAAACGCAGGCTCCGAAAAGCATGATCGTTGAATTGCACAGTAATTATACATTCAACGGACAAACGGAAACTGTGAAAGGCGTGTATCCATCAAATCATGCGTTGCATGAAACGGTTGAGATCACGACGGGCATTACACCGATTTTTGAGACTGGGTTTTATCTTTTTACGAGTTATATTCCAGGACACGGCTACCAGGTAGTAGGTTCGCATATACGTCCCCGTGTGATGGCGCCCCCAGCATGGGGTCTGCCAGTTGGTTTGAGCATGTCGATTGAATTTGGTTACCAACGACCGGAGTATTCGGAAGACACGTGGAGTCTTGAATTGCGACCGATCATAGATAAGCAATGGCAAAAGTTATATGTGTCATTCAATCCAACGCTTGGCATTGCATTGAAAAGTCAGTACAATAATTCGGTTCCGAGTTTTGAGCCGAATCTTAAAGTAGGATATGCATTTTGGAAGAATACAAGTTTTGGACTTGAATATTACGGCGATTGTGGTTCGATCAACAATTTTGAAAAGTTGCCGCAGGAAAGTCATACCCTTTTTCTTGCGTATGATTTACTAAACAATATTCACTGGGAATTAAATATTGGAGCGGGATTTGGATTGACCCAGGCAACGGATGGTTTTGTGTTTAAGGTTCTCGTTGGACGGCGAATCAGGTGGAAATAAGTGGTCAGTTGACAGCAGGCCGTTGACAGACTTAATTGTTTGTTGCCCACAAGTCTGCCAACGTTAAGTGCCCTATTATTATTTATGCCATCCACCTTTCTCCCATCTATATCCGCCGCGAACCTGGTTCCAGTGTCCGTCTCGCCAATGATATCCCGAGCGAGGCTGTGCCCAGTAACCGTGATGATATTGATATCTTCCACCTGTCCAAACCCAGTCACTTCCAATCCAGACATAGCCGGGACCAGGAGCTACCGGCCCGGAATAATAAACTTCAGCAGGTTGTTCGCTGACGACGTAGCCCGCCGTGCATGAGGTGAATGTGATGGCTGTTGTTGCTATTGCTATATATATTAAATACTTTTTCATTGAACTATTTTTAAAATTTAGAAAATAATACTACGAGTATTTTTTTCACGCGAAGGCGCAAAGAAAAATATTGGGCGCAAAAGGGTTTATTTATGGATAATTCAAAAAAATCGTGCCGCGCTGGCTTTTGTTAAGACCAGTTTATTAGCAGAAGTTTAAAGCAATTTTGTTTTTTGGGATTTTGATAACGTTTGGTTGATAAGTCGGTAAGTTTTTGTTTCAGACAAAGGCACAAAGAAAAATCAAAACACGAAGAATCTCTAACAATTAAACGCCGTCTTGAATAGCATGATCCCTTTGTGTTTTGATCTTTCTTTGTGCCTTTGTGTGAAACCAAAACTTACCGACTTATCATTTCTACTCTGTAGATTGGATATCTCAAATGTTCCTTTTCGTAATAAGGAGAATTTTTATATATGAAATTTAATTGCGCCGAAGGATTATTCGCAAACGAACTATCGGCGCTCTTTCGTTCTTCCAATTTTGTTTTTAAATCCGGATGTGATTTTAAATAATCTGCAGCAACGTCTTCCCAACGATAATCGCTGTAAGATTCTTTTTCCTGAAGTATGGCATCCATAAAATTCCATGAGAAATAAGAATCGTCGCCGGTTGGTTCAAGCATTTCGATAATGAACCGCCTCGTTGCCTGATTGGTGTAAATGATATAATCGCCTTTTAGAAAACGTTTTTGGTCCATGGATTTTGAAACGGTGACATCATTGTTTCGGTGATGCTTTTCATAGGCGTCAGGAGACGAATGATATTGATTGATGTGATAGACTCCGACGTTGATCGTGGAATCATGAATCAATTGCTGCATTTGAACGCCGTTATTTTTTAGCCGGTCAATCACTTCAAACCATCCTTGTGGGATAATGTAGGCTTTCGGTACATCGACAGAATAAAGTCCGAGAAAATAGTTATACAGTTTTACTTTTTTTTCAAATGGCCTGCTATGATCATAAAACAATCGCTGTTGGCCGGTGATATCGCTCTTTTTGTATGATGCTGTGAATCCTTTAAAAAGAATTGTGTCGTATTGGCTGCTGTCACATTTCCAAGCCAGATCGAATTTGTTTTTTTGCTCATCATTTAAAAAATCCTGTTTTCTGTTTTCAATGATTTCTTTTGAAAAAATGGAAGCCTGGCCGATGATGCATTGCATAAGTGCATAGGTTGATTGCACCCGATCCTTAAATGGTTTCAACATATGCGTTTCGGATATGTAAGATATGGTGTGAAATAATGCTGCGTATCCGCTGGAGTATCGCGGAGAATCGTAAAATGCTGTCCATCCATTTTCGGTATCTCCTTCTTCAAAATTTACATAAGGACACATTGGCCATCCGGATTTGTCCATGCATTTGTACAATGCGGGATCCCAAATTTTATGGAGAAATTCTCCAGTTGCTCCGCCCAATTTATTCCACTGTGTACTTATTAGTGTCATGGTATGTTGATAATCGGCGCCATCACTGACATGGTTGTCCAACTGAATGTCGGGATTTATCCAGTGAAACAATTCGACAAACGATCTTGAATCTTTCGAATCATTCTTTGTAAAGTCGCGATTCAGATCAAGGTTTTGAGAATTTCCACGGAACCCATATTCAGAGGGTCCATCCTGGTTCACCCGTGAATGGGAATTACGGTTCAATGCGCCTCCTATATTATATATTGGTATAACTGCAAGCGCAACATTGGCGGGTATTTGAATTTTGTTTTTGCTGATATCACGCAATAACATCATGCTTGCATCGATACCATCC
>Ga0268264_10004018_pt1 | contig 12600 bp, 9 predicted proteins | sample KBSSwiS32_FD_190357 | JGI IMG/M metagenome (GOLD analysis project Ga0268264, IMG submission 190357) | Switchgrass rhizosphere microbial communities from Kellogg Biological Station, Michigan, USA - KBS Switchgrass S3-2 (SPAdes) (version 2) | ecosystem: Host-associated > Plants > Roots >... | reverse complement strand
CATGGCAGCCGACGTCACCCTTCTCGCCGCGGGAACCACGGAATACCGCAAACTCTCACTGGCTCTGATCATCGCAGGACTTTCGACGTTTTCGGTCCTCTACAGCGTCCAGGCAATGCTTCCGGCGCTTGCCGCCAGCTTCCACGTGAGCGCAGAGGGAGCGAGCTTGGTAGTGTCGATGGCGACGGGCGCAATGGCCATCACACTGTTGGTGGCAAGCGTAATCTCCGACAGAATCGGACGCCGCCAGATGATGACAGTCTCCCTGTTCGCGGCGTCCGCGTTAACCCTGGCTTCAGCAGCCTTGCCAGGGTGGCACATGCTGCTGATTACCCGCTTTCTGACCGGCATTGCGCTTGCCGGCATTCCCGCAATTGCAATGGCCTATGTCGCCGAAGAAATCCATCCCGACGCCATCGGGGCGACGATGGGGCTGTATATCGCCGGTGCGGCGATTGGCGGCATGGCGGGCAGACTGGGAGCAAGTGTCCTATGTGAGCTGTTCAGCTGGCGGGTTGCGCTGGCCAGCGTAGGACTCTGCGGCTTGATTGGCGCTGCCGTGTTCAGCTGGGCAGCTCCTGCCTCCCGGACATTCGTTCCCGTCAAACACGACTGGCGGTCGTTCTGGGCGAGCGTCCAATTACTGCGCGCCGACGCGGCACTTCCCTGGTTGTATGCCGAGGCATTTCTGCTGATGGGTGCCTTCGTGACCGTCTACAACTATGTGGGTTTTCGTTTGCTGGCCCCGCCCTACTCGCTCAGTCAATCCGCGGTTGGCGCAATCTTCCTTTTCTATATCGTAGGTTCGTTCGTCTCGACCTGGTTCGGCCACCTGGCAGGACGGTTGGGCCGGCGGCGTGTGTTCTGGATACCCATTCTCATATTGCTCGCCGGTGTTGCATTAATGGCCGCGGCGCCATTGGCCTGCGTCATCCTGGGCGTAGGTGTGGTCACTGCCGGCTATTTTGGCGCGCACTCGGTAGCGTCGAGTTGGGTTGGTCGGCGCGGGCGAAACGCCAGCGCGCTGGCCGCAGCGTTCTATCTATGCTCGCTTTATCTTGGGGGCAGCATACTCGGTTCAGTCGGTGGTATAGCCTGGAGCCGCCACGGTTGGGGTGGCGTCGCTTCGTTTACAGGAGTAGTGATACTGGCCGCCCTGGCGATATCGATCCGCCTCATCGCCGTACAGCCGCTGCCACAGAATGTCGTGGTAAGCGAAAAGGTGGATGCACTTCGCGCCAGCTGAGCATCGCTCCCGCCTCGGCGTATGCGAGCGATAAGACCGCAGATTAGTCAAAAATAAAATTGTGCGCTGGTTAACGGTTAACCCGGCGCCATCAGCTGTGGAAAGTGGCTCAGGTCGTTTTTACTCTTGCCAATGATCGGTACCATCCGAAACATTGGCCGCATCGTTACAGGGAATGACGCAATCGCATGAATAACATCCTATGGATGGCGCTGGGCTTGATAGCGGCCTACTGCGGATTCCGCGTGCTGATTGGCATCGCGGTATTCGTGCAGTTGTTGCGCTTGCCTCTAAGGCCTGTCCAGGTGGAGCGCGTTGAGCTCCCACCGCCGCTCTCCGAGGACCAGGAGGCGGCCGTTGAAGAACTGCGGTCGCTCGGCTTCGAGCCTTGCGGAACCAGTTTGATGGAAACCGAAGCTGTCAGGTATACCCTGCTATTCTTCCGGCATTCATCCTTGCCCTGCTTTGCCTCGCTGACCACGCTGCCGGCGGGCAACATCGGCTATCCGGTGGCGTTTTATACATTTGCCGCCGACGGTAACCTGTTACTGACCGACAACCGGGTCAGCTGGTCAGTCTTCGCCTGGCCGCCACACGTACGCCGGCAGGATGCGAGTGCGACTTCGCTGCAGAACCACTGGCAAACCCATCAGGCACGAATCACGAACTGCCCCCGAATCGGTTTCCGAGCAGGAAGCTCAAAGCCGCATCGAGTCGCTGGCAACGGGTTACCTCCCACTGTTGCAGTCGCGCAGGCTTTGCACCCAAGACAACGGCGTCTGGCATCCAAGCATGCGAGCGGCCGCAAAGGCTGCGCTGGCCTGGCTGCGGGTCAGCCGCAAGCTGGCCCGGCGCTATGTATCCCCAGTCACCAGCGGCGATTATCAGGTAGGGTATTTTTCTCATTGCTACATCATGCAGGAAGCGTTGCTGGCCAACCGGCCGGCGCGCCGTAAGGTGAAGCTCGCGGTGTTGGCGCTGTCGATGGCGGCGACGCTGGTGCTGTGGGGTCTGCTGTTCAACTGGTCAACCGCGATGATGTTGGTCGGGATCGTGTTCGTGCATGAATTAGGCCACGCCCTGGCGATGCGCTGGTTCGGTTACCGCGACATGAGCATGTTCTTCATCCCCTTTGTCGGTGCCATCGTGACCGGCAAGCCCAGGGATCTGGCGACTTGGAAACAGGCCATGATCCTGTTCGCGGGCCCGCTTCCCGGCCTGCTCGTGGGCCTTGCGATTCTGGTCCTCAATGCCATTCATCCACTACCGCTGCCAGGTACCCACTGGCGCACGCTGGCGGAAATGGCCATTGCCATCAACTTCTTCAACCTGCTGCCGTTTTCGCCGCTGGATGGCGGACAGCTGATGGACATCAGCCTGTTCAGCCGCTGGCCGGTGAGCCGGCTGGTGTTTGCCGTGCTCAGTGCCTGTGCCATCGCGGCAATTGCAATTGGGCTGAAAACCCCATCGCTGATGTTCGTCGCCGTGGTTCTGGCCTTGGGAATGCGCTCGCAGTTCCGCATCATGCGCCTGCAACCGGCACGGCTCGAAGGACTGGATAGGCAAGCGCAGATCCGGCACCTGTTTGCAGCCGCAAAGCACAACCTCAGAGTACAGACCTATGCAATCCAGGCCGCTTTGGTGAAAGCCGTATTGGCACGGCGCACGGTGCGTAAGGCGAGAGCCTGGGAGAGCGTGTTAGTTCTGTCGGTCCTGCTGGCAGTATGGGGCGCAGCGGCGGCGGCGGCGTTTGCCGTGTGGCATCCCAACAGTCTGTCGTCGCGAACGTCCGCCGAGGGGCGGACGGCTCAGCCTCGTACTGCTCCGCAGACAGCTTTCGACAACGCCTATGACGATGATGATGATGATAATAACTCTCTAGCCACGCTCGATAAGTTGGCCCGCGAGCTGTCGCCCGACGATCCGCGGCGCGTCGACTTGGCCTATTTACATGGTATGCAGCTGCAAGGTGAGGGGAACGGGACGCCGATGGAGGATTTGCTGGCTGCGCATCGCGACGGATACATCAGCACGATCGGTATCATGGAAGAAGGGTGGCTGGATGAGATCTCAGTGCATCTGGCACAGCTCCCGCCCGCCGAACGGGCAGCGGCACTTGCATCCGCCATCAATCGTGCGATGCAACTGGTTCCCGGTGGATTCGCGGCCACGGTAGATACGCGCCTGCGTGAAGCCGAAGCGATCGACCAATCAGGCGATCCTTCGAAGGCCGAGGCGCAGCTGTTGGACCTGCGTCAACGCGCTGCAAGCGCAGATGACTGCCGCTGCGCCTTGAAGCGAGTAATCACGGCACAGGCGCGATTCGACTTGAGCAGGCACCGCGCAGCGCAGGCCGTGACGGTTCTGGAGTCTTCGCCGTTCAGTCGGGAGCTGCGGCGAGTCGGTGAGGATCTCGCGACGACTTACGCGCTCGCCTTGCTCGATGCCGGTCGGATCTCTGAAGGCGTGGACCAGATGCGCCAAGCAGCGCTTTACCTCCCTCCTCAGTCCACTCTGCTGCAGCGGATGTTGGGTAAAGCCGCACCGAAGGCCGTTGCTTATGCCCCTTTTTACATGGCGTACGCCTGGCATGTAGCGGGTCAGGACGCGAAAATTCAGTCGCTCGATGCCAAGGCAGTGAGGCGCAGTTGCCTCTGGGAACTCGACGAGCATGTGCGGGCGAACATAATCAACCCCTGGAATCAGGCGAGCCGCGTTGCAATGCTGGATTTCGCCAAGTCGTTTTGCGCACAGCACGATCAGAAAAATGTCGAGTAAAGGCTTTCGACCATTTTGAGCGGCGCACCAATTTTCTAACTGCTGCGGCGCGCTTCACAGCAGACGGAATCCAACTTCCAAACAGCTGACACCTGCCAGAACGCACGCACGCGTATTCGTCGCAACGCACCACGCTATAACTGTGACGCAGGTACAAATACCTACTTGACGCGCCCGTGCCAGGAGACCATGGTGCGCGTCGCCAATACGCGTTATGTCCACTCACACTCAGACCACGTCAGGAGAATGATCATGATCATCGAGCTCGGTACGGCCTCGAAGGAGACCAAGGGCACGCCAGGCGGCCAACTGGAATTCTGGTCTTCGTTGGTCAAGAAAGAGCCACATTGACATGCAGCGACGAGGGCCCGCGGAAACGCGGGCGCTCCCGCCGCGGACCTCTACTACTTCGATTCCTCTCGGGCGCGACGGCGGATTCAGATGCCGCGTCAGTATGCAATTTGCGAGCATGCATACACGTGCATTTGCGGCGGGCACATAGTCTTCCTGGATCTGGAGCGCGACAAATATCTGTGCCTGGATCTCGAGGCGACTGAGGCATTGCGGCCCTACTTGAGCGGCCGTTCATTGGTGATCCGGGATCCCCCTCCCGATTGCCCTGACGCGGCCGGTATTGCAAAAACGCTTACCGAGCTGCTGCAACGCAATCTGATTGCGTTGGTTCCGCTCGGGTACGCCGCTCCAGGTGTCGCACAGATCGCACCCGCCACGCGTTCAATCTCGGCGCCCGTGGGCGACGCATATCACTGCACGGCCGCGGAAGCCTGCAAGGTCTTTCTCGCGGTCGCGCGCTCCACCCTGATGCTACGGTGGAGAACTCTCGAAAAAAATATCGCGCATGTCACCCAGCGCAGGAAGTCCGCTGCCATGGCCCGTGTCGCTGCCGGACTCGAGACTCTCGTGCAACGCTTCGCATCATGCCGGTCCAGATTTCAGAAGGCGGACGCCTGTCTCCTCAACTCCCTTGCGTTGCTCGATTTCCTTGCGCTGCACGGCCTGTATCCAAATATCGTATTTGGAGTCAGCATGCGGCCCTTCCATGCTCATTGCTGGGTACAACATGAGGACACCGTGCTGGGCGACACGCTCGAGCACGTAAGCCAATTCACACCCATCATGGTCGCCTGAGGATCCCACATGTATGGCTACATGGCGCTGCATTGGGACGCAGCTGACGACCTTGGCGCGCAAGCCGCAATTGCAATTGGACGGCGGATAGGCACCGCTGCTAAGCCGTGGGAGCTCGCATTTTCTGACGCGGGGTTGCTCGTCTTCCAACGCGGAGCGAATCGCCGCACGCACGGAGCCATTGGCCTGGCCAATGCCGGTACCGTATTGGGAACGATTTTCCGAAATCGCAGCGGTGCTGACGCCGAAAGGGAGCTGGCGTTTTCTGAACAGGTAGCGTGGGACATACAATCCACAAGTGGAAAGTACCTTGTTGAACACTACTGGGGACGGTATGTCGCATTCTCCCGAGGCGCCGACGGCCGGTTCAGGGTCATCCGCGATCCCACGGGCGCACTGCCCTGCTTTTACGCGCACACAGACCACGTCACCGTGTTCTTCTCCAACCTGGAGGACTATCTGGAGCTGACTGCTGCCCAGTTGACCATTGATTGGGAGCATGTCGGAAGTAGCCTGCAATACATGCAAATGGCCAGCAGGCAGACGGGGTTCAAGGAAATCTCGCAGGTAGTAGCGGGCGAGTGTTGGATGCAGGCCTCTGAATCAAAACCCGTCTTCCTGTGGGACCCGGTAACCATTGCTACGGGCGCCGGCATGGAAGATAGTGTGGCGGCGCGCGCCGAGCTGCGCAGTGCTGTCGAATATTGCGTCAACGCCTGGGCATCCTGCTATCGCAGAATTCTACACTCGTTGTCAGGTGGGCTCGACTCGTCAATCGTGCTGGCTTGCCTCAACAGCAGCCCGACGCAACCGCAAGTGACTTGCTTCACGGCATACACTGCGGCATCCGAGGGGGATGAGCGCGAGTTCGCGCGGATGGCAGCGGCGCGCGCGAACTGTCCATTGGTTGAGCTACCTCATCAACCTCCGACCGACCTGTCGAGCGTTTTTCCCGAGGAGCGATTGCCATCACCGGCAATGGTTTCATTGCGTCTGGCTGTCGAAGAAGGGCGGGCGGGTATTGCACACGCGAATGATTCAGAGGCCATATTTTCCGGCCAGGGCGGTGATCACCTGTTCCAGCGCCGCCGCGATTTCGCCATTGCAGCAGAATTTCTGCACAGGCACGGCCTCGCGCGCGGATTTGGACGAGTCCTGGCAGAGAGCTCCAGGATGCTGCGCAAACCTGTGTACCGCGTTCTCCTGCAGGCGGCCCGGCTCAGACTGTTTCCCCACAGGGTGGATCCCTACGTCACACAGAAGGCCCCAACCTTTCTGCGCGCCGGCGTCAACACCGCTGTTCCACCGCATCCCTGGGTTGAAAGAGCGTCACAGCTACCCCGCGCCATGCTGCACCGCATATTCGACATCGTGGATTGCCAGCACTTCCATGCATACACCTGCGACTACGCCGATCTCGTTCACCCTCTCATCTCTCAGCCCCTCATGGAATGCTGCCTGCGGATCCCCTCCTACGTCCTCGCCGCCGGCGGCACCGATCGCGGCCTCGCTCGCCAGGCCTTCTCGGAAAAGATACCTGCGGCAGTCGCTGCCCGCACAACCAAGGGAGGAGTCGATGCCTATTGGAATGAGCTGGCGATCAAGAATCTCAAATTCCTGCGGCCGTTTCTGCTCGATGGCCACCTGGAAGCTGCCGGCGTGATCGACAGGGGGGAAATGAGTAACCTGCTGACGGAGGAACAGCTCATTCGCGCCGCGCAACCCCTGGCCCCCATCCTCTCCTGCATGATGGTCGAGGGGTGGCTGCGAACCGCGGCTCAATCACCATCGCTTTGACAATTGTAGTGTCACAAACCGCCCGATCGGACTGGCATTTGCGGCATCGAGACCGAACTGGACGCTTCCAGGAAACAGGGGTGTATTGACGTGTGGCGGACGCTGATCCAGGACGTTGATGGCCGACAGGGTGGCTCGGAAGCTGCCATCCCACAAGCTCACTGGAGCAAAACTCACCTGCGCATCTACAGTTGTGTACGCGTCAACCCCTTCCGCGGGATCTACGCTATCGTTGATGTAGCGTTTTGTATAGTTGACTGAAGCCGCCAACGACCACGACGCTCGGGCCCAGGAACTGCTCAACCTATATCTGAATGCCGGCAGGTAGAACAATCGGTCGAGCCTGCTGAGCGCAGTCGTCTCGGTGGTGACCTGCTGATCCGCCTTCAGGTAGTACGTTGCGTTCAAGCTTCCAGTGAATTGGCCGGCTCGTGTGAGCTTGTTGCACCTCAACAGCATGTCCAGTCCATTCGTCTTGTACAACGCCACATTCAATGGGACGCCGCGCACGAAGGCCGCGATTTCGGTCGGATCGAAGGGACCCACGAGACTGAAAACTTCGGTGGCGCCTGCCAGAAACGAGTTGATGAATGCAGGCGATGGATTGCGCAAGACGGCTGTCGGATAGATGGCTTGATTCGGCAGTATGTTGAAAACGTCGGGATCCACCGTCGCAACCCTGTTTCGATACACCACGTCGAAATAGGTCACCGAGGCTGTCAAGTCGGGAACGAACGAGGGTCGGTAGTCCGCGCCCAGGGTCCACGTGTGCGCCTTCTCGGGCCCCAGGTCCCGATTGGCGCCCAGTGAGACGACGCTACGGGCGGTAGTGTCGGCAGAGTCCGGTAAGTCGATTATCACGGCATGGATCTCGCCGTATTTATCCAGCAACGCGGGAGCCTTGAATGAGGTCCCCCAGGTTCCGCGTAACTGCAGAGTATCGTTCGGAACCCAGACGAGGCCGACCTTCGGATTGGTAGTAGAGCCGAAGTCGCTGTAACGTTCCGCCCGTCCGGCCAGAGTCAAATCAAGATGCTTCACGGCCGGGACTGCGTTCTCGGTTCCAACGAGCGGCACAGACACTTCAAGATAGACGCTTTTGGCGTTCCTGGACGCAGAGTCGATGCCGCCACCTTGCGAAGCGATGGACTCCCGCCGGTACCCCAAGCCCAGCGCAGCCTTCAGCGTTCCTCCCGGCAGCTTGATCAACGGCCCATCCAGCTTCAGATCCGCTCCCCAGACCTGGTTTTCATAGTTCGTGTCCACTTCCTGTTGGGGTGGCAGGGGCACGGCTGCCTGGTGATCGGTCTGCCGCCCGTACTGACCTGACAATTCAACCAGCCAATCCGCCGGCAATTGGCGGTTCACACCCGCATCCACCGAGAGGGCTTTTTGTTTGTCGCGCTGGATCGTACTGAAAACGGTGTTCAGTGTTTTGGTCTGGTTCGATGCAAGGACATCCGCGTACCCGGTAGTAGCAGCCGCCAGCTTCTGATCGAAATGCACGACTGCGCTGCCACGGTGCTGATCCGCGGTGAAATAGAACGCCGGCGGCACCGCCGAGGCGAACTCTTGATCGCGCGCGAGCAGCGGATCACGCTGGTAATACTCGAAGGTACCGAGCACCTTCCCGGAGGCCCAGCGCTGCACAAGAGCCTGTGATACCCGGGTCTCCGCCATGTGACCGCTCGTCACGCTTCCATACTGCAATTGCGTTTCGGCACGATCAAAAGTGTCATCCAGAATGATATTGACGACACCGCCCACGGCATCAGACCCGTATACCGCAGACGCTCCATCCGTAAGTATCTCGATACGGCTGACCGCAGAAAGTGGAATCGAACTGACATCGACTGCGTAGCCCTGGCCGTTGGGCGCAAGTCGATGGCCGTTCAGAAGGGTCAGAGTCGACCCGGCACCCAGACCGCGCAGGTCCACCGTCGTCGTAGCCCCCACATTTCTGCTCGCGTCTATGTTCGGTACGGTGCTCGTGTACTCGGACATTCCGCCCGCATAGTTCTGCGGCAGACTGTTGATCAACTCCCTGACCGACGCATAGCCGCTGCGCCTGATCTCTTCTTTGTCAATGAGGATGATCGAGGATGCCGGGGCGACGCCGCCGCGAATATGCGAGCCTGTGACGACAAATTCTTCCAACGCCGTCAGGAACTCGGTATCGTTCGCCGACTCACTCCCGGCCAGCGTGTCGGGCCCCTCCGCCCGGGCCGACATCCCAAACACACACAATCCCACCCATAACCACGGTGTCCAATTGTTCATTTTTAGCCCGGCCACCTGCCTGCGCTCGGCAACCTGTACAGCTTATGCGCAATCGGCGAACTAGCCACGGCATACCGCAGCAATCATTTGTCGCTGGCGGTTCGCGCAAACTGCTGCGCAGCAACCTCGAAACTCACCCGGCTAACACGTTACCTTTTGCCCGCTCACCCGGTTACCATAGCGCAAATCGCGCGCACAACGGACCGTGCGAACACGGCGGATGGTGGCGCGGCTGACGCTGTTGGAGTCCCGCAGGGCAGCATGGCATGTCGCAACTCAAAAACTCCGGACTTTGATTGCTGCTACCGCACATCGCATACAACACCGCTCGGGCCTCGGCCCGGCGTCCAGCGCCCCGCTCGCACGCGGCAGTGTATTCTGATCTATCATGAGACATGCCTTCGCGGTTCTGCTGCTGGCAGCAGTGCTCAACATGCGCACCGCCGGCGCGGGGAATCTCGTCATCATCGTGAATCCCACCAGCGGCATCGAGCACCTCACCCGCAACCAGATCGTCGACATTTTTCTCGGCCGCAACCGCAAGCTGCCTTCCGGCGCGGTCGCGATACCCATCGACCTGGGCAACGGCGCCCCAGAACGCAAGGACTTCTATCTAAAGCTGGTGGGCAAGGATCTCGCACAAATGAGCTCCTACTGGGCGCGGCTCGTGTTTTCGGGTCAGGCGGCACCCCCGTTTCCTGTTCCCGACATACGCACGGCGCTCGACCTCGTCGCCACAAATCCCAATGCGATTGCATACCTGGATAGCACGGCGGTTGACGGCCGCGTGAAGGTGGTACTTGAATTCAACCCCTGACACCTCGAGCGATTGGCTTCACCGCCTTACGCCTGACAGCATCGTCGCGCGCACTACCCTGTCCATACTCGTGCTCTCCCTCCTGCTGGGTCTCATATTCATGGCGGCGGCATCCATGCGGGCGCAAAAGACGGAGGAGGCTCGTCTGCAGGTTGGACTGCAAGAGCTATTGTCCACAGTCGAAACCACGACGAGTATCGCGTGCTTCCTGGGCGATGGCACGCTTGCAAAGGAAATATCGCAAGGACTGCTGAGCAACCATTCGGTTACCGCGGTTCGCATCTTTGCCGGCGACAGTACGCTATACGAGAGCCCACGCGCGGCCGCTACTGCGGCAAGGCCCACTGGATTCACAGTGATCTCGCGGAAGATCAACTCTCCTTTTGACACGACGATTCGAGTCGGGGAAATTTCGCTGTACGCATCGGACGCTGAGATCCGTTCCCAAGCGCGCCGCTATAGTGGGAACACCGCGCTGGTGTTGGGCCTGCAGGTCGCACTGGTTGCAGTGGCTGTCGCTCTCGTTGTCTTTTTGCTCATTACGCGTCCCATCAAAGGCATTTCTGATGAGTTGCATCGTCTGGAGGTCAGCACGGGCATGCAGTTGCGCATCCCCGCTGGAAACAAGACGGACGAGATCGGCCGCCTCGTTTCCGATGTGAACTCACTCATTGGCCGCCTGACTACGTTGCTCGATACGGAGCGTGAGCTGCGCATCGAGCACGAGGTACAGGAGCGTAAGATGAAGCTCATTTTCGACAAAGCGCAGACCGGCATTTTCGTCATCGATCCGGGCGGCATCATCCAATCCAGCAACGCGGCGTTCGCTCGCATGCTGGAATTAGACGCTGCCAACCAGGCAGCCAGCGAAGGGCAGACTCGGGACGCGCCGCAACGGTTGCACGAGCTGCTGAGTCCCCACGGCACGCAGGTGGAGCAATTGCTGCAGCGGTGCCTCGCGACCGGTGAGGCGAATGAGATCGACCTCGAGCTCAGCCGGGCCGGCTCACCAGTCAATGAGTGGATCGAGTTGTCGATCAACCCAATCGGCCCAGCGATACTGCAGGGTGTCCTCAACGATATCACCGAGCGAAAACAGAGAGAGCTCTCAACTCGACGGCTGGCAACACACGACGCTCTGACAGGCCTGCTCAACAGGCGGGGCATCGAGAGTGGCCTGACTGATCTGTTCAATCATTCATCGCTCAAGCGCCTGGGCGAAACGGCGATCCTACGAATCGACCTTGATTATTTCAAACAGGTCAATGACACCTTTGGCCATGAAGCCGGGGACCAGGTATTGAACCACGTTGCGCGAATCCTGGAGGACTCCGTACGCCGCACCGACATCGTCGGCCGACACGGCGGGGACGAGTTCCTGGCCGTGCTGGTCGGCGTCGAGACCCCCGCCAAGGCGCAACAGATCGCGGATAGCATGATCGAGAGAATCAACCAGCCGATTGACCTCGGAAGCGGCAACTTCGCGCACGTTAGCGCCAGTATTGGCATTGCGATGCCGACGGGCCCCGGCGACACCGCGGAGGTGGTTCTGCGCCGGGCTGACTCAGCGATGTACGCGGCGAAGGAGCAAGGCCGGTCGCAGGCACGCATCGCTTCGTGCCAAGCCATTCCAGGAGCGAATTACGTGGCAACCGTCTAGAGAGATTGCCAGCAGCAGATCGCGAGCCAGCCTCCTGCGTCAGCTTTGCTTACAGCCCGTACAATCCAGAGTCGGGTGAGTAATCAGTGGGTTAGCGAACCCGTCGTGACCCATCACACATCGGTGCCCGGCCACTCCGTCGAGGATCTTTACAACCGCTCGGGAATTCGAATGCGCGTGCGTGACAGCCAACCGGCGAACGCGCTGACTTTCGTGGATTCGCCGCTGCGGAACGCTTACTGCGTCACACTTGCGTACCCATCGCATCGGGAGATGTTAAATCGCGGAACCTACGCGCCGCCGTGGCATGGCTGTTGCTCTTACTACATCGTGAAAAGCGAACGCACATCAGCACCAGATACGACGAACAACAAGGATACGACGAACAACAAGAAAGCGTGGGTCGCAGGACGATAATGTTCGGATACCACGCCGCTTGAATAAAACGTAGAAGACGCCCTCCCACACAGCAAGCGATTGGACCCCGCGCAAGCGGGGTTCTTTTTCCCTTCAACGGCGCCCTCCCGGCGCGGTCGCCGTAACGACCGACTTCCAAGGAACCGTTGAAGCAGTGATGTCGATGCCTTTGGCGCGATTACGCGGGCACAGTGCGTACCGAAGTACGTGTGCCCGCTAACCGGTCTGAGCGCGCGGAGCCCAAGCTGCTTCCCTCATGAAGCAGCGCGACCAAAAACCACCCGCTGAGTCTGTTTCTGCACGTTGTCGCCACCGGTTTGCCGGCTACTGGCCGTCGGCCCGACGGCGGGAGTTGCAGTGGACGCTTCGCCGACAACCCTGACACCCGAATTCGAGCGATCGGCACCCAGTAGAATCTGGCGCGTGCTCTCCTGAATATCCGCAGCGCGGTAAGGA
>Ga0268264_10004012_pt1 | contig 12603 bp, 7 predicted proteins | sample KBSSwiS32_FD_190357 | JGI IMG/M metagenome (GOLD analysis project Ga0268264, IMG submission 190357) | Switchgrass rhizosphere microbial communities from Kellogg Biological Station, Michigan, USA - KBS Switchgrass S3-2 (SPAdes) (version 2) | ecosystem: Host-associated > Plants > Roots >... | reverse complement strand
TGACATGCCGGTCCACTTGATAAACTTTCACTTCATAGGCGCTCTGTGTTACCCCCCTTCTTTGAGATTTAATCTGCCACCCAAATAAAGGGTGAGGGTTTTCTATGCCAATAGCATCTTCCCGATGATCTATCGTCACATGTGATACACGTATCTGACCAGGACAAAAGAATGCTTGCAGTCCAAGACTGACAGTAAGATAGAGAGTTTTGTTCATGGAGAAGGAGTAATTGCGGGTGTTAAAAATTACGGTGCCTAAAGGTAAAAAATTGCCTGGAGCTGGACAATCCCGTTTGGAAATAGTTTCGTCCATTTCGAAAATATTTTGCTTACTAACTTGTATGAGCAACCAACCTCATCCTATAAATTCAAAAGATATGACAAAGACCAAAATTCTCTTATCTCTAGCATCTCTTATCCTAATAACAGCAGCTTATGCTATTGGAAAGAGAAATGGCAAATATGTTACCCCATCCAAATTATTCTATACATGCTCTGGTATATGTAAAAGGGTAGCAAGTTCCGTTGTAATAGTCAGTAATAGAATGACGACGTTCAACACGGGGATAGCTCCATCATGTTATTTGTATACTAACTTTAACGCTGGTATATACAGGCTTTTCGCCGCAACCTCGCAAGGAAACTGCATAAAGCCTATATTTTGTGACCTATGCCCTTAGCAGCGCCTTCAAAGAAATAATCTCATCCTATAAATTGTATCATATGGGCTATGAAGTGTACATCATCCCCACCACCCTGCGGGATGGAAAGGTCCGAAAACACAGTCTGTTAATTGTTCTGCTTTATTTGATATGTCTGGGCCTTATTGGGCTCGTCTTTGCTATGTGCTGCTTTATTCTTTTTATTTCCGGCCTCATCTTTGATTTCTTGGCTTTCATGGGACTGCTGAGCGTGGCGTTAAGTTCCCTGGCCTGGGGAAGAGTAAAAAGAGTCGAAGGCCCTAAAATTATCAGTCGAATCTTCGGATATTTCAAGAATCCAGTTTGGAAATAGTTTTATCCCATTCGAAAATACCTTTCATACTATCTTGGTTGAGAATATGTTGGCATCCAGTGTCTCTCATACTTAATTGCGGTCAGGGTAAATCATAAATTATTCTATCAGTCAAATGCAACAAAGAAAACTCCAATGGGCATGCAGTGTGCTTGTATTATCGATAGCCTGCTATATCGCAAGCAGAGCCAACCTAAGATATTCTTCTCCAACTAAGCTTTACTATACCAAATCAGGGATATGCAAACAGGCAGCTAGCAGCATAACGGTATTTGGACTAAAAATGACAACCTCCCCAACAGGGTTTCCTTGTTCGTTATGGACAGGAACGTTTGGCAATACGTATCAACTATATGCAACCATATCAGGAGGATCCTGTTTAAAACCTATTAATTGCACTAACTTATAGCGTGCCATGATCAACAGAAAATTATACTGGATACTTGCATCTTTGATTTTAACAACATCGGTTTTTATTACAAGCAGAAGTAATTTTTATTATTCTAGTCCTTTAAGGCTATACTATACTTATAATGGCCTATGCAAACAATTGGCAACAGGTATCTCAGCCTTTGGAAGGATGACAACTACATCTACCGGAGGAGGAGGATGTTATTTATACACATTAAATGTGCACCAGCTCTTCGCAACAATGTCGGGAACAGCATGCTCCAAGCCCATCTATTGCAATAATCAATAAAATATCCATACATCTCCGCCGGTCTTCCGCATAATATAAAAGACATGTACCAACCAGCAAATATATCCAGTCCTTTATCACCTGTCAACGTAAGGAATCAACGCGTCAAAACGCATCCCTATCCTTTTTTTGATTTCATTTTTAAGATCAAATATAACAAAACGCTCCTTTGGGTACTAGTTGCAGGAAGTATAATCCAATTTGGAGTATTCAAATTATTATACCCCTATCCAGATTTTATTTCTGACTCATCAAGCTACATAGACACGAATCTTTACCAGATGAGTGTAAACTTATGGCCGATTGGCTATTCCAAGTTTATCTTATTTATTCATAACATCAGTCATTCGGATACTCTCTTAATAGGCATACAATACCTATTGCTACAGATGTCGCTGATATATTTTTTCTATACATTCTTATACTTTTATCGCCCGGCAAAGAATACAACTATTATTTTATATATCTTTCTCTTCTTTAACCCCTTATTTTTATATCTGAGTAATTGTGTATTAAGCGACGCGTTATTTGCAGCCTTAACGATAGTATTTCTCTGTCAGTTTCTATGGATATTATATCGGCCAACGTTAAGTATGGTGCTAATTCAGGCATTGATCATTAGTCTGGCATTTACAATTCGTTATACCGCCTTATATTATCCGTTGGTCGCCTTGGTCGGGCTAGTTATCAGTCGCTATAAACCATCGTTGAAAATTGTAGGTTTTCTGCTCAGCCTAGCGCTTATGTTGCCCTTTTATCGATATACACAGCTTAAAACAAAAGAGGTCACTGGCACAGCGGAATTTTCAGTATTTGGAGGGTGGCAAATCGCTAACAATGCTCTTTACATGTATGATCATATTCAAGTGGACAGCAACCTTCTTCCATTGGACACTAAAGAATTGGATAGAGTTGTGAGGGACTTCTACAAAAAAGTACCCAAGGAATATCGGGAATTCGACCCATTTCCTGGCACATATTTCATAAAGGTCCCCTATGCAGTATTAAAGCCCTATATGAAATCTAAATATAGCGTCAACAATGCATCCGATCAATTTCTCGCCTGGGGCAAAGTATCTCCGATCTATAGAAAGTACGGCACTTATCTTATTATGCAGCACCCTGGCGCATTTATGAGATACTATCTGTGGTTAAATACAAAAAATTATTTTGTACCTCATCTTGAAAAATTTGGAAGCTATAATGTGCTAAGTACTCAGGTTACCACAGCAGTACAAAACTGGTTTGATTATATAGTCCCGGATATTCATGCCGTCTCAGCAACGGCACAGGGAAAGATATTTTATATATATCCAATGATATTTATGTTGCTAAACGTATTCTATATAGCAAAAATGATCATCCTATCGATCACCGGTGGTGCAAAGAAAATGAGCTTATATTTTAAGAAAACACTATTTTTTATCAGTTCGTTTTTGATAGTCAATTTTGTCTTCAGCATACTTGCAACGCCTGTTGTGCTGCGATACCAAATCGTTCCATTTATTATTCTTTTGGCTTATTCCTTATTGCTATTGGAATTCCCAGAAAATCAAAATCAAACCGATAACAGTAAAATAGTTTTAGAATGAAATACTCCTTTATATATCTAATAGTAGTCATTTACTTCTATTCCTGCGGCAATAGTCAGCTAGAAATAAAATTAGCTAAAATACAAAAACTACCATCATTTACTTTGTTATCCCCTGACAGCAATAGCTACATCGACACAAGAAATATTCCGGAAGGGTCGCCCCTCGTCTTTATTTATTTCAGTCCCGATTGTGAACACTGCCAAAGACTAACTCAATCTATTTTAGATAACAATACTAAATTCAAGAATAGCAAAATATACTTGGTTTCGAATGAATCATGTGAAGAAATAAATAAGTTCTGTGCATATTTTAAGCTTTCTAAAAAAGATAATGTATTTGTAGGGAAAGACTCTCAATATTCTTTTTATAATAAATATTTGCCCACCGGCACTCCTTATATAGTTGTTTATAACAGTCGAAAAGACCTTAAAAGAATATATGAGGGTGATATCGATGTCAATTACTTGATCACAGCTTTGAAGGAGAAATAAACAAAATTACTTAGATGCTACAAGACAATTTATATAATGTTACATCTTCCTCTATTAATCAACCCGCGTCAGCAGCGTTGATTGAAGACTATACTGAAATATTGGATAAGTACACGGTGCCTTTTACAAAATTTGACTATTATTTGAAAGTTGGGCAACCTGACAAGGTGCAAGGATGGATTTTGCATATTTCTGTCGTCAGATGGCAGGTGGCCATATTATTGGACACCCTCTTACCATTCTTAAAGCAAAAAGCCCTTGCATTCAGGGTTGTAAAGGATAAAGAGATGGCCAGAAGCATACTCGATGGTAACCTTGGACTTTGTCAGGAGGGAAAAATAATGAGCATTTATCCCGAAAATGACCAGATTGCAGCAAGTGTTGCACTTCGCTTGATTGAGTTAACGCAAATGTTCAAGGGCCCCAAGATTCCAACCGATGCCCACTTGGGTGCATGTGTATATACGCGCTATGGCGCATTCAAACCCATCGTCATTAGTAATGAGGCTGGGAAAGAGGAAAACTATATCTATGACTCTAAAGGAGAATTAACGAAGGATATTTATTATGTGCCTTTCCATTGCCCTAAGGATATTCAGTGGCCATTTGATAGCATTTCGCCCTTACCTTCCGAGGTCAAGTCCGGAAATAGGGGGTATAAATATAGACAAGTCGCCTTACTTAAGTCAGATTCCAAAGGAGATGTATATAGAGGTGTATATCTAAAAAGACTTTTTCAGCCTATCGCGTGTGTGATCAAAGAAGGAAGAAAAAACATGTGGTCTGATGAATTCGACAGGGATATGATGGATCGGCTCGAATGGCAAATGGAAATTCACACCCGGCTTAAGGGACTGATCCCGATTCCTTCAATGCTTAGTTATTTCAGGAACGATGACAACAGAATCATGATCCTTGAGTATATTTCTGGCCCTAATCTTATTGAAAAATGCTTTCAATTGAATAGCAATTGCCAGTCTTGGCATGCACTTCCTTATAAACACAAAGCGCTTGTTCTTGATTATGTTATTCAAGTTCTTGACATCGTAAACAAAATACATAATTTGGGCTTGGTACATAGAGACCTGACTCCAGTTAATTTTTTGATTGATAAAAAAGGGAAGGTATTCCTAATTGACAACGAACTAATGTATGATATCAAAAACATCTTTCCTTCTCCTCCTTTTGAGGGCGGCTTCCGATCTTTTACATCTCCTCAACAACAAGTAGGGGAGACGCCCGCAACAGCCGATGACATTTATGCGTTAGGCTCCACATTAATCTGTACTCTCGCAGGCTTAACACCCCTTCAGATAAACAGTCATCCAAAAACACTAGTTAATTGTTTAAAACTCCTGATTAGATCAGAATCCCTCAGCCATTTGTTAGTAGATTGCCTTTCTATAAATCCAGTTAAAAGGCCATCGATAGGAAAAATGACATCCATTCTGGCACAATATAAAATGGATATTTCTCGCGAAGAATATTGGGGTACCCATCCTGAAACCTCTTCTGAGGAATGGGGTCTCAATGGCATCATAGAGGCCGCGATTAAAGGACTGGTTAATACTCCGACGGTGATTGAAGGTAATCTTTGGTACTCCAGAGCCTCCGAGTCAAGTAAAATAAATGGAAAAGAAAATAGCGAATTTCAAAAGACACCAGGGCTATTTGAAGGAATATCAGGACCGTTGTATGTTTTGGCAAAATTACATCGCGTAGGGATCAATATCGACGCCTGCTTACCTTCTTATTATAAAGGCTGGGATTATATTGAAGAAAGATACCTGCGCGAAATGGATAGATTAGCGACAGGGATGTACGGAGGTTCTGCAGGTATTGCATTAGCGATGAAATTATCCATGGATGCAGGCATTAAAGATCGATCAGATAAAAACCTCGAGCTGCTTTACAATGCCCTTCACCGGGAAACACCATATTTGGACATATCTTCCGGTATAGCTGGACAGGCCTTGGTAATGCTTAAATGCAAAGACTATCTATTGGACACTCAATTTGAACAACTCTTGACCGGCTGTGAGGAACGCATATTGTCTCAGGTCAATCCCGAAGGGTGCTGGGTGTATACAAATGACACATCTGGTCGGAAAACAAATGCCACCAGTTTTTCTTATGGTAATACTGGGATAGTATATTTCTTAATGGAATATTTACCGTATGCCAGGCACCAGAACGTTGAGAAAGTAATTTTGAAGGCATTGGCAACCCTATCAACTGCGGCAAAAAAAACAATAATCGAAACAACTCAAAAAGGATGCCGAGTCCTTTTGGAAGAAAACTCCAATACTTTGGATGGGGTACAGGGATTAGCTCTAATATTTATCAGGGCTTATGAAATATTTCAGAAAAAAGAATACAAGGATATTGGTGAAAGATTGCTAAAGGTCTATCCTGAAAAGATCATCCACCATAATTATGGCCAATACACCGGACTAACAGGAATAGGCGAATTATATCTATATGCATTTCGTTCACTTAAGAACAAGGAATGGTATGATAGGGCGGCCTGGATCGCGCAATTCCTGTGCGCTAGTGCTCTAAGAGGAGAAAATGGATCCGTATACTGGCTAGCCGGGAATACAAAATTTGTTACTGCAGACCTTATGACGGGCAGTAGCGGTATTCTTCATTTCCTTGTCAATTTTTCAAAGGCCGGTCAATTAGGTTATAGGCTATTAGCTTGATTTAGGTACGACTACTACGTATATAAGCTTTTGTTGCAACAAAACGTCACGCAGATAGCTACTGTGTGCAACAGCGATCGTCCATTTTCGCTTTATCTAAATGGAAAGGGCATGCCGAAAACCTTAAAAAGAGTAAGCACACATCATTCATCATTAAATTTTGTTTTATGAAAAATTCTAAAGTTATCTTAGGCCTGGGAGCCACAGTATTGGCAGTAGGTGCTGTTGTCGCCGGCAGAGCTAGTGTAAAATATGCTACTCCTACTAAATTGTTTTATACAAATGGTACCACTACATGTAAAGCAGCTGCCACAGCTATTACAGTTTCTGGAACAAAGTTAACTACTCAGGGCAGCGGACCACACATCGTCTTCAACACAGGCGGCGTTACCAACTACCCACTGTATGCTGCAACTGACGGATCTGCTTCTCATCTTTGCATTAAGCCCATACTCAAAGGCGCAGGTTTCTAATTTGAGAGAATGAAAGTGATAGAGGCTGTCCAAATGACAGCCTCTATTTATTCTAATGATATCCCTGGTTTTGCGTTAAATTAGGGTCATATTTCAGTTCTGATGCCGGAATAGGGAATAGCTGTTGCATGCTTTGCCATTGAGGCTTGATCAGGGATAATACTGAATCTGCCTGTTCTGTACGCTTCAGATCTAGCCATCGATGCCCCCATTCTGCAAAGAGCTCAAACCTTCTCTCCTGTGCCACCGCAGCTAATAGCTGTGTCTGAGAAAGATTTTCAAGCGCATTTAAGCCGGCTCTCGCTCTTATCTCATTCAGATCAGACTGCGCTCCCACTAAGTCTGTGTTTAGCTGAGCCTTCGCCTCTGCACGTATGAGGTACTGTTCGCTCAGTCTCAACACCATATAATATTCAGAAACATCGCCCCCTGGATCCATTTGCCCGGACCCGATCTTATATTTATATGGATAGTAATAAGTTTTTCCTCCATATACCGTACTATCCAGCCATGCAGACTTTCGCAGATCGTTTGAATCAAATGCGCTTTGCAGCGAGGGATTAATATAAAACAAGGGCGGCCTAGGGGTGTTAAATACAAACCGATATCCCTCAGGAGTTGCGTTAGCAATAGGTGCAGAGGAATTAACTTGGAATTGCAGAATGGCTTCAGAGCTATTTTTAAGGAAAACTTCATTGAGGTCCTGCGTCAGGCTGAATTGACCCGAAGAAATAATGCTAGTCGCCGCAGCTTCCGCGTCGGACCACTTCCCTTGATAGAGATAAACCCTTGCCAAAAGGGCAGTAGCAGCCCATTTGTTAACGCGTATCTTCTCACCGCCTCCTACGGAATAATCATCAGGTAAAACTGTCAGTGCATCCGTCAGATCTTTGACTATCTGTTGATATACGTCAGATTTGCTAACCCTACTAGCTACCTGGTTCTTCTGATAATCTACCGATGTTAGTATCGGGACATCGCCAAATAAATTCGCCAAATAAAAATATGCCAATCCGCGGAAAAATTTCGCCTCACCTGTAATTTCATCCTTTACAGACTGATTTATTTGCTCCGATTTATTTAAACCTTCAATAATTGCATTAGCCTGATATATGGTAAAATAAACACCTTGCCAGAAAATGTTGTAGACATAACCATTACTTACCTGTAAGCTATTATTATAAAATTGCATCAGTTGCGCATCCCCTTGGCTAAAACTCATCAGCTCATCAGCGGACAACCCTAAGTACACAGTCGCTCCGCCAGCCGCCCATTGATTGATAGAACCTTTATTGATTTGATTACTATATATACCAGCCAGGGCTGACTCGGCATCAGCACTATCTGCAAAAACCTGAGCTGTTGTTATAGAACTATAAGGAGCATGAATGGATAATTGCTTACGGCACCCTGCTCCGGCGAAGCAGATCAGGATGAAAAATACGCAGTAAAAGCTCCATTTATTCGCCATCTTCATTAATCTATTTAATAGAGAGCTCATTATATAAAATTTTATATATTCTAAAAAGTAAATTGCACCCCGCCCGTAAAGATCTTCGATGGAGGAAGTATCCCCGGACTAGATGCTTCCGGATCCAGCCCCTTATATTTACTAATGACAAACAAATTCTCTCCTCTTGCGTAAATCCTAATATTGATAAGGCCTGCCCTCTTCAGAATCTTATCAGGAAGATCATACGACAAGGATAGGTTTCTAAGCCTGATATAAGATCCATCTGTAATAGTAGCGTCGGAAAGTGAAAAATAATTATCTGACTCCTGGGGCATAGTTGTATACCGGGCAAACTTTGCATGATCGCCTGGTTTCTGCCAACGATTTAAGACATCCCTCGGTTGATTTGATTGGGCTCCATTAGTACCCGGAATCTGCGAGTACTCGCCAATAGCCAACAATTGTTTTCTAAAGGTAAAAAATGCACTGAGTTGAAATGCCTTAAAAGTAACAGTACTGGTGAAACCACCATCAAAAGGTACGGCGAAATCTTTCGTAATAAGATCGGTGGCTGTATCATTGGTATTTGTATTCAATACACCGTCATGGTTCTTGTCGAGATAAGTGTACTGCCCAGTTTGAGGATCAACACCCGTATAATGCAAATATTGCGAAATACTCAGTGACTTACCAATAAAGTATTGCCCTGCGAAGGAGGATAGAGCAAGATTCGGAAAGGAGACCAACCTGTTTCTATTCATGCCGATATTAAATGTGCTTGTCCATTGCCAATCTTTTTTGTCAATGATCTTGGCTGTTATTGTAGCTTCCACACCCCTATTCTGAATGACCGCGTTCCAGTTCTGCGCTACATTGTTAAATCCAGTCAAAGCTGGTAGGGGGTAAGTAATTAGTTGATTACCGCACCTGTTCTGATACCATACCACTTCCGCCATTATACGGTCTTTCAAAAAGCCCAGGTTAACTGCCACCTCTAGTTTTCGATTAGCTTGCCAGCGAAGATCTGGATTTGCAAATCCCTGCGGAATATACGTGGGCATGTTTTGATAGGGCAAAAGAGTAGCGGCTCCCCAAAGGCTTAGATATTTATAGTCACCAATCTGATCGCTGCCTGTAATACCATAGCTGCTCCTTAGTTTTGCAAAACTGATAAAGGAAAGGTTATCCTTCCACCAATTATATTGAGAGGGTATCCACGCTAATCCTACAGCTCCAAAATCTCCGAATTGCTTACCCGGCCCAAACCTGGAAGAACCATCTCGCCTTGCAGACATATTTAGAATATAAATATCATCGTAATTAAAATTGAGCCTGCCGAAAACTGCATTATATTTATATTGCCCCGATACATCGCTGGCGTTTTTTACCTTAGCGCTCGCGATTGAATTCAATAAATTATCATTTACATATCCCGATCCAAAAATGGTATTTCCATCCTGGGATACAGTTTGAATAGACCCGCCCACCAAAGCATTGATATTTAATCTCCCCAAAGAAAGCTTATAATCCACTTGCGGTTCTATGATAGCATTGTATCCATTGTTATTGCCAAACTGATTGGATCCGGTGGGGCTATAGTTGGGATTTTGGGATATGATAGGAGTAATGTACTTCTGAGGCACATTGAAAGTGGAATAACCCAGTTGAGTAGAAAAAGTTAACCCTTTCATGATCTTGTATTGCATGGAGAATTGGCTATTCAGGAAGTTGGTCTTAACCGAATATGGTTGAAATATGGCGCCAAAATTCCCCAGCATATCCGGAACAGGCTGCCATCCGTCAAAATTCAAAAATCCACGCTTATCCAAAACAGCCGGTGCGTCCGGAGGCGTGAGTACAGACGCGTAAATATTGATCATAGAGGAATTGACGTATGAATATGCGCTCGTTAATGATAACTCCAATCGCTGATCAAGGCTATGGTGTGTAATATTGAATTGCAGTGATGCGCGCTGATCGGCCCCACTTGCTGTAAACATGCTCGTTTCACGATGATACCCCCCCCCGATACGGAAACTGGTTTGTTTGTCGCCTCCCGAAAAACTACCTTGTATATCATAAGTATGCCCCGTTCCTCCCCACAACTGCTTCTGCCAATCCGTATAACGGGTCGTATCCCAGGTTGTAATGTCATAATCCGCGCCCGGATCAGGGGTCAGGCCATCATTCTTCAAGGCTTCAAGTCGCATTGCAACATACTCCTTTGTATCCATTAAATTATATCGACCTGTAACAAAGCTCGCACCACTATATACATTCATATCAAATTTAGTCTTTCCTATTTTACCCTTCTTTGTATTTATTATAATAACTCCATTTGCACCACGAGAGCCATAAATAGCTGTGGCATCTGCATCCTTGAGGACTGTCAGACTTTCTATATCGGCAGGATCCACACTAAATAATGGACTTTGACCATTTGCAGGTCCTGTAAATCCGTTCTGTAAAAAGCCACTGGACCCACCATATCCATCATATTTATTTAATGTCAGCACAGTAAGCGGTACTCCGTCGATAATATAAAGTGGATCTGCAGGAAGATTACTAAGCACACTTCTCCCCCGTATCTCAACACTAAAATTGGCGCTGGCATATCCGTTCTTTTGAGAAACCACCACGCCAGGCACTTGTCCCTGCAGCGCCGATAGCACGTTCATTACCGGCTGCCTTTCAATCTGCTCCTTAGTCACGGTCGCTATATTTCCCGTCGCTAGCCTCTGCGTCGTCGTTCCATATGCCTGCACCACCACCTTATCCAGTTCATTTTTTGCAACATTCAAATACACTTGAACTGGTATCCCTTCACTCACCTTTATCAGCTGCGGCGCATATCCAATGAAACTTATCACCAGAGGACTTTCTTCAGGTACAGCTGGTAACATAAACTCCCCCTTCGCATTGGTGATCGTCCCCTTCCCCGTGGCTTTAATAGTAACATTGGCTCCGGACAACGGCTGACCCGCTTCATTATAGACGACACCCATCGCCTTTATAGTTCTAAAAGGTCCCGAGCCGACAGCAGCCGAGATAGGTTTTTTCATGATCGTAATCGTCTTCCCCGTAATGCTAAAATCCAACCCCTGCCCCCACAGTGCCGCCTTCAACACTTCCTGCACATCCGCATCCTTAAAACTCAACGACACAGGCCTGGCATCCTTCAAAACATCATATCCATAGAAGCACACAAAATCCGTCTGCTTCTTGATCACAGAGAATACCTTCTCCAATGACAGATCCTTCCCGGAAATAGTCACCGTCCCTTTCTGTCCGTACCCCGCTGCGCTAACATGCAGACAGACAACAATGAGGAAAAATATTGTTAGTTTCATCACTTTTAGCAGTTGCTTCGGCAACTTTTCTGACACCTTGAAAATAGGTCGCCTACGTATAGTAGAAAATAGCATATCTTTGTTTTGGTATGATAGAATCCGCTGTTCAGGCGGGTTTAGAAAAATCCTATTTCCCCAGGATTTTTTCAAAGAGCCGAAGTGTTGGTAGCACTCCGGCTTCTTTTTATTGATTACACATGAGAGCGCTGAGATGTAATCTTATTCGGGGTGTAGGGGGAACAAGTCATTTGCCTTTCTTCTCATTTCATAAGTTTTTAAGAGACTCAAATAAATAGCTGACACTAGCTGCAAACACCCATTGCGCCTACATGGCAATGAGTGATTCACAGGTGATAAAGAAAGGTTTAATGGAACTAATGGAATAGGTTCTACCTAATTAATAGGTATATGAATTTAAAGATGTCTTGATCGACAATCTAGGTTGGCAAAGAAATCGCAGTATTAAGGAAGGTATAATGGTAAAGAAACTGTCAACTTTTATGGTCTCACAGTCAGCTTTCTACCGTCCAGGTCAAAATGCACCTGGTTCTTTTGGAGTATCTCCAGCACTTGTGAAAGGTTCAACCCCCTCTCAATATATCCTCCAAATTCATGGCTGGTCACGGGCCCTTCATACTGCACATTCAGATCATACCACCGGGCCAGTACCCGCATCACTGTTTTTATATCGGCTTTGTCAAAATGGAACAGCCCGCTCCTCCAGGCAATCTCAGCGTCCACATCTATATCCTTCAGAACACTCAACTTGCCCGTCTCATTCAACTGCACTTGTTCATTGGGTTTTAGCAACGTCTTCGCATC
>Ga0268264_10004009_pt1 | contig 12607 bp, 11 predicted proteins | sample KBSSwiS32_FD_190357 | JGI IMG/M metagenome (GOLD analysis project Ga0268264, IMG submission 190357) | Switchgrass rhizosphere microbial communities from Kellogg Biological Station, Michigan, USA - KBS Switchgrass S3-2 (SPAdes) (version 2) | ecosystem: Host-associated > Plants > Roots >... | reverse complement strand
GATGCCGAAGGAACCAGGAATATTTTTCCTGTGTACAAGGATGTAGCAGCTATGCGGGCATCGGGACAATTTACGCCTGCACAAATAAAAGATTCTGTTATTGAAAGAATAAAAAAAGGCATTTACAAAGCTCCGGCAAGAACGGGTATATCATATATGCTCGCTCCGGTAATGCGGGTGTACCCTACCACTCCGGATAATAAAGTTGCGGTTACCGTGAGTATGCCGCATTACATGTTTTATGCGCCCTATGTTACATTTTCTGATGTAGGTATCAAGCCTGATGCGAAAGAGGGACCGATGATGGTTAATCCCGGAGAGTGGGTGATGGGAGAAAGGAAGGGGCCTTACGGCTATATTATTGTACCGGCAAACGAGGCGGAAAAAACAAAAATTGTTACTGATAATAAGGAACTGCTTAAACGCCTTGTTGATTACAAGCCTTATTTTAAAATTGCACCCGACGGTGGGCATCATGGGATGTAAATGGTCAAATCGTGAATTTACTTCCCCCACTTGCCTGGCAGGACGTCTGAGGCTGACACTTTATTCTGAACGTCTCCCCTTGTCGTGGCTCCCCACCTGGCACTGTTAGAAATCAAGACTACTCATTTTACTGAAGGAGAGTTGCATAAAGCAATCCAATTTGGGTTCATTGGACTGTTATCCAGGCATAAAAAACCGCAACACCTTTATTGCACGAAAACATACAAAAGAGACATTGCGGAAAATATAAAAGATTAATTTAGAAGTGATGCATGTTGCCCCGGTACATAATCTCCTGCCGGTGTGCGAAAAGCAACATTTATACGATTATAACTATTGATACCAATAACTGCCATCGTTAAATCAACAAGCTCTTCTTCGGAAAAGTGGCGCAACACTTCTTCATACACGTCGTCAGGTACATTATTTTTTTCGAGCTTTGTAACTGCTTCTGCCCATGCGAGTGCGGCACGTTCCCGATCAGTGTATAAAGGCGCTTCCCGCCAGGCATCAAGCATGTACAAACGTTGCTCAGCTTCACCTTTTGTACGCAAATCCTTTGAGTGCATGTCCAAACAATATGCACAACCGTTTATTTGAGATACTCTGAAGCTAATCAAATCAAGCAATGTTTCTTCTATTGCTGACTTCGACAAATATGCGCCCAAACTAAAAAGAGATTTCATGGCTTTAAAGCCTTTTTCATAAAAATTCATTCTCTGTTTCATAATGGATATATTTTAATTGCACTTAAATGACGCTTGGCGTTGATGAAATTGGACATACAGGGGAATTTTTTTGCAGGTAGTCGCATGAAGCCAACATAGCAGATGATACATTGTCGAAGCGATTTGAAGCGAACCTTGTTGCTTTTATGCAACTCGTGGAAGCCGCAAAACATTATCCATGTGTGAAAAAAGCATGGGTAGAATTTTTAGGAGAACAACCTGATCCTGTTACAGAAAGGGTGGAGTAAATAAATATCATAAAGTATTTTAATTCTTAATTCCCATCAAGGTTTTCGCCAGAGACTTGGCGCTACTGCCTACCCGTCACTTAGGGGCATTAAATATAGAAATGCTATTTTTATTGGATGAGTAACAAGCATAAATTTTATCATACACGGAGTGCGATAAGGAGTGAATTAAGTAACAAATTGGCGCACGTCCGAGACCTGCGCCAGCCTGGTCTGTTTTAAACATTTACGCACATACTCACAGAATGCAAACTTGTAAAACCGGAACAACATGGGAGAGAAATTTACTACTCAAGTAAGTCTCACAAACAATTACACATAACATCAAAACAGAAACATGAGAAAAATTATCGTAACAACAAATGTTACTTTGGATGGGGTAGTGCAAGCATCCCATGCATCTGAAGAAGATACATCAGGGGCTTTTAAATATGGGGGTTGGAGTGCACAAAATGCTGATGCAATAAGTGGTAAAGCTGTACAAAAAGAGATGAATCAAACCACAGATTATCTTTTGGGCAGAAAAACATTTGAGATTTTTGCTTCCTTTTGGCCTACCCATGCAAACATGTGGCCCGGCATCAATGATGGCACCAAATACATCTTGTCCAAAACAATTAAAAACTCAGATTGGAAAAACACTGTATTCCTCGAGAGTTTGGAAGATATCGAGCAGCTCAAAATTTCAGAGGGTTCTGATATCCAGGTTTGGGGCAGCAGCGAGCTTACCCACCTTCTTCTCGAAAATGGTTTGGTGGACGAACTCCATCTCAGAATTTTTCCCATAATCCTTGGCAAAGGAAAAAAGTTGTTTGACAACGACACGGTTCCTACAGCATTTACCTTGACTGAGAATGTTGTCACACCAAAAGGAGTCATTATTGCCCACTACAAACGAGCCGGGGAAGTGATTCCATCTGAAACAGCTCAAACTTTAATTGATAAATATTTAAAAAGCTAAAAAAGGGGATACATAAAAGAACCAAAAGGCGTTGACTTTATTATTCAAACCAAACCTTTAACAGACAAAGAGAGAAAAACAAATAAGTAAATTCATACAAGACTAAAAAGCAAAACAGGCAAATAAAAGGCTTCAATAAAAAGCACGAACCTCCACTTTAAAACAAAAAACATTAGCTTGACAAAAAGAAGCACTTCTGCCAACAAAAAGTATTTGCAATAGCAGGAGGCGACGAAACGCAGGTCTCCGACCTGCACCTACTCGTCATTTAGCTGGCATTAAATAAGCATAGCGCTCAGCTCGTTCGCGAAGTGGTTCGGTACGAGAACTCGTACCGGCTTTGCTACATTCGCGGAACGAAGGACTTCTAATCGGTTTGGCAGAACAACCCGGTAATAAGTGAGTAACTGACGTTCTGTTCCCCAACCCCTGACTTGCTCCATGCTTAAGCAGACTTCCCAAGTCGCGTCTCTCCTTCCATACTTAAGCGAAACACGACATGACGGTTTTAAAAAGGATTTATTTTATCTTATATCGATTTCCGGCACGGTCCACGTCCTTAGTTTATTTTCCTCTCCTTAGTTCATCTCTTATTTCTATCAATAACTGATCGGTGGATGAGGGACCGGCTGCTACTATTTCTTCTTTCTTTTTAAAAGAATTAAGTGTTTTAATTAAAGAAAAAATAGCAAGGGCAATAACTAAAAATTTAATCACAGCGGCGAGGAAGTTGCCATATTTTACTTCACGCCATTTTAGTTGAGATATATTTTCAGCACCCACTGCCTTAAGAGCGGGTGTTAGTAATAAAGGTGTAATGATGTCATCTACCAATGAAGATACAATTGCACCAAATGCTGCTCCAATGATTACAGCAACTGCGAGATCCATAATATTACCCTTCATGATGAAGGTTTTAAATTCCTTTACAAAACTCATAGTAGTAATTTTAAAATGATGAAAAATATAAAAAACTAAGTTACTGCCTCAGGGGGGTCTTCACAGTTTAAACTTTAAAATAAAAGGAACCTGGCCTCTGACGCAGGTCTCCGTGCTGTATTCACCCATCACTTAGCTGGCATTAAATACAGAAATGCTATTTTTATTGGATGAGTAACAAGCACAAATTTTATCATACACGGAGTTCGATAAGGAGTGAATTAAGTAACAAATTGGCACAGGTCAGAGACCTGCGTCAGCCTGGAGTAGCTGGCGCCTATAAGTTTCGTAAAGCAATCCAATTGGGTTCGTTGCTCTAATAGATTATTTTTAAGTTGGCAATACAAGCGTTACATGAAAATTTAAGTTGACAATCGCAAATGAAAAGTATAGTTTCCATTATATTAAATTCCATTATTCTGACAAGTTGTGCCGAAAAAATTACAGAAAGCAAAGGGGTTCAACTTAACCAGCAATTGACAGAATTAGTTAAAATTGACCAGGTCGCTAATTATATCCCCCAGGGGAAATTTAAGGACCTTTCAAAAGAACAATGGCTCAAATTCCAAGACAGTGTTATCACTGATGACAAAATGAAGGTTGAAGCCATGTTTAATAAGTATGGGTTTCTCGGGTTTAACAAAGTTGGCAAAGAAGGTTCAAACCATTTCTGGTTATTGGTTCAGCATTGCGACAGATATCCAGAGTTTCAAAAGAAGGTACTAAAAGCAATGGATAAAGAAGTTAAAAAGGGAAATGCTGATCCAAACAATTATGCATACTTGTACGATAGAGTTAAGGTGAATGCAGGAGAAAAGCAGTTATTTGGGACTCAAGTCACTTATGAAACCGAAACAACAGAGGAGCCATTCCTAAAATCGGACTTGTAGATTCAGCAAACGTAGACACACTAAGAAAAGAATATACGTTAGAACCCTTAAAGGATTATTTAAATACAATGACGACTGCACACTATGAGATGAATAAGGAGCATTATCAAAAAATGGGAATAACAACGCCAAATCTATATTGACACAACTACAGGTAACATCCGGTTTAAAAAACCACACTGCAACAAGAACTAATAACACGAAATATGAACAAGATATTCAAACCGACAGGATACAATTCGGTTTCACCCTACTTCATTGTGAATGGAGCGCAAAGATTCATTGACCTTTTAAAGAAGATTTTCAATGCAACTGAACTTAGACGCTATGATATGCCAGACGGGACAATTATGCATGCCGAAATTCAAATTGACGACTCTGTTATTATGCTTGGAGATTCATCAGACAAGTATCCGCCTGTTCCAATTGTAATGCACGTTTATGTATCTGACGTGGACAAAACTTTTGAAAAGGCAATTGAAGCAAATTGTGAGATTATAGAAAAACCAAAACAACAGGACAATGACCCCGACAGGCGCGGAGCATTTAAAGATTTTGCTGGCAATATGTGGTCTATTGGAACACAACTTTGATCTAGTTCCCATATCTGGCACAGTCTCCGACCTATGCCATCTTTAACTTAGCTGCGCATTAAAATTAGAAATGCTGTTGGATGAGTAACAAGTATAAATTTTCTCCTACGAAGAGTTCGATAAGAGGTGAATTAAGTAACAAATCGGCACAGGTTAGAGACCTGCGCCAGCCCCGGTAAATCTTTCCCACCCTTAAATATACGTTCCAATTATACATTCGGCCTGGTTACAGTAAAATTTTTCGGCACAACTCCCGGCAGAGCTACAATCAATTTGTAATAACCATTTGTCTTGAATCAATTTGTTTATTATTAACATACAACGTATAATTATAAACACCGGCAGCCAATGTTCCGTTATTCAAACTTAATTGCCCGGCGCCTTTATTACTTATTGTGATCGTTTTAATAGTCTGGCCTTTTGCATCAGTTATGATCACTTTGGCCGACGTAGCTGTAAGGGGAACTTGATAACGAATGATGGTATTTGCTGTAACCGGGTTAGGATTATTTTGTTCAAGAAAAGCATCTTTTGTTGTAGCCACTGCACCCTGTCCTTTTTGAGTAAGTTGTACTATAACTGCTTCTAATTTATTTAATCGATCTTCCAATTCCAGGATGGTTACTTTTTGTTCTTCATTTATTTTCTTTTGCTCTTCAATAACCGGCTCAAGTTCCTGGATGCCTTTTACGGCAAGAACACCAAAGCCGCTGTAATCCAAAGTGTACACATCAAGACTTCGTTCCTTACTTACATTATGGGTTACCATAGCCGGAAAAATCTTCATCACATCCTGTGCAATAAAACCGTTGTACTCCTGTTTGTCCGTGGTATTTTTAAACTGGTAGGTAGAAGGTTTTAACTGGTTTATTTTTTCAAGCATGGTGGTCATAGGCTTAATGTTGGTTTTTAAACGTTCATCGGATGCAGCCGTGTAAGCTCCGGTTGTATTATTGAATGATCCTCTGAAAGCTCCGTTGAAGTATAATTGAAGAGTGACGAAAGTAACCTGTTCCCAATCATCGGCGGTAGATGAATTTTCTATATCAAAACCAAAATTAGTGTGGCTTACTTTCTCTTTATAGCTTCCCGGGGTAAACGTGCCTACACCCAGGTTCCCTGCATTGCTTAAAACCATTCCGGTCTGGTTGCCGTTTACTCTAAACTGTAAACCTTCCAGGTTGAAATAGTTATTATATATTATACCCCCTGCTACATTAGTATTTGAATTTCCAAACAAAATGCCGCTTTCGTTGCTGGCCTGGGTGAGGATATTTATATAAGAGTGACTTGAGTTTTCAACGATCAGCGGAGCATCGAAATAACCGGTTCCGCCGGAACTTCCTTTAGATACATGAAGTGTATTACCGGGTGATGTTGTACCAATGCCTACAAAGCCATCGGATTGCCGCAGAAAGATCTGCCCGCTATTGAAATCAAAATTGCCGGTGCTTCCTACCTTCAATCTCTCGGTACGATCACTTAAGTTAGTGCCAGTAACGAGTGAGATGCGGGCCGGAACATGACCCGATGAAGGTGTACCATCAACAAAAAAACTTACCAATGCCGGATTTTGAAATGTAGTTCCATCATAAGCTGAAGCAAGAAGTGATGTGATATAATCATTGTCAGCAACTCTTAACGGAGAAACTAAAGTTCCTCTCGATCTTCGCCCCTGGAAGACTGCCCTTTCATCCTTATTATTTGAAGCACCAGCCAGTACAAATTCACTGCTCATGTCATCTGCAAAACCGATAAAAACAGGCTTATTAAGACCGTTCAGCCAGGAAGCTGCAGGAATGCCACCGCTTGATTTTACTGTAAGAATATTTACCGGATAGTTAGTGTTGATACCAACTCTGCCAAGGGAATCTATTATCATCCTTTGCTTGTTGCTGGTATAAAACTTAAGAGGAACAAGATTGGTAGTGCCGAGTTTGGAACCGGAAGTAGCATTACTGTTGCCAGCCAAACTCCAGTAGGGAGAGCTGTTTTGGCTTTTACCTGCAAATGATATTGCGATAAAAATACTCAGCGATAGAAAAATTTTTTTCATAGCTCAAAATTTAAAAATGATAAAAATTTAGAATTAATGTTGTGTAATTTATTGTAACGAAGAAAATAAAAACGGTTTATGTTATACACGCTATCAACAAGTTCATTCTTTAATTGGTCAGGTATAATTTTAAAGTGTTTTTCATTAAGATTTATCAGAGTATTTTGCCGCAGTTCATTGGGCTGTTCCGTGCAGATTATTGCACGTGCTGTTCCCTATTCAAATGTAAAATTTAAATAAGCACTTCTAACTAAGTTTTCTTCTTGAAAATATTTTGCAGATTCATTATGGCGAGTTTAATTTTCAGTGTTACTTTCTTGCGTATTTATAGCAGAAATTTTTTAGGGTAGTAGAATAGATATGGTAAAACCTTCCGGTCGCAGACCATGCTAATGCAGGTAGTTGTTGATAGCCCGCATCTGGCGTAGGTCTCCGATGACAGGCACATGGTCAATATCAGGAAATCAATTAACAATTGTTGGCACTTCAGAAAAAAAAGCAGGGATGTAAGGCAGAATTTATATCTTTTCCCTTAATGTAATACAATGACAAGAACAATGATGACTAAGCCCCCCATATAAATACGATGGTTTATAAACAAGAAGATATCAGTATAAGATTGCAATAAAACTTTAAACAATTATGGAAAAAAGAATTTTCTTCAATCCTATTATTAATGACACCGCAACATTCATAAAAACTTCTGAAGAAACGAACGGTGAATATTCACTTCTGGAAATCGAACTTTATAAAAGCGATGGTCCGCCTTTACATTTTCATAAAACCTTTTCTGAAAAGTTTGAGGTAATAGAAGGTATCCTTTACTTGCAGGTGGGCAAAGAAAAGAAGATCGTAAAATCGGGTGAGTCAGTGCTTGTTCCCAGGGGTACGCCACACCGTTTTTATAATATTAGCAATGACCTTGTAAAATTCAGAATTACGTTTCAGCCCGGACATGTGGGCATGGAAAATTTTATCAAAATTATCTACAGTCTTGCACAGGACGGTCTTACAGATAAAAAGGGAAAGCCAAATAGCTTCGCACATCTTGCAACAATATTGGTAATGTCAGATTCCAATGCGCCCGGTATGTTGTCACTTCTTTCTCCTATAATTCAAACGGTCGCAAAACGATCGAAAAAAAACGGGACTGAAAAATGGTTACTTGATAAGTATTGCCGTTAACGAATTAAAAAAATCAACAGCTGAGGAGAGAAGGTGAAGGTGTTTGAAGTTGTAACGGCGCAACATTTTTTGAGAAGGCTTCCTAGAATCTAAGGACGTTGTTTAGAAATAAGATCGGCCGCAGACCATAGGGACAATAATGCAAAAGTTACCTTTAAACTTGCAAGGTTTGAGTCCACTTTTGTTCTAGCATCGAAGACACAGTTTTTTCAGAGAGCGGTTTCTCAATATAATCCACCACATTTTTATTTTCTCTTGCTCTGTGCTTGTCGCTTGTGTCGATGGATGAGGAAATAATATAAATTTTAATCTGCCTCTTTATTTTCTCATCTAACATTTCAAAGTTGTCCAGGAAATCCCAGCCTGACCAGATTGGCATATTAATGTCAAGCAATAACACGGTAACATCGTCAGTGTTTAAAGGGACGGTAATGATGTGTTCAAACGCCTTTACCGGAAAATTGAAAGTTTGTATTTCTGCTTCTTTTGCAACATCCCTGATCGTTAAACTACAAAGCAGGTTATTCACCGGGTCATTATCGATAATAATAAAACGAAGAGGCATACTCACGGTTTTTGATTGTTTAAGTTTCGAATTCGATTTTAAATTCTGTTCCTTTATTCACTTCACTATTGATAGTAATTTTTCCGCCCATAGATTCCACCTGCGTTTTCACCATATACAACCCCATTCCCTTACCTTCAGCTCTATCTGTATGAAACCGTTTGTACAAACCGAATACCTGGTCCGAAAGTTTCGGCAGGTCAATACCCAGGCCATTATCTGTAAAAAGTAAAACGATTTTATTGTTTAATTTCTCACTCCTGATGTGTATAACCGGCGGAATTCCCGGCTGCCTGTATTTTAAGCTGTTAGAAATAAGGTTATAGAAAATGCTGTGCAGGTAACTTTTTATAGTCACTATTTCATCAGCACGGGTAAAGTCCCAAACAATATCTGCGTTTTCATTTTCAACCATTTTTTCAATACTTAAATGAATATCGTTGGCAAACTGGGTTAAGTTTATTAACTGTTTACTCTCATCTACCTTCTGCCTTATCTTTAAAATATCATTAAGATCCCTGATTACCTCATCCAGCTTATTTACAGAAGTGGAAAGCCCGCTCACAATCTGTTTTTTTATATCATCTGCCAGGTCAAGTTTTTGAAGCCTGTATGAAAGCCCGATTATATTTGCAACGGGGGCACGAAGGTTGTGAGAAATAATATAGGTGAACTGCTCAAGGTCTTTATTGCGCTGAATTAAATCAGCAGTCATTTTTTCTTTTTGTGTATTTTGGAAAATAAGTTCTTCGTTAGCTATAGCCAATTCCGCCGCACGCTTTTCTTTTTCCCCGTTTTGGTAAACCAACTCTTTGTTAGCAATTATTAATTCTTCATCCCGTTTTTCCCGCTCCTCGTTTTGAAATACAAGTTCTTTGTTAGCAACAACTAATTCCGCTGCACGCTTTTCTTTTTCTTCGTTTTGAAACACCAGCTCTTTGTTCGCAATAACTAATTCCGCTGCACGCTTTTCTTTTTCTTCGTTTTGAAACACCAGCTCTTTGTTCGCAATAACTAATTCCGCTGCACGCTTTTCTTTTTCCTCGTTTTGAAACACAAGCTCTTTATTCGCAATAACTAATTCTTCAGCACGCTTTTCTTTCTCCTCGTTTTGAAAGAGAAGTTCTTTATTGGCAATGATCAACTCCGCAGCCCGCTTTTTTTTCTCGTCCTTTTGAAACGCCAGCTCCTTGTTAACGTTTATTAACTCATCAGATCTCTTTGTGTTATTCATATGCAATGTTTGAAATTTTTAATTTGATTTATCGCATGTCCCTGTACAAAAACAGGCTGCCTCCTTTACTCAAGGCTTGAATAGAAACCGGGCCACAAAATTTTTTAGAAATCCCTATAAAGTGCTTTCTAAACGCGATGAGTTTTTTAAGTGGCAATGCAATGAAACAAGGTATGCTTTTTTAGTTGCAGTACCCCATCAAACTTTTTAAAAAGTTTGATGGGGGTCGGGCGCCATCAGCAGCCATAGCTTAGCAACAACTTATCTTTCCGGTGGGCATTTCAATAAACTGGCTAGAGATTATCGGTCATATTGTCTATAAGAGTTACTACTCTACCACAAATTAACTCCCATATTAAATAAAGAGCATAAGAGGCATAGGGTTTGTTATCGCGAAGAATTAGGTAGAGAATGTAATACTGGAATACAATCTTATTTTAAATATTCATTCATCCCTGATATGCGGCTTGGTTATTGCACCTTCATTGTATATAGATTTCTCCTTTCCTTATCAGTCCTATCTTTTCAGGTTATAAAACCGGGGTCTTCTAACTCAATTTCAATTAATAAAAATTAAAATGAAAAAAATTAAGTACTTAGTACCGGCTATGGTTTTAACCATGGCAACCTTTTCTGCCTTTTCGCAAAACTACCAAACGGCTTCAGATACCGTTAAACTCAATAAAGAGTATGTAGAGGTAAGTAATGACATCGCTGATCTTTCAGCTAAGTTAACCATTGCCCAAAATAATTTACCTGGTTATAATACCAAAGCTGATGCAGCAGTTTCTGATGCTCAGAATACATCTGCAAAAAGTAGTGAACAGGCAGCCATAGCAACCAATGGTGATGTAAAAGATGCAAGAAAGGCCAAGAGAAAAGCAAAGCATGCATTAAAAGATGCAAAGGATCTAAGGCATGCAAATAACAATGTAGATGATCAGCGTGAAAAGATAGCTGACCTGACTGCCGAATTAGCAAAAAAGCAAGCAAGGCTACAGGAATTGGATACTAAGCGAACAGCCATTAGAAATATGTAGGAGCAATTTTTAATCAACTCAGCTTTGGGAAACTTATGCCAAATAACGACCTGCAAATAGAACGCCTTATTGAGCGTAATAATGAATTAGAAAATTATTTTAGAAACACCATCATACCGCAATTATTTATTGATGCTGATCTGATATTGCAGAAGTTCACGCCCCCTGCCATGAAGCAGTTTAATCTTGCGGCAAGTGATGAAGGCAGATCCATTCAAGATATTGTGGACAACTTTCGCTTTCCCGGCATAATTGAAAACATTCAGCAGGTAATTGAGAGCAATGAAATTCTTGAAAAAGAAATTCAGACCACCGACCTGAGATGGTATCAAATGAACATTATACCGTACGTAGAATTAAAGAGTAATAAAACCAATGGAGTAATAATAACGTTTGTTGAAATTACAATGCGTATAAAAGATCTTAAGGAGCAGGAAAAGCTTATTTCAGATCATGAGACTTTGCTGGATACTATTTCACATGATGTCAAAACCCCCCTTACCAGTTTAATGTTGTCGATTGAATTGTTTAAAGATGTATCTCCCGATGATCCAACTCAATTTGAGCCTCTCTTAAAAATTGTAGAATCCTCTATAAAAAAAATACAAAGTATCATCCAGGAATTAACCGCTGTAAGAAAAGATGAACATAAATATAAATCTGAGGAGGAACTTCTTGACTTTGGAAATATTTTTGAAGACGTACGACTCACGCTTACTGACAATATTAAAGAATCAGGTGCGGTTATAAAAAGTAAGATCAATGCATCGGAGATAACTTTTTCCAGGAGAAAATTAAGGAGTATAATTTATAACCTTGTAAACAATGCCATAAAATTCAGATCTCCTGATCGTAAGCCTGAAATTATTATCACCACAACACAGGAAAAAGATTTTATAATAATCTCTGTAAAAGATAATGGTAAGGGCATTAATGCCGCTATGCATGAAGCGATTTTTTTAAAATATTTTAGAATGGAAAATGCCATTGAAGGTTCGGGCATCGGGTTATATTTAATAAAGGAGATCGTAAGTAATTCCGGAGGAAAGATCGTATTGGAAAGCGAACTAAACAAAGGATCAGAATTTAAAGTGTACTTAAAGGCAGTATAGAATGAAAGGAGAGTATTTGAATTTTTAAAGTCCGTTGATAAGGAGCTAATAATTGAAGATAAAGAGTTACAATTTATTAACGGCGTAGTCGTCCAGGAGAATCTTCTCACATGCAAGACCTTTGATATGATTTTACCCATTGATGTACGCAGGGTATAAATCAGCCTTATCGAATATCATTTTAAAAATATAGTAACCTAAAACAGTGCTTTTTCTCAATTCCCAGTAATGCTTCCGCCAGGGAGGCTGCGATGCTACCGTATAAGAACTGCAATGAAGCAGAAAGGTTATGATCTTACAAAATGCCGGTTTTAATTCCCAGCAACGTTTAGTGGAAGAAGATAAAATGATTGAGGTAAAACCAAATTTGTCTTTAACCAAATTATTTGTGGAAGATTAAAATTTTGGCAGGATTTTTATATACCACTTGTATCGACTTCATTCTTAGTTACTGGAAATGGCGCTTAAAGTATTTTTTTACTGTATTCAAGGTTTTTTACTTTATTGCATTACCGCAGATATTTATTGGTTTGTTTACCCTGAACGTTTTTCAAAAAATCTTACCTGGAT
>Ga0268264_10004005_pt1 | contig 12610 bp, 9 predicted proteins | sample KBSSwiS32_FD_190357 | JGI IMG/M metagenome (GOLD analysis project Ga0268264, IMG submission 190357) | Switchgrass rhizosphere microbial communities from Kellogg Biological Station, Michigan, USA - KBS Switchgrass S3-2 (SPAdes) (version 2) | ecosystem: Host-associated > Plants > Roots >... | reverse complement strand
ACGGAGCGTACGTGGCCGTCAGCGCCTGCCAGGTGAGCGGATCCAGTGGCCTGGCGCCCGCAAGCTGGTTCGGGGAGATGATGGCGTCGTAGCCGACGGTGAGCCCGAACGGGAAGCGGTAGGCGCCGCCGGCGGTGAGCAGCTCGGCGCGGTGGTCGCGCGGCGACGGGTCGGGCACCGCGATGGTGGATGCCGGGCCCACCAGCGCGTCCGCGGCGCGCCGTTGCCGGTCCGATCCGTCGATCATCAGCCGTTCGTAGCGCGCGTACGCCCGGTGACCGCTCCCGTCGTCGAGCGCCAGGGCGGCCGCCAGCTGGGTCAGCCGCCGTTCGGGGATGCTGTAGCGCGCGGTGGCGTCGGCGCCCAGCCAGCCGGCGTGGAGCGCGGCGCGCGCGGAGCTGTCGCCGGGCCGGCGCTCGAGCAGGTCGTAGCCCTGCGCCAGGTCCAGCCGCGCCAGCTCCACCACCTGCCCCTGCGCCCGGGCCAGCAGCCGCTGGTTCAGCTCCGCCACCGCCTGGAGCAGGCCGGCCTGCGGGGTGGCGTCGTCCACCTCGTCGTAGCGCCCCAGGGGCGCGCCCAGCACCACCGGCACCGAGCGCAGCTCCAGAGACGGCGCGACGGCGTGGCGGAGCGATCCGCCCCCGAAGGTGCGCGACAGCTCGGTGTCCACCGTCACGCCGGCCATCGGGTAGCCGCGCTGCGCGAGCTGCCCGCTCGCCTCGCCCAGGTACAGGTCCTCCCGCCACGCGGCGTACGGGGTGAGCCGCGCCGCGTCGCCCAGGCGAAGCGCCGCCGACAGGCGCGGGCGCAGGTCGATGCGGTCGCGCGCCTCGCGCTCGCCCGGCTGGAAGCGGCGGTCGCCCTGCGAGCCGTCCAGGTCCGGCGCGAGCGGGTCGTATGCCCCGTCCGCGCCCTCGTCGCCGGTTTCGCCCGGAAACGGCGCGTCGCGCGCGGAGTCGGCGGAGAAGCTGAAGCGCAGCGGCCCCCAGAGCGAACGGTCCAGCAGCGCGTAGCGGAGCGCGGGGAGGCGCTGGAGGGTGGCGGGGCCCGCGGACGGGTCGAACAGCGAGTAGCCGGAGCGCGTGTCCTGCCGCAGCGTCACCTCCAGGCCCGCGTACTGCTCGTCGCCGCGCCGCGCGAGCACCGCGGTGGAGCGGAGGTACTGCGCCTCGCGCAGCAGCACGTCCGCGGTGAGGTCCCGCACGTAGGAGCCGTCCGAGACGGCGGAGAGCTCCGCGCGCAGGTCCACCCCGCCACCCAGCTCCTGCGCGTGCTGCACCGTCCCCTCGAAGCGCAGCCCGTTCTGCCCTCCCAGGGCGATCCCCGGGTGCAACAGGTCGTAGAGCGCGCCCAGCAGCGCTCGGCCGGCGGTGCCCTCGCTGGGCGCGTAGCGCAGCTCGGTCAACAACCGGGGACCGCGGACGCCGGCGCCGCCCAGGAACCAGCCCGGCGTGAGGGTGAGGTCCGCGCTCTGACCCAGGGTGATGAACAGCGGCTCGTGGAGCGCCAGCCCGGTGAGGTACGAGGACTCGACGCGCGGGACGAGGAAGCCTGAGCGCCGTTCGCCGAGCGGGAGGTACGCCCACGGCAGCGGGAGCACCGGCACGCCGTGCACGTAGACCACCGGCCAGGCGAGGGTGACGCGCTCGCCCACCTCCACGTCCGCGCGGTCGGCCTGGATGCGCCAGGACGGCTCCTCCGCCTTGCAGTCGCAGGGGGTGAAGGAGATCCCGTCCACCGCGTAGTGGTTGGGCCCCAGCCGCTGGATGCGGCGACCCTGGACGATGAGCGGCGTCCTCCCGAGCGACCGCAGCGCCTCCGGCGTCTGGGCCGCGCGCAGCGCCTCCGGCGCCACGTCCGCCTTCTGCATCAGGACGCCGCCCTGCAGCGTGGCCTCCAGCGAGGCGAGGTCGAGGTCGATCTCGTCGGCCACCGCGGCCATCAGGCCCAGGGTGAGCAGCACGTGGCCGCGCGCGGTGGCGCGCTGCTGCGCCTGCGCGTAGCGGATCTCGTCCGCGCGCACGGTGGCCCGGTCCGACCGGAGCAGGGCATGCCCGCGGACGGTGATCACCTTGGCCTGGTCGTCGTACTGAAGCGCGTCCGCGGACAGGTCCACCCGCTCGCCGGCGGCGGTGGCCAGCTCGGTGGAGTACGCAGGCGCCTGGGCCAGCGCCAGGTGGGTCCAGAGGAGCGCGGCGATCACGGGAGCGGTGCCGCCGCCCTACCCCGCGCTACTTCCGGCCGCCGGACTGGAAGTCGACGTACACCTCGTTGCCTTCCTGCTTGGCCTCGTAGGGCACGTTCTCCTTCAGCTTGATCTCCACCCGCACCGTCCGGGTGGGCCCGACGCGCGGCTGCACCATCGCCACCGCGCCGTTGAAGAACGAGGTGTCCATGAAGCGCTCGTTGTTGTGGAGCGCGATGGCGGTGTTCTCCAGCTCCAGCACCACCTCTTTGTCCCCGCCCTTGGACAGGGAGTACCGCACCGGCTCGTTGGTGCGGACGTAGACGCGCTGGGTGCCCGGCTCCTGCTTGAAGCCCACGAAGGTGAGGTTCTTGCGCCGGCCGGAGACGGAGATGCTGGACGAGGACTCCACCTCGCCGCGCGGCGCGCTGGACTCCGCCATCGCCACCTTCTGCTGCTGCTTGGCGGCCATCGCCTCCTGCCTCTTCTGCTCGCGCTCGGCGGCGGCCTCCTCGACCAGGCGCTTCTTCTCCTCGGCCGCGGCCTGCTTGGCCGCCAGCGCCTCCTGCTTCTTCTGCTCGCGCTCGGCGGCGGCTTCCTCCGCCTTCTTCTTCTTCTCCTCGGCGGCGGCCTGCCTGGCGGCCTCCTGCTCCTGCTTCTTCTGCTCCACCGTGGAGGTGGACTCCTCCGCCTTCTGCTTCTTCTCCTCGGCCGCGGCCTGCTTGGCCGCCAGCGCCTCCTGCTTCTTCTGCTCGCGCTCGGCGGCGGCCTCCTCCGCCTTCTGCTTCTTCTCCTCGGCGGCGGCCTGCTTGGCGGCTTCCTGCTCCTGCTTCTTCTGCTCCGCCGTGGCGGCGGCCTCCTCCGCCTTCTTCTTCTTCTCCTCGGCGGCAGCCTGCTTGGCGGCCTCCTGCTCCTGCTTCTTCTGCTGCGCCGCGGCGGCGGCCTCCTCCGCCTTCTTCTTCTTCTCCTCGGCGGCGGCCTGCTTGGCGGCCTCCGCGTCCTGCTTCTTCTGCTCCGCGGCGGCGGCGGCCTCCTCCTGCTTGCGCTTCTTCTCGTCCGCCGCGGCCTGCTTGGCGGCCTCCGCCTCCTGCTTCTTCTGCTCCGCGGCGGCGGCCTTGTCCGCGGCGGCCTGGTCCTTCGCCGCCCTGTCCGCGGAGGCCTTGTCGGCCGCGGCCTGAGCCGCGGAAGCCTTGTCCGCGGCCGCCTTGTCGGCTGCGGCCTTGTCCGCGGCGGCCTTGTCCGCCGCCGCCTTGTCGGCCGCGGCCTTGTTGGCGGCCGGGGCCTTGTCTGCCTGGGCGACCTCCGTGCCGCCGCCGCCGGCGCCCAGCACCTTCACCACCAGCTTGGTGTCGGAGGTCTGGATGTCGGTCTCGTACTCCTTCTCGAAGCCGATCAGCACGCGGGCGATGGCGGAGGCGTCGGAGCCGTAGCTGGCCGTCTTGATGGCCGTGACCACGCCGTTGCCCACCTGCTGCTCGTCCGAGACGCCGGAGAAGACGGCCTCGGAGATGTCGATCACCAGGCGGGCTGGGTCCGTCATGGTGAAGGTGGTGAAGTTCGGCTTCTTCGTTCCCTGGATGGTGATGCTCCCGCCGCTCACCTGAACCTTGGTGATGGTGTTGAGCTCCACTTTGTCCTGCGCCGCCGCCACCGCCGCCAGGACGGCGACAGCGAGCGCGACGAGCCGCGTCACGGACCTCATGAGCACCCCTCGGAAGATCAGGTGAATGCTAGCAACGGGTACACCGGCCACCAACTTTCTGTTCCCTTGAGGCTAGCGGTCCGGGCGTGGGAGCGCGGGCCGGCGCGTGTGGTGGCTGCGCGCGTACTCGATCAGGTTCTTGATGTCGTAACAGATCTGTCGGATGTCGTGCCCCATCGTGAGCTCGATGTGGCTGTTCCCCTTCACCGGGCGCCACAGCAGGTACTCGCTCTTGGCGGCGCGGTAGACGCGGCGGGTGGACTGGACCGAGGCGAGCGGGTCCTTGTCCCCGAAGATGATCGCCATGGGGATCCGGATCTTGGAGAAGCCGCGCTTGAAGTCGTAGTCGGTGCGGTAGCAGATGATCTCCCCGCGGCGGATCCAGCGGGCGAACTGCTCGATCACCTTGCGGGGCTCGCGCTCGCCGCCCGCGCGCAGGAGCCAGCGGATGTCGTCCCCGCCCACCCGCTCCAGGTTGGCGAGCCGGTTCACCCGCGCCGCCACCTTCCCCACCACCGGGTTCATGGTCTGGGTGAGGGCCAGCGCCTTCTCGATCTGCTTGAGCCAGGTGTCCACCGGCACCGCGCGGAAGCGCAGCTCCGCGGGCTCGCCGGTGCGGGCGCGCTGGTGGGCCTCGGCCTCGCGGCGCACCGCATTGAGCGCGCGCGCCAGCAGCGTCCCCCCCGCCGCGCCCGCCTTCCGCCGGAGGTTGAGCGAGCCGTACGCCAGGTCCATCGCCCGGCCGAGCAGCGGGATGGAGAACGACAGCGCCTTGAGGAGCAGGAAGCCGCGGCCCAGGTCGCCCGGCGCGCCGATGGTGATCAGCCCGTCCAGGTCGTCGTGGATGCCGGCGTAGCCGTAGCCCAGGATCCCGCCCATGGAGTGGCCGCAGTAGTAGATGCGGCGGCGGCGGGTGATGCGCTTGACCCCGGCGACCGCGGCGGGCAGGTCGTAGAGGAAGTAGCTGTCGATGTCCCAGTCGTAGTCGAGGTCCGCGGGCGGGGCGCGGTTGAACTTGGCGGCGCGCTCGCGCTGGAGGTCCACGCTGCTCTTGCCGTGGCCGCGCAGCTCCAGGACGTGGATGTCCAGGCCGAAGAAGAGGAGGTTCTTGACGAACTCGCCGCTCGTCCAGGCGTGGCGGTTCTGGGAGAAGCCGTGGACCAGCAGCAGCGGCTCGCCGAAGAGCGGCTGCGAGAAGGACTGCGGCTTGGGCTGGTAGCGGGTGATCACCAGCGACCAGCGGTCGGACGTCTCCACGACGTACTTGGTCTTGCGGTAGAGCGACCGGGCGTCGACGTCGTCCACCGTGACCTGGGCCGGCGCGCGGTCGTCCGCCTCGGGGTTCCTCATCCGGGGGACAATGTAAGCACGTCAGGGGCCGGCCAGCGCGCGGACCTCGCCCACCAGCACCAGCGACCCCGCCACCAGCACCACGTCCGAGGTCGCCGCCGCCGCTGAAGCGCCCGCCAGCGCCTCGCGCGCGCTCGCGTACGCCTGCACCTCCGGGCACAGCGTGCGCGCACGCTCCGCGTACGCCGCGGGCGCAAGGCTGCGCGGGCTGGGCAGCGGGCACAGGTGCAGCGACGCGCACCGGGGGAACAGCGCGCGCGCCATGCCCTCCAGGTCCTTCTCCGCGAGCACCGAGAAGACCGCGTGGACCTTCCGGCCGGGGTAGAGCGCGTCCAGGGCCGCGGCCAGCGCCTGGGCGCCCGCCGCGTTGTGCGCGCCGTCCAGCAGCACCGCCCGGCCGCCGATCTCCACCTCCTCCAGCCGCCCCGGCCAGCGCGCGGTGCGCAGCCCCTGGAGCGCCGCCTCGCGCGGCACGCCCAGCACCTCCAGGCACGCCAGCGCCACCGCCGCGTTCTGCCGCTGGTGCGGCCCGCGCAGCGACAGCGCCACCTCTGCCTCCACCGGGGGTGCCACGCGGAGCGGGGCGTTGACGGCGGAGGCCGTGGCCTCGATGACCCGCATCGCCTCGGGGGGCTGGACGGCGGCGACGCACGGCACGCCCGCCTTCAGGATCCCCGCCTTCTCCCGCGCGATGGCTTCCAGCGTGTGCCCCAGCCACTCCATGTGGTCGAAGGAGATGGGCGTGATGGCGGTCACCAGCGGCCGGCAGCAGTTGGTGGCGTCCAGCCGCCCGCCCAGCCCGGTCTCCAGCACGGCCACCTCCACCTTCTCCTCCGCGAAGTGCCACAGCGCGACCAGCGTCCCCAGCTCGAAGAAGGTGAGCGGGAAGGGGCGCTCGTCGCGCCGCCGGTACCGCGCCAGCACCTCCAGCACCCGCGCGCCCAGCGCCGCGTCGTCGATGGGCCGCCCGTTCACCTGCATCCGCTCGTTGAACCGCTCCAGGTGCGGCGACGTGTAGAGGCCGACCTTCCTCCCCGCCACCTCCAGCGCGCGGGCGACGAAGGCGCAGGTGCTTCCCTTCCCGTTGGTCCCCGCCACGTGCACCGCGGGCAGCACGCGCTCCGGGTGCCCCAGGTCCTCCAGCGCCTCCTCCACCCGCTCCAGCCCGAGCTTGATGGTGGAGGCGGGGAGCGACTGGAGGAAGGCGACCGCCTCCTCGGGGGTCAAGCCATCAGCCCGAGGAGCTGGCCCAGCTTCTGCCGCAGCTCCTTGCGGTGGACGATGGCGTCGATCATCCCGTGCTCGAGGAGGAACTCGGACCGCTGGAAGCCCTCGGGGAGCTTCTGGCGGATGGTCTGTTCGATCACGCGGGGGCCGGCGAAGCCGATCAGCGCCTTCGGCTCCGCGATGATCACGTCGCCCAGCCAGGCGAAGGACGCCGCCACGCCGCCGGTGGTGGGGTGGAGCATCACCGACAGGTACGGGCGCCGGACGTCCCGGAAGCGGGCGATGGCCGCGGAGGTCTTCGCCATCTGCATCAGCGAGAAGATGCCCTCCTGCATCCGCGCCCCTCCCGAGGCGGAGAAGATCAGCGCCGCGCACTTCAGGTCGTGGGCGCGCTCGAAGACGCGGGTGACCTTCTCCCCGACCACCGAGCCCATGGACCCGCCCATGAACTCGAAGACGAAGCAGCCCACGGAGACCTGCTTGCCCTCGATGCGCCCCACGCCGGAGACGAAGGCGTCGTTCTCCGCCAGGCTCTTGCGGGTGGCGCGCAGCCGGTCCCGGTACTTCTTCGAGTCGGTGAAGCCCAGCGGATCCTGCGGCTCCAGCTCCTGGTCCATCTCCTCGAAGGTGCTGGGGTCGAGGAGGGCGGTGAGGCGGGCGCGCGCCGGCCAGGGCATGTGGTGGCCGCACGCGGGGCAGACGTTGAGGTTCTTCTCGATCTCCTGCCGGTAGATGATCTCGTCGCACTCCTCGCACTTGGCCCACAGGCCCTGCATGCGGGAGGGCTGGTCCTTGTCCGCCTCCGGGTCCTGCGGCGCGATGCGCGGCTTCTTCGAGAACCAGGCCATAGAGAGCGGGTCCGAGTAATGCGCCGCCTTCGTCAAGTCAACACCGGGTTACCCTCTGCACCGGGTGAAGTCCCGGTCACACCAGCTCACGCGATTCCTGATGCTGCGGCTGCTGGGGCTGCTCTACGCCGTCGCGTTCCTCGTCTTCCTGCGTCAAGGACCGGCGCTGATCGGCCACCATGGGTTGCTCCCGGCGGACCTGTTCCTGAAGGAGGTCACGTTCTGGGAGGCCCCGACGGTGTTCCAGCTCTCCGCCTCCGACGGCGCGATGGCGCTGATGGGCTGGGTGGGCTTGCTGCTGGCGGTGGCGGTGATGCTGGGCCTCACCAACGCCGCGGCGATGTTCGTCCTGTGGGCGCTCTACCTCTCCGTGGTGCACGTGGGGCAGCTCTTCTGGGGATACGGCTGGGAGATGCAGCTGTGCGAGACGGGGTTCCTGGCCATCTTCCTCTGCCCGCTGCGCACCGTCCGCCCGCTCCCGCCGCGCCCGCCGCCGCTGCAGGTGATCTGGCTGTTCCGCTGGCTGATCGCCCGCATGATGCTGGGCGCGGGGCTGATCAAGCTGCGCGGCGATCCCTGCTGGCGGGACCTGACCTGCCTCGACTACCACTTCCTCACCCAGCCCATCCCCAACCCGCTCAGCCCGCTGTTCCACTTCGCGCCCCACTGGGTGCACGCGGCCGGCGTCCTCTTCAACCACGCCGCGGAGCTGGTGGCGCCGCTGTTCGCGTTCGGGCCCAAGGTCGCCCGGAGGATCGCCGGCGCGGTGATCATCGCCTTCCAGCTCACGCTGATCGCTTCCGGGAACCTGGCCTTCCTCAACTGGCTCACCATCCTCCCGGCGCTGGCGTGCTTCGACGACGAGGTCTTCGGGCGGTGGGCGGCGACCCCGGAACCGCCGGACCGCATCCACGGCTACGTCGGCTGGGGAGTGGCGGCGCTGGTGGCGGTGCTCTCCATCCAGCCGGTGCTCAACCTCCTCTCCCCGCACCAGCGGATGAACACCTCCTTCGGGGCGTTCGCGCTGGTGAACACCTACGGAGCCTTCGGGAGCGTGGGGAAGGAGCGGAACGAGATCGTCTTCGAGGGGAAACGAGCTGGAGAGGACGAGTGGAAACCCTACGAATTCAAGTGCAAGCCGGGGGACCCGGACCGGCGCCCCTGCATCGTGAGCCCGTACCACCTCCGGCTCGACTGGCAGGTGTGGTTCGCGGCGATGAGCGAGGTGGATGAGGAGCCGTGGGCCATCCACCTCGTGTGGAAGCTGCTGCACAACGACCCGCTCGCGCTGGGGCTGCTGGACCCGCGGGGCAATCCGTTCCCGGACGCGCCGCCGGCGTTCATCCGCGCGCGGCTCTACCGCTACGAGTTCGCACCGCTGGGTGACCGCGCCTGGTGGCGGCGGACCCTGCTGGGTGAGTGGATGCCGCCGCTCTCCGCGGACGACCCGCGGCTGCTGGCGGTGGTAAGGGGTTACGGCTGGGACGGATGAGTCAGCCCCGCAACCGCGGCGATGCGGTCCGCGAGCATCCGGAACTCTCGCAAGGCTTTCTGAGCAAGCGACGCGTAACTGCCGAGCGCACCGTCCGACACCTTCAGGTCGAACATGGGCTTGTGCGCTTCCTGGGCCATGGCGATCAGGCCGTGGTAGCTCCGCAAGGTGGCCAGGTGATACGGGTCATCCTCGGGCACCTCGCCCTCCACATCCTCTCCCAGGATCCCTTCACGAAACGCGCGCGGGATCTGCTGGCTCCACTTCGAGGAGCGCTTCGGGTCGTGCTGGAGGATGACGTACCCGAGCGGTGCCATGTCGCCGGCCGGTAAGTCGACCGCAGTACCCTCGGCTGCATGGAGCTCCAGCACCTCCTTCCACTGCTCCCGCCACCCTCGGAGGACGACGGAACCCAGCTCACTGAGTCCGACGATGGAGAACAGGTCAGCGGCGAGGGGAAACAGGACGCGATCGGCCGCGAGGAGCGCTGAGCGGTTGAGCGCCCCCACGTTCGGGCCGAGGTCCAGCAGCGTGACGGTTGCCCCCACGGCTTCTGCTGCCACCTCGATCAACCGATAAATGGCCGTGGTACTCCTCAAGGGGCGTTGGTCCCCGCCTAACAGCTTCGGCCAGTCAGCCGAGAGCGACTCCTCCAACCAAGAAAGCCTGATGTCTCCGGCCAGGACATGGAGATCCTCCGCCATCTCGATCGGCACGATGGGGCCGAGGTCTCCCGTCCCTGCGATGAGCGGTTCGAGCGACGGAAACATCATTCCCTCTTCGGATTGCCAGATCTCTTCCAGTCTCTCCTCTCCAAAGAACGCGACTGAAAGGTTTGCCTGGGGATCGAGATCGACTGCCAGCGTCGGGTATCCCAGTCGCGGAAGCATGTGGGCCAAGTGAAAGGCCAGCGTCGTCTTGCCGGTACCACCCTTGGCGTTGAAAAAGGCGATGGTCTTCACGCCCGCGCCTTGACCGTCACCTGTACGTGCGTCGGCTCGAATGTGAATTCGGGGGCGGAGCTTCCGTTCCGCGCCAGTTCGGCACGAGCACGCGCGATCCCGGTCCCATAGCGCTCTACATAGCCCAACACCTTCATCGCTTCACCCAGCACGGGATTCCGGTAATCCGTCACCCGATCGAAGTTGTTCGGAGTGACTTGCCCGTACAGCCCGCCGGGATTCTGGATCTCCACCCGGTCATCGAACCAATTGATCCGCACCGGCGCGCTCGTCGTCTCATAGTTCCGGTGCATGATCGCATTGAGCACTAGCTCCCGCAGGGCGGGCAACGGGTAATCCGGCCGATCCTCGTACCGCATCCCCCCGACGGGCACCCTGGCCGTGCGGACCTGCAGCGGCAGCAAGAGATCGAGCTCCCGGAGCTGAGTCAGCAGGTTGCCCGTGAGCTTCTTGGCATCCACCACCGGCGAGGACAGGTCCCCGCTCTCGAACCGGGTGACCTGCACGTAAGCGCCCGGGATGTGAGCGAGCGGGTCGAACCCCAACACCAGGATCCCGGCGTTGGTAGGAACCGCAGCCGCTGGATCGAAGAGCCGCAGCGCCGCGAGCTGATGCTCGATCGAGCGTTGGTTCTGCTCCAGCACATCCGGTGCAATGGCCGAAGGCAGGTACGTGCGCCGGAAGGCATCCAAATCCAGGTCTTCGAGCGTGGCGCCCCGACATGGTCGCTGATCAAACGTCCGGGTCCGGACGACCCGCCGCTCGTTCAGCCGTCTCTCCTCGTCTGGAGTCGCCGAAGACCGGCGCGGTCCGACCCGGACCCATACCCGGCCTCCAGCGCGCACGGGAGGATCGTCGGACGGGGTCACCTCCAGGACTGCGACCGACACTCCAGTCGTCACCTCCAAGACATAGGGATGCAAGCTGGGGCGCGGCTGGATCTGCCCGTCGTCCCGAAAGCTCCCCAGGCGCCGCAGAAAGTCGTCCGAGACCTGGAGCCCGGAAATCCGCCCATCGTCCTCCACGCCAAAGAGCAGATAACCCGTCCCCAACCCGTTCAGGTCGTTCGCCATGGCGCAGATCGCCGCCCGGATGTCGTCGGAGTTCGATAGCGACCGCTTCCGCTCCACCCGATCCGACTCCAGCTCGGCCGCCAGACGCTGGACCTGATCCGGGGTCAGCATGACCGCCGCCTAGAACTCGAACACGTCGCCCAGCTCCAGCACCTCCACCGGCATGCCGGCCAGCTCCTTCTTGAGCTGGGGCACGAAGGCGGGCTTGAGGTGGTAGAGCAGGACGGCGGCGCCGTTGCGGCGGAACTTCCCCAGCTCGCCCTGGAGGGTCTGCGGCGTCAGGTGGCCGGAGATGTCCGCCAGCTGCTGGAGCTTGTTGGGGAAGCTGGTCTCCACCAGCACCGCCTTCAGGTGCTGGGTCTTGTTGAGCACCTTCCACAGCTTGGTGGTGGGCCCGGTGTCGCCGCTCATCGCCAGCGAGACCTCGCCGTCGGTGACCACGAAGCCGCACGACTCGACCGGGTGCGTCACCGGCACCGACTGCACCGAATACTTCCCGACCTTGAAGGACGACCCGGCCCGGAAGGACTTGATCTGCAGGACCGGGTTCTTCGCGGTGGGGATCCGGGTGAAGTCCGGCCACAGCGAGTTGTTGAAGATGTTGTCCCGGAGCGTCTTGGCGCACTCGGACGAGGCCCAGATCGTCACCGGCTTGTCCCGCCGCCCCACCACCAGGTCCGCCAGGAGCGGCAGGTCCTTCACGTGGTCGAAGTGGCTGTGGGTGACCAGGACGTCGTCCACCCGGCAGAGCGCGTTCAGGTCCAGGGCGGACGTCAGCGCGCCGGCGTCCAGCGCCAGCACCCCGTCCAGCAAGAAGCACGTGCTCCGATGCTTGGGCAGCTCACCGCCGTGGCAGCCCAGGACCTGCAGCTTCAAATCAGAGGTCTCCGAACTTCCACTTCATTTCCAGGTAATTCAGGTAATCGTGCAAACGCGCCGTATCGTAGACGATCAAGCGATCGCCGGATCGCTCGATGAGGCTGGCGCGCTCCAGTTTGTCCAGCATGAACCGGATGGCCGGTTCCCCCACCCCGATCAGGCGCGGCTGGTCCCGCACCTGGAAGTCGATCTCGATCCCCTCCTCCGTCGGCCGCCCGCGGGTCTGGCAGATCTGGAGGATCTGGTGGAGGACCCGGCTGGAGGGGTCCGCCAGCAGCAGGTTCTCGATCTGCGCGTCCGCCTCCGACAACCGCTCGGAGAGCTTCTTGATCATCCGGACCGCGATCTCCGAGTTGCCGCGGATCATCCCCTCGAACGTCTTGGGGTCGATCACCAGCAGCTTGGCGTCGTCCGCCACCACCGCGGACGCGTTGCGGGGCTTGTTGGAGATGATCGCCATCTCCCCGAAGAACTCGCCCGGCCCCAGCACGGCCAGGACCTTCTCCACGTCCCGGACCTTCTTGGAGATGGAGACCCGCCCCGACTGCAGGACGAACATCTCCTTGCCGGGCTCTCCCTCGCGGAAGAGCACCGTCCCCTTGGGGAACTCCTTACCGAACCGTTGGAAGAGGGTCTCTTCGGCACCCATGGCGAACGCCCACCCCACACTACTGCGTGGCCCGGCGAGGGGCTACTTCGTGGTGGCCGTGTATACCCCATCCCACTGCGGCGGTGGCGGCTGGACCCGGTATTCGCCGATCTCCTCCAGGTACCGCCGGCACGGCGGGTCGTCCGCCCAGGACGCGAGCACCTTCTTGAAGCCGGCCTCCGCCTCGTTCCAGCGGCGCTCGGAGAAGTCGTCCACCGCCGCCTCGAAGGCCTGGATGACGGC
>Ga0268264_10004001_pt1 | contig 12618 bp, 10 predicted proteins | sample KBSSwiS32_FD_190357 | JGI IMG/M metagenome (GOLD analysis project Ga0268264, IMG submission 190357) | Switchgrass rhizosphere microbial communities from Kellogg Biological Station, Michigan, USA - KBS Switchgrass S3-2 (SPAdes) (version 2) | ecosystem: Host-associated > Plants > Roots >... | reverse complement strand
ATGCGAAGGCATGTGAACGAGATGGCCGGAACTTGGCGCGAGATAGCTGAGTCGCTTTGCAGCCGCAAGCCCGCGTTCGGGATTCGGCGAGGCTTCGACCGCGTGGATCAAATAGTGGTTTGCGCCGATATGGTTTGGATTTCTCTTTAGCACACCGTCCAGTACAGCGATTATCTCCAATGTTCCATCCGCCGGTTTACCGTCAAGCGTCCAGAGCTGCCATGGCCGCAGATTCATCATGCTTTCCGCGTAGAGCGTGGCCGCGTCGAGGTCGTTCGGATATTTCCTGACCAGCTCTCCCATCGCGACCTTGTAATCGTTTGCGAGCCGCTGACTGTCGGTCTTCGGGTCCTGTGCGTATCGCTTCGACAATGCCGCGATATAATCGCGTTCGGCAGGAGAAGCCTTTGGCGCCAGCGCGATCGCTTTCTGCAGATTGGCGTACGCCTCGGTCAACTGCGCTTCGTCCGCGGGAACGTTGTAGTTAGATCCCAACGCAAGTGCAATTCCCCAATATGCCATTGCCATTTCGGGATCAAGCCCCGCTGCGCGTTTGAACGAATTGATCCCTTCACCGTGGTTAAAGCCGTATAGATACGCGAGTCCCTGATCAAAAAACCTTTGTGCGTCGGCGTTTCGCGTCGTTACTCGATGATCGACTTTGCCAACCCCGGCATCGAGCATCGCAGGTTTATTTTCGCCCGAAGCATTTGAACCATGTTTATGCTGCGCAAATGCACCCGTGCTTAGTAGGAGAATGAGTAAAAGTAGTATTCCTCTCATATTTGCCTCCAAAAGGTCTGGAATGTTTTGGTTGGATCTGCATTTAAGTATACTCGCGTTTTTCGATGAGTGGGGAAGTCTTTTGAACCGTGAGTGGTGAGTGGTAAACGGTGAACGGTGAACTATCCCTACCTTTCGATTTACTGGGAAGAAACCTTCGATTCCTAGGAAAACCTTCTAAGATGGCTCCTCGAGATCCGTCATTGGCAGGGGTAACAGTTTTTTTCGTCTTAAATCCACGCACAAAAATTTGGCGCTTGAATATGCGCAAAATGTGCAGACGAAGTACGTCTTTTTGTGCAAACACAAATTACAACCCACTAAGACGTAATTTGTCTTTGCCGTGGTTCACCATTTATTCAAGCAGGGATATTTTCTCACGTATTTCATAGGAGGATAGATGTATGATGTGTGTCGCTCCGAGTGAGGTATTAGCCGATACCCAACCCGCCTTGAGATTATTTGGACTCTTTGCCGAAGCAAGGATCAGTAGACGTTACCTGATCGACAATGGCCGTGACGGCAAGGGTTATTTTCCGCCCTCACTGGAAGATTATACGGACAGGCACATCAGGCGCCTGGCCGGAAACATAAGGCTGCTAACTGATTTTGTGCAGGCAAACAATCCGCATGTCGACGTTATCAATTTTCAGAACGAATTGCGGACCAGCGGCCGTGGGGCCATTCCCGATATATTGACCCATCTTCGATTCGCTCAGGTATTCGAGTGGTACGAGATAAAACCGAATTCGAACAGCGGACGACAAGCCGGCCGCGACAAGCTCGACAGGTTGGATAGGATAGCCATAAGGTTTACACTGCCGTACGTTCGTGGAAATAAATATCAGTGTGATGTAAAAATACGGATCTGGCGAGGGATCATCCTCGGGGTGCTCGCCACCGCATATCTTCATTTTTTTCTTTCGCAGGACGGGCTGATCGTTTACGAAATATGTGTCGATGGCGATTTTAGCAAGTTGGGGTTCGGACTGATCATTCTTGCGATCGCCACGATCATCATATTTATCCTCTCAAGGGGCACGACGCCGTCTCCTGTTCCGATCTTGCCTCCGCCGGGTACGATACCCGTTATTCCGATCCCGATCCCGAAGCCGGTTCCTGTCAGTGCCTTTTCCGAGCTCGGAATATCGAACACCAACGGTCTACCGGTGATTCGGTCGGTCGTCGGCCTTGGAGCGACAAACTCGCCGAACGATGTGCGGGCGATCCAGCGGCTCTTAAACGATTGGCTTGGAAAGAACGGCAGCAATTTGCTTCCGGTTGACGGCAGAGCGGGACCAAAAACTTTGGCCACACTCGCGGAGTTTCAAAGGGCCTGCGGCTTTGAGGCCGATGGCGTAGCCGAACCGTTTGGACCGACGATCCAGATGCTGGTGGCAAATCACCTAAACACGCTTGCGGCCGGAGTCGATAATACCTTTATCGACGATATGCATTTATATCGCCCGATGATCCTCGAGGAATCTCCGGATAACAACATTATGATCGCTGACTATTTGATGGAGATGGGAAACCAGTAGGCTGAGGAACCACCGCGATCGGGCGATTTTGGAGTACGCCTCATCACGAAAGAATTTCAGCGTTCGCGCTCATAGGTATATGCGTGAGCGGGGCGTCGAGAAGCCTCAAATTTTCCTACTCGCGCTCTGAGGACAATTTGTGTGGAATTACGTTGAAGAAGGATCGGGTAGGCCCTTGATTCTACTGCATGGGATCGGTATGTCACACACGGTGTGGAAGCCGGTGATGCCGTTCCTCAAGAATGAGCGCCGCGTCATTGCTTTCGATACGGCCGGATTTGGTGCGACGCCGCCGCTTGAGAAAGGCATTATCCCGACGGTGGCGAATTTAGTCGACGCACTGGAAAGATGTCTTAAGGAACTCGGTCTAGATACTCCGGTAGATATCGCCGGCAATTCGCTAGGCGGGAGGATGGCGCTGGAGGCAGCAAAACGCGGGCTCGCTCGCAGCGTTGTGGCGATATCGCCGCCGGGCCTTTGGAAAGAACATGAGTCTGCCCGCGTTAAGCATACCTTTTTTGGCATTCGCGGAGCCGGTCGCCTATTTCCGCGCGCAACGAGAGCGGCGTTGAGGAACCGAGTGTTGCGCGGTCTCATGCTTGCGGTTCCCATTGCTTTGGGCAGCGGGCGTATGCCGGCGGAAGATGCTGTCGGTGCGATTGACGATCTCGTCTCGGCTCCGGGCTTCGAAGCGACCTTTTATAACCTCAAACCATTCACTGGTGGGCAATCAATATCGATCCCTATCACGGTTGCTTTTGGCACCCGGGATTGGATCCTTCTGCGTTCCGCTCAGAGAAGGGAGGAGCTGCCGCGTCACACAAGATGGTTGCGCCCAAAGGGTTGGGGTCATGTTCCGATGTGGGTCGATCCGGAAGGGGTGGCGCGATTGGTGAGTGGTGAAGGGAATGGAGAGTGGTGAATGGTGAATGGTTAGTGGAGAATGAACACCGTTCCTGACGGCTGAGCGGCTTGCAGCGTTATTTGTGGAAAGGCTGTACCTTCTGAAGATCCACGATTAAATCGAGCGTCTATGCCGCCTAATGCACGGCGTTTTACTCGTCGTGGATTGGTTTGGGATCTTCGTCTGGACCGAGGTCTTCTGGGTCGATCCAGCCTTTCGATCTGTTTGAATTTTTTGAAGCCAAAGAACCATAGCGGGAGTTGTGGTTTTTCATTTTGAACGGTCCTGCCCTTTTCTTGTTCGAGTCTCGGGAGCGTTTTCCGGTTGCCCGACGTCCGCCCCTCAACTGCTACTATACACCATCTACTAATGCGTCAAAATTGCCCCTTTTGGATCAGATGAGAATGGTGGATGACTGATAGTGAAGGGTGAATGATGAATAGGCGGCAAAAACGAGAGCATAAAAAACGATTTCTCGCACTCTATAAAGAAGTAAAGCGATGAGATCGGGATGCGGTTAGAAAAAAGCCCCGGGGCGAGGTGCCCGGGGCTTTTCAATGGTTAACGTTAAACTTCGAACGCTTACCGCAGGCCGGGACTGATAAGGCTTGTCCGGCTAACCCTGTGATCGTTCTCCTCAATAGCTCTGGATATTCAAGATCGAGCTGAGGATCGAACCGAGAATGTTTACCGAGCCGCCGCTGTTCATGCCGTACTGGTATCGGCTGTTATAGCCGTCCTGGTAGCCCTTCTGAAAGCCCTGCTGGAAGTAATACTGATACTGGCTGCGATCAACGTAGCTTTGGTATCCGAAGTTACCCGATCGATACAGGTTCGAGCGGCTCCAGTTTAAGCCGCGTCGCGAATTGCGGTCCGCACGTCCTGCCGCAAAGCCCTGCTGATATCCGGCCCTGACTGCCTGACGAAGAAGGTCGGCACCCCGATTGTCGGTGTTGTACCAGCCGCCATTGCGATATACACGATACCGCTGGCGATCGTTCACACCCGGATTCGGACGCACGTTGTAGAAACCACCGCCGATCTGCCTAGGCGGGTTGTTGTATTGTGAATTGCGCCTCGTCAATTCAGCCTGACGCTCCTGTTCCGCCCGCAGGCGGTCCTGCTCGGCCTTGGCGCGCTGCTGTTCCCACTGGGTCTGCTGTCTAGTGGTCTGTTGATCCCTCTGAATATTTCGCTGATCGCGATCCCACGTGCTCTGGGCGTTTGCCGCAACGCTCGTACCTAAAACTGCTGCCACACCCAATGCCGAAACCGCTGCTAATTTTTTAAGGTCAAATAATCTCATGATGTCTCCTGTCCTGCCTCTTGTTCGCTGCCTACCTTTTTCCGGCATTCCCGATGAATGCAGGGAAGTGTAAAGTTTTGTAAATGATTGATACTTAAGCAGTTATCAATCTTCGTCGAGGTATAGTACAAATGCTGTGCCAAAGCTGCGAAGTGGGTTATTTTGCATGATTTACGAAAAAAGGACGTTTTTGTGGGACACGAAAACGTAGCAAAAAGTATGAGCTTTACACGAATCGTTCGGCTTAAAGAGAAGTGTCAGATCGAGCGATAATTCTGATCGATCATCGGCTGCGAAATGTTTTCCGCGATTTATCTCATTAGGTTTTAGTGCTGAAAGAGGCCGGCGGAGAGTTATTGATCGGTCCTGAAAAAGAACCCTAATTCAAAAGGAAGATTCATAATGAAAAAATTATTCATCACGTTGGCTCTCGCGGCTGGTTTATTATTTGTCCAAAACGCATCGGCTCAGGCGCCCGTGCGGATCAAGCCGCCCAAAGGTGTGACGCCGGTGGTCGTAAACGGCGTGACGGGCACGGAAGGAGCCACCTACGTAATCAAAGCGAAGGGCGGACAGAACATGACCCTCAATCTGACTCCTGCGTCAGGTGCCGGGATAAAGGTTGAGGCCGACCGATCGTACGGACACGTAGTTTTGTTAAAAGACAAAAAGGGCGGTACCTATAAAGTAGGGATCGAAGAGAGTGGTGACTGTACGATATTCATCGGGGCGACGAAACGTAAATCGGTTCCCTTCACTCTTTCTGTTAGATTTACAAAGCTGGCCGACATTTGATCGCCTCGAATAAAATTTCCCGGGTCCACACTCGGTAAACGAAATGCTGGTAGGGCCGAATCTTCGGCGGTACCGGCTTTTTGGTACTAACGCTTCCAATATTGGGCTTAGAAGAGCTTTGTGCGTTTGAGCGTTTCTAAGATGTTGTAATTAAGGATGATATCGAGCCGGGTTCTCGGCAGAGTCGGGGAGATCGGGCCTACACCTTGCGTAACCTGCATGAGCAGGCTGAATTCTGGACTGAGCTTTGCCTGACCGTTAAAGTAAACGCGTTTGCCGGGAAGAAAGCGATCTGAGTTCAGCGTCCTGATGTTAGTGTCGACAAAGCCCCCGCCTGCTGTAAACGTCTTGTTCAGTTTTTTCTCTCCAAAAATATTAAAGCCGTAGCTGCGGTCGGGATCGACACGTTCGTAATTTTCAAACAAGAACGTGTCGATAAACGTTTTCGGCGGGATCTTTATTTTTACTGCCTGATGAAATGTATCGATGCCCGATTCGAAAGTGTAATCAGCGGTAACTCCTACACTCTTTGTCAGCTGCTTGCGCACCAGGAACTGATGATAGTTCTGAACGTCAAGATGCTCGAATCGCTTAAAGACGTTCGGACGTAAAAAGTCTCCGATCGACGCGAACGTTACCGAAACTTCGTCGAAATAAAGTTTCTTGGGGTAGCGAAGCTGGATTCGTTCGCCTGTAATGTAACTGTCGTTGTCGTAGGTGATCACCTCAGTGGCGTCGCCGTAATTGACATAAATTCCACCGAACTGAATCTCTATCGTTTTGGTCGGCTTCGCATCAAAGAATAGTTGGCGAACATTCAGGTCCTTTTGATAGCTTCCGGTTCCGATCCCGGTGGAGTTCCAAAATGTTGTGAACGCGGCACCGGTCGCTATATTGGTATCGACGCTGTATTTGCCTTGTTTGTCGAATTTGAAGCGAAACTTACCGACAAATTGATATTGATCGTTATTGGCGGCTTTGACCCGATTGTCGTTCTCGATGAAGTGATACCGCGTCAAAAGCGATAGCTGTTCGATCTCAAACCAACGAGCGATCTTCTGTTTTGCCGTTGGTTCTTTTGCCGCATCCTTTGCAGCAACAGGCGAAGTAGTCTGTGCATTAGCGCAAAGGGTAAAAATGAAACAAACAAAAATGGCACGAATGCCATTCGTGATCCCGACTGATATCAATAAAGTGCGTAACATTTATGTAACATTCTTACGCGCAAAGAAAGGCGGGCACAAGTCCCGCCATATCACTTTGCGGATCACCTTTTATTTACCGGCCGCTTTCGCTTTTGGGCCGCCGACGGTTTTGATCTCGTTGACAAGATATGAAGCGCCGCTGAACTTGTCGACGACGAACAAAATGTAACGAATGTCTACCGAGATCGTACGGTTAACAGCCGCGTCGTAGTAATAATCGTTGCCGAGGCCTTCGAAATTGCCGTCGAAAACGATTCCGACCTGTTCGCCGTTTCCATTTAATACCGGACTTCCGCTATTGCCGCCAATGATGTCAGTGGTCGACAGGAAATTGACCCCCACGCTGTCGCCTTGACCGTAACGGCCAAAGTCATGCGCGTTCTGCAGATCAATAAGTTTCTGCGGGGCATCAAATGGATTCTCGCCAGTATCCTTTTCGATCATTCCCTTCATGGTCGTGAATGGCGATCTATATTCTGCTTCACGCGACTGATAACCCTTCACATTTCCATAAGAAAAACGCATCGTGAAGTTTGCGTCAGGATACGGTTTGACACCTTTCATTTCGCTCAACGCCTGCAAATACAGGTAGCGCAGATGATCGATGCTGGCGTTAAACTTTGCTCCTCGGGTCGCAAGTGCGATCCTTTCCTGCGCCAGGCCCTTCGCGAAGCCAAGGATCTTTTCACGTGTCTCGTTATATTCCATCGTGCGCGGACCATAGAGGCCGGCGACGCGTTCGGCCGAAGCATATTCACCATTGGCGATCGTCTCGGCGAACTGTGCTTCGGCATCCCGTCGGGCTTTGCCTTTCAGGCTATCGAAAAGATCCTCGGCCGGTTTGAATTTCTGACCTGCGGGAAGATCGGCCAGAGCCTTGAGAAAAAACCTTAATAGGTCGGATTCAAAGGTTGGCTCGCGATGCTTGTAGGCCTCCTCGACCTCTTTCTGTTTCGCGGCGCGCTCGTTGTCGTTCAGCATCTTGCCCTGGATCTGGGTGGTTGCCACGGCATTGAGTATCTGCGGAAACACAGCCATCGAGTTCGGGTCGGGAAGGCGGCGAATGATGACGTCGCGTTTTGAGGCGGCATTGGTCTCTTCGGAAAGGACCTTCAATTCGGAAAGAAGCGTTCCGTATTTTTTCTGTCGGTCGGGATTTGCTGCGATCCAGGTCGCGAGCCTCGCTTCTTCCCCCACGCGATTTTCAACGACGTGCGCAGTTCTTAGCCGCAGAGTTCCGCCGTCGTAAAGTTTTCGTGAATTGTCGAAATTGGCGATGTCTGCCTGAAATGCGATGCGCTTTTGTTCGTCGGTCGCTCCGATCTTGCGGAGCGAATCGCTGAGAGCGGTCAGAAATTTCACCAGAAAAGGAAAGTTTGCGTCGCGGGCAAACTGGATGGACTGACTTTCGCGGTAGCGCGTCGTACCGCCGGGAAATCCGAGCACAAATACAAAATCATTCTCCTTCAAGCCGCCGATGTTCATCGTAAGAAACTTTTTCGGTTTATAAGGAACGTTGTTCAGCGAGTACGCGGCGGGCGAACCATCCGGTGCTACATACGCTCTTAGAAATGAAAAATCACCGGTGTGGCGCGTCCATTCGAAATTATCAGGGTCACCGCCGTAAACGCCGATGTTGCGAGGCGGGGCATAGACAACGCGAATGTCTTTGAGGTCTGTGGTCTGATAGAGATAGTAAAAGAAGCCGCTGTCGAGCGGTTGGATGCGAATCATTGACCCGGCCGGAGCTTTTGCCTGCTCGGCTGCCTGCAAAGCGTCAGCGTTTTTCTTCAGTGCTGTTCCGAGTTCGGCTCCATTGAGATTTTCAGTGCCTGCTCTCACCTTCGCGGTTACATCCTCGATCCGCTGGGTCAGCGTGATCGAATAATCCTTTGCCGGGATCTCGTTCGCACGGCTACCCGAGCTGAAACCGGTTTCGACAAGATCCTTGTCCGGTGTTGACGCTGAAACAAGAGCGTCAAAACCACAGTGATGATTGGTCAGGATCAGACCTTCGTGTGAAACAAATTCCGCTGTACAGCCGATGCTCAGACGAATGATCGCTTCCGTCAGGCCGCCGCCCGCCGGATTATAAATGTCGATTGGCCTAATTTTCAGCCCGCGGGCCTTCAACGGCAAACCCGCGATCTGATCGGGCGTAAACATTCCTTCGTCCGGTGTAGCAAGAAACGGTGTGGCCGAAGAAACAAAAATAGCTGCCAAAAGCAGCATTGAAATAAAAGCGGACTTTTGTGATCTCATTTTCGGGCTTGTCCTCTGGTTATGTAGAAATGGCGAACCAGGAAATTATAGGTTTTTAATCGCAGATAAACAAAAACGCGAGCCGATACAGCGGCTCGCGAACACATCTTCTCAATTCCTTCTATTTTTCCGGAGCGACGAGCTCCTTTGGTTCCGGTGGCAGATAATGCCGCGGATTGACCGGTCGGTCATCAAGGCGGAGCTCGTAATGAAGGTGCGGTCCGGTTGAGCGTCCAGTCGACCCGATCAAGCCTAAGAGCTGACCGCGCGTGATCGTGTCGCCGACCTCGACTTCTATCTTAGACATGTGACCGTAGCGGGTAGTAAGGCCGTTGCCGTGGTCGATCTCGACCATGTTGCCGTAGCCGCCGGTCCATGCCGCCTTTATGACGATCCCGTTGGCAGGAGCCAGAACTTCTTCTCCGCGCTCGCCATCGATATCCATTCCGGGATGAAATTCATATGTTCTGCCGCCAAATGGATTGCGACGGAAACCGAACTCATTATTGATCTTGCCGGTATGTGCCCAAACAGTCGGAACGAATGCCGGATCGGCTACCGCCTGTATTGCGCGAAGCCGGTTTTGGATCTCCGTATTTTCCGGATCAGCCTCGCTCGAGGCCGGACCGCCGCTGTTCGGAGTATAAACGTCCGACGGCCGCGAATAATCGAATGTATCGTTTTGATCAGTAACTTGTGCGGAAACCTGGGAAAGCAGGGGGGTGCCGTTGTCGAAGGCGTCGTATGAAGAGCTACTTAACACACCGCGTATACCAACGCCAATAGCCGAGAATCCGATAACGAGAAAAAATAGGATTATTGCGGTATGAATGAGATTCTTTCGGATCCTGCTTGAATTACTATCTTTATTGAACAGACGCGACAGAAGAAAAGTAAAGAACTTGTCGTTTTTCTGCATCGTGCTTTTAAGCTCCTTAAAATGATTTCGTACCGAAAATCCAACGTTTCGGCACACGGAATCACGCAGGTATAGCCGCGAGCGACTAACGCGAAACCAGGTACAAGAGTTATCAGTTAACGAGTTGATACTCGTTGATCGTGTGAGGGGGAAACCAAGCTAACAATTTGATAATACTCTAATGAATTGACGACAGCCTAACAAATGCCGTCGGTATTGGCAACCGCGGGCATCACTAATTGTGATGTGCCAATTAGTAATAGTAATGGAACGGGAGCAAAAACGCAACCTTGGCCGAAGAGTTATTCCTTGTGCTTCCGGCTATTCTTGAATCCTTTCAGCACCATCAAACCGACGGCTATGATAACTGCTGCGAAGGCAAGAATTATCAAGATCTTGACGGCAAAGGTAATGAAACCGATAAAGGCGATCAGCTGCTTAAGCAGCACAATTATCAAGGTGATAATAACGAGAAGACTACCACCCCATCCTGCGGCTCGTAAGAAAATCGACATATCTAAACTCCTAATAAAGCGTACTTGAGTTACCACAGAATGGCATCGTCAATAGAACGGTCATTCCCACAATATCTTACAACAGATCTTAACGGTCTCGCCAAGCTCCGGATCGCGACCGGTCGGAATAATCGGCTTCCGGATTGTACTCGCTCTGAACATAATTCTGATTGCTCAGCGCAAAATTTGGCGAAACACTCCGGCCGCTTACGTCCGGCCACGAATCATTCTCCGATTTCCGCCTGAAAATATAGCCGCGAAGCAGGTAAATGCCGAGTCCGATCAGAACAAGAGGTAATAAACCTCGCATTATGAACCTGAAATCAAAAAGCCTCTGAAACAGGAATGTCACGCCAAGAATCGCAAGAATGCCGCCCCATAGTTTTGGATTGCCCGAAAATCGACGGACAAGAATGTCTTCGGCAACATCCGGCGTGACGCCTGATCGGATCATCTGGGCCGTTCGCCATGCGTCGAGGGCGGCAAAAAGCCACATTCCCATAAATCCAAAAACAAACAGCGGAATGGTCGTCAGGATCGCCATTTGAAACAATCCAACAAAAACGGCGAAATAAACCAGCGCCTTGGTCGTCTGGCCGTTATATGCAGCTCCCAACCCAGGACAGATTATCGAAAGTAGCGTGGCGATCACGGGAGACGTGCGCTTCTTCACATACGGGGCGTAGTTTGCACGGCTTTGCTGCCTGAGCAGGTCGACACCCAAAACGATGCAGTCCTGGCAATAAGGAAATCCCTTAATGCGGTGATCGCAAGCGGGGCAAAGCGGCTTTGCGCATCCGTTGCAATTCACGACCGCAACATTATGGCTGTGATAAGCACAATTCATTTACTTGTTATCCCCTTGATTTACGTCTGTTGTTCCATCGACAGGCGTTTGGCCATTCGGCTCCGCTGCAGGTGAGCCTCCCCACACATCCGAACTTTGTTTATACGTCTGCTCGGCCAATTCAACACTTCGAGTGTAAATTCCTGACAGCGAACCATCCGCCGAAACAGTCTGGCTAAAAACCAGGAATGCGAGCATCAACATCATCGCGACCGGAGCAAGCTGGGGGATCGGCAGCGGGAAGCGAAGCCCCCGTGCCCATTCCGATATCGCTGTTGTCCATGACGCTTTTCGCTCTGCGGCCAGGGCGGTACCGATCGTCGATTGAAGTATCTTTGAATGAAGGCCTTGGGGAACAGGAAGTTCTTCCATCTTGTAAGATAGGCAGGCACCGATCGTACGAACGACCATACCAGGCAGGTCCGTGCACGCATTGCATAAAACGGCGTGCCGTTCCCAGCGATGAAAGACCTGTGCAGGCAGAAAGCCGTCGAGATAGTCGGTCAGATAGCCTTCAAATTCGTCGCAGACCATTGCCGTTTCCGGTGTCGTCATTGACAAAACCCTTGCCTCAAGCAGGGTCATCGAAACATTCGGAGCGGCGATCTGATGGCAAAGCTGAAGTGAAGCTTTAACTTCGTTGAGAAGGGAATGGCACAGAGGGCAACTCATCGCGTGTTCCGCGACCGCCTTATAGGTGGGATGGTTCAATGTCTTATCAAGATAATCGGTCAGCAGTTCTTCGAACTGTGAGCAATTGACCATTGTTTCCTCAATGCCGTTCATAAAAATCACAAACCCCTTGATCTAAATCTTTTTTACCTTACTCACCTGACGCCTCTCGACAGAAAATTTGCCTTTCCGCTATGAGTTCCGGCTTTAGCCGGCCTTGGCTGTAACTACGCCAACTTAAAGTTGGAACTCAAAACTATCAAAACTATATCGTCACGACCCTCATTCGTCTTAGGATCTTCGCCAATTCTATTCGTCCGCGATTGATCCTTGATTTCACCGTCCCTTCGGGAATTTTCAAAGTATCGACTATCTCCTGATAACTCAATTCCTCTATGTCACGGAGGATCACGCACGTTCGCAGGTCTTCCGGCAGCTTGTCGATGCCTTCCTGCACCTGTGTGCACAGCTCGCGGCGTTCCATCTCCTTTTGGGCGGAATTACCTACTGCCCGCAGGTGATACGAATGATCGTCCACTGCATCGGCCATCGAATTCTGCGGATTACGCTGACGATGGCGATAGTCGTCAATTATCAAATTTCGGGCGAGCCGCATAAGCCAATTTGAAAGATCGCCCTGTTTCGCATCGTACTGATCAAGCGTTCGGTAGATGCGGATAAAAACTTCCTGCGTCAGGTCCTCGGCTGCCTCGGGGCTCGATGTAAATCGATAAGCGAGGTTGAATATTCGCCTTGAAAAGGTCGAGACGACCTCCTCCCAGGCGGTGCCGTCACCTGCACGGGCGCGCCGAATAAGTTCGGCACCATTGATCTCCGTTACAGCCTTTCGAGCTTCCAACGCTTTCTCT
>Ga0268264_10003999_pt1 | contig 12620 bp, 10 predicted proteins | sample KBSSwiS32_FD_190357 | JGI IMG/M metagenome (GOLD analysis project Ga0268264, IMG submission 190357) | Switchgrass rhizosphere microbial communities from Kellogg Biological Station, Michigan, USA - KBS Switchgrass S3-2 (SPAdes) (version 2) | ecosystem: Host-associated > Plants > Roots >... | reverse complement strand
GGTGGCCTCCGGGCGACCCGAGATCCGCTGGTCGGTGGAGGCCCTGATGCTCGACATCGGCGTCTCCATCTGGGCCCGGCAGCTCTTCACGCTGCTGGTCTCGGCCGACCTCTACCGGGGGGCGCCGGCCATCTACGTCAACTTCATCGACTACGACGTGTTCGCCCACGCCTACGGCCCGCGCGATCGCCTCGCGTTCCGTGCGCTGCGCCGGGTGGACCGCTCGATCCAGCAGCTCGCCCGCATCGTGCGGCGCCTGCCCGAGCTTGGGTACGACCTCTACGTGCTGTCGGATCACGGGCAGGTCGCGACGAGTGCCTTCCAGGCCAGCCCCCGCGAGCCCTCGCTCGAGGAGGTGGTGCGCGAGGCGCTCGGGGGTCCGGCCCCCGCCCTGCGCGTGATCGCGGCGGGGCCCAATGCGCTCGTCTACTTCACCGATCGCCCGGAGCCCCTTCTCGCCGCCGAGATCGAGACCCGGCATCCGCGGGCCCTCGCCCACCTCTCGCGGCATCCGCGCATCGGCCTGGTGCTGGCCCGCGGCGCGCGCGGGCCCGAGTGCTGGTACCGCGGCCACCGCGTCCCCCTCGGCGCCCGTCCCGATCCCGCCGTGCGCGACCCTTTCGCGCGGCGTCCGGATCGCGAGCTGGTGGTGGCCGGCCTGTCCGATCTGATGGCGATGCCGAGCGCGGGCGACATCGTGCTCTACGGCACCGGCGCGCCCGGGCGCTCGGTGAGCTTCATCCCCGAGCGCGGGGCCCACGCGGGCCCCTCCGAACAGGAGATGCACACCTTCATCTTCCATCCCCCGGGGGTCCGGCTGCCCGAGGCCGCGCTCACCCATCCCCGACAGCTCTACCCCCACTTCCGCGCGTACCGCAGCTCGGCGACAGAAGCCGGACACGAGGCGCGGCCGACGGAGCCCGCGGCATGCCTCGCCCGCTGAGCCGCGGCGGCCTCTCCCTCCGCGCGTACCTCGTCGGGCTGGCGGGGGCGGCGATGCTGCCGGTGGCGCTGCTCGCGATCTGGCTGTCGGCGACCGTGGTGCGGGATCAGCGCGCGGCCCCCCGCGGCCGGATGCAGGAGACCGCGCAGGCTCTCGCCGCCGCGGTCGACCGCGATCTGTACGACAGCGTCCACACCCTGGAGGCGGTCGCCGCCTCGTCGGCGCTCGAGCGGCCGGATCCGGACGCGTTGCGGAACGACCTCGTGCGCCTGGTGGCGGGCCAGCGCGGCTGGCGCGCGGTGACGCTGGAGACTCCGGAGGGCCGGGCGGTGACCGGGACCGAGCGGCCCCCGGCCCCCGTCGCGCCGCCGCACCCCGAGCGCATCCGCGAGGTGCTCGATCGGGGCGCTCCGGTGGTGGCGCACGATCCGGACGCGGCTCCGGACGCGTTCGTGGTGCGAGTGCCGGTGATCCGCGACGGGATCCCGCGCTTCGTGCTGAGCGCCACCGTCTCCGCCGACGCGGTGACCACCGGCCTCATCGGGCACGGGCTGCCGCCCGACTGGTCGACCTCGCTGGTGGACGCCCGCGGCGATGTGCTCGCCAGCCTGCCCGCCGCCCCCAGCCTGGCCCGGCGCCCGCGCTTTCCGTTCGTGGCCGGCGCGGCCGCGGCGGGCTGGGGCGGGCGGGCGGACATGCCGGAGGGGCCGGTCTACTTCGCCTATGCCCGCCCGGGGCTCACCGACTGGCACGTGGTGCTGGCCGCGCCGGTGGCGACGCTCGACGCGCCGTGGCGGCGCACGCTCGCCACGCTCGCGGGCGCGGGCGCGGCGGCGCTGCTGGTCGCGGTGGGCCTGGCCGCGCTGGTGGCGCGGCCGATCCTGCGCTCGTTCGGGGCGCTGGCCTGGGCGACCGCGGAGCTGCGGCAGGGCCGGCGGCCCGACCGGATCGGCCCGCAGGTCACCGACCTCGCGCTGGTCTCGGACGACCTGTCGGCCGCCGCGGAGGCCCTCCAGAGCGCGGAGCGCGCGGAGCGCGACGGGCTGGCCCGGCTCTCCGCCCTGGTGAACCAGCCCACCGCGGGCATCGCCCAGATCGATCCGGACGGCCGGTTCGTGCTGGTCAACCGTCGCTACTGCGAGCTGGTGGGCCGCGCGCCGGAGCAGGTCGTGGGCCACCCGCTCGGAGAGGTTCTCCATCCCGACGAGCGGGCCCGCTACCTGGACCTGGTGCACGCGCTGACCGAGGAGGATCCGGAGCGGACCAGCGAGACCCGCTACCGGAGCCCCGCCGGCGCCGACCGCTGGGTGGACACGAGCTGCTCGCTGGTGCTCCCGGAGAGACCGGGCACCGCGGCCCACGGAGCGGTGAGCATCGTCGCCCTCGACGCGGTCGGGCGCCGGGCCGCCCAGGAGGCCGCGCGGGCGGGAGAGTCGCGCTTCCGCGCGGTGGCCGACGTGGCGCCGATGCTGGTGTGGCTGGCCGCGCCCGACACGCGCCGCACGTGGTTCAACTCGCGCTGGCTCGCGTTCGTGGGTCAGCGCCTCGAGGACGAGACGGGCGGGGGCTGGCTGCGGCACGTGCACCCGGAGGACCGCGGCGGCTGCGCCGAGACCATCGCGCAGGCCTTCGCGGCGCGCCGCCGCTTCGGGGTCGAGTACCGCCTGCGGCGGCACGACGAGACCGACCGCTGGGTGCGCGACGACGGCGTCCCCCTGCACGATCCCGACGGCACCTTCACCGGCTACGTCGGCGCCTGCCAGGACGTCACCGCCCAGCGCGCGACGGAGCGGGAGCGCGACGATCTGCTCGCGCGGGAGCAGACCGTGCGGCAGGAGGCGGAAGCGGCGAGCCAGGCCAAGGACGAGTTCCTGGCCGCCCTCTCGCACGAGCTGCGCGCGCCGCTGAACGCGGTGCGGATCTGGGCCGGCCTGCTCCGGAGCGGCCTCCACGATCCGCAGAGCCTCGCCCGCGCCGCCGACACCATCGATCGGAACGCGGTGCTGCAGACCCGGCTCGTCGAGGAGCTGCTCGACGAGGCCCGGATCGTGTCGGGGCGGCTCGGACTGGTGCGAGAGCGCGTGGCGCTGGGGCCGGTGGTGGACGCCGCGCTCGAGACCGCCCAGCCGCCCGCGCTCAACAAGGGCGTGGCCCTGATCCGGCGCGTGGACGCGGACGGAGTGGTGGTGCTCGGCGACGCGGTGCGGCTGCAGCAGGTGGTGTGGAACCTGCTCGCCAACGCGGTGCGCTTCACGCCCGCGGGCGGGCGCGTCGAGGTCTCGCTGGGCCGGCGGGGCGATCGGGCGGTGCTGACGGTGGCGGACTCCGGCCGGGGAATCACGGCCGAGCTGCTCCCGCACGTCTTCGATCGCTTCCGGCAGGGCGAGAGCGGGACGACGCGCTCGCACGGCGGGCTCGGCCTCGGGCTCTCCATCGCCCGCCAGCTGGTCGAGCTGCACGGCGGGACCATCGAGGCCGCGAGCCCCGGCACGGGGTCGGGGGCCGCGTTCACCGTGAGCCTGCCTCTGGCCGGCGCGGGTCCCCCCCCGCTCCGGGCCGCCGGCCCCGACGGGGAAACGGCCCGCCGGCCGACTGCCGCCGCGAGTGGGCGGGCGGAGCGGGCGCTCGAGCACGTGCACGTCCTGATCGTGGACGACGACGCGGAGGCCCGCGACGTGATGGCCCTGGGGCTGGGGCAGCAGGGAGCCACCGTGACCACCGCCCCGTCGGTGGCCGAGGCCCTGGCCGCGGTGCAGCGCGACTGGCCCGACGTGATGCTGGGCGATCTCGGCATGCCGGGGGAGGACGGCTACGACCTCATCCGGAAGGTCCGGCGGCTCGGGGCGACCCAGGGCCGACATATCCCTGCGATCGCGGTGACCGGGTATGCGGCGGACGAGGACCGCCGCCGTGCGATCGAAGCGGGGTACGAGATGCACGTCGCCAAGCCGGTCCCGTTGGCCGTGGTGGCCCCCCTGATCCAGAGCCTCATCACGCCGCACGACTCCCGCTTTACCGGGTAAACCGTTCCGGCCCGGCGCGCCCGCCCGCACGCGCCGCGCGCCAGCGAGCGAAGTTGTCCCGTCTTCTCCACGGGCACAGAAGTTGCTGTTTTCGGTTCCGGGAGGGCACCGACATGGCGGCGGGAAACGTGAAGGTCGAGGAAGTCACGATGGTCAGCTACGCCGACGGGAGCACCGACGTGCAGGCGCCGTGGCCCCTGTCCTGGAGCGCGGTCTGGGTGGGCACTCTCGCCGCCGTCGCGCTCGTCCTGATCCTGGGCCTGGTCGGCATCGCGATCGGGGCGCACCGGGTCGGCCACCCCCTGGGCACGTGGCACGACATGAGCTTCCTCGCGCTCATCTGGAGCGTGCTCGCGGCGTTCCTCTCGTTCGTGGCGGGCGGCTGGGCCGCGGCCAAGGTCGGCGGCCTGCGTCGCTCCGAGACCGCGATGCTGCACGGCGCGATCGCCTGGCTGGTGGCGGTGCCGATCCTCCTGCTCCTGAGCGCGCTCGGGGCCTCCGCCTACTTCGGGACGTGGTATGGCGGGCTCGCCGGCACCCCGGCGTGGGTGACCCCGGTGGCCGCCGCCGCGCAGGACCCGGCCGCGGCGATCGCGGCCCGGAACGCGGCGCTCGCGGCCGTGACCGCCCTGCTCCTGGGCCTGGTCGGCAGCGTGATTGGCGGCTGGATGGCCTCGGGCGAGCCGATGACGTTCACCTACTACCGGACGCGGCCCGTCCGCTCCGGCACGGGAGGCTGGTGACATGGTGCTGATCCTGCTCTGGCTGCTCGGAGTTCCGCTGGGCCTGATCCTGATCCTGTTCCTGCTGGGCGTCGGGCACTAGCCCGTCGCCGACGAAAGGGCGCGGCCATGGACGAGCTGGTGGGCGAGCTCGTGAGACTCGGCTTCCTTCTCACGCTGTGGGGTATCGGAATCTGGGTGGGTGGCGCCGCGGTGACGGCGTGGGTCGCCTGGGAGAAGGGCCGGGATCCGGCCGCGTGGTTCGTCATGGGATTCTTCCTGTCCCCGCTGGTGGCGCTGATCGCGCTGAGCGCGGTGCCCGCGCGGCACCTCGCGCGCGTCCGGGCCTCACAGCGGGACCGACGGCTCGGTCGGCCCCGCCGGATCGACCCGTCGCGGGGGGCGGCGGGACGGTTGGCCACCGCCGCCCGGCTCGTGGGCACGGTGCGTGAGCACAAGGCCAACGCGTAGCGAAGGGTCCGTGTGGGCGGTGCTGCTGGCGGGCGGGGAAGGCAGCCGCCTGCGCCCGCTGCTCCGGCACGCGCTAGGCGAGGAGCGGCCCCCCCAGTACGTGCCGCTGCTCGGGCCGCGCAGCCTGCTGCGCGAGACCCTGGAGCGGACCGCGCTTCGCATCCCCTCGGCGCGCACGGTGGTGATGACGGTGCGGGCGCACGTCCCGTACGTCGGGGAGGAGTTCACCGGCGTGTCGGATCCGCCCTACGTGCTGGTGCAGCCGTGCGACCGCGGCACCGCGCCCGCCATCCTGCACGCCGCGCGCTGGATCGCGCGGCGTGACCCGGAGGCGATGCTGGCGGTCTTTCCCTGTGACCACTTCGTGCTCGGCGCGGCCACCTTCATGGCCCACGTGCTCGACGTGGTCCGCGCGAGCGTCTCGAGTCCCGAGCGTGTCGCCCTGCTCGGTGCGGCGCCGCCGTCGGCGGGCAGCGATCACGGCTGGATCGAGGCCGGCGCGCCGATCGACGCCGCCCCCGCGCTGCTCTCCCCCGCGCTGCTCTCTGAGGTCCGGGAGATCGGGGTCGGGCCGCCCGACCGGGGCGAGCTCGCGCCGTCGCTCGCCGGCCGGTGGAACACCGGCGTTGCGGTCGGCTCCGCGGACGCGTTCGTTGCGCTCGGCGCCCGCGTCCTGCCGGTGGCCAGCGCCCTCCTCGACCGGGCGCACGAGCGCGGGGAGCCCGAGGCCTCCGCGCTCCGCGAGGCCTATGCGTCCATGGACGCGGCCTCCCTGGAGGAGATGGCGGCCGCGGAGCCCGGGAACCTCGCGGTGTCGAGCCTGCCGCGGCTGACCTGGTGCGATCTGGGCCACCCCGATGGCCTGCTCGCGGTGCTCGCGCGCATGCGGGTGCGGCCGGCGTGGGCCGACGCGGTCGACTCCGCCGCCGTTTCCGTCTAGGATCGTCGCGATGCCCGCTCTGTGGACCGGCAGCATCAGCTTCGGCCTCGTGACGATCCCGGTATCGCTCGTGACCGCGGAGACGCGCGAGGAGCTCGACTTCACGCTGCTGGACCGGCGCGACGACTCCCCGATCGGCTACCAGAAGATCAACAAGCACACCGGCAAGCCGGTGCCCAACGATCAGATCGTGCGCGGCTTCGAGTACACCGACGGCCGCTACGTGGTGCTGAGCGACGCGGACCTCAAGCGCGCGAGCCCGGAGCGAACCCAGCGCATCGACGTGCTGGCGTTCGTCGAGGCGGGCGAGATCTCTCCGCTGTACTTCGATCGGCCCTACTATCTCGAGCCGGCGAAGGGCGGGGAGCGGGGCTACGCCCTGTTCCGGGAGGCGCTCCGGCGGACGGGCCGGGTGGCGATCGCGTCGGTGGTGGTGAAGACGCGCCAGCACCTGGCATCGGTGGTGGTGCACGACGACGTCCTGGTCCTCGACCTGCTGCGCTACGCGGCGGAGATCAAGGAGCCCTCGCGCCTCAAGGTGCCGGCCACCGGGCTCAAGGGTATCTCCGAGCGGGAAATCAAGATGGCGGAGCGGCTCATCGACGAGATGACCGACACCTGGAAGCCCGAGCGGTACCACGACGAGTACAAGGACGAGCTCCTGGCCTTCATCAAGAAGCGCGGGCGCGCCGGTCAGCTCGAGGCGGCGCCGGAGGACGAGGAGGAGAAGCCGGCGCGGAAGGCGCGCGCGGAGGTCATCGACATCGCGGACCTGCTGCAGAAGAGCCTGGCCGCCAAGGGGAGCCGGCGCGGTCGCGGCAAGTCCGCCGACGACGGCAAGCCGGACGCCCGCGGCAAGTCCGAAGAGCGGCGGAGGCCCCGGCGCCGCCAGACCGCCTGAGCGTGAGCCTCACCCTCTACCGGCGGAAGCGCGACTTCACCGCCACGCCCGAGCCCCGGGGTCGGACCCGCCGATCCGACGCGCGCCTCTCCTTCGTGATCCAGCGGCACGAGGCCACTCGCCTGCACTACGATTTCCGCCTGGAGCTCGACGGGGTGCTGAAGAGCTGGGCGGTGCCGAAGGAGCCGAAGCCGGTGGTGGGCGACAAGCGCCTCGCGGTCCACGTCGAGGACCACCCGATCGAGTACGGGCGCTTTCACGGCCAGATCCCGGAGGGACACTACGGGGCCGGCCGGGTGCAGATCTGGGACCGCGGCTGGTGGGAGCCGATGGAGGACCCGCGTGCGGGCTATCGCAAGGGCTCGCTCAAGTTCCGGCTGCACGGCCGGCGGCTGCGCGGCGGCTGGGCCCTGGTGCGGATGCGACCGCGCGGCGACGATCCGCGCGGCGCGGGTCGCAAGGAGAACTGGCTCCTGATCAAGGAGCGCGACCGCGAGTCGCGCGACGTGGAGCCGTCCCCGCGCCGGCGGACCGCCGCGAGATCGGCCCGCCCGCGCGCTCGATGACCCTGCCGGCCTGGGTCTCGCCTCAGCTCGCCACCCTGGTCGCGGCCGCCCCGGTCGGCGACGATTGGCTGCACGAGGTGAAGCTCGACGGCTACCGCATCCTGGCCCGCATCGAGCGCGGCCGCGCGCGGCTACTCACGCGCAACCGCCAGAACTGGACCGACCGCTTCCCCGCGGTGGCGGAGGCGGCGGGCGCGCTCCCGGTGAAGGAGGCGTTCCTCGACGGCGAGATCGTGGCCTTCGACCGCGGCGGCGTCTCGTCGTTCCAGGCTCTCCAGGAAGGGGCGGAGGGCTGGAGCCTCGCCTACGTGGCCTTCGACCTGCTGTTCCTCGACGGCCAGGATCTGAGAAGCCGGCCGCTGCTCGAGCGCAAGAGGGCGCTGGCCCGGCTGCTCCGCGGCCGGCGCGGTCGCGTGCGCTACTCGGAGCACGTGGTGGGATCGGGGCCGAAGGCCCACCAGCGCGCCTGCCGCGAGAAGCTCGAGGGCATCGTCTCCAAGCGCGCGAGCGCGCCGTACACCGCCGGCCGCGGGCCGGACTGGGTCAAGGTCAAGTGCGTGGCGCGCCAGGAGTTCGTCATCGGCGGCTACACCGATCCGGAGGGCGCGCGCGCGGAGCTGGGCTCGCTGCTGCTGGGCGTGCACGACCGCGCGGGCCGGCTGCTCTACGCGGGACGGGTGGGCACCGGGTTCACCCAGGCGACGCTCGCCGATCTCGGCAAGCGGTTGCGTCGGCTCGCGCGGCGGACCTCACCCTTTTCCCCCGAGGGCCCGCGGCCGGGGGCGCGCGCCGCGCACTGGGTCGAGCCGGTGCTGGTGGGCGAGGTGGCGTTCACCGAGTGGACGCGCGACGGCCTGTTGCGTCACCCGGCCTTCGAGGGGCTCCGGGAGGACAAGCCCGCGGCCCAGGTGGTGCGCGAGGGACCGCGCGCGTCACCCGCCCGCCGCATCGCGGGTGGCAGCGGCGCGGAGGTCGCGGTGGCGGGCGTGCATCTGACGCACCCCGACCGCGTGCTCTACCGCGAGCAGGCCATCACCAAGCTCGGGCTGGCGCGCTACTACGAGGCGGTGGCCGATCACATCGTGCCGCACGTCGCCGACCGCCCGCTCAGCCTGGTGCGCTGTCCCGAGGGCGAGGGGGGCCAGTGCTTCTACCAGAAGCACGCGGGCCCGGGCCTGCCCACGGCGGTGAAGCGCGTGCGGATCCGCGAGCGGGGCGGCGCGACCGCCGCCTACCCGTACGTCACCGACCTGCCGGGCCTGGTGGCACTGGCCCAGATCGGGGTGCTCGAGCTCCATCCCTGGAACGCGCGGGTCGACCGGATCGAGCGGCCGGATCGGCTCGTGCTCGACCTGGATCCGGCGCCCGGGGTGGCGTGGGAGCGGGTGGTGGAGGCGGCGCACGCGATTCGCGAGATGCTCGGCGAGCTCGACCTCGTCTCGTTCGTGAAGACCACCGGCGGCAAGGGACTCCACGTGGTGGCGCCCAGCCGGCCCACGGACTGGGAGACTCTCCGTGCCGTGGGGGAAGCCATCGGCGCCGCCCTCGTGCGGGGCGCGCCCGACCGCTACACCGTCAACCCGCTGAAGGCGGCCCGCCGCGGCCGGATCTTCGTGGACTTCCTCCGCAACACCCGCGGCGCCACCGCGGTGGCGGCCTACTCGCCGCGGGCCCGTCCGGACGCGCCGGTGTCGACCCCGCTCGGCTGGCGCGAGCTCGACGGCGACGCCCGGCCGGGCGACTTCACGGTGACCACGGTGCCGCGGCGGCTCGCCAGGCTCCGCCAGGACCCGTGGGCCGACTTCTTCTCGGTGGATCAGGCCATCACGGCTCGGACGGCCAGGGCGCTGGCCCCACCGGCCGCGCCGCGACGATCTCCTCCACCGCGTGGCCGTGCACGGTCCCGTCCTGCGCGCAGCTGATCACGTGGTCGTCGCCCTTGAGGATCTGCCAGTCGACGAAGGCCTCGCGTAGCTCGCCCGCTCGGTAGTACTCCACGATCTCTCCCTTCTCCTCGTGCACCAGCCGGTCGGTGAAGACCAGGTGCGCGTGATGGCCGCCGGGTCGGGTCACCGCGCGGAGGCGCGCGAACAGCGCGGCGCGCCGGTCGCGCGAGACGTAGTGGAGGCTTCCGCAGGAGTAGATCAGGTCGAAGGGCCCGGAAGGCAGCAGGTCGCTGGCCGGCCCGTGGATCCAGCGGACGCGCACCCGATGCTTCCGGGCCAGCCGGCGCGCCTTGTCGAGACCGGCGGCCGACACGTCCACGCCCCACACCACCGCGCCGCGCTCAGCGAAGAACACGCTGTCCCGTCCCTCGCCGCATCCGAGATCGAGCACGTAGTCGCCCGGCTGTACGAGCCGGGCGACCTCGAGCGCGAAGTCCGAGGGACCGGTGCCGAACACGTAGCGCTCGGGAGTGCGCGCATACTCTCGCGCCCAGGGACTCCAGGTCGTCTTCGACCCTTCGCGTGCGCCCGGCATGCTGACGTAGAGCAATGCGGGTGCCACGGCTCCGAGCTGCCCGCGGGACCGGCAATCGCCGGGTTTCTCGACGGCGCGACCCGCGGATGCCGGACGGACCTTGCCTCGCTGGTAGTCCTGACCGGGTAGTTCGGGGAGGCGGCGGGTGCTAGGCTACGCGGGTCACCCCAGAGGAGGGACACCGTGCCGCTCATCGACCGTCGCGAGTTCGTGGGGCTGGAAGGCGTGACGCACCTCTGCACCGGGGGCGAGGCGCCCTGGCTTCGCTCCCACACCGCCGCCTGCGAGCGCTTCGGCGCGATGAAGAGCGGGGGCATGGCCGGCCGCGAGGAGATGTTCCGGATCGGGGAGCGGGCGCGGGCGCGGGCGGCCCGCATCCTCGGGGTCGCCCCGGACGAGCTGGCGTTCCTGGCCCACTCCTCCGAGGGGCTCAACCAGGCGGTGCGGTCGGTGGAGTGGCGGGCGGGCGACAACGTGGTCTTCGCGGATCTCGAGTACCCGTCGCTGGTGTATCCCTCCGCGATGCTGCGCGAGCGGGGCGTCGAGCCCCGCGTGGTCCGCACCCGGGGCCACTACCTCTCGCTCGACGATCTGGCCGCGCACGTCGACCGGCGCACGCGCCTGGTGCTGGTGAGCCTGGTGAGCTACCTGACCGGCCAGCGCCTCGACCTGGCGCGCTGCGCCGACATCGTCCACGGCGCCGGTGCGCGGCTGGCCGTCGACGCCACCCACGCCGCGGGCGTGGTGCCGGTGCCGGGCGAGGTGTGCGACTTCGTGGTGTCGAGCTGCTACAAGTGGCTGCTCGCCACCCACGGCGTGGGCCTCTTCGGCTACAGCGCCCGGCGGGTGGGCGAGCTGGTGCCGGCCACGGTGGGCTGGCACAGCGTGGGCCAACGGGGCGGGACCGCCGATCCGCTCGCGATGCCGTGGCGCCCCGACGCCTCCCGGCTCGAGGCGGGCAACCCGAGCCTGCTCGGCCTCGCGGTGCTCGACAACGCCCTCGCCCGGCTGGAAGGCCTGGCCCCCGAGACGGTGGAGCGCCATGCGAAGGCGCTGGGCGGCCGGCTCATCGAGGGGCTCCGCTCGCGCGGCTTCGTGGTTCTGACGCCCGAGGCCCCCGCCGAGCGCGCCGGCAACGTGTGCTTCCTGGCCGACGATGCGCCCGGGCTCGCCGGGCGCCTCGCCGAGCAGCGCGTGCTGGTCTGGGGCGGGGAGGGGCGCATCCGCGTCTCCCCGCACGTGCACTGCGACGTCGACGACGTCGAGCGCTTCTTCGAGGCCCTCGATCGGGTGGACGCCCGCCCCGGGCCCGCGCTGGCCGCCCGCTAGAGACCTCTCCCTCCCCCGTCGCGGGACGAGGGCAGGGCGAGGGGCCGGGCACCTGGCCAATCGGCGGATTTCCCCTCCGTCGCGCCTCCGGCATGCTGGGGTCGACATCCAGAACCCCGAGGAGGACGTGACATGGAAGCATTGCTCTCGCTCTCGAACGAGCTGGCCGGCGCGGTGGAGCGCATCGCGCCGTCGATCGTGGCCGTCCACGCGCGGCGCCGGCTCCCGTCGACCGGCATCCACTGGCGCCCCGGCATCGTGGTCACCGCCGAGCACACCGTCCGCGCCGAGGACGGCCTCACCGTCGAGACCCCGGACGGACGGAGCCACCCCGCGACCCTGGTGGGCCGCGACCCAGGTACCGACCTGGCCGTCCTGAAAATAACGACCGATCTCGACGGCCCGCCTGCGCCGCGCGGCGACGACGGCGCGCTGCGCGTCGGCCACATGGTCCTGGCCCTCGGCTACGGTCCCCGCGCGAGCTGGGGCGTGATCAGCGCCCTCGGCCCGCGCTGGCGCACGTGGCGCGGGGGCGAGATCGATCGCCTCGTGCGCCTGGACCTGGTCCTCTATCCCGGATTCTCCGGCGGGCCCCTCGTCGACGCGGCCGGCCACGTGGTCGGCGTCAACACCTCCGCGCTGGCGCGCGACAGCCGCCTCGCGGTTCCGGTCACGACGGTGGGCCGGGTGGTCGACGAGCTGCTGCGCCAGGGGCACGTCTCGCGCGGCTACCTCGGCATCGGCATGCAGCCGGTGCGGCTGCCCGATGGCCTCCGCGCCGCGCTCGGGCTGCCCGGCGACGGGGGGCTCATCGTGGTCACGGTGGAGCCCGACGGGCCCGCCGCGCGCGCGGGCCTGCTGCTGGGCGACGTGCTGGTGGCTCTGGACGGTGTGCCCACCGCGGATCTCGACGACGTGCAGGGCCGGCTCGGCGGCGATCGCATCGGCACCACCGTCACCGCGCTGGTGGTCCGCGCCGGCGCGCGCGCCGAGGTGCGCGTCACGGTGGGCGAGCGGCCGCGGCGGGGCGCGCGGTGAGCGCGACCCTGACCGCGGAGCCGGCCCGGGCGTCGCTCGCGGCCGCCGCGGCCGCGCTCGCCCCGCGCCTCGGGCGCATCACGGTGGAGGTGCGCGGCGGTGGGCGCGGCGCGGGCGGCCCCGCGGTCGGCGCCGGCGTGATCTGGCATCCGGACGGCCTCGTCCTCACCAACGCCCACGTGGCGACGAGCGACGTGAGGGTCGTG
>Ga0268264_10003996_pt1 | contig 12629 bp, 7 predicted proteins | sample KBSSwiS32_FD_190357 | JGI IMG/M metagenome (GOLD analysis project Ga0268264, IMG submission 190357) | Switchgrass rhizosphere microbial communities from Kellogg Biological Station, Michigan, USA - KBS Switchgrass S3-2 (SPAdes) (version 2) | ecosystem: Host-associated > Plants > Roots >... | reverse complement strand
CGAAGACGTTCCGGGCGTCGGCAAGACGACGCTGGCGCACGCGATCGCCGTTTCGCTCGGCCTCAGGTTTGCGCGCACGCAGTTCACCGCCGACCTGATGCCGTCGGACCTGATCGGCGTCAGCGTCTACGAGCGCGCCAAGGAGGCGTTCATCTTCCATCCCGGGCCGGTGTTCACGCACGTGCTGCTCGCCGACGAGATCAACCGCGCCGGGCCGAAGACGCAGAGCGCGCTGCTCGAGGCGATGGAGGAGCACCAGGTGACCGTCGAGGGCGAGACGCGCGTGCTGCCGGCGCCGTTCTTCGTCATCGCGACGCAGAACCCGACCGACCAGCTCGGCACGTACCCGCTTCCCGAGTCGCAGCTCGACCGCTTCCTCATGTGCATCACGCTCGGCTACCCCGACCGCAAGAGCGAGCGCGAGCTGCTGCGCGGCGGCGATCGGCGCGAGGCGATCGGTCGCCTCGCGCACGTCATGAAGCCGGCCGAGCTGATCGCGGCGCAGCAGGCGGTGCAGTCGGTGCACGCCTCGGACGCGCTGCTCGACTACCTGCAGGCGCTGATCCAGGCGACGCGCTCCGGCGCCTGGTTCGTCGAGGGACTGTCGCCGCGCGCCGGTGTCGGGGTGCTGCGCGCGGCGCGCGCGCGGGCGCTGCTCGGCGGTCGCGACTACGTCGCCCCGGACGACATCCAGTACGTGCTGCCGCAGACGATCGCGCACCGCCTGCTTCCGATCGCCGGCGCCGGCCGTGGCCGCCGCGAGCAGGTGCGCGCGATGATCGAGGCCGTCGCCTTGCCGTGAACGCCGACGTGCTCACCGCGCCGTGGAACGTGCGCGCCCGCGTGCGCCGCTGGCTCGCGGCGCGACTGCCGCGCACCGACAGCCAGCTGCTGACGCAAGGCAACATCTACATCCTGCCGACGCGCGCCGGCTGGATGTTCGCGCTGACGCTGGCGGTGCTCCTGCTCGCCTCGGTCAACTACCAGCTCAACCTCGGCTACGTCCTCACCTTCATGCTCGCCGGCAGCGGCATCGTCTCGATGCACATCACGCACGGGACGCTGCGCGGCCTGACGCTGCACCTGCGGCCGGTCGCGCCGGCGTTCGCCGGCAGTGCCGCGGTGCTCGATGTCGTCATGTCGTCGCCGACGTCGACGCGATTCGGCATCGGCCTCAAGCTCCTCGAGGCGCCTGCGGCGACGCTGGCCTGGACCGACGTGCCCGGCGGCGGCCAGGCGACCGCGCACGTCAGCTGCGTTCCCGAGCGGCGCGGCCTGCACGACGTGCCGACGCTGACCGCCGAGACGCGCTTCCCGCTCGGTCTCTTTCGCGCCTGGACGGTGTGGCGGCCGCAGGCCCGGATGCTCGTCTATCCGCACGTCGAGGCCGATGCGCCGGCGCTGCCGGCGGCTCGCCCGGTCGCCGGCGGCGCGCAGGCGCGCGCGAGCGCCGGCGGCGAGATCGAGGGCGTGCGCGCGTACCGGCGCGGCGACCCGCTCAAGCTGATCGCGTGGAAGAAGGCGGCGCAGGCGCTCGAGACCGGCGCCGAGCTGGTCAGCCGCGACACCAGCTCGGCGGTGCGCCAGGAGCTCTGGCTCGATTGGCAAGCGTGCGGCGGCCTCGATCCCGAAGGCAGGCTGTCGCGGCTCGCCGCGTGGACGCTCGCCGCCCACCGCGCCAATGCCGACTGGGGGCTGCGGCTTCCCGGTCTCGAGATCGCGCCCGGCGAAGGCGACGGTCAGCGCGCGCGCTGCCTGGAGGCGCTGGCGCTGTGGCACTGAACGCGTCGGCCGCGATCGATGCGGCGGCGACGGCCGTCGGCGAGGGTCGGCGCGCGCTGCCGCGCTGGCCAGGCTGGAGCCGTCTGCCGCGCGAAGCGCGCGACACGCTGTTCCTGCTCGCCGTCATCGGCTGGACCGTGCTGCCGCACGCGCCGCACCTGCCGGCATGGTCGCTCGCGCTGAGCGCGCTCGTGCTGCTCTGGCGTGCCCGGCTCGCGCTCGCCAACGCGGCGCTGCCGGGACGGTGGCTCCTGGTCGCCGTGCTGGTCGGCGCGATCGCGCTGACGTTCTGGTCGTACCAGACGCTGCTCGGCAAGGAGCCCGGCGTCACCCTCGCCGTCGCGCTGATGTCGCTGAAGACGCTCGAGCTGCGCGCGCGCCGCGACGCGTTCGTCGTCTTCTTCCTCGGCTTCTTCATCGTCCTCACGCACTTTCTCTACTCGCAGTCGATCGCGGTGGCGATCGCGATGCTCGTCTCGGTCTGGGGCCTGATGACCGCGCTCGTCCTCGCCCACATGCCGGTCGGCCAGCCCAGCCTCGCGCGCGCCAGTGGCCTGGCGGCGCGCACCGCGCTGCTCGGTGCGCCGGTGATGGTGCTGCTCTTCGTCCTCTTCCCGCGCATCGGTCCGCTCTGGGGCGTGCCGCAGGACGGCATCTCGAAGACGGGCCTCTCGAACAAGATGAAGCTCGGCTCGATGACCGAGGTCGCGAGCGACGACACGATCGCGATGCGCATCCGCTTCGACGGTCCCGCGCCGGTCCCGGCGCACATGTACTTCCGCGGGCCGGTGCTGACGCGTTTCGACGGCTTCGAGTGGACGCAGCTGGGCCTTCCCTACGCGCCGACGACGGTGCCATCGCGACCGCCGGCACTGCAGACACGCGGCGTTGCGCTCGGCTACGAGGTCACGCTCGAGCCGCTGCGGCTCGCCTCGGTGCCGCTCCTCGAGGCGACGACCGCGGTCGCGCCGGTCGAGGGCTACCGACTCGTCGCCCGCGACGACCTGCAGTGGCTGGCCGACAAACCGGTCCTCGAGCGGCTGCGCTTCAAGGCGACGGCGAGCACCGAGTTCGTGCTCGGCGCGCCGCGCCGTGCCGGCGAGCTGCAGGACAGTCTCGAGCTGCCCGTCGGCTTCAATCCGCGCACCGTCGCGTGGGCGCGCGCGTTTCGCGATGCCCACCGCGGTGCGTCCGCATCGCGCATCGCCGGGGCGCTGCTCGAGCACATCCACCGCGGCGGCTTCAGCTACACGCTCGCACCGGGCGACTACGGCCGCAACGCCGTCGACGAGTTCTGGCTCGATCGCAAGGAAGGCTTCTGCGAGCACTTCGCGGCCGCCTTCGTGATCGTGCTGCGCGCCGCGGGGGTGCCGGCGCGGATCGTCACCGGCTACCAGGGCACCGACCTGCCGGCGATCGACGGCTATTACGTCGTCCGCCAGAGCTCGGCGCACGCGTGGGCCGAGTTCTGGCAGTCGGGCGTCGGCTGGGTGCGCGCGGACCCGACCGGCGCAGTCGCACCCGATCGCATCGGACGCAGCACGCGGCTCGCGCCGCCGCAAGGCTTCGTTGCGGGCACGCTCGACGCGATGAGCCCGCGCCTCTTCGCCGAGCTGCGCAGCGCCTTGGAAGCGGTCAACAACCGCTGGAACCAGTGGGTGCTCAACTACTCGCGCGGCCAGCAGTTCGACGTCCTCAAGCAGATGGGCTTCGCGACGCCGGGCTGGGAGGACCTCGCCCTGCTCCTGGTCGGCACGCTGGTCGGCCTCGCGCTCGCCGGGGCGACCTGGGCCTGGCTCGACCGCCACCACGTCGACCCGTGGGTGCGCCAGCTCGAGCGCATCCGCCGCGCGCTGCGCTCGCTCGGCATCGCGGCGGCGGCGCACGAGGCGCCGCGCACGCTCGCGATCCGCGTTCGCGCGACGCTCGGCGACGCCGGCGGGCTGCTCGCCGCCATGCTCGATGCGCTCGAGCTGCGCCGCTACTCGCGCAACGCGGCGCGCCGCCCCGACCCGGCGCTGACGCGCGACTTCGCCGGCGAGACGCGGCGGCTGCGCGCGCTCGCGTCGCGCTAACCGGCACCGCCCTGCCGTGCCGTTCCCCGTCCATCCGCTCCAGCGCCGCGTGCTCGTCGTCGGGGGCGCCGCCTGGCTGCTCGCGCCCAGCGCCGCAACGGCAGCGAAGAAACGAACGCGCAAGACCGCGACGGTCGTCGACGACGACGCGGCCGACGTCGGCAGCTACGGCGCGCGCGACGACGCGATGCGGTTCGCCGAGGCGGTCGCCGAGCGGCGCGGGCTCGATCCGGAGTGGCTGCGCAGATCGCTCGCGCAGGCGCGCTTCCAGCCGCTGGTGACGCGCTACATCATGCCGAGCGCGGCCGGTGCGGCGAAGAACTGGATCGCGTACCGCGCGCGCTTCGTCGAGCCGGTGCGCATCCGCGCCGGCACGACGTTCTGGCGCGCCAACGCGCGCTGGCTCGCGCAGGCCGAGGAGATGTACGGCGTGCCCGGCGAAATCGTCGTCGGCATCGTCGGCGTCGAGTCGATCTATGGTCGGCAGATGGGCAACTTTCGCGTCATCGACGCGCTGGCGACCCTCGCGTTCGACTTCCCCAGCGGGCGCACGGACCGCAGCGCGTTCTTCCAGGACGAGCTCGAGAACTGGTTCGTCCTCTGCGACAGCGAGGGCGTCGATCCGCTCGCCTGGCACGGCAGCTACGCCGGCGCCATCGGAATGGCGCAGTTCATGCCGTCGAGCTTCAACCGTTATGCCGTCGACTTCGACGGCGACGGCCACGTCGACCTGCACGCCAGCGCCGCCGACGTGATCGGCAGCGTCGCCAACTACCTCGCCGAGTTCGGCTGGCGGCGCGGCCTGCCGGCGCGCTTCGAGGTCGAGCCGCCGAGCGATGCCGAGGCGCGGGCACTCCTCCTCGCGCCCGACATCGTGCCGACCTTCACCGCCGCCGAGATGGTCGAGCGCGGCGCCCGTCTCGGCGACGCGGCGCTCGCGGCCGAGAGCCTGCTCGCGCTCGTCGAGCTGCAGAACGGCGACGCGGCGCCGACGTACGTCGCGGGAACGAGCAACTTCTACGCCCTGACCCGCTACAACTGGTCGAGCTACTACGCGATGGCGGTGCTCGCGCTCGGCGAGACGGTGAAGGCGCAGCTGCGCTAGCGTTGCCGGCGCCCTAGGCGCGCAGGAATCCTTCGATCCAGCCGTTCAGGCCGTCGTCGCCGATCTCGCGCACCTCGAGGCCGCAGCGCAGATCCCAGCTCGAGTCGAACCAGCCGGGAGCGCGGACGCGGTCGTCGGCGGCGCGGGCGCCGCGGCGCGGCGCGATCGGAACGAGCGAGAGTTCGGGCGAGCTGACTTCTGGCATGCGGGTCTCCGGTGGCGAGGCACGCAGTCTCGCGGCGCCCGCGCGCGCCGGCCATCCCGCCGAAGCCCGGAAACCGATGTGGACGAGGTGCGCCCTCGCGCGGGGGTCAGCGCGGGATGACGCTCACCCCGACCTGCATCCGCTGGCCGCGCCCGCCGAGGATGACTCCGCGGAGTGGCACGACGTCGGCGAAGTCCGCGCCCGTCGCGAGCGTGATGTAGCGGCGGTCGGCGAACTGGTCGTTGGTCGGATCGAACTCGACCCAGCCGTGCCGCGGCGAGTACGCGGCCACCCAAGCGTGGGAAACGTCGGCGCCGAGCAGGCGCGGCTGCCCGGGCGGCGGCTGCGTGAGCAGGTAGCCGGAGACATAGCGCGCCGGCAGGCCGTGGCTGCGCAGGCACGCGATCATGACGTGCGCGAAGTCCTGGCAGACGCCGCTCTGCTGCGCCAGCACCTCGTCGACCGACGTCGTCACCGTCGTCGTCCCGGGCTCGAAGTCGAACTCGCGGTAGATGCGCTGCATGAGATCGGTGACGGCGGCGAGCCAGTCGCGCCCGGCGGCGAACGTCGCGGCGGCGTAGACGCGCGCGCGCTCCGACCAGCCGACCAGCGCGCTCGGCTCGGTCATCCGCGCCGGCAGCAGCGCGCCCTGCGCGGGATCGTCGCGCAAGGCGTCGCGCACGGCTTCCCACGCCATGCCCGGCACCGCCGCGGGGTCGTCGCGATCGCCGACCTCGACGTCGCACGCCATGCGCACGCCGAGCAGCGGATGCGGACCGTGGATGCCGAAGTGGGTGACACGGTTGCCGAACGCGTCGCGACGCTCGTGGCGCTCGTCGGGCGGCGGCTCGATCGCGATGTCGTGCGCGAGCAGCCGCTGCCACGGCAGCTCTGCCGGCGTCAGGTAGGCGAGCTGCCACGACTGCGAGACCGCGACGCGGTAGGCATAGCGCGTCTCGTGCTCGACGGTGTAGCGCGCGCTCGTCGCGGCGTCGCCGACGGCGCTCGTCGACGGCCTCATGGCGCCAGCTGCAGCATGCTGCGCGGAATCGCGTGCGAGAAGAACTTGAGCGAGACCGCGTCCGAGGTCGCGTAGGCCGCGTCGCGCAGCTGCCGGACGACGTTCGCAAGCTGCGCGCTCTCGGGCCGCAGCTCGGCGAGCGGCAGCGCGCGCAGCGCCGCGTGCGCCGGGGCGAGGATCGTCGACGCGAACTCGCCGTGCGTCGCCTCGAGCCTGGCGATGAACTCGGCGAGTCCCTTGGCCTGGAACGCGAGCGAGCGCGGATTCGCCTCGTCGCGAACGACCATGTCGAGCACCGGCAGCCATTCGGGCGCGGCGAGGTAGCGCGAGCGGTAGGTGACGCTCGAGTCGGCGAGATCGAGCAGCCAGTCGAGCTCGTGCATGCGGCCCTCGACGGTCGCGACCTGCAGCGTCGTGCACATCGTCGCCAGCCGCTCGACGCGGCGGCCGATCGAGACGAAGCGCCAGCCGACGCCGCGCGTCATGCCGTCGAGGACGAAGCCGGAGAGCGTCATCAGCGCCGTGACCGCGCGGTCGAGCCAGACGAGCGTCATCGGCAGCGCCGGCTCGCGCTGCAGCGCCGGGTCGGCGAGGAGCCGGTTGAGCGTGCGCCAGTGGTCGACCGACATCCGGTCGCGCAGGCTGAATGCGACCCGCGACAGGCTCGCGAGACGCTGCGCGAGCGCGCCTTCGGGATGGTGCGCTGCGCGCCGCAGCGCGCGTGCAGGGCTGCGGCCGGGCGCGCGCCGGCCGGGATCGACGACGCCGAGCCGCTCGGCGAGCAGGTACGTCGGCGGTGCGCCGGCGCGGCTGCCGCCGTCGTCGAGCAGCTGCGCGATCGCGACGCGCAGCAGCCGCGCCGTCGCGTCGCAGCGCTCGCCGTAGCGGCCGAGCCAGAACAGGTTCTCGGCGGCGCGCGACGCCAGCGTCGCGTCGGCACCGACGAGGTCGCCGGTGCCGACCGTCGAGGAGAGCAGCGAGAACTCGGCGTTGACCGGCCCGTCGCCGAGCACCCACGTGTCCTTCGAGCGCCCGCCGCGCTGCATCGCGATCACCGGCGAGTCCTCGTCGGGCGCGACGCGCGTCAATCCGCCCGGCATGACGCGCCAGCCGCTCGGCGTCGCGACCGCGAACACGCGCAGGCCGACCGTGCGCGCCGCGAGCGCGCCGCTCGACTTGCCCTCGAGCACGGGCGCCTGCGAGACGTGGACCCATTCCTGGGCGACGAAGTGCTGCGGCCGCTCCTCGATGCGACGCCGCAGCGCCTCGCGTTCGGCGGCCGAAAGCTGGCCGACGGCGATCGACGGCTCGTGCGGCGAGCGCTCGATCGGCTTGACGATCAGCCGTTCGGGGCGGCGCCAGGCGTCGTCGAACGCGGCGCGCTCGCCGAGCCACCAGGTCGCGATCGACGGCAACACGAGCGGCTCGGCGAGCAACGCGCGGCTGAGTTCCGGCAGGTAGCCGAGCAACGCGCCCGACTCGAGGACGCCCGAGCCGAGCGCGTTGGCGAGCAGCACGTTGCCGCGCCGGGCGACGTCGGTGAGGCCGGCGACGCCGAGCGCGGAATCGGAACGCAGCTCGAGCGGATCGCAGTAGTCGTCGTCCTGGCGGCGCACGATCGCGTGCACGCGCTCGAGCCCGGAGATCGTCTTCAGCCAGACGCGGTCGTCGCGCACCGTGAGGTCGTTGCCCTCGACGAGCGCGAAGCCGAGGTAGCGCGCGAGCAGCGCGTGCTCGAAGTACGTCTCGTTGTACGGCCCCGGCGTCAGCAGCACGATGCGCGGCGCGCCGTCGCCGCGCGGCGCCCACTGCAGCAGCGACGAGCGCAAGGCATCGAAGAAGCTCGCCAGGTGCTGCACCGGCAGCTCGCGGAACATCTGCGGGAAGACGCGCGAAACGACGAGCCGGTTCTCGAGCGCGTAGCCCGATCCCGACGGCGCCTGCGTGCGATCGGCGACGACCCACCAGCGGCCGTCGGGCGAGCGCGCGAGATCGGCCGCGTACTGCAGGAGGTGGCGGCCGCCGGCGGGCACGAAGCCCTCGGCGGCGGCGAGGAAACCGCGGTGGCCGAACACGACCGCGGGCGGGATCGCCCCGCCCTTCAGCAGCGACTGCGCGCCGTAGAGGTCGCCGAGGACGCGGTCGAGGAGCTCGGCGCGCTGCTCGATCCCCGCCGCGATCGCGGCCCACTCGTCGGCCGGCAGGACGAGCGGGATCGGATCGACCTGCCAGGGGCGGTGCACGCCCTGGGCATCGGCGTAGACGTTGTAGGTGATGCCGTGCTCGCGGATCTGCCGCTCGGTGAGCGACAGGGTGTCGCTCACCTCGCGCTCGCTGCGCTCGGCAAGCGCGCGCACGAACGTGTCCCAGTGCGCGCGCGGCCGGCCGGGCGCCGCGAGCAGCTCGTCGAAGCGCCCTGCGGGCGCCGCATAGCCGGCGAGCAGTTGGTCGAGCATGAAGAGCGAACGCTACCGCGGCGCCGGCGGCCGACGCAGATCGAGCGTGTGCGGAAAGTCGGGGTTCGGCGAATCCGCTGCCAGCTGCACGATGCCCGGGGTGTGCCCGGTGCGGAAGAAGCGCGCCAGGCGGCGCGCCTCGGCCTCGTACGCGTTGACCGGAAACGTCGTGTAGTTGACTCCGCCCGGATGCGCGACGTGGTACTGGCAGCCGCCGAGCGAGCGTTGCATCCAGGTGTCGACGACGTCGAAGACGAGCGGCACGTGCGGGTCGATCGTGGGATGCAGCGACGACGGTGCGCGCCACGCCCGGAAGCGCACGCCGGCGACGAACTCGCCCTGCACGCCGGTCGGCTGCAGCGGCAGCCTGCGCCCGTTGCACGCGATCGCGTGGCGGTCGCCGACGAGGCCGCGCACGAGGACCTCGATGCGCTCGACGGTCGAGTCGACGTAGCGCGCGGTGCCGCCGGGGCCGCTCTCCTCGCCGAGAACGTGCCACGGCTCGAGCGCCATCCTCAGCTCGAGCGTCACGCCGGCGACCGTGCAGTCGCCGAGCAGCGGAAAGCGGAAGTCGCGGTGCGCCGCGAACCAGGCGAGCTCGAACGGATAGCCGGCGTCGCCGAGCTCGCCGACGACCTCGCCGAGGTCGCGCCAGACGTGGTGCGGCAGCATGAAGCGGTCGTGCAGCTCGGTGCCCCAGCGGGCGAGGCGCGCCGGCAGGTAGGGAGCGGCCCAGAAGCGGGCGACGAGGGCGCGCATCAGGAGCTGCTGGACGAGGCTCATGCGCGCGTGCGGCGGCATCTCGAAGGCGCGCATCTCGAGCAGGCCGAGCCGGCCGCTCGGCCCGTCGGGCGAGTACAGCTTGTCGATGCAGAACTCGGCGCGGTGCGTGTTGCCGGTGACGTCGACGAGGAGGTTGCGCAGCAGCCTGTCGACAAGCCACGGCGGCGGCGCGCCTCCTGCCGCCGCGCTCGCGCGCGCGAGCTCGGCGAACGCGACCTCGATCTCGTGGACGGAGTCGTTCCTCGCCTCGTCGATGCGCGGCGCCTGACTCGTCGGGCCGATGAACAGACCCGAGAAGAGATAGCTCAGCGCCGGATGGTCGTGCCAGTACGCGACCATGCTCGCCAGCAGCTCGGGCCGGCGCAGGAACGGCGAATCGGCAGGGGTCGCGCCGCCGAGGACGAAGTGGTTGCCGCCGCCGGTGCCGGTGTGGCGGCCGTCGAGCATGAACTTGTCGGTGGTGAGGCGCGATGCGCGTGCCGCGTCGTAGAGGAAGGTCGTCTGCTCGACGAGCTCGCTCCAGCCCGCGGTCGGCTGCACGTTGACCTCGATCACGCCGGGATCGGGAGTGATGCGCAGGACGACGAGGCGCGGATCCTTCGGCGGCTCGTAGCCCTCGAGCGTGACCGGCGTGCCGAGCTCGCGCGCGGTGTCCTCGACCGCGGCGACGAGCCGCAGGTAGTCCTCGAGCGTCGACGTCGGCGGCATGAAGACGTGCAGCCGACCGTGCCGCGCCTCGGTGCTGATCGCGGTGCGGACGACGGCAGCGGCGGACTCGTTCGGCTTCGGTGCCGCATCGGCCGCGGCGACACGGTCGTCGTCGTCGCGCGCGCCGCGCTGGTCGGCGAGAGCGTCGCCGTCGCCGAGCGGCGGCAGCTCGTCGTTGGCATCGGGCGGATGGATCCACGGCAGGTCCTCGGCGCGCGCCCACGGCAGCGAGTCGAGCGGCAGGCGAAAGCCGACCGGCGAGTCGCCGGCGACGAGGAAGCAGTGCTCGCCGCGCAGGTACCACGGCGTCGAACGGAAGCGTCCCGGCCGGCGTTCGTCGGCGGCGATCGGCAGCGCGTGGCCGACCGGCTCGCCCAGGCCGCGCGCGAAGACGCGCCGCAGCCGCTCGCGCTCGGTCGGATCGGCGAGACGCGAGTCGCCGGGCTCGACGTTGATCGGCAGCCTGCCTTCGCGCCAGAGGAAGTGGCCGATGTCCTCGTACGCGGCGAAGACGTTGCGGCGGTCGACGCCGACGCGCGCCGCCAGGCGAAGGAGGAACTCGCGTGCCGTCGCCGCGGTCGCGCCGTGGTCGTCGCCTTCGCCGGCGACGAGCTGCGGCTCGTGCCAGATCGGCACGCCGTCGGCACGCCAGAACAGGTTGAGCGACCAGCGCGGCAGCGGCTCGCCGGGATACCACTTGCCCTGGCCCGCGTGCAGCAGCGCGCCGACGCCGTAGCGCTCGCGCAGCCGCGCCATCAGCGCGCCGGCGAGGACGCGCTTGGTCGGTCCCATCGCCTCGGTGTTCCACTCGCCGCCTTCGCGATCGTCGATGGCGACGAACGTCGGCTCGCCGCCCTGCGTCAGGCGCACGTCCATGCGGCGCAGCTCGGCGTCGACGTGCTTGCCGAGCGCATCGATCGCGCCCCACTGCAGCTCGCTGTACGGCAGCGTGACGCGCGGCGCTTCCCAGACGCGGCGCACCGACATGTGGTGCTCGAAGGTCGTCTCGCACGGATCGAGCGTGCCGCTGATCGGCGCCGCCGAGCCCGGCTCGGGCGAGCACGCGAGCGGGATGTGCCCCTCGCCCGCGTACAGGCCGGAGGTCGGATCGAGGCCGATCCAGCCGGCCCCCGGCAAATAGACCTCGCACCACGCGTGCAGGTCGGTGAAGTCGACCTCGGTGCCGCTCGGGCCGTCGAGCGCCTTGACGTCGCTCTTCAGCTGGATCAGGTAGCCCGACGCGAAGCGCGCGGCGAGGCCGAGGTGGCGCAGCAGCTGCACGAGCAGCCACGCGCTGTCGCGGCACGAGCCGCTCGCGTTCGCGAGCGTCTGCTCGGGCGCCTGCACGCCGTGCTCCATCCGGATCAGGTACGCGATGTCCTGCTGCAGGCCGCGGTTGAGTTCGAACAGGAAGGTGCTCGTCGGCCGCGGCGTGCGGTCGATCCGCGCCAGGTAGCCGGCAAAGAGCGGCGTCGCCTCGTCCTTGCGCAGGTACGGTTGCAGCTCGACGAGCAGCTCCGGCGCGTAGGCGAACGGAAACTTCTCCGCGCTCGGCTCGAGGAAGAAGTCGAACGGGTTGAAGACCGCCATCTCGGCGACGAGGTCGACCTCGACGCGAAAGAACGTCGTCGGATCCGGGAAGACGAGGCGCGCGAGGTAGTTCGCCTGCGGGTCCTGCTGCCAGTTGATGAAGTGCTTGGCCGGCTCGACCTTCATCGAGTAGCTGAGGATCCGCGTCCGCGAGTGCGGCGCCGGGCGCAGCCGCACCACCTGCGGACCAAGGCCGATCGGCCGGTCGTAGCGGTAGTGCGTGACGTGGTTGAGGGCGACGTGGATCGACATCTGCCCTCAGGGCGCGACGGGGACGAGGAAATCGCGGCTGACTCCGGCGCCGAGCGCGTTGACGCGCTCGAGGAACTGCGTCAGGTAGGCGTGCAGGCCGGTCGCCAGGATCTCGTCGATGCGGCCGTACTGGAGGTCGGCGTCGAGACGACCGGCGAGGCGCAGCGTGTCCTTCGACTGCTCGTTGGCGACGCGCTGCAGGTTGGAGACGACCTCGTGCATGCACGCCGCGAGCGAGCGCGGCATGTCGCGCCGCAGGATCAGCAGCTCGGCGACCCGCTCGGGACGGATGACGTTGCGGTAGACCTTGCGGTAGACCTCGAAGCCGGAGACCGAGCGCAGCACCGCCGACCAGTGGTAGAAGTCGAACTCGACGTCCTTGCCGCCACCTTCCTGGCCCTGGACCTGCACGCCATCGCCCTGGCTCTGCACCATCGACGAGGGCGGCAGGCTGCCGCGCATGCGCGCGCCGATCGCGCCGGGAGCGCTGCCGAAGGAGTCCGGCGCGACCGAATGAAACTTGACGTCGAGCAGCCGCGCGGTGTTGTCGGCGCGCTCGAGGAAGCTGCCGATGCGCAGGAAGTGGAACGCCTCGTCCTGCAGCATCGTGCCGACGGTGACGCCGCGCGACAGGTGCGAGCGGAACTTGACC